>Ga0066644_10000501_pt1 | contig 24461 bp, 21 predicted proteins | sample CryGeyCG2114_020_FD_62735 | JGI IMG/M metagenome (GOLD analysis project Ga0066644, IMG submission 62735) | Groundwater microbial communities from aquifer - Crystal Geyser CG15_big_fil_post_rev_8/21/14_0.20 | ecosystem: Environmental > Aquatic > Deep subsurface > Groundwater | place: USA: Utah...
CCACCGGGGAAATGAACAGCGGCAATCTGAATGTTCCGAGGAGACAGGAACCGGCACGTGCTGACGGGACTTGAACGCAGGGTTCCATCAACCGCGGCCCTGCGCCGTGCCTGCACAATGCCTACCTATACGTACCGAAGGAAAGACGGCACGACGTTCGACATCGAACAGCGGATCACGGACGATCGCCTCACCACGTGCCCCACGACCGGGCAACCCGTAGAGCGTCTCATTTCCGGAGGCGGCGGCCTCGTTTTCAAAGGGTCCGGCTTCTATCAGACCGACTACGTCCGCTCGGGTCAGAAGAGCCATTCTGACGAAAAGGCCGACAACGCGTCCTCCAGCGACAAAAGCGCTACGCCCGCATTGCCGCCCGCACAATAGCCAGGAACGATTCGGCCTGCAGGCTCGCGCCCCCGATAAGGCCACCGTCAATGTCCGGCTCTGAAAGCAGGGCATCGGCATTTTCCGGTTTCATGCTTCCGCCATACAGGATGTTGATGTGCGCCGCATCTCCCGCATTGAACAGCGTCGCCAGTTCAGAGCGGATATGTGCATGGATGGCCTGCGCCTCACCCGGACTCGCTGTTCTTCCGGTACCGATAGCCCATACCGGTTCGTACGCCACGACGAGCCGCCCCTTTCCCGGATATTCAATACCTTCGAGGGCGCCGCGGATCTGGTCGCTCACCACCTTCTCCGCACGACCGGCATCGCGCTCCTTGAGCGACTCGCCGACACACACCACAGGGACAAGCCCGTGACGAAGAGCCTGCGCCACCTTGTCTCGAACCGACGCGTCGGTCTCGCCGAAGTACTGGCGCCGCTCCGAATGACCCAGGATGACGTGTGAGCAGCCCACTGACCGGAGCATGGAGGCCGATATTTCACCCGTGAAGGCGCCGGATTCCTCGGCGTGCATGTTCTGCGCCCCCACGGAGACGGGAGATCCATGCACGAGTCCGTACACGGCATCCAGATAGGCAAAAGGCGGACAGAGGACGACCTGTACCTGCCCGGGGTCTTCCAGATTATTCCGGATGGAACCCGCCAACTGGCGCGCGGCGGGCATGTCCAGGTTCATTTTCCAGTTTCCGGCAATCAACATGGCACTATTCGCCCCCGGCGAGTTCGTTCAGACGCGTTACAATGGAAATCAGATCGTTCTGGAGCTCGTTCAGTGTGCGCCCCACGTACTTCGACACAATACGCCCGTCCGGATCGATCAGAAAGCGCGTGGACGTGGCATGCACGTTGTATGCGGAAACCACCGGGCTGTCTTTACCCGACGGTAGCCAGACGAAGGTTCCCGGATGACTTACCCCGCCATCAAACAGGGCTTCGTTCACATCCTCGTCCGGCTCAAGAGAGACCGAAACCACACGGAAGACATTGTCCTGGAGCGCGCCGAACAGGCCGTCCCTCATGGGCATGTCCTGCCGGAACGCGGTGTCCCATGGATCGAAAAACTCCAGTATCACGAATACACCGCGCATTTCTTCGAGTACGACCCGCTCACCCGTCCGGGAAGTCACATCAAACGTCGGAGCAAGCATTCCGGGTTGCAGGTTCTCGAGATCATAACTCGCACGCGAAGCCCAGTCCGCCCATGACGACCCAGGATACGTACTCCTGAGGAGCGATGCCGTCTCGAGGGCCTTTTCCACGTCACCACTGTCCGAATAGGCCACCACCAATTCAGACATCAGGCCTGCTTTCTGCTCATCCCGCGAGACGCGCTCCAGATACGTTTCCACGACGTCAAGGGCTGCATCCTGGCCCCGTTCGCGAGCTACTGCCCGACGAGCCGCACGGATGACCTCGGTAATACTCGGATTGTCCAGGCCGATCTCCGTGTACCGGGCTACCACGAGGGAATCGTTCCATCCTTCCACCATGAGGACCGATTCAGCGCGGGCTATACGTGCGCCCATGGTCTGCGGGTAGGTATCTCCGATCCCCCACAGGATGGATGCCGTCTGCTCGACCTGGGCGCGGACGGCGACGGGCTCCGGATTTCCGTCGGAGGCCAGTGCGGACAGGCGCTCGCTGTGTACAGCTTTGGTATTCCGGTACGCCGACCACGATGCATTCTCCGGCGAGCGGATGATCAGTGGCCGGTTTCCGAGTGGATAGGTTCCAGAGATGCGGATCGAATCGCCATCGACAATAACCAGCTGGTCGAGCGACATCTGCTCACCCGATCTTTCCACAACGAGCGGGTAAATTCCTGACTCGGGAGCACGTACCTGCATGGAAAAGAATCCGCTTGCGTCCGTTTCTGCCGTTGCCAGTGTGTCCACATCTCCTTCCACCTGGTTGAGCACCGATACCAGGAAACCCCTGTAATCTCCTGTCTCGTCCACGTTCCCCCGGACGCGGAGCGTGCCCTCGACGTAACTGCTGACGGGTGGCTCTGACTGGCCACATGCCATCATGGTGTGGGCGAGTAGAATGACCAGTACGGGGAACAAGCGGCTCAAAGAGGGTACATACATATTGATGTGATTTGCGTAATTGTCAGCGGCGCGTGTACCCGGCAGCGGGCGAACTGATCCTCACAGGGCTCTCGCTGCAGACATGACCGGCACGACCCGACCACATCGTACGGGTCCCGTGTTACCATGCCACGAGCCGTTCCAGGGACCCGGCTACGCGCGACTCGGCCGAGTATATATCCTTTTCCAGCGCTGCGGAGAAAGGTACCGGCATGTGTTCGGCACCCAATCGGACCGGCGGCGCATCCAGGTGCTCGAACGCTATCTCGGCAATTTCAGCGGCAATCTCCGCCCCGAAACCACCCGTCCGCGACGCCTCGTGGACCACCATCAGGCGGTGCGTCCGGCGGACCGAAGCCAGGACCGTTTCACGGTCCCACGGAACGAGTGTGCCCAGATCCACCACGTCTACATCCAACCCGGTCTCCTCCGCCGCCGCCTCGGCCCACCACCGGGCCACGCCCCATGTTACGATCGTCGCCCTGTTCCCCCGCCGCACGAACCGCGCACGGCCGAGTGGCATTCTTTCCGGAGCATCGGTCACCGGGGCCTTGATGGACCTGTAAAGCTTCTTGTGTTCGAGGAACAGCACGGGATTCGGATCGTCGAGCGCTGAAAGCAGCAACCCCTTCGCACTTTCGGGGTCGGATGGAAAGACGACCTTGAGTCCCGGAACGTGGCAGAACCAGGCCTCCATGCTCTGGCTGTGGAACGGCCCGGCACCAATGCCACCGCCAATCGGCGCGCGAAGCGTCACATTCAGGGGAGCCCCCCACCGGTAGTGGGTCGTTGCCAGATTGTTGACGATCTGGTTGAACCCACAGGTAATGAAGTCGAAATACTGTATTTCCAGAACCGTCCGGTATCCGCCCAGAGCAAGTCCCATGGCGGCTCCCACGGCACCGCTTTCGATAATGGGTGTATTGCGCACGCGCTCCGGCCCGAAGGCCTCCAGAAATCCCGATGTGACCTTGAAAACCCCTCCGTATTCTGCAATATCCTGGCCCATGAGCACGGTCCTCTCGTCCTCTTCCATTGCCGTTCGGAGTCCGTCCGTAATGGCGTCAATGAACCGCTTCTCACTCGAGGTCGCCACGGCCCCGCCGCTGATCGGAGCGGCCCGATCCGGGTCGCTGTCCCTCGACACGGCGAACACATCCTTGCGCTCGGCCTCTGAGGTGCTCGTCACATGCGGTTGCGTGAGTGCCCACTCGGCCACATCATCCACTTCGCGGGTTATTTCTTCACGGATCCGCTCGCGCAGACCCGGTGACAGGTTGGAGCCTGGTCCTGCCTCAAAACGTTCAATCGGGTCTTTCTGGGCCCAGGAATCCATGAGTTCCGCGGGAACATACTTCGTTCCGGACGCCTCCTCATGTCCACGCATCCGGAACGTTTCCAGGTCCAGCAGTGTCGGTCCATCGCCACGTACGCCCCGTTCGCGGGCCCGCCGCACGGCCGCACGCACCGCCTCGAGGTCATTCCCGTTCACACGTTCGGAGGCCATTCCGTAGGCCGGACCACTGAGACTCACATCCCGCTCTGGCAGCGCCTGCCGCGTCGGTGTACTGAGCCCGTACCCATTGTTTTCCACGATAAATATGACGGGTAACTTCCACAACGAGGCCAGACTGAGCGCCTCGTGGAAATCTCCTTCGCGTGTAGCCCCCTCCCCCACGAATGCCGCAGCAACGCGCAACCGTCCATCCAGATGCGATGCCAGGGCAAGCCCGTTGGCGACCGGCAACATCGCGGCCAGGTGCGAGATCATGCCCACCAGATGGTGTGAAGGCAACCCGAAATGGAACGTCCGGTCCCGCCCTTTCGTGAATCCGCCTTCCCGACCCATGAGTTGACAGAAAAGGGGCCGCAGGGGAACGCCACGCGTCGTCCAGACACCCACGTTCCGGTGCATGGGAAGCACCCAGTCTTCGTCATCCAACTCCCATGTGACCCCCACCGCAATAGCTTCCTGTCCGTAGCCACTGAACCACTTCGATATCCGGCCCTGCCGAATGAGACGCAACATTTTTTCCTCGATCAGTCGAGGCGTGAGGAGCGCCCGGTACAACTTCTCGAGATCCTGTTCTCTGGTCACTGTCCACTACCCCTCAGGGCCGTATAAATCGTTCTGAAGAGAATCTGGAAGTCTCTCTTCAGGCTCATGTTCTCAATGTAGAAAAGGTCGTATTTCACCTTCTGGCGCACATCCTCGAGGCTTGTATCGTACTTCCACTTGACCTGGGCCCACCCCGTGATACCCGGCTTTACCCTGTGCCGACGGTTGTAAAGGGGAATGTCCCGCGCCAACTTCTCGACAAAATACGGACGTTCGGGCCGTGGACCAACGAGCGACATGTCTCCGCGCAGCACGTTCACGAACTGGGGGATTTCGTCGAGACGCGTACGGCGAAGCCAGCGGCCCAGCGCGGTATAGCGCGGATCGTTCGCCTGTGCCCATACGGGGCCCGTACCCGCTTCAGCGTTGTTCTTCATGGTCCGGAATTTATACATGGTAAACGGCTTCCCATGCCTTCCAATACGCTTCTGCCGGTAAATGGCCGGTCCGTGACTCGTGACGCGGACGAGGAGCCCGATGACGATCCAGAGCGGCAGGCCAATGAGCAGCACCACGAGCGATACCACAACATCCAGGAGTCGCTTCACGACGTACTCCCAGACCTGCATGGGTTCGGGCTGCACTTCAATGAGCGGCAGTCCGTACATATGCTCCGTGCGCGCCATCCCACCGATGATGCTGTAAAAATCCGGCACCAATTTCAGGTGCACATTCTTTCCGTCGCAGAGCGTGAGCACTTTCATGAGGGCCTCCCCGTCGCTCGACCCGAGGGCAATCAGAACGTCCTGGATATCGAGCCGGTCAATGAGATGCGGCAGGTCCTCGATGTCGTGAAACGGCACAGGCGCTTCCCGGCCGCCGTGCTCCGGAGCCAATCCGTCGTCCTCTCGAAGCACATCGGCAGCGCTTTCCGGCCCATCTTCCAAGCCGGTACCGAGCCGTACCGCCCCCACAATATCCAGACCGGCTTCCGGGTAACGGGCCACTTCCTCATGCAGCGCATAGAGCGCATTGCTCCAGCCTACAATCAGCGCCCTGTGGAGGCCTTTTCCCTGCAGGATGAGCACTTTCTGCAGGGAGCGGACCACGATCCGGCCGAAGGACACGAAGACCACGATGGCCAGCCAGTATGCAGCCAGGTTCGTTCGCGCCCCCAGCGCATCGAGGCTCTCAATGAAGAGCACGAAAAACAATACCAGGATGCCAAGCGTGGCGGCCTGCAGAATGGACACGAACTCATCGAATCGGGATCCGGCGTAGCGCTCCCGGTACAGTCCCAGAAACAGAAAGAACAGCAGCCAGAACACCGTAAGCAGGGCAATCACGAGCCACGCAATGCCCGCTTCCGGCCGAAACACCGGCGCAGGCAGCCATCCCCAGTCGAAGCGCGCCTTGTACCATAGCGCATTGGCCAATGCCACGGCAATGGCGTCGACAAACAGCAGGGCCAGCAGTTCTACGCGTCTACTCACGCAGTGTGGGGATGGATGTGAAAAAGCAATATCCGAACGACGATCCTGACAAACCGGAGATGCGTGGCTACGTTCCTGTCTCTACCTTACACGGCCGCAACCTGCTGCAGGACCACGTTCAACGATCCCTTCATCAGAGCACATGCTTTTCAACACGCGCCACGTCCCGTTCACGCCGGGTATGATCCTGCTCTTCGCCGTGTTCGCATTGTATTTTCCGGTGGATGCGTCCGCCCAAGACGCGCCACCGCCGAAAGACGACCGCACGGAAAGGGCCCCTGCAATGCAGCCCGGATTGGCTTCGGCCCCACTGCCGGCCGATGATCCAATCTGGGATGTGCTTCGTCCCCTTCTCGTTCGCGGCGGCGCGCCTCAATGGAGCTGGACACAGGCTCCCCTCACCGAACGGGATGCCCGCGCGATCATGGATGGCCTTCACGGCGCGCTGCCCCGCCTGGCTTCCGACATGCTGCCCCAGGGGGACAGTCTGCGTGAAAATGCATCATGGGGCATCCGCGTTCGCGCCGAAGGACGCATCACCGCACAGGACGGCTTCGATGCCCTCCTCTCGACAGCGGACCAGGACGCGAACGTCTACCAACTGGTTCAGTATGAGTCGTACGCCCGATGGGGGCGCTGGACGGCCGGCTTCGGATGGCGGCATGACGGGTTCTATGAACGCGATCCGGAGGCGCTTGACGCCGCCCTCCGGTGGCAGATCCGCCCCGAGAACACGTATATCCGGTATGATGGAGGCGTGGTCGGTGCCACGTTCGGGCGCCTCGTACAGCACTGGGGGCCACCAGGCCTGGAGGGTCTTATGCTGTCCGACAACCCCCGTCCCATGGACCACATCGCCTTCCGCCTGGGGCGTGGCCGCCTGGTACTCCACTCGTCGCTGAACGAGTTGGACAGCATCACGGCCGATGGCCGATTCACGGGTACTGCGGGCGACGATTCCGTAAGCGTGGGTGCCGAACGGCGCTATCTGGCCGCGCACCGGCTCAATATCCGGTTACACCCGGAATGGTCCCTGTCGCTCATGCACAGCACCCTCTACTCGGGCAGCACCTCAGGCTTTTCGCTGAAGTTCGCCAATCCGTTCAACGTGGGTCTGTTCAGCATTGACAACCGGCCCAAAAATGAAGAGAACAACGGCCTGCTTGGCCTCGAACTGCGCCATTCAACCGCCGAACGCGCCGCCTCGTTGCAGTTCCTGCTCGACGATGTAGACATCCTCAACCTGAACGAACCCATTTCCTTCGGTGTCGCCGCCTTTGCCGAACAGCGCCTCAGCCCGTCGCTCAGCGTGGGCGGACGCGGGCTCGCCGTGGCCGCCCGCACCTACAAGACGCTCCAACCCGAGGGGCGGTATGTGTACCTTCTCCGCAGTGTGGGTGCCCAACAATCCGATGCCGTGGAGTGGCAGGGGTGGATAGCGCACGTACTGAGTGGTCCCACGCACATGGTACACACGCGTCTCGGACTGGAAGCCCGGTGGCAGGGTGAGTATGACCTGCTGGCCGCGTTTCCGGACGACAATGAACCCTCCATCCTGACGGGTCGTACGCGCCGCACCGTGCGGCCCTTTGCGCGTCTCTTCGCCTGGCACGCATCCGGGCTGTTTTCCAGGCTCGACATTGGCCCGGCGAGGACAGGCGGCCGGACCGATCTACGTGGCACCGTCGCCGTCGGCTACCGCATTCACGCTTCCGGCAGGTTACAGCCATGATCCACGCCGAGGGACAAACCGCTGCCATCAGGATGCCTGTCGTTGCGTGCCTTCTTCTGGCCGTCTGTCTTGTTTCTGCAGGCACCGCAAGGGCCCGGCAGGCGCCTCCTCCCGATCGCCCGACCTCCTTCAGCCGCCTCCATCTGGGCGGCGCCGCGTCACTGGACATCGAGCAATGGGGCGCCTCGGAGTGGGATCAACGCGGCGCCGCCCGTATCCAGGCCGCCACGCCACTCGGGCTGGGTGTGCTCGAAGCCGGTGTGCTCGGCCTGGCCTACGACAGCCGGGACAACCAGCTGCCGGACTGGACAGCCTTCTTCGTGCATGCCGGATGGCGGGCGACGTGGCATGCGCACACACACCTCATCCTGGGTGCCGGTCTGCGCGCCGGCAACCTGCTCATGCTCTTCGACGACAAGGATCTGGTGGCGGGCCAGCGACGCGAAAGCGAGTTTTCGCTGGAACCCCACATCCGGGCCGACATCCGTGTGAGCCGGCGCGTTGCGCTGTTCATGGAGGGTGGTTTCCTGCGCACGTTCACCGAGCCGCGTATTGACATCGTCCAGACGTCAGCCGGCCTTGTCCTCGATCTCCGAATGCCAACCTGGCTCCGGTCAGCCATCGAGTGATGAATACCCGCATCAGACCCCTTGTGCTCGTTACGCTCGCCGCTTTCTGCCTGGTTCTGTGTCCACGGGGAATCCTGGCACAGAACCGGCCTGCTGACCTCGTCCGCAACCTGCCATCGCTTGCCACGACGTCGCTCGATCGTTTCCACCTCGACGTGTATGGTCACGGCATGGAAGGTCCCCGCTCCGGCCCGACCCAGGTTCTTCTCGACGGCCTTCCCGTCGCACATTCATTCCTCGGCACCACGGCCTGGAACGCCCTCCCGTTCGCAACGGCAGCGGCAGATTCCATCTGGTGGGACAGTGAATGGTTTGACCTCCCTGGCCGCGCCCGTTCCGATGGAACCATACGCATCCGGACAAAGCGCACGCCCGGGCGGCACCTGTACGCCTCATTTTCCGCACTCAACGAAACCGGCGATCCCGGACCCGAGCGCTTCAGGCAGACAACGGATCGGAATGTGGACCGGAGTGGCCCCGCGATGGAACTCCTCGCCTCCTCCACGGGCCCCACCCTCCATCTGGAGGCCGGATACCGGTTCGATGAACACCATATGACCGATCCGGCGGTGGCCGATCGAGTATGGTCCTCCTACAACGGTCGCGACCGGCCCCGCGTTCGCATCCACTCGCCCTGGATCCGGGTAGATGCAGCGCCTGCTGCCTGGAAATTCGCCGGTCTTGCCCATGGTCGGCTTCAGCGCGACTTCCGGTTCATCCCCGAATTCGGCCGCGAATGGCCCACGACCGAGGAGGAGTATGCCGGCATCATGCAGGCCGAGCGCCGCCTTGACGACCGGTGGGACACGGGTCTGCACGCCTGGGGGCGCGATATGTCCGTCTCGTCGCGTCCCCTCCGCATCGAGGCACCAGACCATATCCGTGTCCGGGAAGCGGGGGGCCACGTCTGGGTGCGACGCTGTGACGAGCGTCGTTGTTGGCGCATGGCGGTCGGCCTGCGGGGCACCGAGACTACCGCCGGCGCGGTCGATCCGCGCACGTTCATACCATCGGCGCGGCTCGACGTCACCTCGAGCGACGTCGACGCCGCCGTTATGCTGTTCACGGAGTCGAGTTCGCCACAGTCGGCTGCACCGCTCTCCGCAAGCGGATCGCTCACGCTGCACATGGTCACGACGCGCACCCTGGCCCTTTCCATCCGGACACACGCCGAAAGGTCCAGCGGCCAGGGCGATCTGTCTTTCCTATCGCTCTGGCGGGAGGGGGTTGATTTCGGAGGATTCCTGCCGGATGAACCCTACGTAGGCATTACATCCGACCCCGGGTTTTCGACCCGCCTGCAGCGCATCGAGGTCGGGACCGATGTGACGATTGGACACATCCCGGGCCTGGCGGGTCGTATTGTGCACCGGGCACGCCTTTCGGCCGCCTTCCGGGACACAAAAGGCCTGACTGCCACGCTGCGCCGCGACCAGGCCCGGGAGCGGCGCCGCTTCTTCCACCGGGAGTCCCGCATTGCGACCGGTATTGAAGGACGCGCTGTTTCGGCGTCGGCCCACGTCACGGGCGCACAGGGCCTGTCTCTGTGGTACCGCTATCATCGGATGATTTCCCGCGGAAACGTGCCGTGGTGGCAGGCTACGGGTGGATTGGCGCCACATACGCTCGGAATGGCCGCCTCCTCCCGGCTCGTCCACCGGATTCGTTTCTCCGTCTTTGTTTCCGCAGCATCGCCGCACATCCATCCCGATCGATCAGATGCCCCCCTGGCCCACCGCCCCTGGCTCGTGCGCAGCGAGATCTCCCTTGACAAACGGTTTCTGGGAGATGCAGCCGTCGCGGCGCTATCGCTGCTCAATGTGCCCAATGCCCCCTTGACGCTTCACCCGGACGCCGGAGACGAACAACTGGCCGCCCGTATCCAGGTCACACTCCGCCTCTGATTTCCGTGACGACGCTTCCCCCGCTGATAGAAACCTACCGCGGCGTGGCTGCATCCATCGGCGCCGTCCTTCGTGACCTATGCCGCCGGTACCCCCGTCGCGTGACGTCCGCAGGGCTACCGGTGTCCTGCCGCCCCGGTTTCAGGTCCCGCCACCTGTTCACGGCGCACTACCTGTGTGCGGCACCCGGCAACAAGATGGCCGAGTTGGCCCTTGCCGTGGGGCCACAGGGGTCGGTCATTGCCTCCCGCCAGCGACCGGGCGTGACGCAGACCACGATGAACCGAGGGAACGTGTCGCCGCCACCCGGAATCCGGCTCTACAACCCCAACACAAACGATCACCGGCTGCCGAGAGAGCGCGGCCTCGAAAGCCTCTTCCCCAGGACATGGGGTGGCGTGGACGTTCAACGCAGCCTGAACCGGAACGAGATCACACCCGTTTGATTTTCCTGGGGCGCATTGGCCGGCAGCGGATTGAACTGCCATGTCAGGAGCGCATCCATGACGGCACGCTCCAACGCCGGGTTGCCCTTCATGAGGGGAATGCGCTGCACAATACGACCCTGTGGGTTGACCGTGATGCGCACCCGGATGTCCGCGTTGACCTGCTCGGCGTAGACCGGAAGCGGTGTGGCCACGGGCGAACGGTTCAGCCCCTCGATCTGGAAGGGAGCCGCGGCCTCGTCATCGCTGCCGTTGCCTTTTTCCGACCCGGAATCCGCACTGTCATCAGTCAGGGAACCGCTCCCGAGCGGACGCACCACATCGCGGGGAGCCGCGGCCTCCTCTGCAGGCTCTTCTTCCACCACCTCCTCGAGCACGTCTTCCGACGGCACGTCGGTAGCCGCATCGGGAAGCTCGACCGGCTTCACATCCTCGGGCACGTCGGCCGGCGGGTCTTCTTCCTGCACGGGCTCGGGTTCCGGCTCGGGCTTGGTGTCGGGTTCGGGGCGCTCGGGTGCCTGCGGCTGTGGACGCCCCTCGGCAAACGGTCCAAACTCCACTTCCAGAAAACCGATCGGCTGCTCCTCGGGAGGTGACGTCGTCATGAATGCCAGCATGGCAATCAGCAGCGCATGCAGCAGAATGCTTGTTGCCATTCCCGTCACATCTTCCTTTTTCAACCGTCCCATGGGCATCTCAAATTCCCTGTTCACCCGTACGGTCCTCTCCTACCACATCGTTCCCGTTTTGCTCCGCGCCATGGCTCCGGCTCGTGCGGATCTCCTGCACGACATAGCGCGGTCTGCCCTTCACCTCATCGTAAACGCGGGCAACGTAGGAACCCACCACACCGAGAAAGAACAGTTGGACTCCTCCGAAGAAGAAACCAACGAAAATGAGCGATGCCCAACCGGTGATCGCCGTACCCAATACATACTTCGTCACCAGCACCCAGAGGAGCCCAAAAACCGAACCCGCCGAAACCAGCAGTCCCAGACGCACGGCCAGACGCAACGGCTGCGCCGAGAACGAGGCCAGCCCGTCGAGTGCCAGTTGCAGGCGCTTCACCATCGGGTACTTTGACGTTCCCGCAACGCGTGCCGGCCGGTCGTATTCAATTCCCGTCTGATTGAAGCCAAGCCAGGCAATCAGTCCGCGTACATAGGGTTGCTGCTCTGAAAGGTCTTTCCAGGCGTCCATCACGCGGCGTGATACGAGGCGGAAGTCACCGGCGTCGAGGGGCGCGTCAATACCGGAAAACCTGCGGAACACGCGGTAGAACACGCGGGCCGTCCAGCGCTCGGTGAATGACATTCCCCCGCGCTCGCGGCGAATTCCGTAGACCACGTCGTAACCCTCCCGCCAGGTGTCGATCATCCGGCCCGCCACCTCGAGTGGATCCTGCAGGTCGGCATCCATGATCACCGCCGCATTGGCCGTGACGAGATCCAGACCGGCCGTAACGGCGAGCTGGTGCCCGAAATTGCGCGAGAAACGCACAAGCACGTATCCATCCAGACCATCGGTGAGCGCAACCAGATTACGGAACGTGTCGTCCCGGCTGCCGTCATCAATGAGCAGGATTTCCTGGATTTCCGGCCGATCGCGTCGAAAGGTTTCGATTTCGCGAACCAGGATGTGGGTCAGCGCCTCCTCGTTGTAGAGCGGCACGACGAGGGCAACGGAGGCCTTGTCAGGGGTCATTCTCTGGATGCAAAGCGGAAGTTCAGGGATATTCTGTGGGAATATCCGAGATCCGACACCAGACCTGCAAAATCTCCGAACCCATAATCCAGGTGGATGCGATCGATGTGCACGCCCGCACCGAGTGTGGGCGTGATATCAAGACCCTCGGCATCGGTATCCTGGATGCGGCTCAGGCCCGCCCGGACCGACACCAGGTCCCGGAAGGCGTACTCGGCCCCTGCCCGCGGATGGAAGGATGTTTCACCCGCCGAGAAGGCATTCGCCTGCTGGCCGTCGAATGCCAGATCCAGGTCAGCCTCCACACGGAGTACACCCTGTCCAATGGGGGCCACGCGCGCGGCGCCGAGCCGGATGACTGGCAGGACGAGCTCGGTCCCCCCCTCGGGCATCTCGTCACCGAATACTTCAACCAGGCTCGTCAGCGAGCCATCGTTCACCGACCAGCTCTGCAGCATGGTCGAAATGTCCTGGATGGTCGCACCGAACTGCCACGGGCCGCGGTGGTGCTGCGCCCCGATGTCGAAGCTGTATCCCCATGCGTCCGCAAAATCACCGATGGAGCGGCGAATGATCTTGGCCGTCGCCCCAATCCGGGTACGCTCTCCGGCATCCCTGCCATAGCCGAAGAAGAAGGCGTAGTCCGTAGCGGAGAAGGTCGTAATCCGGCTCTCGGGATTCGGGATGGGCTGGTTGCGGGCCGCATCCCAGGCATCGAGTGTGTTCTTGATATCATTCACGCCGCTGCGGAAGAAGGACAGTGACACGGTCGACTGTTCCGACAGCGGCCAGGCGTAGGCGGCATAGTCGAAGCTGACCACGCCAGCGAACCGTTCGGCGTGCATGTACGCAACTTCCGGCGCATCGACCCCGCGGAGACCGGCCGGGTTCCAGTAACTGGCGTGGACGTCGTTGGCCGATGCCACAAAGGCGCCCCCCATGCCGAGTGCCCGGGCACCCACACCGCCGGCCAGAAAATCGGCCCCGTACTTTGCAATACGCTGCCCGGACGCGCCGGGAGTGGTGACCAGGCCGGCCGCAGAGAGCATGAAAAACGTGACCACGAGGCGAATTCTGACAGGGCGCATGGAGAATTATGGCAGGTTTCCAGGCAGACGGATTTCGGGGCGTATGCCGCATGGCGGTGCAGGTTTCGCCGGGTACGCCGAATTGCAATTGTAACAATAAAAGTTACATTTATTCGGCGCGTCGTCGAAGCCGGGCGGCATAGGCCCCATCCATGCCGGTGTGCTGTGGAAGGCTGAGGTAGTCCCCGTCGGGAGTGGTGGGCATGGGCGCGAGCGGCTCCGTGGTGTGGGCCGTCGGCTCGGGCGTGTGGGCCGTCGGCTCCGGGCCCCGAACCGGCTCGCGATGGAATTCCGGGTGGCGCTCCAGAAAAGCGGCCACCTGGAGCTCATTCTCTTCGGGTTCAATGGTGCATGTACTGTAGATCAGAAGCCCACCTACGCTCACGCACGACGCTGCGCCATCCAGAATTCCGGCCTGCAGAAGGGTCAATTCATGCAGATCCTCTTCCGTTCGCTTCCACCGCGCATCGGCCCGACGGGCCAAGACGCCCAGTCCGGAGCAAGGCGCGTCAACGAGGACGACGTCTGCCTCTCCCGAAAGATCTGCGTCTGGGCGGCGGGCATCCATGATGCGGGTTTCCACGTATGGGCGCAGGTCGGTGCCGGCGGCCACGCCGTGGGCGCGGGCCATCCTGTCAATGAGGCGGGTGCGGCCGGCGTGCAGGTCGCTCGCCACAACGCGCAGGGGTCCGTGGGCAAGGAGCGCGGCGTAGATGGCTTTGCCTCCTGGTGCGGCACACACGTCGAGCAGCATGCTGCCCGGGGATGCCACCTGCAATGCATCTGCAAAGGTATGCACAACGAGCGCGGCGGCTTCGTCCTGGATGCGGGCCCGGCCCGATGTGAGGGCACCGCTGCGGATGAGCCCCTGGGTGGATCGCGCCCGCAGGAACCCGGGTACGCGCGTCGACTTCGTGAAGTCCTCGCCTTCCTCCCCGAGTGCCTTCAGATCCCGCGGGGAGAGGCCCGTGTCATGGACGCCCCAGAATGGCCGCGCATTGTTCCAGCACAGCAGGTTCACCACATCCTCCTCCGGCCAGCGCGCGAGCCAGCGCGCGACGATCCAGTCGGGGTGTGAGTGCCATATGGCCAGATCACGTACCCGGGAGCCGGTATCGGGCCGGGGCAGCCCAGAGGCCCGGAGCACGGAGCGGAGCAGACCGTTCACGAGGCCGGCGGCTCCCCTGTGGACGAGGGACCGGGCCAGGTCCACCGCCTCATTCACAGCAGCATGCGGCGGCGTGTTGGTAATGGTCAATTCATGCAATGCCAGCCTCAGCACCATCCGTATCCGGGGATCCAGGTCACGGGGTGTGCCGCTGTAGAACGTATCGATGATGAAATCAAGCCTCCTGCGGTAGCGGACAATGCCCGAGATCATATCGGTGATGTGCCGCTCGTCGACCGCCGCACCTCCCTTCTTTCGCCGGGAATGTCCCGCATAAGCCCCCGATTCCTCATCCCGGAGCAGCTGAAGTACAGCTTCTTTTCGTGCATTCCTTTCCATACGATTCCGCTATGAGCGCCGTTTCTGTGCGTTTCGTGCGGCCACACGCAGCGGGTCATGGAGAGGCGAGACATCCGGGTGGTATACCGTGTCCGATGCTTCAAGGTCATCCACCGTCGCGCGGAGCCGGATGAGGGCTGCGACGGTATTCATGCGGAGGGCGCTGCCCGGGGGGCCCACCGTCTCCGCGCCCAGAAGTACCCCTCTCTTCGTGTCATGGACAAGCCGCATGTGCACGTCCTCACCGCCGAGACTTCGCGAGTGGCTGGCGCCGACAATGTCGACCGAATCGGCAGAAAATCCAGCCGCGCGGGCCATCTCAAGGCGGAGTCCGGCGTGGGCCACGTCCAGTCCCGCCAGACGCACGGCGAAGGCGGCGACAGCAGGCGACAGTGTGGCCGGGCGGCCCGAGGAGGGTGCGAGCGAGAAGACCGCATTCCGCCCGGCCACGCGCCCCGAACGGAACGCGTTCATGGCCAGGGGAATCCATTGCGGACGCCCGGTTACGGCTTCCGGAATGGCTGCACAGTCACCCGCCGCCCAGATATGCGGCTTGTTGGTGCGCATAGCCGACGTCACCCGGATGGCTCCCACATCGTCCCGTCTCAGGCCCAGCTGGGCCACCACATCTGCGCTCGGCCGGATGCCCGTAGCCACGATGACGGCACCGCACCCGATTCGTTCTCCATCATCGGTGATTACCGCCAACGGGCGGCCGTCCGGGGCTCTGTCGAGCCCCGTCGCGCGGGCGGCCCGGATCGTGATCCGGCCGCCCGCCGTGAGGCGCTCGGCCACGATACGTGACAGCGGCTCCGAGAGACCGCTTGGCAACAACCGGCCCTGCGGCGCCACCACACTGACGCGCGTATCCTGGCCGAGCGCCACGGCCGCCTCCAAACCCGTGTAGCCTGCCCCGATGACCACCACGTGGGCCGGCGGTTCGGTCGTGAACCGTTCACGAATGCGCCGGGCGTCACTGAGCGTGCGAAGCACGAACACGCCCGGTCCCAATCCCTCTTCCCACTCTGCGAAGGGAGGAATGATGGCGTGGGCGCCAACGGCCACGATGAGACGCTGCCAGGACACGCGACGCCCGTCGGCGAGGCGCGCCGTCCTGCCTCCCGGAGCAAAACCGACGACCTCGGCACCCGTCCATACATCCACTCCGAATGTGCCCGAGAACGTGTCGGGGGTGTAGCGCACTAGCGCCTCTTCGGCAGCAATCTGTCCACCGGCATACATCGGGAGTTCGCATGTGCTGTAGGCCACATCGTGCCCTTTGTCCACGAGCAGAATGCGCGCGCCGGGCGCCGCCCGGCGCGCCGCCACGGCCGCCGCCGTCCCGGCGGCCGTTCCCCCGACTATCAACAGATCCGTACCGAATGCGCGCTCCATATTCGTTCCCGTCACTGGGTGGATGTCTCCTGCGGCCCCAGCACATCGACCGGTTCAGGGCGCCGATCCTGATGCGCTTCATCGTGTTCAGCCGGTTCAAGGTGGGCCGTAATGACCACCTTGTCGCCGGGAAACAGCCGGTGCAAGGCATCTTCCACACGATGGCTGCGGTCGTGCGCTTCGTCCACAGTCAGGCCACCCCGGAAAAGCAGGTGGTACTCGATCCAGACCTCCTGATTGATGCGACGATGACGAAGTTGGTGGTACCCTTCCACGACCTGCTTGTCTACCGCCTCGTTGAGCAGTTCACAAATGCGCTCTGTTTCCTGCGGATCGGCCGCTTCCATGAGGCCGTGTACGGAATTCCTGACCAGGGAGAATGCCGTCCAGAGGATGTTCAGGGCCACCAGGATCGCCAGCACCGGATCGAGCCAGAGCCAACCAGTGAGCATGACCAGTCCCAACCCCACCAGTACACCGACGCTTGTCCAGACGTCGGTCAGGACATGGTGCCCGTTGGCCTGCAGCACGATACTCCTGTGTTTTTTGCCTGTCCTTACGAGCACCGTACCCAACGCCAGGTTGACGGCGGCCAGACCGCCGGTAATCCACAGCCCCACACCCAGTCGCTGGAGCTCCGGCCCCTGGATGAGGTCGATGATGGCCGTATACAGGATGGAAATGGCCGCAATCGCAATCAGGGCGCCCTCAAACCCCGACGAGAAATAGGCCACCTTCCCGTGACCATACGGGTGCTCTGCGTCGGCCGGCTGCTGTGACAGCCAGAGGCTGTATCCGGCGAATGCCGTCGCAAAAAAGTGGATCACCGATTCGAGAGCATCGGAAAAAATGGCTGCCGAACCCGTGATGGACCACGCCGTCAACTTGCCTACGAGCATCAATACGGCCACGAGCAGGCTGGCCAGCATGACCGGACGCTGAAAGTCTCTCTCCGTTAGAACAACATGCATGACATTTGAATTGGATAGGCGCCGGTAGGTGATGTACTCTTACCGGGCATAAACTACAGCCTTACGAACACAAACCATGCATCTTGATCACATTGGAGTAGCGAGCGCAGACGTCGAGGCCGACCTGGACCGCTACAGACGCCTTTTCGGCGCCGTCCCCTACAAGGTGGAGGACGTAGCCTCCGAGGGCGTGCGGACCTGGTTCCTCGATGCGGGAGGCACCAAAATAGAGCTTCTCGAAGCCACGACGCCGGACAGTGCCATAGCCCGCCATATCGAAAAGCGGGGTCCCGGACTGCACCATCTGGCCTTCGCGGTGGACAGTGCCGACGAGATGTTCGCCCGCGTACGGAACGAGGGCCTGCGCACACTCAACGACGCACCCAAGCTTGGCGCCGACGGGAAGCAGATCTTTTTCCTGCACCCGAAAGATGCCGGAGGCGTCCTTACGGAGTTCTGTTCTCCCGATCCCGGTGCCCCCCGGGTGCCCACATCCGACGGAACGCGTCCAGAAGCGGACTGAACTGGCCGTTGTCGTAGCCCATCAAAAATACGGCCACGCCCCCGAGACGCTCGCGTGCAATGAATTCCAGTTTCCGCGAGAGACTCTCCCGGTCTTCGAACCACCCCTGGTACACCCCGGCAGAGTCAGCGCGCGTGTAGAATGGACTTCCCGACACCGTATCGCGCAACACGGCCAGTTCGTCCAGACGCGCCTCCACCGACAGCCGAAGGTCGGGCAGACGCAGACTGTCCACACGGGCCCATGTCAAAATCCGGCCCTCTCCCGTAGTCGGGGCGCCGTACCCCGTATGGGCCACCGGCCATTCGTACCCGTAATAGGGCACCGTCATGACGATACGATCATCAGAAATGCCAGCCGCCCGGTAACGGGCTACAATGTCTTTCCAGGAACGCCCGCCCCACCCATCGAGCGGTGCCACGGGACCTGCTGTAGGCCCGGTCAGCCAGTGGAGGTCGTATCCCTGCACATAGAACACATCCACGTGCGGCGCAATGGCTTCGAGCTCATACATGAGACTCACGTCGAATGAGGGAGCGAACGCTGAAATTTCCTTCCCGGGAGGAAGGGCAGCCCGGAGAGCCTCAAGGAAGGCATGGAATCCGGCGATGGCCGCATCCGTGGCAGGCTCAAAGAGCTCCACATCCAGATGCAATCCCGGGCTCTCCGCTTCGGCTACCATATGCGTGATATCCTGCACGAGGCGCTGCCAGCGCACACTATCGGAAAATACCGGCAGAATGGTCTCGGGCTCCATCATGGCAACGGTCGGCACGAGCCGGGTACCCACACTGGCCGCCGCCGTTCGGAAATCTTCCCATGCTTCGGGCCAACCGTTCCGGGTCAGGATGAAACCGCTTGAATCGACCCGCGTGGTGAAGAACAGGATCCGGTCGTAGCGTCCAAGATCCATTTCGGTCCATGCGTCCCTCATCCACCAAGCGTAATAACCGGCCACGACGGAGCGACCCGGCGCCCCGTCAGTGGACTCCCGTTTGGCGGACTCCCGGTTGGCCTGCTGCTGCTCCAGTCCTTCCCCGACCTGGGCCCGTGCGGCCGTCGCCGGAAACACCGTGCCCGCCAGAACAAACGCCACCAGGCCGGCGACCGCCGCCTGGAAGAAAAAAACGCGAAGTGTATTCATGGCCACCTTGCTGCGCGGAGCGTGCTGTCAAGTGAACGATCGCCGTAGGAGAGCGGAAAAATGGCAACGCCAGCGAGTCCCTGCTCCCGTGTAAAATCATATTTCTCTCCGAGCGACGCCGCGTCCTCGAACCATCCCTGCCGCCATCCGGTAGAGTCCTCGATCAGATACCACGGAGAGCCCGATACCGAATCGCGCCTCAGGCCGTGTTCGAGGGCCCGTTCCCGTGCTGACGATACACCCGCCAATGCCGGTGCGAATGTTGTCAGAACGCCCTGGGCTGCGGTACGTGCTCCGGGCAGGGGTCCCTGCGTCGGCCACTCGTACCCGTAGTACGGAACCGCAAAAAGCATCTGTCTGCGATCAATGCCCAGCGCATCGTAGCGCGACAGGATCGTATCCCAGGATCGGCCAGCCCAGCCACGGATGGGCGACAGCGGACCCGCTGTATCGCCCGTGAGCCAGTGCATGTCGTATCCCTGCACAACAACAAAATCGCTTGCAGCCGCGAGTGCAGCCTCATCGTACGCATCGGACGTATCGAGCGCTGTAAGGAAGACGCTCAGTTTTACGTCCGGCCGCTGACTTCGCAGCCGTTCGCGCAGGCTCTGCACGAACCGGGTGTACGCGCCTCTGACTCCAGGCGTCATGGGTTCGAAGATTTCCACATCCAGGTGGATACCTCCCACGGATCCTGACGCTGCGATACCAGTGATCCCCGACAGGAGTTGCTCCACGTGGGCCGCCGACGAAAAAACGGAATGAAATACGTCTGCCTCCAGAATACTTATCGTAAGATGGATGGGCACGTCGTGGCTACGGGCCTCGGCAATCAGGTCAACCCACGCGTGTGGCCACCCCTGTGTGTCGGCCAGGCGGCCGTCCGGATCCACGGGCAGATCGAAAAAGAAGAGTACGTCGAGCAGGTCAAAATCATATTCCGTCCACGCCCTTTCCATCCAGGATACATGGTATCCGGCTACCTGCATGCGAAGCTGGGACAGGTCAGTTCCGGTCCCATCGTCGGTAGATCCGTCTTCCGGCGCCACGGAATCGCTGGCGGAGCACGCCTGAAGCAGGACGACGAGCAGGATGATGGGTAGCTGGCGCAGTCGCATGGGATGGGGCATGATAACAATAATGTGCAGGCGCCATGCGCCTGCACGCGGTGTACCTGATCGTTTTCGGCCATCTCTGCCCGATCTTAACCCACACGACGCAATGAATGTGCGTTGACGGGCGATCCGGCAGGCTCCGCTTAAATCGGCATGACCGACTGCCGATATCAGAGCCAGTACCTCCTGGCCCTGGAGAATGCGGCGCAGCGCTCGCCGGATCCTGTACCGAAGACGCTGCAACAGACGGCCCATTCCCCGCGGTTCCCGTACTGACCCACGGGTTCGTGTCAGTGGCCTGGTCAATGTGGCCGGGATGGCCTGTCCATCCCGGCCACACACTGTTTCGGACGTCCTGCGGTTTTGTTAAACCGTCACGGTCAGTATACTGCCCCCTCACCCGGCACAGCCTGACCATGCTCAATTACATCTGGGGCGGACTCATCATCTCGAGTCTGGTGTTCGCCCTCGTCTACGACACGCGTGACCTCATGCGCGACACGTACCGCAATGGGGCGGAAGTGACCCTTGAGGTGGATCTCGAAGGAGATTCCACCGGAAGACGGCAACCGGCACGCGTCCACATGCCACAGGAGCGCTACCAGGCGCTCTACAACGTGGACAACGCCCCGGGGACGACATTTGACGGCACCCTTGTCCGAACACGCGACGGCATGCAACTGCGGTTTGCGCAAGACGCAGCACTTCCCGAGCCGTGGAAGACAATCCGCGACATGACATCGCCCCGAGACAATGATTTGCGTGGAACGGTTACCCGACTTGACATGCACACGGACTCAACCGCCACGGCTGTAATCCGGTTTGCGGATGTGAAGTTCGTCAAAATGACAGCCATCGCACAGGCGGCCATCGACATGGCGGAGACGGCCGTGACGCTCGCTCTTGGCCTGATCGGCGTTATTGCGCTGTGGATGGGTCTGCTCAAAATTGCCGAGGCCGCTGGTCTCATCCATGCCGTCGTCCGCTTCACACAACCGGTCCTGGGGCCCCTGTTTCCGGAGATACCCAAAGGCCACCCGGCCCTGGGGATGATCGTGCTCAATCTGACTGCAAACATGCTTGGACTGGGCAACGCCGCCACGCCGCTCGGTATCAAGGCCATGGAAGAACTGCAGACATTGAACCCCGATCCGGACACGGCTACCAACTCCATGGTCATGCTGCTGGCCATGAATACGGCATCGGTGCAGCTCGTGCCACCCGTCATCCTGGTGGCGCTGATGGGATTGCAGATCAATCAACTCATTTTCGCCATCATCATAGTAACGATGATTTCGCTCATCGTGGCCATAACCGCCGCGAAGCTGCTTTCACGAATGAAGCGCTATCGCATCCCTCCCACAGGCGCCGGCGCAGCCATGACCGGACCGGAGGGTTGATATGGAATTTCTGCGCTCTTTCATCGAAACCGCCTCCGTGTTCGTACTGCCGCTGCTTATTGTCGGCTTTCCACTTTACGGGCTGCTGAAACGTGTTCCCGTGTACGAGGAATTCGTGGATGGCGCAAAGGACGGATTTCGCGTGGCCGTTACGATCATCCCCTACCTCGTAGCCATCCTGTTTGCCATCGGCATGTTCCGCGCGTCAGGTGCCATGGAGTTCGTCGTGGAAGGACTGCGCCCACTGCTGTCCCTGGTGGGCATTCCGCCGGAAGTGCTGCCCATGATGGTCATCCGTCCCCTGACGGGCTCCGGATCCGCGGCCATCGTACTGGACATGATCCAGCAGTTCGGAGAGGACTCCATCCTGGTCAAGATGGCCGCCACGATGTTCGGCTCCACCGAAACCACGTTCTATGTCATTGCAGTCTACTTCGGAGCCGTGAATGTGCGCAAGACGCGTCACGCCGTGCCGGCCGGACTGCTGGCAGATGTCGTTGCCATGATCGCCGCCGTCTACGTGGTCCGGTTGCTGTTCGGATAGGCCGTCATTGCTTCAATGACACGAAGATGGATGTCAACGGCCGCGCGAACCGGAACGGGTGCCAGTCCGAATTCCTGCCAGAGCGCGGCCATGTCCCAGCCTTTCTCCAGCCCCAGCCGGATTTCCGGAAGGCGTTCCCGGAATGCAAGATAAGACGTCGGTAATTCGGGATCTCGCGGCCCCTCGATCAGGAACAGGGGCAGTTCAGTGACCACGCACAGCGGGTCTCCACCGAGCGAGCGCACATATTCCATGGAGCTGTCCCTGAACAGTAGAGCCGACGGCTCATCTCCCCGGCTCCGGAACCAGGTCCGCATGGCCGCTCCTTCCGGAGTGGTCGTAAAACCTTGGGCAATACGGAAGAAGCCTTTCTCTCCCTTGCGATTATGATCATGGAGCTCCAGGCCATGCTCCGCCGCTGCGCGCACGAACACGTGCTGCAGATGTTCGGTCCTGTACCCCCAGTGCTTGTCTATCAGGAGCATGGCCCCGTCGGAAAAACCCATTCCGTGCAGGCTGGCGTGCCCATGAAACGGTCCGTTTGCTCGCAGGTACGCTGCAACAACCCTATTTTCCGGTCGCATGTCCGGATATCCGAATTCCACATCCCGCCCCGGTTTCTCCCGAATGACGCGCCGCAGATACGCTTCCACATTCGGCCAGGCGTCTCTCCACGCCGCATTCCGGGCTTCTCCGTCCGGATTCACGTGCGGAACAATGTGCAGTGTCCACTCCCTGAACAGCTCGCTGAACGCCCCGCTGCGGGTCAGGATGGCCGCCACCAGTGCACGCAGTGTGGTGGGCCCCGCCGGCTCGTCGGCATGCGCTCCGGCAATGAGTGACATCCGGCGGGGCCCGTTTCCGGCCGTCAGCGCGCGGATGGGCCGCCCCTCCTCCGACCGCCCGATTACGTCATACCTGATGGAGGTCTCCCCGCCCGGCAACGCCCGGGCAGACGCCGCTCCGTCGACGAGCGCGGTGTCTTCCTCCAGCCACGTTTCCGGCAGCGCTACATGGTCCCGTATCATTGATCTTCTCCCACGCAAGGTGTTGTCATCATGAATATCTGTTTCGTCACGAGCGAATGCGTTCCCTATGTCAAGACCGGTGGCCTCGCTGACGTCGCAGGCGCATTGCCCCCGGCGCTCTGCCGTGCATCTCCCGATGTCCACGTCAAGGTCTTCCTGCCGCTGTACGCCCGGATCCCCGTATTTGATCACGGCTTCGTGCATGCCGATGACCTGGGCGAGCTGTCCGCGCGGCTCGGGGACGAGGACATTCCCTACCACGTGTGGTACGGTCACCTGCCCGATTCAGAGGTGGAGATCTATCTCATTGACTGCCCCCGGTTCTTTCACCGGGGTATGCTCTATACGGACCATTTTGATGAAGCCCGGCGCTTCATCCTGCTCCAGAAGGCCGCCATTGAGGTCATGCAGCGTTACGCCTTCTCGCCCGACATTGTCCACGCCAACGACTGGCAGACGGCGCTCCTGCCCGCCATGCTCCGACACGCATACGCGTGGGATGACCGCTTCGCGCGTACACGCAGCGTGCTCACCATCCACAACCTGGCCTACCAGGGCCTGACCAATCCCCACTATGCCTATGAGGCCGGACTGCCCGTCGAGCACGCCCTCTCCGGCGGCAACTATCACCACGACGGGGCCTTCTCGTGCCTGCGTGCCGGACTCGTCGAGGCCGACCAGATCACGACCGTATCGCCCACATATGCATCCGAAATCCAGCAACCTCATCTTGGTTGTGGACTGGATGGCGTTCTGAGCGCGCGCCGGAGCGCGTTGACGGGTATTCTGAATGGGGTCGATACGGCGCACTGGAATCCCGGCACCGACGTGCACCTCGCTGCCAACTACGACGCGACGGACCTGCACGGAAAGACCATCTGCCGCAATGCCCTGCTCAGCGAGTTCTCGCTCTCGGCACCACCTGATGTGCCCATTCTGGCTGTTGTTTCGCGACTCGCCGACCAGAAAGGATTTGACCTGCTCGTACCCGATCTGGAACAGGTGCTCCGCACCCGTGATTTCCGCCTCATCGTGCTCGGCAGCGGCACTCCGTGGCTGGAAGGATATTTCCGCGGCCTGTCGGGACTCTTTCCCGACAAGGTAGCCGCATTCATCGGATACGACGAGGGCCTTTCGCACCGCATTGAGGCCGGAGCCGATGCCTTCCTGATGCCGTCCCGCTACGAGCCGTGCGGATTGAACCAGATGTATTCCATGCTCTACGGAACGTTGCCCGTTGTGCATCACACGGGTGGCCTGGCCGATACCGTCATCGACCTG
>Ga0066644_10000509_pt1 | contig 24163 bp, 27 predicted proteins | sample CryGeyCG2114_020_FD_62735 | JGI IMG/M metagenome (GOLD analysis project Ga0066644, IMG submission 62735) | Groundwater microbial communities from aquifer - Crystal Geyser CG15_big_fil_post_rev_8/21/14_0.20 | ecosystem: Environmental > Aquatic > Deep subsurface > Groundwater | place: USA: Utah...
GTCATCTTTAAGGGATTCAGGAACATATACGGTGGCTGTAAGAAATTTTGCTGATTTTGCATCAATGTTTCCTATATCCCAGTTTGATTCTAAGATTACAACATTTTCTACATTAGTAATAGATGATGATGTAGATGCAAGCTCTGTTTGTGTGTTTGTTGCAGTAATATCTACACTAGAAATTGGAGCAGTACCATCATTAGAAATTTCAATTATCACATCATTAGTTGTTAAAGATGTAAGAAATGGATCTAACGCTTTGACATTTATCACACTATCCCCTGTTACCTTAAAATCAAAATTAGCAAATGTAGTTCGTACTCCAGATTCTCGTAGTCTAGAATAATCAACTTTCACAGTTCCTGGATACTGTTGAATTTGTGCAGATTTGCCTATATTAACAAAAAATGTAAGATGGAAGTTATCTCCAGCTAACGAATTAGAATCACTATCAGCATGAATAATTGAGCCTGGGCCAGCAGAACCTGAAAATCCAAATGGCAGAGACAATTGACCACGAATTCCTGTAATATCTTGTGTTCCTACATTTGCAAATACGACTGTAAATGGAATATTGCTATCACCTGCTTCGACTTCAATTTTTTTATTAATTGTACCAAAGTATGCGTCCAAGAATTTCACGTCACCAAAGTCTCGTTCAAAAGGAGATTGACCGAATCCTCCAGAAGTAATTTGTGCATACGAATTATCAAAGACTATTGGTATTAATCCAATTACAAATAACAACAAAATTTTAAAATTCATCATACAATAATCTCCATTTCGGATGGCTGATCACCTTCAAAGGCTTTACCATCTTTTATTGTAATGACTTTATCAACATCACCAAAATGTCGTCTATCGTGTGTAACTATAATGAATGTCTGATTTAGTTTTTTTGCCATGGATTTCATTAATTGGACTATTGTTTCTGAAGTCACAGAATCAAGATTGCCGGTTGGTTCATCTGCTAGAACAATTGAAGGTTTGTTTATCAATCCTCTTGCAATAGCTACTCTTTGGGCCTGACCTCCAGATATTTTATTTGCACGTTTATGCATTTGGTTTTCTAATCCGACTGTTTTTAGTAAGTCTCTAGCATCTTTTTCAGCAGTATTATCAGTACCTGCAATTTGTCTTGGAAGTAGTACATTTTCTAAAACTGAAAGATCACTAAGTAAGTTAGAGAACTGAAAGATAAAACCTAGTTTTTTATTTCTAAATGATGAAATTTTATCATCACCAAGCGTTGTAGTGTCAGTACCGTCAATGAATATTTTTCCAGAAGTTGGATTATCCAACAATCCGATCATGTTAAGTAGTGTGGATTTACCAGAGCCTGAACTTCCAACAATTAAAACAAATTCCCCTTGTTTAATTGAGAATGAAACATTATCAAGGGCTTTAACTTTGTTATCTCCTTGTCCGTAAATTTTACTAAGATTATTTATTTCAAGTACGTTAGACAGTTCTCATAGCCTCCACAGGTAACAGTTTGGTAGCTCTATACGACGGATACAAGGATGCAATAATTGCCAAAATAAATGAAGTAAATGCCGTTTGAATTATTTTTTCCCAGTTGTAAGTTACTTCTAATGGAAGACTACCATTAAATGACATTTTTGTCTCTTTTGCATAAAATGTATAGCCCAAACCTGCAGCAGTTCCTACACCGGCACCAATAGCTCCAATTATCATTCCTTGAAAAATAAAAATAATAAGAATGTCTTTTCGTTTTGCTCCAATTGATCGCATGACACCAATTTCTCGTGTTTTGCCATTTACTAACATCATTTGAATTGTAACAATTGCAAATGCAGATGACATCATTCCAAAATAACCTATCATGTTAATCATCGCAATACCAGATCTAAAGCCTTCAAGTTGTGCTTCAGAAGCTTCTTCTGTTGTTTCAGCAATAAAATCGTCGTTAGGAAATGAACGCAAAAAGAAATCTCTAACTTCTTCTGCTTTAGATGAATCATATAGCTTAACCATAAATGAACTGCTATCTCCAGGTCTACTCATCATATCACGTAAAGTATCAATATGTATAACGCCAGAATAATCAAATCCCTGACCTCCAGGTGAATTTGCAATTCCAACAACTGTAAACCGTCTAACTTGATCTTGGCCCCATCTATCAACTACAAGAACTTTAACACTATCACCTACTTGAGCTCCTCCAAGATCTCGTGCTACATTAGAACCTAATACAATTGAATTTCTAGAGAAAACATAACTTCCATCTGAAACAGTTTCATGAACAGTAGATGCCTTGACATCATTAAATGGATCAACCCCAACTAGTTGTATTCTAGTTTCTTCAACTAATTTTCCATTTTTTGTCATATTCATTTCAGCCGTCGATGAAAGCCGGGGTGTAGCAGCCTCAACATATGGGATTCTCTCAAACCAACGTACAAGAGATTGATCTGATTTATCGATGAAATCAAATTCGTCAGTTACAATAACATCGCCAGTATTGTAATCACTAATGTCCCTAACAATGGCATCAAACAATCCCTGAAAGATTACAAAATTTACATGAATAACTAAAATTCCAATAGTTACAGCCAAAACAGCACCAATCAAACTACCTTTTTTATTGAAAAGCATTCTTTTTGCTAATTTCATCCTATAATCCATGTCAGAACTAAAATAGTCTAATATATAATGTATATTATATGTAATACTAAATTATAGACAATTTTATAAGATATAGGTAATTTCTATGTTGTATGGAGATATTCTAAGTGATAAAATGGACATTTTAGATATGAAAATACTAGGTCGGTTATTAAATAACTGTAGAGAATCAGATAGGCAAATAGGCATAGAATTAGGAGTGTCAGGAGGAGCAGTTCGTGCAAGAATACGAAAAATGGAAGAATTGAAAGTTATTGAGGAATTTTTTATCAAAGTTGAGCCACCTGTTTTGGGATACAGTGTTTTGTACATTGTGGTGTCTGGTGAAGACATCAATGAAATTTTAGAACAAGTCAGTCTGATAGGAGAACCAAATTTCGTAGTATCATGTATTGGTGGCATTACAGTTTGTAGCATAGTTGTAAAAGAAAATCTACAACAGAAAATTGAACTTGCAAATAAACTAATGAAAGATGTTAGAGTTTTATCTATTTTTGAAGCAGAAAATCCCGGATTTATTTCAAATCTAACAAAAACTGATTTAGAAATTATAGAGGAATTAATAAAAAATCCAAGACAAAAAATTGAACAAATAGCAAAAAATACAAACATGTCAACAAAAACAATTACAAGATGTCTAGAAAAACTACATGAAAATGAAGGAATTCAATTTACAGTAAATTATAATCCTAAAAAAATAGATGATTTTATTCCTTATGCTGTACTTACATGGATTGAGGGGAACTTAAAAGAAACACTAAATGATTTGAATAATACATTTACAGAATCATATTTACAAATACCATTTATTGCAAAAAATCAAATTGTTTTGTTTATGTATAGTAATAGTATTTTTGAAATGGATGAATTAACTCAGAAAGTCAGAACCATAAAAAATGTAAAATCAGCTGATTTGTTTATTCCAAAAAAGATTTCATTTTTCAATGAGTGGTTAGATAAATCTATAACAGATTATAAAAAATCATCAAAACTACATTTATTTTATCAAACACATTAAATAAGAATGATTTTCCCTAATAATTTATGAAGAAAACTAAGATCTTTGAAGGAAAAATTTTAGGTCTTAGTGTTTATGATGGCAATATAGAAGGTAGGAATGTTAGACGAGAAGTAATTGAACACAGAGGAGCTGCTGCCATGTTAGCTTTTGATGAAGATGGAAAAGTAATTTTGGTAAAACAACACAGGTTTCCTCATGGATATGTTTTAGAAATTCCTGCTGGAACATTAGAAAAAAAAGAAGATCCAATAAAATGTGGATTCAGAGAATTAGAAGAAGAGACGGGTTATAGGGCACGAAAAATGACTCCTCTAATTACCTATTATCCATCAATTGGATATAATTCAGAGGTAATTCATTGTTTTATAGCCTCAGGATTAAAGAAGATATCAGATCTAAAGTTAGATGAAGATGAAATATTGTCTGTGGTAAAAATGGATTTAAAAAAAATTCTAGCAATGATTAGAACTGGTAAAATTCAGGATTCAAAAACAATATGTGCAGTTTTATCATATGCTGTTATGAAAAAATTATATTAATTATCATTGTAGATAGGTTGTACAAGATCAGCAACATCTGCCCAAGATTGTGCAATTCTTTCAAACATATACACTAGATCAAGAAAATCTATTGGGATTTGTTTTTTGTCATCTAATGTAGTCCTAAGCAAACTTAATTTTTCTTCGTATTGTTTATGCATTGATATGGCTTCAATAGCTAAAAGTCTATCAGGTTTTGTAAATGCATCAATAGATTTTTCAGCAAGCGTACTGAAATCTTTTACTACATCATAAATTTTCTTAGAATATTCTTTTGATAGAGAAAAATTGTATATAAAATTTGAAAGTTCAACAATGGAATCACCTGCATTTTCAAGAACATTTGCAGCAACTCTATAGTCAAGTATATCTATATTTTCTAAATTAAATGTATTAGCTAATCGTTTATCAACTAATGTACTTCTAATTAATCTGACAAGCAAGAAATATTGTCTATTAACTTCAACATCACGTTTTGATAATGTTTGTAGATTAGACTTGTCATCTGAAATTAATCCATTTGATGTATCATCATACATTCCTAATGCTATAGAACTCATACGTTTGAGAATTTTAGATGGATTAAGTGTAGTTGCATCTAAAAGAAATTGCATGTTAATGTGAGATGAATCTTCTTCAATTATTTCCATTCCGACTAATCTTCGCATTGAATTACGAATTTCTTCTCTATCTTTACCAGGAATAGTAGATTTTGAATTAATTTCAATTATATCATATCCTAATAGATATGCACCTGTGATGTTAGCTACAATATTTTCCTCTTTAGGTAAAGGATAAGAAATTATGAGTTCTTTCGTTCGTCGTGTTTCGGTATTGGCAGATATAGTAATGCTATCTTGTCCAGTCTCAATTTCTACTTGACTAGTTTTATCAAGATTATTTGCATCAACCCATTCTTTTGGAAGTGATACTAGTATGCTACTCCCAATTCGTTGCAGGCGTCTAACAAATTTAGTCAATTTATACTAATATAATTAATTTAAGCCATATTCTTATATTTTGTGTAAAGTTTAAACTCAGATCAATGGAAGCCACAGCATTTTGTCCAGCACATATCACAGGTTTTTTCAAAGCTCATTTGGTAGACAAAAAAAATTGTTTACAAAATTTAGGCTCTATGGGTGCGGGTTTCTCTATTAAACAAGGAGTCACCACAAGAGTAAAAATTGAGAAAAAAGATAATCAAAAAAATAATTTTAAGATTACAACATACGGATATCAATCAGACAAAACAGATGTTTCAGAATATGTATTAAATGAATTTTTAAAACTAGGAGATTTTTCGACAAAATTTTTTGATATTCATCATGATATTTCAATTCCAGTTGGATATGGTTTGGGATCTAGTAGTGCAGTTGCGTTATCACTTTCATTTGCATTAGATCAAGCACTTGGAACTAAATTAGATAAACTAATGATTGGACAAATTGCTCATAGTGCAGAAATAAATTGTAAAACAGGGTTAGGTGATGTTATAGCATCATTTCATGGTGGATTTGAAATTCGAGATAAACCTGGTGCACCTGGAATTGGTCATGTTGAAAAAATCATTACAGATAAAATTTCCATAATTATGATTTGTTTTTCTCCAATATCTACAAATAAATTCATCAAAGAGCGTTTATCTCAAATCAATGGACTTGGAGGAAAAATGGTAAACCGATTATTAGAATCAAAAAACTATGAACATTTTCAAGATATGTCTTTAGAATTTGCAAGATATGTAGACGTTATGACTCCAAGAATGCAGAAATTAGTTGATGAATTTGCAGAAAATAACATTAAGTGTGGAATAGCACTTTTTGGTGAAACTGTTTTTTCAATGATTCCACAAAAAAATGAATGTAAAGTTTTAGAAATTTTACAAAAATATACTGATGGAATTATAATAAAATCAGAATTAGATAATAACGGAGCAAGAATTCTAAATAATTAATTAAAGTCATGCCGTTAATTCCTAAATCTCATCCAAGAGCAAAATCACTTTTAATTCGTGAAAAATTGGTTGATGGATTTGATAGGGGATTAGTTGCAAAAGAAGGACTCTTAGCTCAAGGAAGAGGAGAAGCTTTTGATTATCTATTAGGAGAAAAAACAGGCAAGGCTGCCACATATGCAATTAAAGTCGCAGCAGCACAACTACTACTAGCAAAACAACCAGTAATCTCAGTTAATGGAAATATAGCAGCATTATGTCCCAAACAAATTGTAAAACTCTCAAAACAAGTTAAAGCAAAACTAGAGGTCAATCTATTTTATACAAATGAAAAAAGAAAGCAAGCAATAATTAAAACTCTTAAAAAAAATGGAGCTAATGAAATTTTGGGTTCAAAAATCTTATCGTCTAGAAAACTACCAGGTATTGATTCTGCAAGAAGAATTGTTGACAAAGATGGAATTTTTGTAGCTGACGTAGTAGTAATACCATTAGAAGATGGAGATAGAACCATAGCACTTAGGAATGTAGGAAAAATAGTAATTACATTTGATCTAAATCCTCTTTCAAGAACTTCACAAACAGCAAATATTACAATTGTAGATAATGTTACACGTGCAATTGATTTGTTGATTAATGAATCAAAAAAACTATCTAAAATGAATCAAAAAAATCTTCAAAAAATTATTAATGATTTTGATAATAAAAATAATTTGAAAGAGAGCATTATTCAAATAAAAAATAATTTAACAAGGAGATCTAAAATTGCATAAAACAATTCAAGATATTGTAAATATGAAAAAAGAAAAAAGAAAGATTTCAGTAATAACAAGTTATGATTACACTTTAGCTTCATTATGTGATAAAGCAGGGATTGATGTGTTACTTGTTGGAGACAGTGCAGGAATGGTAATGCTTGGATATGAAAACACAATTCCTGTTACAATGGATCAAATGTGTATGTTTACAGAAGCAGTGAGCAGAGCACGAAAGAATTCTTTACTAGTATCAGATTTACCGTTTATGTCATACCAAGCAAGCATTGAAGATGCAATCAATAATTCAGGTAGACTAATCAAAGCAGGTGCTGATGCTGTAAAGCTTGAAGGAGGTACAACGATGGCTGAAACAGTTAGTGCAATAGTAGATGTAGGAATTCCAGTAATGGGTCATATCGGATTACAACCTCAAACAACAATGCTTTCAGAAGGTTACAAAGTTCAAGGAAAAACAAAAGAGACAGCAATGAAACTAATCGAAGATGCAAAAGAGCTTGAAGACGCAGGAGTATTCGGCATTGCATTAGAAATGATAAGTCATGAAGTAGCTCAAATTATCTCTGAAACTGTTAACATACCTACAATTGGAATTGGTTCAGGAGTAAATTGTGATGGACAAGTGCTAGTAGTTCAAGATTTGTTAGGCATGTATGACAACATTAGACCAAAATTTGCAAAAAGATACATGGATTTATCTGAAGATATTGTAAAAACACTGGAAGATTATAAAAAAGATGTAGAATCATGTATATTTCCTGCTAAAGATAATTGGTTTTCAATGAATGAAGATGAACTAAAAAAACTACGTGAACAACTTGGCAGCTAAAAAAAACATAAAGAAAAAAGATCACCCATCTTTAGATATAGTTAATTCGTATGGAATGGAATTATCTGGAAAGAGAATTGTACTTTGTGTTGCAGGTAGTGTAGCAGCATACAAAGCAATTGAACTAGCAAGATTGCTAATGAGACATGGTGCAGATGTAAAATGTGTCACTAGTAATGCAGTTACAAAACTCATACAACCAGAATATTTTAAGTGGGCCACAGGTAATGAAGTAATTACAAAACTTACTGGGGAATTAGAACATATCAGATTAGCAGATTATAATCAATCAGATTTACTAATAGTGTATCCTGCAACAGCAAACACATTAGGAAAATTAGCAAATGGTATTGATGATACGCCAATATCTACAGTACTGACAGTCGGATTTGGATCAAAAATTCCAATTTTGATGTGTCTTGCTATGCATGCATCAATGTATGACAATCTAGCAATTAGAAAAAATATGGATTATTTAAAAAATAAAATTGAATTCCTGTCACCTAAAATGATTGAAGGTAAAGCAAAAGCTACTGAACCTGAAGATGTTTTAGAATATGTATTATCAAAATTTGGATTTTCTTCAGTTTTAAAAAATAAAAAAGTGTTGATGACTGCAGGCCCAACAATTGAACATATTGATCCTGTAAGAGTGATAACAAATCTTAGTTCAGGAAGAACAGGAGTACTCTTGGCATCAGAATTAATTTCTGCAGGAGCAAAAGTTACTTTTGTGTATGGACCAGGTGATGAAAAACCACCAAAAGGTGCAAAGGTTATCAATGTCATATCCAGTAAAGAAATGCATTCTGCAGTGAAATCAGAATTAAAGAAAAAATTTGATATTGTAATTATGGCAGCAGCCATTGCAGATTATATTCCTACAAATGAGAGTAAAACAAAAATAAAAAGTTCAAAATTAAATATGAATATTAGCCTCAAAAAGGCCCCAAAAATAATAGATCAAATAAAAAAATATCAAAAAAATGTGTTACTTGTTGGGTTTAAAGCTGAAACAAATCTAACAAAATCTAAGTTAATCAAAATGGCTGAAAAAAAACTAAAAGAATCATCAGCAGATATGATTATTGCAAACGATATTGGTTCAATAAGATATAAGAAAAATCCTCAAAATAATCAAGTAATCATGGTAGATTCTGAAAAAAATATTGTTTCAGGATGGATGAATAAAGAAAAAATTGCTAAATTTATCAGAAAACAAATTGAAGTAAAAATTAAATGAAAAGATCTGAACTTAGAAAACTAGTATCTGAATATAAAGAAACTGAAATAAAATTATCAAAATCAAATAAAAATACACTAAATGAAAAATTAAAGCAATTAGAACACAGATATTATCATGAAACTGGTAGAATGCTAAAAAAAGATTTAGAAGAGATTACATAAAATAGATCAAATATTATGTAATCATTGGATGAGATTTATTCAGTTAGAATACAAACAACGAAATATGAAAATTTGGAATGAGGTTGCTCCAAGATATCATAAAAGATGGGCTAGTGTAAATAAAGGACCATTTCAAAGTACAAAAAAATTAGTAGAATTAGTAAAAATTAACAAAGGTGATTCGGTGTTAGATGTTGCATGTGGTACAGGAGTAGTTACAAATGAAATTCAAAAAAAGATTGGAAAGTCTGGATATGTTATTGGAATAGATACTTCAAGTACTGCAATTAAAATTGCAAAAAAATGGAACAATAAATCAAATATGAATTTTGTAAATATAGATGCTGAAAAATTCTCTTTTTCTAAGAAATTTGATGTTGTTACTTGTCAATATGCATTGTTTTTCTTTCCCAATGCCCAAAAAGCATTAAAAAATATGAAAAATAGCCTCAAAGAATCTGGAAGTATTGGCATTTCAGTTCATGGAGGTAAAGATAAAGTTCCATTCTTTAGTAGCATCATAGATTCAGTTACCAAGTACATTCCAGATTATATTCCACCTGGCTCGCCTGATCTTGATAGATTTGGAACAAAATCTGCTTTGAAATCTGAAGTAAGTAAAGTAGGATTTTCAAAGATTATTGTAAAAGAATTTGTTTTTAATTACAGTCCAGGAAGATTTGAGGATTATTGGAGAAACTATCTAAAATACATTGCAAAGCCATTAAAAGAAAAGCTAAACGAGCTAAATTCTTCAGAAAAAAAAGAATTAAAATGTCTAATTAAACAAAAAACATCACAATACACTAAGAAAAACGGAGAAATTGTATTTCCTTGGCAAGTTTTAATTCTAAGTGCCAAAAACTAGATTGAGATGGATAAAGAAGATAAGAAAAAAGAAGATAAACCAAAAAAATCAAATTTTAAAGCATTTCTTCGAAAAAGAGCACCATTTTACCTTGCTGGTATCGCATTAATTGCAATTTCTGCATATGGCGTGTTAACAGAGAAAAATTTAGAAGGTTTTTTCCCAGAATTTACATCTGAAGAAGAACAAATTGTAGATATTTTGATGAAATATGACGGTCCAAATGAGTCAGGATTAACTGTAATGCAAGCAATTGAGAATAAAATCAAAGAAGAGTATCCAGATGAGAAAGTATTTGATAACAAAAAAACTAAAGTTGAATTAAACATATTAAAAATAAATTCAGATGAATATAGAATTATTTTGAATTTTCAATCTCATAAAGGAGCAATAAATTATGATTGGAACGTAAATGCAAATTCTGAGAAAATTATTTCAAATAATCCAGAATCAAAATACATTATTAATTTAGTAGATTTTTATGATTAGGCTCAAATTGTGACTAAATCTTTAGTAAATTTGTGCATAACAAGTGGTTTGTCTTTTACAATAAGTGAGTCTTCTATTCTAATTCCAAATTTGTTTTCGATATAGATTCCAGGTTCTACAGTAATTGCAATGTTTTCTTTTAGTTTTGTATCGCTTCTGTAAGAGATACATGGGAGTTCATGTACTTCTAATCCAATTCCATGTCCTGTTGAATGAATAAAGTATTGACCATAATTTTTTTCTTCAATGTATTTTCTGCAAGCAAGATCGATATCTTTACAACATACACCAGGTTTTACAGCTTTTAGACCAAGTTTCTGTGATTCTTTAACAATTTCATATGCTTCATTTGCTTGTGATGAAATTTTTCCTAGTACAAATGTTCTTGTTGCATCAGAAACATATCCTTTGTATCTTAATGTAAGATCAGCTACTACTAGATCACCTTTTTTGAATTTTCTTTGTGTTACTTGTGCATGGGGAAGAGCGCCATTTGGGCCTCCTGCAATAATTAATGGATTAAGTGTAGATTTGTATCCAGTATCAAACATTTCTTGTTCCATTGCGTATGTCATCAAGATTGTTTGTAATTCAGATTCTTTTTGACCTACTTTCATCTTTTTGGAACAAAGTTGGAACATTTCATCAATAATTTTTGAAGCTTTTTTGAGTATCTGGATCTCTTTTTCGTCTTTAATTATACGTGAATCGTAAAATGGTTCAGTAGATGATTTGATTTTTGGAATGAATTTTTTTAAAGACATCATGATGGGATAGTTTTGACAGTCAGTGCATACATTATTTTTCTTAATTTTTTCAATCAATGAAGAGATCAGACCAGTTCCACGTTCTGCTGTTATCACATCACAATCTTCAGATTCTTCTTTTGCTCTTCCTACCTCAAGTTCAGGAGCAATAATGGCGGTTTTTCCATTTTTTTCTAGTAATCCAATTGCCTCACCCCAAAAACCAGTCATGTAAAACAAATTTTCAGGCTCAAAAGTGACTAGTGTATCACAGTCGATCTCTTTAGCATACTTGAGAAGATTTTTTCTACGCTGGTTCATACAGGGATATCTCTAATTCTCAATTTATGTATGATGTAAAGTTTGTATATGGAAAATCAAGTCAGATCGCTGTGACAGAAGAGAAACCAAAAAAGAAAGTGGTTGCATTACTATCTGGAGGTTTAGATAGTCAACTTGCAGTACGAATGATGCAAGAGCAAGGATTTGATGTTTCAGCTGTTGCAATAAAAACTCCTTTTTGTGATTTTGATTGTGGTAGAGGATGTGGATTTGAAATTAGAGAGAGAGCAGATGATCTTAACGTGAATTTAAAAACAGTTTACCTTGGTGATGAATATATTGAGATGTTAAAACACCCAAAACATGGAATTGGTGCTGGGTTTAATCCATGTGTTGACTGTAGAACCATGATGTTTGATGCAGCAAAAAAACACATGGAAGAAATAGGTGCTGAATTTATTATTTCAGGTGAAGTGTTAGGCCAACGCCCAATGAGTCAACATTTAGACGCATTGAGACTTATTGAAAAAGATGCTAACTTAATTGGGAAAATTGTAAGACCATTATCAGCTGGATTATTACCAGAAACAGATCCTGAGAGAAACGGTTTGATTAAAAGAGAAAATCTTGGAATGATTAAAGGTAGAACAAGAAGAAATCAATTACAAATGGCCAAAGAGTATGGAATTGAAAATCCACCAAATGCAGGTGGTGGTTGTTTATTGACAGAACCTCAATTCGGAATTAAAGCAAAGGATTTGTTTGCACATGTTGAAACTCCAACAATTAATGAAATTGATTTGTTAAAAATTGGAAGGCATTTTAGATTAGATGAAGAAACAAAATTTGTTGTTGGTAGAGACAATGATGAAAATCAAATGATCAAAGCTCTAGCATTACCAGGCGATATTTTACTTGAAGCAAAAGATTACGTAGGACCAGTTTCAATTTTACGTGGTAAGAATGCAAAATCTCATGTAGAATTTGCATCAGCAGTAACTCTAAGATATTCTGACGCACCAAAGACTGAATCTAGTATTGTTTTAGTAAAAAATGAGAATTTAATTGAAGAGATTAGTGCTAAATGCGCTGAAGAACAATCTTACATTAAATTTAGAATGTAGGCGTGAAATTTTTTAAAAATCAGTTATAACTAAGGAAGAGTTTTTGAGGAAGTAGATATCATTTTCAACAAGGATGCAAAAACAAGAAAATCCAACATATCTGAAGGCCATAACAATCAGAGACATCAGTGATGTTCATTCTATCAAAGAAGACATCAAAAAAGATATGATATTGATTCTAAGAGTAACACCATTAGCTCAAAAAGATGTTGAGCAACTTCGTAAAGTGGTTGAAGAATTGTATTCCATTGCAAAAGCTGCTGATGCTGAAATTGCAAGATTAGGTGAAGAGAGAATCATAGTTGCACCATCTAGTATAAAGATCTGGAAACCAGAATACGATCTAAAATAATTTTATTGCTTCTTGAACTTGTGGATAATGTGCAGGTACTTTATACATTCGTCTAATATTCATGGCAAGATTTTCTGATTTTTTGCGTTCTCCATGATTAACTAATACACGACGAAGTTTTGGTCTCAGTTTTTGGACAAAAGACATTAGCTGGTTGTAATCACTATGACCACTAAAGCCATCAAGTTTTTCCACACCACAGTTAATTGACACAACTTCAACTTTACCTTCTTTACCTAACATTGTTGCTTGTTTTGAACCATCAAGAACTCGTCTTCCCAAAGTTCCATTAACTTGATACGAAACAAACAATACTTTATTCTTTTTATCAGGTGCTATATTTTTGAAATATTCTAAAACAGGTCCACCCTCTAACATTCCAGATGTTGCTAGAATAATACAGGGTGAATTATCTCTCATAGGTTCTTCCCTAGCATCTGCATGTTCTATGTTTGTAAAATACTCAGAATCAAATGGATTATCATCAGTTTCCAAAATCTTTTGTTTAAGCTCTCTTGCTAAATATTCAGGATATGATTCATGTATTGCAGATGCTTCAGAAATCATTCCTTCAGTAAAAACAGGTGCTTCAATCATTTCTCCTGACTTCATATAATGATCAATTACCATCATAATTTCTTGTGCACGTCCAACTGCTGGAATAGGTATCAAAACTTTACCTCCATCGGCCAAAGTGTTGTTTACTGCATTGATGAAAGCAGATTCTACTTCTTGTCTTGTAGGTTGAATATCTTCTTTAAGACCATAGGTACTTTCAATCAATAATGTTTCTACTCTTGGAAAGTTCCAACTTGCAGCTTCAAACAAGATACTTTTACCAAATTTAATATCACCTGAATAAACAAAATTATGATCACCATTTCCAATATGAAAATGGCACAGTGCAGAACCTAATATGTGACCTGCGTTGGCAAAAACAAGTTTAATGTCAGGAGAAATATCAGTTACAGTTCCATAAGGTAAGGTAAGAGCTTGTTTCATAATTTGTTTCACATCTCGTTCAGCATAAATTGGTGTTCTGCCTTGAGCAGCTGCCACCTTGATTGCATCAAGTTGGATTAGATTCATCATTGGTAATGTTGGTTCTGTACAATAGATTGGGCCTTTGTATCCATATTTACATAATGTTGGTAAGAAACCAGTATGATCCAAGTGTGCATGTCCAATAACTATAGCATCAAGTTCATCTAATGTAATGTTAAGTGAATCTAGTCTTGGAAATGCGTCCATTGGTGAACGTGCACCGGGATTTATTCCACAGTCAATTAGGATCTTACTTTCAGGAGTAGATAATAATAATGAAGATCTTCCTACTTGACCAAATCCACCAAGAGTGTAAATAGATACTTCAGTTCGTTGTGACAATCTAGGCCTGAAAATTTCGTCTCCTATTTGTTTTAATTGTTTATTTCTTTCAGAAGAAGATTGTTTTAGAGTTGCATTAATTGTTTGAATGGTGCGTGAAGGTATTGTGGTAGCTTTTCTAATACGCAGTCTCCAACCTATTTTTTCTGTTACTTCAGCATGATTAAACTCAGCAGCGTTTCTTTGTAAAAGCCAAGGTCGTTTTGCTTCAATTGAAACTTCCCCAGTAGCTGTATCAAAAATAGTATTTTGTAGATTTGCTTCTTTTGGAACTAGGTCTGCTAAAATTTTTCTAGCTTCATCTTCAGGTTTTCTAATTGATTCATCAGTTCTAACAACAATTCTTTTTTTAATTATGTTGACAAGGTTTGATATGGTATCATTATTTTCCATCAAATAACGTGGAGAGTTTGTATAAAGTGCAATTCTTGGTCCTTCGTATTCTATTTTTGTAACACTTGCTTCTTTTGGTATACTTTGCAGTATGGTGGCCATTATATTCTGGCTAGTAGGAGGTAATTCTTTTTCTTGATATTTTCGTTGCATTAAATCACTAAAGTTTGATGACGGCTTTCTTTTGCTCATCAGTCAAAAGACGGAAACCATCTTTATCCATAACTGCGATGTTAATTCCATCGCCTGTACCAATGTTTCTAACTATTGCAGCTTTAACAGCTCGTAAAGCTACTTGTTTTGCTTGTTCAATTGTAAGGTCATCTCTATATTCTTCTTCTAGTAAACCATAAGCCACAGGAGAACCACTGCCAGTTGTAACATATGATTTCTCTTCAACTGAACCAAACATATCAACATTAAATAAAGAAGGACCATTTGCATCATAACCGCCAAGTAGGATATCAGCCATGAATGGGTAACCTCTGTTTTGATGAAATATCAACGAGCAGAGTCTTGCAAGTGAGTGAATTGAGATTGGATCTTGTTTTTCAACTCTATGAAGATTAGAATGATAGCGTAAAATATCAACAATGTTTTGTGCGTCTGCAACACCTCCAGCTAAGGTTAGTCCCGCATGCAAATCGATTTGTTGAATTTTCATAGTATTATTATTTGCGATAAAATAGCCTGCACTGGCCCTCATGTCGGCACACAATACGACACCGTCTTTTACCTTGATACCTACTGTGGTAGTCCCATGCAGAATTTTTTCTTCAACGTTATTTGACAAAATACACCTATTAAGATAAAGTAAATGGCATCTCACCCTTTTAAATAACTTTTTGATCCCTTGAAATCATAAATAATGACAAAAAATCAGGATCGCATGGATTCTCATAAAATGGAACTGCCTAGGCAGATTATAGTAGGTGAAAAGAACATCAATGAGTTTGGAGAATTTCTTCACAATCTAACTAAACCAAAAAAAGTATCTTTAATCGTTGGAATTCATGTAAAAAAAATTCTTAAACAAAGAATTGAAAAATCATTAAAAATCAAGAAAATCAAATTTGTTTGGCATATATCAAAAGACAATCAGATTAGCGATCTAAAAAAAATTCAGATAGATGTGAAAAAAGATCATAGTGACATAATTGCAGGTATTGGAGGAGGTCGCTCCGTAGATACTGCAAAATTAATTGCTTTCAATTTAGATATTCCATTTGTTAGTGTACCTACAGCAGCCTCTCATGATGGAATGGCTAGTCCGTTTGTTTCAATAAAGAGCGATAAACCACATTCAATTGTTGCTACTGCTCCTCTAGGAGTTTTTGTGGATATTGATATTATTAAAAAAGCGCCATCTAGATTACTTGCAAGTGGATGTGGAGATTTAGTAGCAAACATCAGTGCTGTAAAAGATTGGAAATTAGGGCGAGATAAGACAGGTGAGTATTATGGAAGATATTCAGCAAATTTGGCAATTATGAGTGCAAAGATTGTAATGGCAAAATCAAGTCAGTATGCCAAAAAAGGACTTGATGCAAGAGTTATAGTTGAAGCTCTCATTAGTGCTGGAGTTGCATCTTGTATAGCGGGTAGTAGTAGACCATGTTCTGGTGCTGAACATCTATTTTCACATGCGTTAGATAAAATTGCACCAGGGAAAGGACTGCACGGAGAAAAATGTGGGATAGGTGCAATAATGATTACAAAGCTTCAAGGTCAAGATTGGAAGAAAATTGTCAAAACATTAAAAGATGTAGGAGCTCCTACAACTGCTAAACAAATTGGAATAACAGAAGAGCAAATTATTGATGCATTAATGATTGCACAGGATTTGAGACCTGAAAGATACACAATTTTAAAAGAAATACAGATGACAGAAAGAAGAGCAAAGAATCTTGCAAAGAGTACTAAAGTAATTTAATTTAAGCAGTTTTTTGTTCAGGTGCTTTTTCTTTGGTTTCAGGTTTCTTTTCCTGAGTTTGTTTGTTGATATGTGTTTCAACAAAACTAACTTTTTCCAAAGTTGGAACAAACTTGAAAATATCTAGTTGAATAAAATGCTTCATAATTTGTAAGCCATCTGCACGTAAAATTTCCTCAGGAATTGTAATACTTACTTCTTTGTCTTTTAAATCAAATCCAATTTTCGTATCTTCTACAGGTAATCTGTTTTTAAGAATTGAGTCAATTTTGTCATTTGGTGCTTCAAGGGACTTTATTACATTAACATCAAATAGAATTGTTTTTCCTGCATATCGATGATTGTAATCTACTTGAACTCTACCAGAACCAATAAAACGAATAATGCCTCGTTTATTATCAACTTCAATTGTATCACCTACTGATACTTTTTCCGCATCTTCGCCTAGTTTTCTAATAGGAATCATTCTAACTTTGCCAGAATCTCGTTCACCAAAACCTTTGTCTGGTGTTACTTCAACTGTGAGTTTGTCTCCAGCAGCTGTTTTAGCAAGTGCTTCATCCAAACCTTTGAGAACAGGATAAGAAACTTCGCCTATGGAAACTAACTTTGGTTGATACTTCACATTTTGTTCATGAATAGAATATTTTTTTGCATCTTCTTCAATAGTAGTATCAAAAACTTCTTCAGTGTCTTTTACTTTTGCAGTATAATCAACTAGAATCAGTGAACCTTTATTGAAAGTCAATGTGATCGGTCTCGAATTTCCTTATATTAAGTTAAACCTAGATGGCATCTGTAATTTAGCACCCGTAAAACCCGTAAGATCGCAAATAGGTATTTTATCAAAATTTGCCATTAGAGGTGAGAAAAAATGAGTATTCTTACAAAAAAGAAAACAACAAGGGATTATGAAGAAAAATTAGCCTCGTTACCTACTAACTCGAGAGAAAATATTCAAGCTACACTCAATAATTTCAAGAAATTTGTTCATGAAAAGCATCAAAGTACTCCCGACCAAATCTGTGGGGAGTTAATTATTATTAAAAAACAGCAAGGAGATGAAGAATACGAAGATGCATTGTATAACTTTCTTCAAGAGTGGATAGACTGGAACATCTCAAAGAAGGCAGGAGCCTATACAATTAGAACTAGATTCAGCATACTCAGAACATTTCTTTACTTTTTGGGAGTGAAAACTAACCCTCAAGACATTAAACAGATACTAAGATTTCCAAGAAAAACTATTGAAGAAAAATACCCACTGAAGAAACAAGAATTAAGAGATTTAGTAATAGCTCAGGCACGTAATCCAAAGAGACAGGCATTCTATTTGGCTTGCAGTAGTTCTGGAATGAGATCAGGTGAAGCATTACACATTAAGAAAAAAGATTTGGATTTGTCATTAGATAGAATAACAATTAGAATTAATGCTGAATATACCAAAACTAAAACTGGTAGAACTACATTTGTTTCAAAAGAATGTGGAGAAAAAATCATGACATATCTTCATAAACTAGATGATAATGATTATGTTTTTACAAATAGTACAGGTGATTTTAAAACTAGAGGTAGAGCAGAACAAATGGCACTAGCAAGTGTATTAGAAAGATTAGGATATAATGAAAAATATTCTTCAAATGGATTTTACAAAATTACATCTCATAGTTTTAGAGCATATTTCTTTACATTAGCTACAAGAAAACATGACGAAAACTATGCACACAAAATGACTGGACATGGGGGCTACTTGATGCAATATGATCGAATGGACGATATGAAAAAGCTAGAAATGTATTTGGAATTGGAACCAGACTTAGTTATATTTGATCAAACTAAAAATGAAATTGAAATTAAGAAACTAAAACAAGAGAACATGATTGTAAATCAATTACAAGACGAAATTACAAAATTGAAAGAAAATCAGGCACGAATTGACCAAAAAACAATTCAAGAATTACAAATGAAAGGAGTATTACCAAATGAATTATTATAATTTTAACAAAAGAGATTATCTAATTGTGATCCTTGCAATTATTTTAATCTCATTTGGAATTACAATGCCTATTGGAATATTATTAATTATATTTTTAATTTTAAATAAAATAAATCAATATTTTCAAAATGAAGATAACAATAAAACTTTTAGTACTTTATTCTTTAACTAAATTAAAAGGATGTCCTTCTTCAATACAAACAACTTCATCTTCAGAAACGTTGATAACATCAACTAATCTTCCTTGTTTTAAGCATACATCACAAAGACGAAAATTAAGATATTTGTCTCTAATTTTAATTACAAAAGAAGATGGAAGATCTTGTAATAATACAGGTTTAGGCCATGGAATTTCTGTATATTTTGATTGCCTTAATTTAGTCTTGAAATGTATAGGAATTGATTCTAAATAATCAGGATCACGACTACTGAATCTAATTCGTTTAGTATTTTTTCTAGCAATTCTATTAATTCGTTTTATTTCTCTTTGAAAATTATCAATTGAATCTAAAGTACTTTTAGGAAATACTTTCAAGTAAATTTTTAGACGCTTCCAATCTAAAAGATCATTTCTATAACTTCTGATATTTTTCTTTGAAATAATTGAGTAGAATTTTTCATTCTTTATTGCTGTTGAAGATAATTTAATGAATTTTTTTTCTAGTAACAGATGAATGGTTCTATCTAAACTATTCCTAGATATGTTTAGATTTTTTTGTAATGATATTACACTAAATTTTTTGTGTTTTAATCCAAAATCAATAACGTTAACGATAAAACCAATTTTTTGACTTTCTTGCTGTGTAATCTTACGGGTTATTCCTGCTAATTGTGGATCTCTTCTCTTTATCAATTCTATTAATGAAATTCTGTTACCCCTACTCATACTGTGTCTACTGTATAGTAGAGAAAAGATGGAATTTGTAAAGTGTTTGATTCATGAGGTAGAATTGAGACTCCCAACAACAAAAGAGGAGTTTCTAGTAGGAAAATGGCATGATCAAGTAGAATTATGCGTAAAACATCATGAGGAATTTCCTGATTGCAAGTTTGAAAAAATGGGTGGAAAATCATGAAGGGAAAACAAACACTAGTAGAATTAAAAACAATTGTAAATCTACAAAATCCTGAATATGATGATTCATTCACTGATTTGCCAAATCAAGATAAAATAAAGTTCAGAAGGGACAGAGTTAACCGCCTTAGAATTAGAGGATATACAAATGTGGAAATTAGTGAAAAAATTGGTTGTTCACTTAGTACTGTTGAAAAAGATTTACAAATCATTAGAGAACGTTCAAAAAAATGGTATAAGGATGAATCCATAAAAGATTATTGTGAATCTATACAAGATTGCATTATTTTTTATGATAATGCTATAGAAGATTTACAAATCTTATATCATGAAGCAATTGAAATCAAAGAAAAATTAGAAATCTTAGATAAAATTTCTGAGTTTCAAGAATCAAAGTTATCATTGTATTCTCACACACAAACAGTTCAAAACTTCCTAAAAAATAATGAATCAATGCAATTGGGGGGGATTTATTGTGAGTAATATGAATAAGAGAACAAGAGACAAACTATATCCAATTATTGCTAAAAGAGATGAAGAGTACTGTAGATGTTGTGGAAAGCTTCCGTATGAAGTACAATTAATTATCGATCATAAAGATAATAATAATTCTAACAACACACTCACAAACTTACAATTACTTTGTCGCTCATGTAATTATCTAAAGAATCCAAGAAAAGAACCATTCGACATGTGTGTGAATAATAAAGTTGAAGCAGATAGTAACTCTTGTATGGCAATCAATAAGAAAAAAGAACCTGAGTTTCTAGAATATGTTAAAGATAGAATTACTAATGAAGATGCTGTTAATTTAAAAGACTTGATTAATTCAGGTGCAAGGAAAATTGACATTTCACCAGTTACAGCAAAGCGTTACATTGAAAAACATTCATCAGAAGGTGGTGAATTAATGGTAATAGACGATAAAGTAATTTTTAGTCAGTATTATGATTTTTCAAATGATCCCCGAATAATTTGGTTTCATAGTTTGAAGGAATAAGGATAATTCAGGCATGAAGTTTCATTATAAATGAATTAAAGCTAAGAAAATAACAAATATTCTAGAGCAGAATTCCACGAGCAATTGAATTGTTATGCCTATAATCAGATGCACACATAAAATATTGAAAATTTCTGTGAAAAAAGACTTGTAAATCTTTTAGTTTTATTATAAAAATAAAGTATCAATGATTTGTTTTTCAATATATAAAGAACTGATCAGTTAGCTAATTTTGAATATATAAAGAACTGATCACTGGTAATAAGTATGATTAAAGAATCTGATGTGCGTGATTTGAATCCATGGTGGAAAGATCCAGTAAAGATACAAGATGACAAAAAAATTAGGGAGTGGGAAGAATCTGGAATAAAATATGATTCAAGGTTAAGACATGTAATTAAATATGATTTTGAGCCAAATAACACAGTAGTTTACACTCTACGTGGGCCAAGACAAGTAGGTAAAACAACTCTAGTCAAATTACAGATTAGAGATTTTTTAGAACAAGGAATACATCCATGGAATATTTTATACTACTCACTTGATTTAGCGAATTCTCAACAAGATGTTGTAGATTTAGTTGAAACATATTTGAAAATAAGTAGTAGACAAAGAGGCGATAGACGATCTTATTTGTTTTTAGATGAAGCATCATCTGTAACAGATTGGCAAAAAGGTATCAAATGGTTAGTAGATAGTGATAAATTAAAAAATTGTACCATAATGGCTACAGGTTCACAAGCCATCAATCTTAAAAATGCCACTGAACGATTACCTGGACGTAAAGGTACAATTAATGATAGTTATGATAAAATCTTGCTTCCTATGAAATTTGCAGAATATGCATCACTGTTAAATGATGACATTAGTAAATTAATTAATGATAATAATTTACTTTCATTTAGAAATAGAGAAGAAATTTTTAAAAAATTACTTACAGGAGAAGTTGATGAAAAGATAGAAAAATTAAATGCATATCAAAATGAAACTAATAGTCTACTGAATGACTATATGCTAACAGGTGGAATTCCAAAAGTAATAGGTGAAAAAATTAAAACAAACACAATTCATGAAAGTATCTATACAAATTATTTAGAAAGTATTACAGGTCAATGGAGTGAATTAGGAAAAAATGAAACTTTGTTGAAACAATTTAGTGGGGCTATTATCACGAGCTTGACAAGTCATACTTCATGGAATAATCTTGCTAAAGAATCAGCATTAGGGAGTCCAAATACAGCACCAGAATATGCATATGCTTTACATGATCTATTTGTTTTATCAATCATTCATCTTTATGGGGATCAGAAAAAAATACCCATGATTCAAAATGATAGAAAATTCTATTTTCACGATCCGTTCTTTTTACATATTTTTAATGGGTTGATGAGTCCAAATGGAAATTTCGATACTAGCCTCAAATATTTAGAAGATGAGGTAAATCAGAGCAAGATAATAGAAGGAATTGTTGGAGATCATCTTATTCGATGGGCATTTTCAATGAGTAAAAAGAAACAAACCTATGATTACTATAATCACATATTTTATTGGAAAGATGACAAAAATAGAGAAGTTGATTTCATTTTGTATGATGGGGATACAATAGAAGTTCCCATTGAAGTAAAATACAGGAATAAACTTGATCATAAAGAATTAGCACCTATGGTGAATTTTCTTACTAAAACAGATAATGACAAAGGTTTGGTTGTTTCAAAAACATTATTGGAAGTAAAAACAGATTACGTAATAATTCCAACATCAATGTTCTTATTATTGATATGAAATAAGGTGAACGAAATTACTTAGAATCTAAGATTAAATTTTATTGTTCAAATTCTTCCCAATGTTTATCAATTAATTGTTGTAATTCAATTAATTTTATTTCTTCCATGTAATCTGTTTCAATAAAATATTTTCTTGGGCGATTACCAAAAGTAAGTGGACTAGTTGATTGAGTGTTAAATGGGATTCCTTCTTTTTTCCATAATTGCATTTCAAAAATCCAAACAGGAGCATTAGGATTATTAAAATCTAAATCATATCCACAACCTACAAAATATACATAACATTTACCACCATTTTGATTTAATCGTTCATGAAGTTTTTCATATGTCAACATTTGTCCTAACTTTATTCCTATTTCTTCCCTATGAATTGCCTTAAATTCCATAATGATGAAATTGCCTTTACGTTCAATTACCCAATCAATATCTGTTCCACCTGTAGCATTCATTCCATGACGAATTAATCCACCAATTAGTTTTCTTCCTTGATCAAATGCATCTTCATCTTGAATCACATATTTTGCTTCTCTTTCATCTTTGACAAAGAAAGTATCATCTTGTAGTTTTTTATTTGGTTTTGCATCATAAAATGATCCCAGAGAATCAAATTCATCCATAGTTAATCACCAAATTTGAAAAAGATAAGGATTTTGTATTTGGATAATTTTAAATTTTCAGATTCAATTAGTCTGGAAAGTTATTTTAAAATGTGTAGATTAAAAATTTAATTTGTATTTCGGGTATTTTTCATGTACATAATCAAGCAATTTTCCTAATGACAAATCTCCATATTCTGAAAGGGATTTCTTTAATGAAGTTTTATCTGATTCTGTTAATTGATTTGAAGATTTTCCAAATTCTAATAATTCCATACCTTCATCAGTTAAAGAATATGAATACTGATCATGTCCAGATGGAGCTTGTTCAATATATTCTGTTAATAATCCAAGTTTCTTTGCTCTTTGTAATGCATGATTTAATTTTGCAGAAAGCGGGCCATATTGAGCAGCTTCAAATTGAAAATCAAATTGACCATCAAATTCTTCTTGAGCTAAAAACATAATTTTTTGAAATCGTGTTTTACTTGAAAGTGTATCACCAGATTCATGTATTGCATCTAATGTTAGGATCATTTCCTTTAATGTAACTTCATTTAGTATTACCAATTAGTTTTCCCCCTTGTTTCGTTTATGGCTTCTTCTACTTGATATAATTCTTCTAATGTATTCATCAATTGATTTCTAATATCATCTAATCTACTTCGTGTAAATTCTTCGAGGTCGGAAATTTTACATGCATTAAACAAATTTTTTCCTGGATTTCCACCTGTTTTCTTTTTTTGTGTATTTGTAGATTTATTAACAAATCCTAAAGTTAGTAATCTATCTAATGATTCTTTTACAGATCTTGTTGTTGGTTTTGAATTAAGATGATTTGGAATAGATCTCTTGCATAATTATTTCTAGGCGTGAAATTCAGGAGAACTTTTCCCAGTAAACCCAAAGATTTTGTAATTCTAGGCACAAATTTACTTGAAAACCAAAATAATGTCAAAAA
>Ga0066644_10000515_pt1 | contig 24019 bp, 24 predicted proteins | sample CryGeyCG2114_020_FD_62735 | JGI IMG/M metagenome (GOLD analysis project Ga0066644, IMG submission 62735) | Groundwater microbial communities from aquifer - Crystal Geyser CG15_big_fil_post_rev_8/21/14_0.20 | ecosystem: Environmental > Aquatic > Deep subsurface > Groundwater | place: USA: Utah...
GCACCCTCGACGTCGCGGACGGACGGGTCATCGGCGTGGTGACGGAGAAGGGCCGGGTTTCCTGCGACGCCGTCGTGCTGGCGGCCGGCGCCTGGTCGACGCATTTCGCGACCAACGTCGGGGTCGACCTGCCGCAACTGGCCGTGCGCTGCACCGTGGCGCGCACCGAGGCCGCACCCCGCCTGTTCGAGAACCTGCCCGACACGCCCAACGTCCGCGACGTGGGGTTCTGCGTTCGCCGCCGCGCCGACGGCGGCTACACGCTGGCCACCGGCACCCATGCGGACCACTACCTGTCGCCCAAGTCCTTCCGCTACTTCACCAAGTTCCTGAAGGCCATGGGGGCATCGTGGCGCGACATTCGCCTGCATGCGGGGGCGCCCGACGGCTATCCCGGCGCCTGGGGCATGCCGACGCGCTGGTCCGGGGACGCGATCAGCCCGTTTGAGCGCATGCGCGTCCTCAATCCCGAGCCCACGGCGGCCGAGGTCCGCCGGCTCGAGCGGCGCCTGGCCGAACGCTATCCCATGTTGGCCGGAACCAGGCTGGCCGAGGCCTGGGCCGGGATGATCGACGTCACCCCCGACGTGGTGCCGACGCTGGGCGAGGATCCGGTCCTGCCCGGCATGTTCATCTGCACGGGCCTGTCCGGCCACGGCTTCGGCATCGGCCCGGGCATCGGCCGCGTGATGGCCGACATGGTCCTGGGGCGCGACCCGGGCCACGACGTCACCCGCTTCCGCCCGGAGCGCTTCCGCGACGGCAGCCCCATCGTGCCCGGGCCGTACCTCTAGCAGCCTGTCAGGTCGCCCCCCTTCCGATAGGCGGCCCCGACGCACGCCGCTTCGGCGGAGAAATTTCCATAAAATATATGTGGAAATACAGTGGCCTTGTTCGTTTCTTTGAATAATGTAGATTATCAACAAATCAGGGCTCTATCCTGTTTCACATCAAGGAGACGGACCATGAAGGGCGACGCGGAGGTGCTGAAGCGCCTCAACCTGATCCTCAAGAACGAACTGACCGCCATCAACCAGTCCTTTCTGCATTCCCGGATGTTCAACGACTGGGGCCTCGAGGACATCGGCGAGCGCGAATACAAGAAGTCCATCAAGGACATGAAGCAGGCGGACAAGCTGATCGCCCGCATTCTGTTCCTCGAAGGCCTGCCCAACCTGCAGGACCTGGGCAAGCTGCGCATCGGCGAGAACACGCCGGAGATCCTGAAATGCGACCTGACGCTCGCGGCGGCGAGCATCGCCGACCTGCGCGAGGCCATCGCGCTGTGCGAAAAAAAGGGCGACTACGTCTCGCGCGAGATGCTCGACGACCTCCTGGAGGACGAAGAGGAACACCTGGACTGGCTGGAGACCCAGATGGGCCTGATCAAGGACATGGGCCTGCCCAACTACATCCAGTCGCAAGCGTAAGGAGCGCCGCGTCATGAAAGGCAAGAAAACGGTCATCAGCGCCCTCAACGGCCTGTTGACCCACGAAATGTCCTCCGCCGACCAGTACTTCATCCATTCGCGAATGTATCACGACTGGGGCCTGGAGGAACTGTACGAGCGCATGAAGCACGAGCAGGAGGAGGAGCTGGACCATGCCGCCCGCCTGGTCGAGCGCATCCTGTTCCTGGAAGGCGCGCCCGACGTGGCGGCCCGCGCCAAGCTGAAGATCGGCAAGGACGTGCCGTCCATGATCAGGAACGATATGGCCTACGAGGCCTTCGTGCGGAAGGAACTGGTCAAGGTCATCGCCCTCTGCGAGAAGGAGGGCGACTTCGTCAGCCGCCAGGTCCTCGTCGGCCTGCTCGAGGATACCGAGGAAGACCATCTCTACTGGTGCGAGAAGCAACTCGGCCTGATCGAGAAGATGGGCCTGGAGAACTACATCCAGTCCAAGACGTCCTGAAGCCCGGGGCTCACAGCCCGCCGATCAGCACCCAGGCCACGGCCGCCGGTGCGACGAAGCGGCAGATGAAGATCCACACGTTCGCCAGGGCGAAGGGATGGACTCCGTCCGACTGGGCTTCCTCCTTGGCGCGGTCGGCGATGGACCAGCCGATGAACAGCGTGATCAGGATGCCGCCCACCGGCAGCATGATGTTGGACGCCAGGTAGTCGACGGCGTCCAGGATTCCCTTGCCGCCCAGGGTGACGTCCTTCCACGGACCCAGCGACAGCGCCGAGGGCACGCCGAGCGCCCAAGTCACCGCCCCAGCCCCCCAGGTCGCCGCGCGCCGGGAGACACCGCGTTCGTCGATCAGGTAGGACACCACGGGCTCGATGATCGACACCGCCGAGGTCAGCGCCGCGATGGCCAGCAGCGCGAAGAATAGGAAGGCGAACAGCGGCCCCGCCGGCATCTGCGCGAACACGGCGGGCAGCGTGATGAAGGTCAGCCCCGGTCCGGCCTGGGGGTCGAATCCGAAGGCGAACACGGCGGGCAGGATCATGAACCCGGCGACGACCGCGAAGCCGGTGTCCAGCAGCGTCACCTGGGCCGCCGTTTTCGGCAGGTTGACCTGTTTGTCCAGGTAGCTGGCGTAGGTCATCATCGTGCCCATGCCGAGCGAAAGGGAAAAGAACGCCTGGCCCAGGGCCGCGTTCACCGTGCCCCAGGTCACGCGCGAGAAATCGGGGGTCAGGAAGAAGGCGATGCCCTTGGATGCCCCCTCCAGCGTCACCGAGCGGACGGCCAGCACCACCACCAGGATCGCCAGGGCGGGCATCAGCACCCGCGACGCCCGCTCGATCCCGCCCTGCACGCCGCCGGCGACGATGAAAAGGGTCATCGCCATGAAGGCGGTATGGAAGGCGATCACCCCCCGGGGCTCGGCGATGAAGGCGCCGAAGGCGGCGCCCAGGACCTTGGGATCGTTGGACGCCAGCGCTCCCGAGACGGACTTGATGGCATAGGCCAAAGTCCAGCCTCCGACCACGGAATAGAACGACAGGATGACGAAACCGGCGATCACGCCGAGTGCCCCCACGGCGGGCCAGGCGCCCCCCTTCAGCACGCGGAAGGCGCCCACGGGGTTGCGCTGCCCGGCGCGGCCGATCGCGTATTCGGACAGCATGACGCTGAGCCCGATGGTCAGGACGAAGGCGACGTAGAGGATCAGGAACGCGCCGCCGCCGTTCTGCCCGGCCATGAACGGGAATTTCCAGATGTTGCCCAGCCCCACGGCCGATCCCGCGGCGGCCAGGACGAATCCCAATCGCGTGGCGAAATGGTCGCGCGGTCCCATGGCAGCCCCCTTATCTGTGCAACGTTCCGGCGTCGGCGAGACTTAGAACAGGTTCCCCGCAATCACAAGGGCCTGTCCGCGTTGTCCGCCGTTACCCGGTCTTGGCTTCCCGCAGTCTGCGCCTGCGCCGCTGCGCCGCCAGGTTCAGGACCTCGACCAGCATGGAAAAGGCGATGGCGAAATACAGGTATCCGCGCGGGATGTGGAAATGCATGCCGTCGGCGACCAGCGCCATGCCGACCAGCAGCAGGAAGGCGAGGGCCAGCATCTTGGTCGTCGGATGGTCCTGGATGAAGCGCGCGACCGGGCCCGACGACCACATCATGATGATCATGGCGATGACCACGGCGGCGATCATCACCGGCAGGTGCTCGGCCATGCCGACGGCGGTGACCACGCTGTCGATGGAGAACACGATGTCGAGCACGATGATCTGGCCGACAACGGCGCCGAAGGCGGCCGCCTTGGCGCCGGTCTCGTGCTCCTCCTCGCCCTCGATGGTGCCGTGGATCTCGTGCGTGCCCTTGGCCAGCAGGAAGATGCCGCCAGCCAACAGGATCACGTCGCGCCACGACACCACGTGCTCGACGACCGGAATGGTGAAGATCGGCGCGGTCAGACCGATGATCCAGGCGATGGAGGCGAGCAGAACGATGCGCATGCCGAGCGCCGCCGTCAGGCCCAGCTTGCGCGCCCTGTCGCGCTGGTCCGGCGGCAGCTTGCCGGCGACTACCGAGATGAACACCAGGTTGTCGATGCCCAGCACGATTTCGAGCGCCGTCAGGGTCAACAGCGAAAGCCACAGGTTGGGATCGGCGAAGTCCATGGTTGGATCTCCTTCGGGTGAGCAGATGCAGGAAAGAGAATATCAGAACAGGGCGCGGCGGATCAGGTTGAGCCCGATCAGGAACAGCAGGACCAGCATGACCTTGCGGAAGGCTTCCTCGTCGATCCATTTGCGGATCTGCTCGCCCATCAGGATACCGGCCATGCCGGGTAGGCAGGCCGCCGCCGACAGCCAGACGTTCGACGGGTTGAGCACCCCGTTCGACCAATAGAACACGGTCAATGGAATGGCGCCGGAAAACCAGATCAGGCCCACGGTGCGGACCCATTCGTCCTTCGACAGCTTCAACAGCACCAAGTACATCATCAGGGGTGGGCCCCAGATGGTGGTCAGGCCGCCAAGCAAGCCGCCGAGAAAGCCCGCGAGCGGCCCGGCCCAGCGTTCGGTGCGCGGCGTCAGCGGTTCCGCCCGCGGCTTCCACAGGCTGGAGGCGGCGAACACGGCGACGCAGGCGCCCAGGATCACGAACAGCACCTTCGTGTCGAAGCTCGCCAGCATGAGCGAGCCGAGCCACAGGAAGATCAGGAACACGGCCAACAGCGGGACGTGGCGTTTCATCGGCGTCATAAGGTCGCCCGCGCGCACGGCCTGCCAAAAGTTCGTGATCAGGATCGGGATGACGAGAAGCGCGATGGCCTCGCGCGGCTCCAGCAGGTTGGCGGTGACGATGATGGAGACAGTGACGATGGGCAGGCCCACGCCCGAGATGCCCTTGGCCATGCCGCCCGCGACGACGCCGAGGGCGATCAGGGCGAGCTGGGTCGGCGGATGGCCCAGGAGCGCGGCGATCGGCTCCATGGGTTTACGCGACCACCCGAAGCGTTTCCACGGCCAGCGCGTCGAGCGCCGCGTCGTCGACCAGCGCCGGCCTGCGCGGTGTCAGGATCATGGCACCGCGCTCGACCCGGATGGGGTCGGCGAACAGGCCCCTGTGCGGCTTCAGGAATCCGTTCATTTCGCCCGCGTTGGCGATGTGGGTGCGGGCGATGCAGGCCTCCATCCAGCAGCCGGGGTCGGCGGCGACGCCGTTGCCCAGCACCGGCTCCATGCCCAGTTCGCGGATGCTAGTCAGTTGGTTCGCCAGATTGGCGAGCGATCCCGCCTTCATCAGTTTCAGCTTCACGAAACGCGCACTGCCGCTTTGCGCCGCCCGTTCGATCTCGGCCGGGCCGTAGATGCTCTCGTCGAGCATCATGGGCACCGGCGAAATCTCGGCCACGGCCTTGGCGGCGTCCCAGTCGTCCATGTGGCAGGGCTGCTCGAACAGCTCGATATGGTCCGGCGCCAGAAGGCGGGTGAAGGCCAGCGCGTCGTCCAGCGAATAGCCCTGGTTGCCGTCGATGCGCAGCGCAAGGGAGGCCGCGGGCATGCGCGCGACCTCGCCCTGGATGAACTTGAGGCGCTTGGCATCGGTCTGCCATTCGAAGCCGACCTTGACCTTCACGGTGCCGTAGTCGGCCTGACGGTGGCGTTCCAGTTCCTCGGCGATGCCTGCCTCGTCCGTTGCGTTCAGGATGGCCAGCAGCGGCACCCGGGTGTCCTCGGCCACGTCCAGGAACGGGCTGCCCTCGGCCATCTCGATGGCGGTCACCAGGGCGGTGACGGTGAAGGGCGCGGCCTTGTGATGGGCCAGTGCCGCATTCTTGGCCGCTGCGGCGTCCAGGCCCCTGAGCGCCGCCGCCAGTTCTCGCGCCTTGGCCCAGGCGCCGCCGACGGTCTCGGGCGTATAGCCGGTCAGGATCGTCGCCTCGCCGAAGCCGTGCTCGCCGCCGTCGCCGCGCACCGTCGCCAGGATGGTGTCGAACGCCGTCACCGGGCCGAAGGCCAGCTTGTAGGGTACCTTCAGGGGAAGCGACAGGCGGCGCAGGGTGATTTCGGAAAGGATCATGGCGGATGACGCGGGCGGGTGGTGCTGGGGTATCGAGGGTGCCCATCATAACGCGTTCGGCCCGGGCCGCCAGCCATCTTCATGTGATGCCGTCCGTGACGGCGCCTTTCCTGCCCCCTGGCCCTGGGGCGGGGGTGCTTTATAATGGCCGGCAAGGCCGGGGCGGGAGGTCCCATCACACCCATTGCGAGGACTCGAATCCATGAGTGAACAGAACGGCAAGAACGGCGCGGCGAAATCGGCCGCCAAGCCCGCGGGCGCGAAGACCGGCGACAAGACGGCGGCGAAGGCCGCCGATGCCGATCCGGCCCGGAAATCGGTTTTCGGCGCGATCACCGGGGCGGTCGGCATGGACGGCTCGGCGACGGCGTGGAAGCGGGTCGCGCTGGTGCTGTTCGTGGTCGCCGGCCTGGCGGCGGTCGCGGCGGTCGACTATGCCTCCGACCTGTCCAAGGCACGGGAAGACATGACGCAGCTGCGCGCCCGGGTCGCCGACGAACGCGCGGCCATGAAGGCGGAACAGGACAAGTTCATGAAAGAGTCCGCCGACATCGCCGAGGCGGTGGCCAAGAAGAAGGAGGAACTGGCCGCGACCGAGGCGGACATCGAGAAGCGCCGGGCCGAGGCCCAGGAACTGGAGACCAAGCTGTCGGGCCTGTACGCGGAAACCAAGGCGGCGCTGGACGCCGCGTCCGAGGCCGCCCGCAAGCAGGCCGACGCTCAGACGGCGCTGGACAAGTTGAACGCGGAACGCGAGAAAATGAGTGCGAAGATCAAGACGGGGCGCGCGGAACTGGCGGCGCTTGAAAAGGATGCCGACAACATGATGCAGGGCCTCAAGGAAACCATCGCCCGGCTCAAGGGCGCTCTCGACAAGCTTTGACCATCCACCCCCATCGACAAGGGACCCCACACATGACGGCATACCGCGCGGCGGTCATCGGCCTCGGCGCCATGGGCATGGGCATGGCGAAATCCCTGGTCGCCGCCGGCGTCGACACGGCCGGCTGCGACATTTCCGAGGACGCGCGGGCTGCCTTCGCCGCAGCCGGCGGACGCGCCGCCGCGACCCCGTCCGAGGCGGCCGCGGGGGCGGACGCCGTGGCCGTCGTGGTCGTCAACGCCCGGCAGGTGGAAACCGTGCTGACGGGCCCCGGCGGAGTGCTGGACGCCCTGAGCCCCGGCGCCGTGGTCCTCGGCTGCGCCACCATGCCGCCCGACACGACCAAGGACTTGGCGGACAAGGTCGAGGCCAGGGGCGGTCTGTACCTGGACGCGCCCATTTCCGGCGGGCCGGTGAAGGCGGCGGCGGGCGGGCTCTCGGTCATGGCGTCGGGATCGGCGGCGGCCTTCGCCAAGGCGCGGCCGCTGCTCGACGCAGTCGCCGAAAAGGTGTTCGATCTGGGCGACGCGCCCGGTCCCGGATCGACCATGAAGATGGTCAACCAGCTTTTGGCCGGAGTGCACATCGCCTCGGCCATGGAGGCCCTGGCGCTCGCCATCAAGTGCGGCCTGGACCCGAACACGGTGTTCGAGGTCATCTCCGCCTCGGCCGGCAATTCGTGGATGTTCGAGAACCGCGTGCCGCATGTGCTGGACGGCGACTACAGCCCCAAGAGCGCCGTCGACATCTTCATCAAGGATCTGGGAATCGTTTTGGACCAGGGGCAGCGTCTGGACTTCCCCCTGCCGATTTCCCAAACTGCGTTCGACCGCTTCAAGGAAGCCAGGGACATGGGGCTGGGGCGGCAGGACGACGCCTCGGTCATCAAGGTCTACAAACGGGACGGCGGGATAACGCTGCCCGGCGAGGAGGAAACATGAAGGACATCACGACATGCGCCTGACGGAGCATGAACAGCACATCCTGGCGGGCGGGCTGGGCCCCGTCCGGCAAAAGGCCATGCAACAACAGGTCGCCGTCGGCGAATTCTTCGATGCCGAGGACATGGTCGAGGTCCGCCAGGCCCACATCATGGCCGACACGGAAAGCCTGGGCGAGGCCGGTGTCGCCTGGCTGGAGGAACTGGGAAAACATCCCGAGAAGGACCGCCGGGTCGCCATTCCCACCATCACCGATCCGCGTGGTGCCGACTTCAAATCCTACGACCGCATCAACCACGACGCCGCCTACGTGGCCCTGGAAAGGCGCGCGTCCGACGCGTTCCAGGCGCTCGGCGTGCTGATGACCGACACCTGCATCAACTACCAGACCATCATGCCGCCGGTCATGGGCGAACACCTGGCCATGGGCGACACGGGCGTGGTGATCTACTGCAACTCCGTTCTGGGCGCGCGCACCAATTACGAGGGCGGGCCGTCGGCCCTGGCGGCGGCGCTGACCGGGCGTACGCCGCGCTACGGCTTCCACCTGGACCAAAACCGCCGCGGCAAGTCGCGCTTCCGCGTCACCCATCGGCCGGAAGGCCTGGAGGAGTGGGGGGCGCTCGGCGGCATCGTCGGCCGGTGCATGGGCAGCTATTACGAGGTGCCGGTGATCGAAGGCATCGACGCCGCGCCCTCGTCGGACGAGATGAAGCACCTTGGCGCGGCCATGGCGAGTTTCGGCTCGACCGCCCTGTTCCACATGGTCGGCGTGACGCCCGAGGCGCCGGACCTGCAGTCCGTGTTCGACGGCACGCCGCCGGATCCGGTGGAGATTTCCGAGAAGGCCTTCGCCGATTTCATGGCCGACTACGCGCCGCCCGACGACGGGCTCGACGTCGTGGTGTTCGCGGCGCCGCAGCTTTCGGTGCTGGAACTGGAACAGGTCGCGAGCCTTCTCAAGGGCCGCAAGGTGGCCGACGACGTCGCCTGCCTGATCGCCACAAGCCCCGAAAACAAGGCCGCCGCCGACCGCTTCGGCCTGACCCGGACCATGGAGGATGCGGGCGCGGTGGTCCTGGAGGGTGTGTGCTTCTACCAGATGCACGCCCGCGAACTGGGCGAGGCCAACGGCTGGTCGCGCCTGATGACCAACTCGGCCAAGCTGACCAACATCATCGGCGGATACGGCTACCGGCCGGTTCTGGGCTCCATGGCGGCCTGTGTGGAAAGTGCGTGCAGGGGGAGGGTCGTGCGATGAGCGGTCTCGTCATCAAGGGGCATCCCGGCATCGGCGACGCGGTCGAGGGCGAGGCCCTGGTCGCCCACGACAACTTCTCGGCCCGCTACGACCTGGACCGGATCAAGGGCGTGTTCTCGCGCCCGGCGCACAAGCTCTACGGCCAAAGCTACCTGGGCAAGGTGCTGGTGCTGAACATCGCCAAGGGCGGCGTCGCCACGGCCTGGATGCTGAACGAGATGAAGAGCCGCGACATGGCCCCCGTGGCCCTGCTGCTCAACTACGCCAACCCGATCATCGCCCAGGGCGCGGCGTTCGCTCGGTTCCCGCTGATCGACCGCTTCGACCGCGACATCACGGAACTGGTCAGGACGGGCCAGCGTCTGGCCGTCGACCCCAAGGCGGGGGAGGTCACGGTCCTGGGCTGACGCTTCCTGCAGGGCGGTCGGCAAGGCCCTTTGTCGGCCGCCCGCCCATATATTATAACGTTCGGGAACGCCGGCCCGGCCGGCGGACCGTCGCGATGGGGGGTCGGGGTCAATGCCGCTTTCAACCTATCTGCCGGAGGAAATGGGCTCCGTCTCCGTCGCCCCCCTGGGTCCGGTGGAGGCCGGCAGTTACCAATCCTTCTTCATCATCTATACGGCGGGCAAGTTCGGGATCGACGATACCGGCTCGTTGAAGGTCGTCCACCGCTTCGCCTCGGACCTGGGGCGGCTGCAGATGGACGATCCGGAAGGGGCGAACTACGTCACCGCCCAGGCGTCCAACGGCGCCGTCCTGCATCTGGAATACGACATCAAGCGCAACATCCGGCCCTGGGACAAGACGCTCCACATCAAGGTCGTGCGCGGCTTCCTGTCCGAAGGCGACCGTATCGTCATCCGCATCGGCGACCGCCGGTTCGGCGGGCCCGGTGTGCGCATGCAGACCTTCCAGGAAAAGGAATTCCAGTTCCGCATCCTGGTCGACGCCTTCGCCACCTATGACTATGTCGAGCTGCCCAATGCGCCCCCGATCGAGATCGTCCCGGGCCCGCCCGTTCTGTACAAGGCCGTGCTGCCGACCCTGAAGCGGGTGGGCGAGACCTTCCTTCTGGGCCTCAAGGGCGAGGACAAATGGGGCAATCCCTCGACCAAATGCGAGGACACCTTCCGCGTGACCTCGACCCGGCCGGTCGAGAACCTGCCGGGAGAAATCTCGTTCTATCCCGGCCAGGCGTCTGTGCAGATCGACGGCCTGCGGGCGGGGGAAGAGGGCGACCTGCGCATCGACCTGATCGACGGGGACGGCAACGTGGCGGCGCGCTCCAACCCGCTGCGCGTGGTGGCGAACACCGCCGGCGTCAGCTTCTGGGCCGACCTGCACGGCCAGTCGCAGGAAACCATCGGCACCAATAACGCGCGGTCCTATTTTTCCTTCGCGCGCGACCGGGCGTTCCTCGACGCCACCGTGCACCAGGGCAACGACTTCCAGATCACCTCGGACTTCTGGGCCGAACTGAACACCCTCAGCCGCGAATTCACGCAGGACAGCCGCTTCGTCGTCATTCCCGGCTACGAATGGTCGGGCAACACCTGCCTGGGCGGCGACCGCAACGTCCTGTTCGCCGAGGAGGGGCGGCCCATCCACCGCTCGTCCCACGCCCTGGTCGAGGACCGCGGCGACGTCGAGCAGGACGCCAACAGCGTCGAGGAGCTGTTCGAGAAGCTTTCCGGCGAGGACTGCACGGTGTTCGCCCACGTGGGCGGGCGCTACGCCGACATCCGCCGCGGGCACGACCGCAGGCTGGAGCGTTCGGTCGAGGTCCATTCGGCCTGGGGCACCTTCGAATGGCTGGTCGAGGACGCCTTCGAAATGGGCTACCGAACGGGCATCCTCGCGACTTCCGACGGGCACAAGGGCCGCCCCGGCGCCAGCCATCCGGGGGCGACGCGGTTCGGCGCCTACGGCGGGCTGACCTGCCTGTTCGCGGGCGACCTGACGCGCAAGGACCTGATGCAGGCGCTGCGCCGCCGCCATCACTACTGCACCACGGGCTGCCGGGCGATCCTCGCGACCCGGGTCACCCTGGACCGGCCCGCCGACCGATTCGACGACGATCCGGCGCTGGGCGGCCCGCCCGACGAACAGGTGACGCAAGCCGTCATGGGCGACATCCTGCGCACGGACGCGGAGGCCGTGACCTTCGAGATCGACGTCCACGCCGCCGCCCCCATCGAGCGCATCGACATCCGCGACGGTCTGCGCCTGCTGGAAACCTGGCGGCCGTCGGAAGCGGAAGACATGGGCAAGCGCATCCGGGTGGTCTGGGAAGGCTCCGAATACCGGGGGCGCGGCCGCGAGACCGTGTGGGACGGCTCGGCCGAGCTTTCCGGCAACGCCTTCACGCGCATCGAGCCCATCAACTGGTACAACATCGAAAAGCGCCTGGACCTCGTGTCGCCCGGGCGCGTCGAATGGTCGTCGCTCACCACGGGGGGCTTCATCGGCTTCGACGCCTGGCTGGACGACATGGTCATGGGCTGGCTGCGCATCGACACGCCCCTGGTCAAGAAGACCGTCGCGGTGCAGGACATCGGGCGCGAGGACATCCGGCTCGAGGCCGGGGGGCTCGGCCGCCGCGTGCGCCTCTTTCGCATCCCGGAGGAGAACCCGCATACGCGACTCAAGCTGGAGCGGCGGATTCCGCTCGATCGCGACCGCGACAACGCCCTTTACGTGCGCATCACGCTGGAAGACGGACATGTCATGTGGTCGTCGCCCATCTATCTGGTGCCGTGAGGACGGATCGTGGCTGGAATCGATCACCTCGTCCTGGCCGCCCGCGACCTCGACCTGTTGGCCGGATTCTACGAACGTCTCGGCTTCACCCTCACACCCCCGGCGCAGCATCCCTTCGGCACGGGTAACCGGCTGGCCCAGCTTCAGGGCTCGTTCATCGAGCTTTTGTCCGTGACCAGGCCCGAGGACGTGCCCGAGGCAAAACCCGGCGAATTCTCCTTCGGCGCCTACAACCGGGATTTCCTGGAGACGGAGGAGGGCATGTCCATGCTGGCCCTGACGTCGGACGGCTGGGAGGCGGACCGGGCGCGGTTCGAACGGGCCGGATTGGAGCTTCACGCCCCCTTCGGCTTCGGCCGCACGGCGCGCCAGCCGGACGGCAGCGAGGTCAAGCTGGACTTCCGCCTGACCTTCGTCACCGACGCCGATATGCCGAGGGCGCCCTTCTTCACCTGCGATCACCGCCATCCTGCGGCCGTGTTCTGGAAACCCCGGTTCCAGACCCACGCCAACGGCGCCCTGCGGATCGCCGAGATCCACATGGTGGCGGAAACGCCGGAGGCCCACGTCGGGGTCCTCAAGCGCCTGTTCGGGGCGGTGGTGCCGATCTCCGGCGGGGTCTGCGTGGGGCTGGACGGGGCCGGCTTCTGCGTCCTGGAGCCGGACGCCTTCGCCGAAACCTATCCGGGGGCGCAGGCTCCGCCCCTGGCGGAGGGCGAGGCCCGGTTCGCGGCGTTCCGCGTCGAGGTCGCCGACCTTGGCGTGGTGAAGGAATTGTGGGAGGAGAACCGCATTCCCTTCGTGGGCACGGGACGCCGCCTTTACGTGCCGGGAGACGACGCCTTCGGGGCGCTGGTCTGCCTGTCGACGGCCTGAGCCGGATTTCCAAATACCTATATAGCTATATAGGACTTGATCGACCCCGCCGACGGGTGTAGGACTCGGGCAAAGGACCGGGTGAACCGGTGCGCACGGGAGCATTCATGGTATTCACCGCCCTGGCAACGGCGCTTGAGGACGGCCCGCCCGCGGGTGTCGCGCGCCTGCCCAAATACCTGCAGCTTTCCGACGCCATCGCCCGCGCCATCGTGCAGGGCGACCTGAAGACCGGCGAGAAGCTGCCGCCCGAAGGCGAACTGGCGCGCGTGCTGCCGGCCAGCCTGGGGACCATCCAGCGGGCGCTGAACAACCTGGCCGACCGCGGCCTTCTGGTGCGCCGCCACGGACACGGCACCTTCGTCGCCGAGCCGGCCATGGCGCCCAAGGATCTGTGGCATTTCCGTTTCCTGGCCGACGACGGGCGGTCGCTGCTGCCGGTCTATACCCAGGTCGGTTCGGTCGAGCCCGTGCGGCGCGCGGGCCCGTGGAGCGACTTCCTGGGGACCAGGAACCTGATCGCGGTGACCCGGCGCATCGACGTGAACCACGCCCATACGGGCATCAGCGAACTGTACCTGCCCGAAGCCCGCGTGCCCGGCCTGTTGAAGGTCCGGCCCAAGTCGCTGGAGAACGTGAACATCCGCGCCTTCATGGCCGACCGCTTCGGCATCGTCACCGAACGGGTGCGCGAACTGGTCGCCTGCGGGCCGCTGCCGGCGACGGTCACGGGGCCGCTCGGCCTGGGCCCGGACGCCGCGGGCCTTGCCTATCACATGGAAGGCGTCGGACGCCGCGGCCGGCCCATCAGCTATCAGGTCGCCTGGTTTCCCTCGGGAGGGCCGCGCCTGGTCCTTGGCGAGAAGCACGAATAGGAATTTCCCACGGATGGAACGCATATGAGCAACGACACCCTTACCGTCGAAATCTGGCGCGGCCGCGAGGAAGGCGAATTCCAGACCTTCCAGGTGCCGCGCATGGCGAGCCAGACCGTGCTCGACATCGTCACCTACGTGCAGCGCAACCTGGACCCGGGGCTCAGCTACCGCTTCGCCTGCCGGGTCGGGGTGTGCGGCTCCTGCGCCATGACCGTGAACGGCAAGCCGCGCTGGACCTGCCGCACCCATGTGGACAAGGTCGCCGGGGACGGGACGCTGCGCATACAGCCGCTGAAGAATTTGCCGGTGATCCGCGACCTCGCCGTCGACATGACCGAGTTCTTCCAGAAATGGACCAGGGCCCAGGCGCATTTCGTGCCGACCGCGACCCGGGGCGACGACTTCGCGCAGGTATCGCCTGATGACCCCCGGCGCAAGGAAGCCAGCGCCGGCATCGAATGCATCAACTGCGGCGTCTGCTATTCGGCCTGCGACACGGTGGCCTGGCTTGGCGATTACCTTGGCCCGGCGGCCCTCAACCGCGCCTGGACCCTGGTCAACGACGAACGCGACGGCGGCCAGGCGGCGCGCCTCAAGGCCATCGCCGGAGCCGGCGGCTGCCAGTCCTGCCATTCCCACCAAAGCTGTTTCGAACTGTGTCCGAAGCATCTGAATCCCACGGCCGCCATCGCCGGGCTCAAGCGGGCGACGGTGAAGGCGGCGCTGAAGGGGGAGATCTGATCCGATGACCCCGCAGCGCGCCGAAACCCTGGAATGGCTGGTGCAGCGGGCGTCCGCCGCCGTGCTGGCCCTTTGCGTGATCGTGCACCTGACCGTCATCGTCCTCGCCGTGCAGGGCGGGGTGACGGCGAAAGAGATCGCCGGCCGCGTCGGCGGCTCCGTGCCCTGGCTGGCGTTCTATTCGGTCTTCGTGATCGCCGTGGCGCTGCACGCGCCGGCGGGGCTCCGCAACATCCTTCGCGAATATACCTCGCTCGGCCGCCGCGCGACCCATTGGATCATGGCCGCCGTCTGCGTTCTGATCCTGGGTCTCGGCTTCCGCGCCGTGGTCGGCCTCTACGGATTGGGGGCGTGATCAGATGAAGACGCACCGCAACCACGCCAATTACTGGGCCTTCGTCCTGCACCGCGTCTCGGGCCTGGCACTGCTGCTGTTCCTGCCGGCGCATTTCTACGTGCTTGCGCTCGCGGTCGAGGAGGCGGCGACTCTGGACATGTTCCTGTCGTGGACCGAAGCGCCTGTGGTGAAGCTTCTGGAGACGGGGCTGGTGATCCTGCTTGCCGCCCACATGACCGGCGGGCTGCGCATCCTCGCCATCGAGTTCCTGGCCTGGCGCGACTGGCAGAAGTCGGTGGTCGCCATCACCGGCGGGCTGTCCCTGGCGGCCGGGCTCATCTTCCTGTTGAACGCGGGGTGACAAATCGTTCCATGTGGGAATTTACGCCCGAACTGCTCGTCATCCTTGGCGCCTTCCTGGCGGCCTTCGTCGTCGGCGCGGCCGGCTTCGGCGACGCCCTGGTGGCGGCGGGTCTGTGGCTGCATTTCCTGCCGCCGGTCGAAGCCGCACCCCTGATCGTCATGACCGGGCTTTGCATCCATGCCATCGCGCTGTGGCGGCTCTGGGGCCATCTCGATTTCACCCATCTGGCGCCGTTCCTGGGTCTCGGCGTCCTGGGCGTGCCGCTGGGGACTTGGGCGTTGGCCCATCTTGCTGCGGAACCCTTCAAGCTGGCCGTCGGTGGTTTTCTGATCGCTTACGGCGGCGGGCTGCTGGTTTTCCGCAACCCGCCCCGGATCGGGGCCGGCGGCCGGACCCTGGACGCCGTGGCGGGCGGCATCGGCGGCGTTCTCGGCGGCCTGGCAGGAATGTCGGGTGCCGTGCCCGCCGTCTGGTGTGGCCTGCGCGGCTGGCCGCGCGACCGGGCCCGCGGCGTCAGCCAACCCTACATCCTGGTCATGCATGCGCTGTCGCTCGCCGCCATGGCCTATGCCGGACTGCTGACGCCCCGCGTCACGGCGACATTCGTCTGGGCCGTTCCCGCCATCGTCATCGGCACGAGTGCCGGGATCGCGCTTTACCGCCGTCTGGATGAATCCCTGTTCCGCCGCCTCGTGCTGGTCGTACTGACCGCCGCCGGGGCGACGTTGATTGTCTAGGAGAGTGAGACCATGAAACTCGATCTCGAGGCCGTCGAGGAAACGGCCAAACATCTGTACATCCAGGCGCTGAAGATCCTGCCGCCGGACATCAAGGAGGGCTTCAGGCGCCTGGACTCGACGGAAACGGACCCGACCGCCAAGTCGATCCTGGCCACGATGATCAAGAACATCGACGTGGCCGAGGACACGACCAACCTGCTGTGCCAGGACACGGGCATCCCGATCTACAACATCCTGATCGGGCGCGGGGTCGAGGTCGACGGTCACTCCTTGAAGGAGGCCATTCGAAAAGGGTGTGAGCGGGCGACGACCGAACACCCCCTGCGGTCTTCCGTCGTCCACCCCATCACCCGGGTGAACGAGCAGACGTCCTGCGGCATCAAGGTGCCGGTCATCACCATCGACTTCACCGACAAGGACGAGTTCTTCGAGATGGAGATGATCCCCAAGGGGTCCGGGTCGGAAAACGGCAGTTTCCTGAAAATGTGCATCCCCGCCGAAGGCGTCGCCGGGATCAAGACCTTCGTCGTCGACAAGGTGATGGAGGTGGGCGGGCGCGTCTGCCCGCCGACCATCGTCGGCGTCGGCGTCGGCGGCACGTCCGACCTCTGCACCAAGCTGGCCAAGAAGGCGGGGGCCCGGCCCCTGGGTTCCGTCTGCGACGACCCGGAGGGGGCGAAGCTGGAGAAGGAGCTGAGCGCCGCCGTCAACATGCTGGGCATCGGCCCGCAAGGCCTGGGCGGCGATTCCACCGCCTTCGCGGTCCACGTGGAAACGGCCGCCACCCACATCACCATGAACCCGGTCGCCGTCAACATCATGTGCCATTCGGCGCGCCGCGCCCGGGCGACCTTCACGCCCAAGGGCGTCGAGATCGGGTTTTAAGTTTTCCTCACGGCCTCGCCGCCTCTGTGGTTCAAAAAAGGGTCACCACAGAGACAGTGAGACGGTGAGAAGAAAGGAAGAGAAAAATGGCTGAACATGTCATTCATATGCCTTGCACCGAGGAGCGGATCCGCGAACTGAAGGCCGGCGACACGGTGATCCTGGAGGACTGGCTTTACGGCATCCGCGACGCGACGCAGATCCACATGTTCGACAAGGGCCGCAAGACGCGGTTCGACCTGAACGGCCATGCCGTCATCCACACCGCGCCCAACGTGAAGAAGGTGCCGAAGTCGAACTTCTGCCCGGCGGGCTACGAGAGCGTGTGCATCGGCACCACGACCTCGCAGCGCATGGAACGCTTCACTCGCCCGCTGATGGAGCAGTACGGCGTGCGCATGATCATCGGCAAGGGCGGCCTGGGCGAGGACAGCCGCGCCGCCTTCAAGGAGTTCGGCGGCGTGTACCTGGCCGTCATCGGCGGCACGGCGGCGCTCGAGACGACCTGGATCGAACAGATCACCGACGTCGACCTGGAAGACCTCAACCCCGAATGCCTGTGGCAGTTCAAGATCAACCGTTTCGGCCCGCTGCTGGTCGCCATGGACAGCCACGGCGGTTCGCTCTACGACGGCGTCAGGAAGACCGCCGAGGACCGCCGCGCCGACGCCCTCGCCAGCATGGGAGTATCCTCGTGAACACCACCGTCGACCATCAGGTTACCGATGTCCTGATCCTCGGCTCCGGCGGGGCCGGGCTGTTCGCGGCGTTGCACGCCAAGGACCAGGCACCGCACCTCAAGGTGACCGTGGCGGTCAAGGGCCTGCTGGGCAAGACCGGCTGCACCCGTATGGTGCAGGGCGGCTACAACGTCGCCCTGGCGCCGGGCGACAGCGCCGAACGCCATTTCATGGACACGGTCGAGGGCGGCAAGTGGCTCAACAACCAGGACCTCGCCTGGACCCTGGTGACCCAGGCCCAGGTCCGCATCCGCGAACTTGAGAACGAGCTCGGTTGTTACTTCGACCGCAACCCGGACGGCAGCATCCACCAGAAGGCCTTCGCCGGGCAGACCTTCGACCGCACGGTGCACAAGGGCGATCTGACCGGCATCGAGATCATCAACCGCCTGATGGAACAGACCTGGGCGCGCGACGTCGACAAGCTGGAGGACCACCGCGCCATCGAACTGATCAAATCGGCGGACGGTTCGCGCATCTCCGGCGTGCTGTTCATCGACATGCGCACGGGCCAGTTCCGCTTCGTCCAGGCCAAGGCCGTGCTGCTCGCCACCGGCGGCGGGCCGACCATGTACAAGTACCACACGCCGTCGGGCGACAAGTCCTGCGACGGCATGGCCATGGCTCTGCGCGCGGGCCTTGCCATGCGCGACATGGAGATGGTGCAGTTCCACCCGACAGGCCTGATCGCGGGCTCCGACACGCGCATGACCGGGACCATCATCGAGGAAGGGCTGCGCGGCTTCGGCGGGCACCTCCTGGGCGGCGACGGCGAGCGCTTCATGCACAAGTACGACGAACGCAACGAACGGGCGACCCGCGACATCGTCTCCCGCGCCATGTTCACCGAGATGCGGGCGGGCAACACGGCGCCCAACGGCGGTCTCTACATCACCATGCGCCATCTCGACACCGCCCAGGTGAGAAAGAATTTCAAGGGCATGGTCGAGCGCTGCGCCGACTGCGGCTTCGACCTGGCCGAGGGCCTAGTCGAGGTCGTGCCCACGGCGCACTACATGATGGGCGGGGCCGAGTTCGAGGCCGACTGCTCGACGGCGATCCCGGGCCTGTTCGCCGCCGGCGAGGATACCGGCGGAGTGCACGGCGCCAACCGTCTGGGCGGCAACGGCGTCGCCAACTCCACCGTGTTCGGCGGCATCGCCGGCGACACCATCGCCCGCTGGACGCCCGACCACGGGCGTCTGGCGGACCCGGACCCGGTGGCGATCGAGGACGCGGTAATGCGCGCCGGCCGGCCGCTGACCCAGTCCGCCGACAATGCCGCCGGCGGCATCGACGGCCTGCGCAAGCGCCTGTTCGACCTGATGTGGGAGGACGCGGGCATCATCCGCGACGCGGAAAGCCTGAAGCGGGCCGAGGCGGGACTCGACGTTCTGGAACGAGACCTGGACGCCACCGGCGTCACCGGCACGGACCTCGCCTACAACCTGACCTGGCACGACTGGCTGAACCTGAAGAACCTGATCCTGGTGTCCAAGGCGATCACCGCGGCGGCCACGGCGCGCGACGACAGCAGGGGCGCCCACTACCGCGCCGACTATCCCGACGTGCGCGACGTCGAGAACTCGCGCTTCACCCGCGTGACCCTGGACGGCCACGGGCAGATCGGCATCTCAACGGAGCCGGTGCAGTTCACCCGCGTGAAGCCGGGGGAGACGCTGTTGGACGAGACGGCGGCGGAGTAGGCTAGTCCGACGCCTTCGTCGCCTTCGGCTTGTTCGGCGTCTTGGCCGGCCTGTCCGGGCCCCAGATGCGGGAATAGTAGCTTTCCACCAGGTTTAGCGCGCCGATAGGGTTGTGGGCCAGCACCCGGTCCTTGGCGACCAGGGTCGTCGCCAGGCCGTCCGAATATTTGAAGAACAGGCTGTCGTGACCGACGCAGAGCCCCAGCACGACGTTGAACTGGCAGCCCGCCTTGTTCAGGAGGTGGGCCTGCGACACGGGGTTGCACATGCTTTCGTGCCGGCCCGGGCGGATCTTCTCGTCGTCGCGCAGGCCGATGTCCTCCTTCGGCACGCCGCCGTGCTTGCAGGCGACGGAGACGACTTCGAAGCCGTGGCTCTCCAGGACGGCGCTCAGGACCCTGGCCTGTTCCAGGAAGCTGATGCAGCTGGCGATGCCGATCTTGGTGAAACTCATCTGCCTGGCGAACTGGACGATCTCCTCGACCCGCGTCCACTTGCAGTAGCCTTCAGCCTCGATGCGGGCGGAAACCTGGGCCACTTTAAGAATCGTCGGGTCCTGATAATGGCCGACGGCCTCCTTGATGATGTCGGGGCGGACCTTGGACGGGCAGAACCCGGGGCCCCGCGTCTCGCCCTCGCCCTGGCGGCAGGCCTGAACGCTGGGCGGGCAATAGGCGCAGCCGGGCTGTTCGTAGGCGGTTCCGTGTCGTTTCCTGTCGCCGTCCATGGCATGCCTCCGCCGCCTGACCGGGGCAGGCGTATCCCCGCATCGGGCAAGCCTAGGGAAGCGGGATGGCGGCGGCATTGATCCAGGTCACCGCCCGGCCGCGTCAAGGCCGTGACAAGGCTCCCGCAACGCCCTAGCATTCCGCCATGATTCGCGTTCGCACCCTGCCGGCGCTGCTTGTCGCCGTCGTCACGCTCGCCGGCTGCCTGCAGCTGACGGAGGCGCGGCGCGTCACCGAACCCCCCAAGCGCCCGCCCGCCGACCCGCTCGACGCCTATACCTTCCGGATCGACAAGGCGCGCGAGTCGGGCGCGTGGACCGAGGGCGAGGAATGGATCGCCCGCATCCCGCCGGCGCTGATCGACGACTACCGCCGCTGGTTCGAGCCCCGCGCGCACCGCTTCCCGCCGCTCTGGATCTACGCCTCGGCGCGCCGGCTTCAGGAAGACGGCGCGTACGTGAAGGCCGCCTATTGGTACGTCGCCGCCCGCGAACGCCAGATTCGCCAGTTGCGCCGCTGCCGCGACGACAGCGCCAAGGAACAGCTCATCTGGGCCGACGCCGGCTTCGCCGATCTGCGCGCCGAGATGGGCCGGCATCCCGAACTCACCCGCTATGCCGCCAAGCACGCCTTCGCCTGGCTCGACCTGCACGAGGATCCGGAGGCGGGGCTGCTCGCCGCCTGCCTGCGCGGCCAGGCGGGGGCCGAGCGCGCCAAGGACGGCCGGCTGGTCCCCGTCGACGGCACGGGCGGCAGGGGCAGAGCCTTCCGCCTGGTGCCGCCGCCGGTGGAGAACCCGGCGGACTGGATCATCCCCGAAAGCGAAATCCACGACATCCGCACCTGGTCGCGCATCCTGATGAAGAAGGACGTGGCCAGTATCCTGGGCGAGCCGGAGGAGCTTCCGCCGGTGTCGACGCTCACGCCGCTGCGGTAGGGCGTTACGCCTTCCCCCTGGCCGCCGCGATCGCGGCGATGGCCGTGGCGGCGAGGCGGGCTTCCGGCGGGTCGGCGCGGGACGTCAGCACGATGGGCACCTTGGCGCCCAGGACGATACCCGCGGCCAGGCCGCTCATGAAGAACACCATCATCTTGAACAGCCCGTTGCCCGTCTCGATGTTGGGCACGACCAGGATGTCGGCCCGCCCGGCGACGGGGCTGTCGATGCCCTTCAGCTTCGCGGCCTCGCGCGACACGGCGTTGTCGAACGCAAACGGCCCGTCGACCACGGCGCCCTTGACCTCGCCCGCCCGCGCGCGCTCGACGATCTGGCGCGCCTGGACGCTGGAGGGCATTGCCGGGATGGGGGTCTCCGTACCCGACAACATGGCCACCTTGGGCTCGGGGTTGCCCAGCGCATGGGCGAGGCCGACGGCGTTGTTGACGATGTCGATCAGGGTGTCGGCGTCGGGATGCACGTTGACCGCGCCGTCGGTGATCATCAGCACCCGGTCGCGGCCCGGCACGGTCATGTGGAACACGTGAGACAGGCGCCGCCCGGTGCGCAGGCCCGACTCGCGGTTGACCACGGCGGCCATCAGGGCGTCGGTGTGCACATGCCCCTTCATGAGGGCCCCGACCTCGCCCGCGCGGGCGAGCGCCACGGCCGTGCGCGCGGCGGCGGTTTCGTCCTCTTCCCGCGTTTCGACCAGGCGAAGGCCCGAGATGTCCCAGCCCATGGTCTCGGCCAGGCTTTCGATTTCGTCCCGGTCGCCGACCAGGACCGGCTCGATCAGGCCCGCGTCGGCGGCCTGCTTCGCGCTCTCCATCACCACCATGTTGTCGGCCCCGGCCACGGCCATGGGCACGCGCTCCAGGCCCTGGGCCAGGTCAAGCAGGTAGCGGGGAACTTCGTAGGGCGCGGTGCTCAGCATGGCTCAGCATACACCTAAATCAGGGGGAGGGCCGGGAGACAGGCGGTGGTCGCGCCGTCTCCCGGCCTCTTGCCGGGGCCTCAGGCAGCCCCTTTCTGAGGACGCATGTCGCCGGCGCTGATCCCAGCGACCTCGACCGGCGCCTTCATGGCGTCGCGGCGGAACGGTTCGCCCAGTTCCTGGTTCAGGATCACCTCGATGAAGGTGGTGACCTTGTTCTCCATCTGCGCCTTGACCGCGGCGTTCAGCGCGTCGGTCAGTTCCTGCATGCTGGTGACCTGCACGCCCTTGAGACCGCAGGCCTCGGCGATCCTGGCGTATTGCACATCGAGGTCCAGTTCGGTGCCGACGAAGTTGTCGGCGTACCACAGCGTCGTGTTGCGCTTTTCCGCGCCCCACTGGTAGTTGCGGAAGATGATCATGGTGATGGCCGGCCATTCGTCGCGGCCGCAGGCGGTCATCTCGTTCATGGAGATGCCGAAGGCGCCGTCCCCGGCGAAGCCGACGACGGGCGTGTCCGGACAGGCGATCTTGGCGCCCAGGATCGACGGGAAGCCGTAGCCGCAGGGCCCGAACAGGCCGGGGGCCAGATACTTGCGGCCCTGTTCGAAGGTCGGATAGGCGTTGCCGATGGCGCAATTGTTGCCGATGTCGGAGGAGATGATGGCGTCGCGCGGCAGGGCCGCCTGGATGGCGCGCCAGGCCATGCGCGGCGACATGCGCTCGGGGTGTTTGTTGCGGGCCCGCTCGTTCCAGGTGGTGCCCGGATCGTCGTCCTCGTGGTCCATGGAGGCGAGCTGCTGCAGCCAGCGCGACTTGGTGGTGGCGATCAGGTCCTCGCGTTCCTTGCGCCCGGCGTTGCCGGCCTCGGCCGACAGGCCCGCCAGAAGCTGTTCGGCGACCTGCTTGGCGTCGCCCTGGATGGCGACGTCGACCTTTTTGGTCAGGCCGATGCGCTCGGCCTTGATGTCGACCTGGATGATCTTGGCGTTCTTGGGCCAGTAGTCGATGCCGTAGCCCGGCAGGGTCGAGAACGGGTTCAGCCGCGTGCCGAGGGCCAGCACCACGTCGGCCTTGGAGATCAGTTCCATGCCGGCCTTGGAGCCGTTGTAGCCCAGCGGCCCGGCGAACAGGGGGTGCGAGCCGGGGAACGCGTCGTTGTGCTGATAGCCGCAGCACACCGGCGCCGACAGGCGTTCGGCGAGCTGCCTGGAGGCGTCGATGCCGCCCGACAGCACCACGCCGGCGCCGTTCAGGATGACCGGGAACTTGGCCGAGGACAGCAGCTTGGCGGCGTCGGCGATCGCCTGCTTGCCGCCCGACGGGCGCTCGATGCGCACGATCTGCGGCAGCTCGATGTCGATCACCTGGGTCCAGAAATCGCGCGGCACGTTGATCTGCGCCGGAGCGGAGCCGCGCCAGGCTTCGGTGATCACGCGGTTCAGCACCTCGGCGATGCGCGACGGGTCGCGGACCTCTTCCTGATAGCAGACCATGTCCGCGAACAGGGCCATCTGCGGGATCTCCTGGAAGCCGCCCTGGCCGATGGTCTTGTTGGCGGCCTGCGGCGTGACCAGCAGCAGCGGCGTGTGGTTCCAATAGGCGGTCTTGACCGGGGTCACGAAGTTGGTGATGCCGGGGCCGTTCTGCGCCACGCACATGGCCATCTTGCCCGAGGACCGCGTGTAGCCGTCGGCCATCATGCCGGCGTTGCATTCGTGGGCGCAGTCCCAGAAGGCGATCCCCGCCTTGGGGAACAGGTCCGAGATCGGCATCATGGCCGAGCCGATGATGCCGAAGGCATGCTGGATGCCGTGCATCTGCAGGACCTTAACGAAGGCCTCTTCCGTGTTCATCTTGGTCATGCTTGGGATCCTCCCGTTATGCGGCTTGCCCGTCCGTCGCCCCCTGGGCGCCGGCTCGGACCGTTGATGGCGACGGTTATACCACCTCTTGACGCGGCGGGCGCGCGGCGCCGGACGACCCCGCGCTCCATGCGGATGTAGGTAGGCGCTCCCCGATCCAGGGGATAGGGCCAGTTACCGCCTTTTCGTCCGGCCAGAAACCGGTTTGTGGCGCGATATCGTCCCGTTTTTGGAATTTTTATGCGGTTTGTCGCCGTTCTAGACACCCAGGGCGGCGCGCGGCTCCTCGAACGGCAGGTCCTGGGCCTCGGCCACGGCCTTGTAGGTCAGCTTGCCACGGTGGACGTTGAGCCCGGCCAGCAGGTGCGAGTCGTCGGCCAGCGCCTTTCCCGCCCCCTTGCCGGCCAGCGCCAGGACGAAGGGCAGGGTCGCGTTGTTCAGCGCATAGG
>Ga0066644_10000520_pt1 | contig 23951 bp, 21 predicted proteins | sample CryGeyCG2114_020_FD_62735 | JGI IMG/M metagenome (GOLD analysis project Ga0066644, IMG submission 62735) | Groundwater microbial communities from aquifer - Crystal Geyser CG15_big_fil_post_rev_8/21/14_0.20 | ecosystem: Environmental > Aquatic > Deep subsurface > Groundwater | place: USA: Utah...
CTGCCGCACCGCAGCCCTCGCCGAAACCACACGCGCCGACGCAAACTGCGACACCGCGTCCGCAGGCGCCCGCGCCGGCCAAGCCGGCGGCCAAGTCATCTACCGCTTCTAGCAACGACCCCTACGCTGATATACTCAAGGCCATGGAGCACGAGCGCGGTCCGCGGTAGGTCGGGAACGTCCCGAATGCCCGCTCCCGCGCTGGAGCCGAGACATGCAACATCAAGCCAACCCGCCTTACGCTTCGCCGTTGGACGAGCTGCTGATCAAGCGGCCGATGCCGTCCCTGCGCGGTGCTGCCTGGCCGATCATGATCCTGATCACGGCGCTTCTGACCTGGGCCAACTTCGCCAAGCTGGACGAGGTGTCCGTCGCCATGGGCAAGGTCGTGCCCCTGGGCAGGACCAAGGTCGTGCAGCACCTGGAAGGCGGCATCGTTCAGGAAATCTACGTGTCCGAAGGCGACACCGTCAGCGAGGGGCAACCTCTGCTGCTGCTCGACCTGGCGTCGGGCGGCACCAACCTCGAGGAACTGCAGGTCCGCCTCGACAGCGAACTGGCCGCCCGCGCGCGCCTCGAGGCCGAAGCCGAGGGTCGCAGCCTCAGGTTCCCCCGCGCGCTTGAAACCCGGCGGCCCGCCCTGGTCGAAGCCCAGCGCCAGGCCCATGACGCCCGCCAGCGTGAACTGAAGGCGTCGATCAGCGTGCTCAAGGAGCAGACCAAGCAGCGCGAACTGGACGTAAGGGAGATGCTGGCCAAGAAGAAGGCTACGGAACGCAACTACTCCCTTGCCCGCGAGCGCCTCGCCATGTCGGCGTCGCTGCTGGCCGAAGGCCTGACGGCGCGCATCGAGCACCTGAAGCTGGAGGCCGAGGTCGAGGACCTGGACGGCCAGTTGAAGGGTCTGATCCCGGCCATCCCCCGCGCCCAGGCGGCGGTCGAGGAAGCCAAGCAACGCGTATCGGAATCGCAGAAGAGCTTCCAGCGCGAGGCCCGCGATGAATTGAACAAGGTCGAGCAGTCGATCGCGCGCATCCAGGAACTCCTCCAGGAAGCGGAAAAACAGGGTGCCCGCTCGGAGATCAAGAGCCCCATCAACGGCATCGTGCAGAAGATGGTCGTCAACACCGTGGGCGGCGTCATCAAGCCGGGCGAGCCGATCCTGGAGATCGTGCCGACGGGCGACAAGCTGGTGGTCGAGGCGCGGCTCAACCCCACGGAACGCGGTTTCATCGTCGAAGGCCAGCCCGCCGTGGTGAAGATTTCCACCTACGACTTCGTGCGCTACGGCGGCCTGGACGGCAAGGTCATCGCGGTCGCCCCCGACGCCTCGACGGACGAGAACGGCGCCCCCTATTTCCGCGTCGTGGTGGAGACGGAAAAGACCTACCTGGGCCAGACCAAGGGGCTTCTGCCGATCACTCCGGGCATGGAAGCCACCGTCGACATCCACACAGGCAACAAGTCGGTCATGGAATACCTGGTGAAGCCGGTCTTGAAGTTGAAGGATGAGGCGTTCCGCGAGCGGTGAGGCACCGCGACGGGTGGCCCCGGGGCGGCCGAGGGTCCGAATTCTCCCCGCCGCCGCCCGCGCGGTCACGCTAACCATTTGTTATTTGTTGCCAATCTATTATAAACAAAAGGTCATTAGGGGAGTTCACTGCGCACCGTGCGCCCCTCGGGAATCAGTGCGGCGCGCGTGGGGTAAGGGTCCGGGGAAGCCATGTCACTAACCACACTCATCGGGTTGCTGGCCGCGTTCGGGCTGTTCATCGGCTCGGTCATGATGAGCACCGACAACTTCCTGATTTTCCTCAGCCTTTCCAGCTTCACGATGGTTGTCGGCGGGACACTCGCAGCGACCTTCATTTCGTACGAACCGCGCTATGTGATGCTGTCGCTGAAACTGATCTGGCGCATCCTGTTCTCACCCAAGGTCGGCCGCAATGTCCTGAAGTCCGAGGTCGGGCGAATCATCCGTTGGGCCTACACGGTCCAGAAAAGCGGTCCGCCCGCGCTTGAGGCCGAGGCCACGAAAGCCGTGCGCGGTGACAAATTTCTCAAGTTCGGCGTGGAGATGGTGATCTCCGGCTATACGGGCGAGGAAGTGCGCGAGATCCTGACCAATGCCATCGAATCGACCTTCGGGCGCAACACGGTGCAGGTCGACATCCTGCGCAACATGGGCGGCGCGGCACCTGCCTTCGGCATGATCGGGACTCTGGTCGGCCTGATCATCATGCTCGACAACCTGGGCGGCGACCCGACGCAACTGGGCGGCGGCCTTGCGGTGGCCTTGTTGACCACGCTTTACGGGGTCATGTTCGCGCGCTTGATCTTCATCCCGGCGGCAACGAAGATCCAGCAGCGCGAGGAAATCGTGCGGTTCCGCAACTACCTGATCGCCGAGGGCCTGTCCCTTCTGGCCGACAAGAAGAATCCCCGCTACATCGCCGACCGCATGAACAGCTTCCTCGACCCGGCCATCCACTTCAACATCGACAAGATGAAGAGGTAGAGCCGTGCATAGGCGGCTCCCCTTCCCTTGCTGCGCCGTCGCAGGCTGACGCCATGGCCGTTCCCGTCAAACCTCCGCCCCAAGAAGAAAAGGAAGACTGGCTGGTCACCTATTCCGATGCCATCACATTGTTGATGGCGTTCTTCGTGATGATGCTGACCTTCGCCGAGTTCGACATTCCCGCCTTCGAGGAAGCGGCCGCCGCCATCAAGGACAAGATCGGCTCCAGCGACGACAACGCGTCGCCCACGGAGAAGCTGAAGATCGACCTGGAGGACGTGGTGTTCCAGATGCAGGCCGACCGCGCCGTGCAGGTGACCAAGGACTCCAAGGGCGTGGTGATCGAACTGTCATCGGGGGCGTTCTACAAGCCCGGCTCGGCGGAACTGCGCGAGGAAGCCGTCCCCTACCTTGAAAAGATCGCCCAGACCATCAGCGCGCCGCGCTATGCCACCTACAACGTGCAGATCGAGGGCCACACGGACGACGAGCCGATCTCCACCGAACGCTTTCCCTCCAACTGGGAACTGTCGACGGCACGGGCGGCGACGGTCGTCAGGTTCTTCGACGACAAGGATTTCGTAGATCCGCTGAAGATGAGCGCGTCGGGTTTCGCGGACCAGAAACCCAAGGTGCCGAACCGTACCGAAGATGGCACTCCCATCCCGGAAAACCAAGCCACCAACCGGCGCACGGCGATCCGCGTGACGGCCATGTCGCTGAAGGAACGCGAGGTCTGGTACCAGCACCTGGCGACGCTGCGAGCCAAGGCAGAGGAGGCGAAACGCGCCAAGGAAGCCGCCGAAGGCCAGGGACAGGCCGGCCAGCCGCCCGCTGAAGGCCAACAAGCGCCCCAGCAAGGTCAAGCGGCACCGGAGGGTCAGCCCCCCACCGAAGGGCAGCTGCCCGCACCGGCTCAGCAATAGAGCCTGTCATCCATCGATTATAGGGATTGGTGATCCGGCAACGGCAGTCGCCGGCAGTCTACTCGATGATCAGTTCCATGCCTTCGCGGCTGACGAAGTTGCCTTCCCAGGCCGCCTCGGCCTCGGCCGCAAGCCTGTCCATGAAGGCGTCGTCGTGCTCCGGGTCATGGTGGAAGATGGCCAGCCGCTTGGCCCCCGCCGCCTGGCACAGGCGCATGCCTTGGTTCCAGGTCGAATGGCCCCAGCCGACCTTGGCGGGGAATTCCTCTTCCGTATAGGTGCTGTCGTAGATCACCAGATCGGCGCCGTCGATCAGGCCCAGGATGTTCTCGTCCAGGTGGCCCGGTTTGTGTTCCGTATCGGTGATGTAGCAGATGGCGGCTCCCCCGTGCTCCACCCGGTAACCGGTTGCACCGTTGGGGTGGTTGAGCGGTGCCGTCTTGATGGTGATGTCCGAGGGGAGAGAGAAGCTGTCACCGGCGTTGAAATCCTCAAACCGCAGCTTGGCCTGCATGGCTTCGAGGGGCACCGGAAACATGGGGTTGTGCATCTGCGTCGACAGAATATCCTGGATGCCCTCGTCGCCGCGGCTTTTCAGGTGACCGGCCATGATGTGGATGGAGAATTCCGGATTGTAGGCGGGGACGAAGAAGGGAAACCCATTGATATGGTCCCAATGGGTGTGGGTCAGCAATAGGTGGGACGACTTCATTCCCGATTGAAGAAAGGCGTTTCCATAGGACCGAATGCCTGTCCCCGCATCCATTACGAACCGGTAATCGCCTGCCTCGACCTCGATGCAACTTGTGTTACCGCCATACTTCATGTGCTGCGGCGTAGCGCAGGCGATGCTTCCCCTAACTCCCCAGAATTTAAGACGGATGGCCATTATCTCTTGCAGACTATTGCACCCGCTTCACAAGCGTGAAGGAACGCAACGGCTATCTCCCTTGCGGACAGGCCCTCGACGACGCCCGGCTAGGCCGCACCTTATTGGTACGATTAATCCCCTGTATAGGCCATCAAGTGACTGCTGTCACAGATTGATTTCCAACCACTCCAATCGCCGCACCGACCTTTACGTCCAACTGTCGGTCAGCCCGCCCTCGATTGCTGGCGATTTCGACCAGACCATTCGAATTCGCGTACCAGAACAACGTGTTCGGCGGAACCGACGCGAATGTCTTTTCGCCTTTTATTTCAACATTGTGAACTAAAATTCGGTCATTTGGCGAGAGATTTTCCGCGCGCAGGCCGGAAATTGCATTACCAAATCCGTCGATGTAGACAATTCGCTTGTATTCATCGGGCCAGCCGGCTCTGTCGGCCTCCGACGCGGCGATGTCGCGGCCATGCGCCGCACCTTCGAAGACACCGTCGCGGGCAATTCCGGCGGCCACGGGCGCGAACAGGTCGCGGCCGTGAAAACTGGCCGACAGGCGCCCGGGACGCCAGACGATCTCCCACACCCGCGCTGTCCGGGCCCGTCGGACCAGAAGGGCGAACAACCCGTTGTCGGGCCCCACGAACCACCGCCCGTCGGCGGCGACGACAAGCGCGCGGCGGTCGGTGCCGACCCCCGGATCGACTACGGCCAGGAACACCGTGCCGGCTGGAAACTCCCCCGCCAGGGCAGCCAGAAGATAGGCCGAGGCTTGCGAATCGAACGCCGGTGCGTCGTGCATCAAGTCGACCACCGGAACGCCGGGCGCGTCCCGATGCAGGACCGCCTTCATCTGCCCCACGTAGGGCCCGTGAAATCCGAAATCCGTGAACAGGGCCAGCATGGCCTAACCCGTCCCCTTAAGGAAATGCAATCGACCCCGCACAGCCTAACAGAATGCCCGAACGCAATCACCCGGCACCGCGCATGGCGGCGCCGGGGATCGGCAGGACAAATGCAGAAAAAGATTCGCCGCTCAGACCGCGGCGGCGGTATCGGCGATCGCCCGCGCGACGTGCTTCTGGACCTTCTCGAAGGCCCGGTTTTCAAGCTGGCGCACCCGTTCACGGCTGATGCCGTACTGCGCCCCCAGATCCTCCAGGGTCGCCGGCTGGTCGTTCAACCGCCGTTCGACGAAGATTTCTCTCTCCCGCTTGGGAAGGGCGGCCATGGCCTCCTGAACCAGGGTACGACGGAAATTGCCCTCTTCCGTGTCGCCGAACAGGGTTTCCGGATCGGGGCGCTCGTCAACCAGGGTGTCCTGGAATTCGACGCTGCCTTCCTCCTGGGTCACCGGCGCGTTCAGCGACAGGTCGCGCGCCGCAAGCCGGCGGTTCATGTAGGCGACGTCGCCCACCGAAACGCCGACCTCGTCGGACAGGCGCTTGGCGTCTTCCGGGTTCAATTCGCCGGCATCGAGTATCTTCAGCCGGCCCTTGAGGTTGCGCAGGCTGAAAAACAGCTTTTTCTGCGAGGCGACGGTGCCCATCTTCACGAGCGACCAGGATTTCAGGATGTATTCCGTGATCGCCGCCTTGATCCACCACATGGCGTAGGTGGACAGACGGAACCCGCGCTCGGGCTCGAACTTCTTCACGGCCTTCATCAGGCCGATGTTGCCCTCGGAAATAAGGTCAGCCACCGGCAAACCGTAACCGCGGTAGCCCATGGCGATCTTGGCGACCAGACGCAGGTGCGATGTCACCAGCTTGTGGGCGGCATCGACATCGCCGTGTTCGGTCCAGCGCAGCGCAAGCATCTGCTCCTCCTCCTTGTCCAGAAGAGGAAACTTCCAGATTTCGCGGAAATACTGGCTCAGGCTTCCTTCGCTGGGGACGGCAGGTAATGTCATCGTCGTCATCTTCTCTTGTTCCCGCTGTTGGGGCGGCACGCGGCCACCCTAGGACATGATCGTTTTCTAGGCCGGGATTGAGGCGGCTCTATGGCAGGCCAAAGGCATGCATAGGGCATGCTCCGGGACCGACCGGAACGCCGACAAAGCCGGTACCTTCCGCAAAAGCGGACGCACGGGACGCAGTGACAAGAGAAGGAGTGCCGTCGAAGCACATATGCGTTTCATGCCTTATCCTCCATAAGAAGCAATATGGCGTCGCTTGACAGGTTGAGCCATTGATGCATCAACCCCTTTCTTCGTCCGCTGCTCAGCCGGACAAACCACGTCGACCCCTTCCGGGCGTCTACGTCGTTAATATAGCGGAAAAGACTTTCTTATTCAAGATTCTGGGCGGTAACCGGCCAGCCCTGACTACTGAACGGTCTGCTCCAGTTTCGCGAACGAACTGTCCAACTCCCCACCCGGTGTCAGGCCGCTGCGGAACTCCGGCGCCAGATCGGGAATCGGCGGCAGGTCCAAATTCTGGCCGTTGGAGATTTCCGCCCGGCGCTTCTGACGATAGAGGGAGCGGATCGCCGCGTAGTAATCGACCGACGTCTTCCTGATTTGGTCCAAGTCCTCGACCACATCGGCGTATTCCAGAAGGCCGTCGACGACGTCGAGCGCGAGATCGACCTCATCCGCGTCGACGTTGTCCAGGTAGTAGCCCAGCGGATCAAAATAGCTGTCCACCAGCAAGCGGCCGATAGCGTCCCGCGGGTTGGACGGCCCCAGGATCGGCAGCACGACGTAGAAACCCTCGCCCACGCCCCAAACGGCCAGGGTCTGTCCGAAGTCCTCTTTGTGCCTTTCGAAGCCCATCTCCCCCGCCATGTCGGCCATGCCGGCCATGCCGAAGAAGGTGTTGATGAAGCCGCGCATGAAGGTCACCAGCGCACGTTCGAACTCGAATTGCAGCAGGTCGTTAGCCAGGATGATCGGCGTCGACAAGTTGTTGAACATGTTCTTGATCGCCCTGCGCCCGGTCGCCGGCACGGTCGAATTGTAGACGTCGACGACGGGGCGGAGGATCACCTGCTGCACCCCCTCGTTGAACGAGAAGATGGCGCGGTTCACACTTTCCAGCGGATCGTTGCCTTCGTCTTCGACCTGAGAAAGCTGGATGTCCGCCTGGGCGATCAGGCCGTTCTGAAACGACAGTTCGCGAACCTGGTCATCGGCCTGAGCCGAACCCAGACACAGCCCCATCCCCAAGATCGCGCTGCCCGCGAAATTCCGAAACCTACCGGTCAATTCCCAGCCCCACTTCCTCGTCATGACCGCTCCCGTTTGGGGATCGGTTCTGAATGCGTGTTGCGACAGCGCGCCTGGACGCATCGTTTATCGCAATGAATTAATAGGGGAAGTTGTCCCCCCCCGCAACTGATTCAAAGCAGTTTATACGTTGGACAGCGCTAAATTAAATGTGATTTCAACGTGTGTGGAAACGCACTGGGAAAATCCCTATTCTGCTCGTCGGGGAGTTTCCGAGAGATATGACAGCATTCAGACTGCAGACCTTTAAGATGATCCTGGCATTGGCCGTGGCGATATTCGTCATGGCCTCGTCAGCCGCTCGCGCGGCAGGCCCTGAAGCCACGGTCAGCGCCTTCCACGACGACCTGATTTCGGTCATGAAGGACAGCGAAAGCCTGGGAATTTCAGGTAGATACCATAAGTTCCTCACTCAGATCGACCGATACTTCCACATGCCCCTGATGGTCAGCTTCGTCTCCGGTGACCATTGGGTGAAGGCAGCCCCGGAAGCGCGTGCGAAGCTGTACCAGGCGGCGCGGCGCATGAGCGCCGGTGAACTGGCCGTGCTGTTCTCGGGATACGGCGGCGAAACCTTCAAGACCCTCCGTACGCGCACCATCAAGGACGGGTCGGTCCTGGTTGAAACCGAACTGGACCGAAAGAATGATTCGAACGTGAAAGTGACCTACCGGATGCGCGAGTTCGGTGAAACGTGGCGAATCATCGACGTAATGCTCGACGGCGCGATCTCTCAACTGATCAAGCGGCGGGACGAGTATCGCCGCACCCTGGAAGACAGCGGGATCACCGGCCTGACCGCCCTGCTGGACGCCAAGGCCGACGAGATTCTCGGAGTGAAGGGCGCCATCAAGGCATCCAATTAATTTTCCGCCGCCCGCGAGGTGCCTCTGGCACGGGCGTGAATTTCGGCATAACTGTTCGATCATGCGCATACATCCGTTCCCGACCCTAGTCGCCGCCTGCGTGATCGCGTTCGCGGCCGTCTTTCCCGCCACGGCCAAAACGCCGCCGGCCGACCAGGCCGCCGACGTGGTCGCGGCCTTTCACGCAACATTGCTGGGCGTCATGAAACGCGCCGACGAACTGGGCGTGAAAGGCCGCTACCAGGCCCTCGCCCCGGCCGTCGACGAAGCCTTTCATCTGGATCTCACCGCGCGCCAGTCCGCCGGCCGCCAGCCGTGGAAGAACGCGTCGCCGGCGGAACGGGCGGCATTGCTCGACGCCTTCCGCCGCTGGACCATCGGCACCTACGCCAACCAGTTCGACGGCTGGTCCGGCCAGGCCTTCGTCGACCACGGCCAGACCCCGGGCCCGCAGAAGGGCACGGTGCTGGTCGAGACGGAACTGACCGGCAAGGATCCGGTCACCCTGATCTACCTGATGGTGCTCAAGGACGGGCGCTGGGGCGTCTACGATGTCCTGGTGCGCCAGGGCACCACGTCGATCAGCCAGCTTGCCAAGCACATTTCCGAATTCAACGGCATCGTGAAAAAGGGCCTGCCCGCTTTGACAGATACGCTCACGGCGAAGACCCAGGAATTGCTCACCGACTAGAGAGACCGGGCCTCAACCAACGGCGTTGCCGCTTCCTCCGCCGTTTTCAGGGTCCCCGTCGCCCCGTTCCGCCGTCCTGAACAACGCCTTCAGGGAATAGATCGATCCCAGGGCGAAACCCCACAGGACGAACGCGATCTCGCGAATCCGTTTGACCGCCGCAAGCGCCACGCCCGCTTCCGGTACGCCGGTCACCGCTCCGGCCAGAACGATCAAGGCGCTGTCCTGGGTGCCCAGGTTTGCCGGCACGAAGAAGGTGATCGCGCGCACCATCTGGATGACGGATTCGATGATCACCGCTTCGCCGAACGTCACGGGATAGCCCAGGAAGTAAAGTATCGCGTAGGTCTCCGCCGCCCCCAGAACCCAATTCCCGAAGGCCAGCAAGACGGCCGGCACGAAGCGTTTCGGCCGTTCCGCATAGTAGTGGTGCAGGCGATCCTCGACGTCTCGGATGTGGTCCAATGCCGTGCCGATGCGGACGCCGATGGCGGTGCGGCCCAATCGCGATCCGGTCCATGAGGTCGCGCGAAACCTCTGCACCCCGAACACAACACCGATCCCGAATGACAGGAACACGAATCCGCCAAGCGCGAAGGCGCCGTAACGCCCGGCGGTCTCATGCCCGGAGAGCAGAATCAGGCCGACCAGCATGAAGGCGACCAGGCCGATCAGGTTCACCGTGCGCGCCAGGATGATCGACGCCGTGCCCTCGCGATAGCTGACCGCGTGGTGGCGTTTCAGCAGCATTGCCTTGACCGGCTCGCCGCCGAAACCGCCGGCCGGCAGCACCGTATTGAAGGCCTCGCCGACCATGCGGATGCGCCACACTATGTAGGACCACGCGGGCGTCAGCGGCAGGCGCAGGATGGCCAGGTGCCAGGAAACGGTGTCCACGTAAAAGGCCGCGAGATAGATCACGAAGGTCGCGACCAGCCCCTGCCAGCCCATGTCGAGGATGCTGGCGAGGGCCAAATTCAGATCGACGTCGGCGATGACCCAGGCCAGCAGCGCCACGCCCAGACCGACATAAAGCCAGGTCAGCAACCGCGTGGCGGGGTTGTCGCCGCTCATGGCCGTTTCCGTCTGCGGACGGCCAGGAGCGCCGGCAGCAGGACCAGCGTGCAAACAAGGGTCAGGGTGATGGCGATGGTCAGGAGAACGCCCATGCTGGCCGTGCCTGGATGGCCCGAAAGGGCGATGGCGCCGAACGAGCCGATGGTCGTCAGCGCGCTGAACAGAACGGCCCGGGGTGTCGAGGTCTCGAAGGCGCTGCCCCCACGGTCCGCGTCGGCGGCACGCTCCTGCCGGTCGCGCAGGACCAGGTGGATGCCGCTGGCGACGCCCAGGCCGAACAACAGCGGCAGGACGATGATGTTGGCGAAGTTGAAGGGCACCGCGAACAGCACCGAGCACATGACCGTCAGCACCGCCGCCAGCGCCAGGGGGGCGAACACGAAGACGACGTCACTCGCCCGGCGCAGCAGAATACCCAGGAGAACCAGGATCGCCGTGACGGCGATGGACCCGGCCTGCACGAAGGCCGAAACAACGGCCTGCCCGGCCTCGTAGATCGTCACCGGCGCGCCCGAGGCATGGGGGGCCACGGCGCGCAGCGCGGTGACGAAGCGTTCGACCGCCTTGGGGTCGCGCAAGTCGTCAGTGGGCAGAACCTCGAGCCGCGGCCGGCCGTCCTTGGCGACATAACGCGCGCGGATGTCGGCGGGCAGATCGTTCAGCGTGAAGGGTTCGGGATTCAGGGTGTCGCGCAGGCGCCCGACGGCGTCGGGGAACACGGCGAGCAGGCCTTGTTCGAGCCCCGCCAGGCCCGCGTCGTCCAACTTGGCCAGCAGGGCGGCGAGCCGCTCGGCCGCGCGGTTCAGCTCCGCCCCTGCCCTGCCGTCGTCCAGGGCCTGCAAGGATGCGGTCAGCGCCGAGGCCGCCTGACGCCGACGGGCCGGGTCGCGGTCACCGTTCCCACCGCCGGCCGCCAGCGAGGGCAGCATGAAGAGCGCCACGTCGCGCACGATCTCGGCCTTTTCCTCCTGATCGTCCGGCACGAAGCTGAAGACCGAGGCGACGCCTGCAACTTCGGGCAGCGCCTCAAGCCGTTCGATCAGGCCGCGCGCCGCTTCGACGTCCTCGGCCAGCACCGTGGCGGCATAGGGCGCCGCCCCTTTCCCCGTCGCCAGTTCACGGATCACCGCGACCGATTCCACCTTCCGGTCCTGCAGGTTCAGGGGATCGAAGTCGAACCGCGCCTGGGGAACGAAGGCCAGGCCCAGGACCGCCGTCGCGCCGGCTGCAAGCAGCACGCGACGCGGATGGTCCTGCAGCGCCCGGCGCGCCCGCTGTGTCCAGGTTGCACCGCCATCGGTGGCGCCCGCCCGTGCGGGCATCACGGTCAACAGGGCCGGCAGCACGGTCAGGTTGGCGGCGAGTGCTATGAACATGCCCGATCCGGCGATCAAGCCGAGTTCGGCCAGGCCGACGTAGTCCGTCGGCAGGAACGAATAGAAGGCGATGGCCGCCGCCACGGCGCACAGCGTCAGGCCGCCGCCGCCCGCCGCCGCCGTGGCTTCCAGGGCCGCGCCGTTGTCCATCCCCGCGTTGCGGTGTTCCCGGTAGCGCAGGGCGAAATGTATGCCGAAGTCGACGCTGAGACCGATGAACAGGACAGCGAAGGCGACCGAGATCAGATTCAGCGAACCGAGCGCCCAGATCGCGAACCCGGCCGTCCACACGAGGCCCAGGATCAGGGTCACCAGCACGGCCAGGACCAGACCGGCCGAGCGCAGGCCGAAGATCAGCAACAATATTACCAGGACGAAAGAGACGGCCCCGGCCAGCCCCATGCCCTGTTCGACGCTTTTCAGTTCATCCTGCTGGAGGGCGGCGGAACCGGAAATGCGCAGCCGCACGGGCCCCATTCCATCCAGCTTCAGTTCGTCGCGCAGGCCCTTCAGCGCCGCAATGGGCTTGCCCGCGGGCTGCAAGGAGCCGAAATCCAGGGGCGGCCTGAGGACGATCAGCCGCCGCGTGGTTCCTTCGTCCTCGCCGGCCAGGAGGCGTCGCCAGGACAGCACGGCATCCTTCCCCCCGAGGCGCCGTTCGCCGACGTCGGCCAGCATGTCGAGCACCTTTGCGAGCGCCACCGGCGGCGCCTCACCCGCAAGCTGCCGATCGACCCCCTTGCGCAGAAGGTCGAACAGGGTCGCCAGGCTGGCGTCGCCCCACAGGCTGGCCAGGAACGGCTGCGCCTCGGCCAGGCGACCGGTCAGGTCCTCCAATTCCTTTACATCAAGGAACAACAGGCCGTTCCTTTGCAGGAACGGGTCGCCCTCGGGGTCGAACAGGGCGCCAAAGGCTTCCGGGCGTGCCCTCACCTGCTTGGTCAATTCCGCCGCTGCCCGGTCGACCCGTTCGGGCACCCGGCCGTCCAGGACAAGCAGCAGGGTGTCGCTGAGCTGCGGGAACAGGCGCGAGACCGCGCGGTTGTTCTTGCGGAACGGCAACTCGGCGGACAGCATGTCCGTGGTGTCCGTGTGGATCGCCAGATTGCGGGCAAGATAGGCGACGGTCAGGCCCGCCCCCAGGACCGACAGCACGACCACCGCCCAGGCGCCACGCCGCACCAAGCCGACCCAGGTCCGGAACAAGGAGCCCGGGAACACGGTGCCCGCCGGGGTCATTCCTCCCGCTTTCCCACGTCGGCCGCAGCGCGCCGGCGGGCCCGGTATTTGACCAGCCACTGCACCGAGAACAACAGGGCGAAGCCGGGCGCGCCGACGGCGGCGGCCAGCAGCAACGGCTCTTGATAGCCCAGAAACACCAAGACCGGCACGGCCAGCATGGCATCGTCGGGATCGAAGCCCATGAACGAACCCAGTTCGGCGCTACGCGCGCCCGCCAGATTTTCCATGCATATGACCAGGCACAGGATGAAGGTCACGGACACTCCTGCGAGAAGCCCCATGGGGATCGCATTAAGCCCCCACTCGCCGCCGCGCAGACCAATGCCCAATCCAACGAAGACGAGCGCGTTGCAAACGGTGTCCGCGATAAGGTCGAACTTGTGGCCGGCGGCGCTGGTCTGGCCGGACTGGCGGGCATAGTCGCCGTCTCCCCGGTCCAGCACCATGGACAGGATGAACAGGCCGGCCCCCCAATCCCAGGAAGACAAGCCCCACCACGGCAGGCCGAGCCAGGGGGACGACCCGAGAGCGAACGCGGCGGCGGCGGCGATCCCTGTGACCAGGCGCACGACGGTCACCTGGCTGGGTGTGACCCTGGTGCCCATCAGGGGTTTGGTCACGGCCAGACGCGCGACCTTGTGTATCCAGGTATTGTGACTAATGGTCTTGTCTCCGGCTGCGGGCAGGTCTACACGGTGAGCATGGTTCGACCAGATAGAACCACTCTCACGCCCGGAACATCATGAAAATTGCGGCAAAAGGCAACCGGCATCGACAACGCCGATGAAGAAAACATGCTGAACATACCCGTTCTTACCGACACGCAAATTCAACAGTTCGCCGACGACGGCTATCTGGTCCTGCGCCGAGGCTTCAGCCCCGGCGAGATGGCGCGCATCGACGCCTGGACCGACGAGATACTGACACTGCCCGAGGTGTCGGGCCGCCACTGGGTGTTCCACGAGCAGAGCCGGAAGAATGCGGAACAACGGCTGGTCAGCCGCATTGAGCGCATCTCCCCCTTCCACGACGGATTCAAGGCCCTGGCCGAGGCCCTGCGCGCCCCGGTAAGCCAACTGCTGGGCGAGAACGCTGCACTGTTCAAGGAAAAGATCAACTTCAAGATGCCGGGCGGCGATGGTTTCAAGCCGCACCAGGATTCCCAGGCAGGATGGGACGCCTATACGGACTTCTTCATCTCCGCCCTTGTGTCCATCGATGCGGCGACCGAGGAGAACGGCTGCCTGAAACTGGTTCGCGGCCACCACAAGAACGGCATGTTCCGGTCGTGGGAGCCGATGACCGACGCTGACATGGCGGGCATGGATTTCCAGGCCGTGCCGACCAACCCAGGCGATGTCGTGTTTTTCGACTCGTTCGCGCCGCATGCCTCCGAAGCGAACATGAGCGAACGCATCCGCCGCATCTATTACGCCACCTACAACCGGGCGTCGGCGGGCCACTTCATGGACCGCTACTACGCTGACAAGCACAAGAACTATCCGCCGGACATCGACCGCGATCCGGCGAAGCAGTACGTGTTCAGGGTCTAAAGACTGCGGAGAACGCCTACTCTGCGGCGGCGCCGACGCGGGCTCCCAAGGGCCGATAGGCGGCGATCCTGGCGCGGATTTCGCTATCCGCCCGCTCCCGGTCCTCGGGGAAGTCGATCTCGATCCACGGAATGCCGGTCACGTCCTCGAACCCGAAGGTGCCGGGTTCGGACGCCTTCATCACGTCGCAGAACGCATCCTCGTAGACGAAGCCCGGCATATCGCCCCAGGACAATTCGTCGGCCCGGTCGGCCACGCGCAGTGCCACGTCCGGCGCCATCGTCAGGAAGCCCGGCCACTCGCCCACCATGTCGTGGGGCTCGAAGACCTTCTTGCCGAAATCGACGATAAGGTTGTCTCGCACGCAGGTCTTCACCGGCTCGTCCCCCGGCTCGAAATCCCGGTCCAGGATGATGCAGGTCTGATGGCGGCTGTTGACCAGGGCCTTCAAGAGATCCTCGTGATAGTAGACGTCGGCGTCCATGAACAGCACGCGGGAGCCGGAGCGCAGAACCTCGCCCGCCCGGGCAAGGGACAGGATCGGGCTTTCCTCGTAGCGCGTATTGAACAGGGTGCGTGCGAATCCGGCGGGCGCCACGCGAGCCAGCTCTTCCTCGATCATTTCCTTCTTGTGGCCGACGACGACGGTTAGTTCCTCGACGCCGAGCGCGGTCAGAACCTCGATATGGCGCGCCAGCAGCGTGCGGCCGTCGAACTCAAGCAGGGCCTTGGGCGGGTCGTCGTTCCCGTCTCCGTAGAGGCGCCGGCCGACGCCGGCGGCAAGCATGACCGCTTTCATCTGATTGCAACACCCCGGTTACTGTTTGTTTGCGCAATAGGTGCGCGCCCGACACGTTCTTGTCAATAACATCTAACGGTGGAGAAATTTGCGCCCGGCACATGCTCTCGGAGCGCTCAAGGGATATAGCCGTTGGCGCGGAACCAGTCGATCGCGTCGGCCAGGGCGTTGCGCGCGGGCCGCGGGGCATAGCCCAGCTCGCGCGCCGCCTTGGCCCAGGAAAAGAACATCTTCTTCTTCGCCATTCGCACCGAATCCGGGGCCACCAGAGGCTCCGCTCCGCCGGTCAGGCGGCACCAAGCCTCCGAGGCGTGGGCGATCGGCATGATGAGGCCCGTCGGCACGCGGAACAAGGGCGGACGCCCGCCCGTCAACTCGGCGATGACGCCCAGGATGTCGCCGAGCCCCATGTTCTCGCCGCCCAGTACGTAGCGCTCGCCGATGCGTCCCGTGGCGAAGGCCTTGAGGTGGCCTTCGGCCACGTCGTCCACATGGGCCACGTTCAAACCCGTGTCGACGTAGACGGGCATCTTGCCCTTGGCCGCGTCGACCACGATGCGTCCCGTCGGCGTCGGCTTCACGTCGCGCGGGCCGATCGGCGTCGACGGGTTGACGATGACGACGGGCCAACCCTCCCGCGCCGTCAGTTCGCGGATACACTCCTCCGCCTTGAACTTGGACTGTTTGTAGGGCCCGACCATGTCGGCATAGGTGACGGGCGTGTCCTCGTCGCCGGACCTGCCGTCGCCGGGGTTGCCCAGCACGGCGACGGACGAGGTGTAGACGATGCGTTCCACCCCCGCCTCGGCGGCGGCGCGCACGATGGCGGCGGAGCCCTCCACGTTGGCGCGGAACATGGCCGCCGGATCGCGGGTCCAGATGCGGTAGTCGGCGGCGACGTGGTAGAGCGCGCGGCAACCCTTGACGGCGGGCGCCAAGGTCTCGGGCCGCAGCAGATCGCCCTCCACCATCTCTACATCCAGCCCTTCGATGTTGCGGCGGTCGCTGCGAGGGCGCATCAGCACACGCACGGCTTCGCCCGCGTCAAGCAGCCTGCGGACCACGGCGGCGCCGACGAAACCGCTGGCGCCGGTCACAATATTGGGAGCACCCTTCGTCATGGTGGCGATTAAGGCCTCATAAAACGTACAATTTCCAGGGAAAACCGGCGGACTTTCGCCGCCCCCCTTAACACGCCGCCCCCCAGGCCCCATGTTGCGTGAATGCCCGTTTGCACTGCAATATCCTAAGGTTTACAAAGGGGCCCCCTTGAGGACTAAGTGAGCGCGATGACCAAGACCCTGAAAATCCTGCTCGCCAGCCCGCGCGGATTCTGCGCCGGTGTGGAGCGCGCCATAGAGATCGTCGAGCGGGCCCTGGAAATCCACGGTCCGCCCGTCTACGTCCGCCACGAGATCGTGCACAACAAGCACGTCGTCGAATCGCTGCGCGCCAAGGGCGCCGTGTTTGTCGAGGAAGTGTCCGACGTGCCCGACGGCGCGGTCACCATCTTCTCCGCCCACGGCGTCGCCGAGAAGGTCGAGATCGAGGCCAACGACCGCGGCCTGCCGGTGATCGATGCGACCTGCCCGCTGGTTTCCAAGGTCCACAAGGAAGGCCAGAACCACGCGCAGAAGGGACGCGAGGTCATCCTCATCGGCCATGCCGGGCATCCCGAAGTCGAGGGCACCCGGGGCCGCATTCCGGGCGGCGTGCACCTTGTGCAGACGCCGGACGACGTGGCGGCGCTCCAGGTCAAGGACCCGACGCAGTTGTCCTACGTCACGCAGACGACGCTCAGCGTCGACGAGACCCGCGATACCATCAACGCGCTGAAGAAGCGCTTCCCGGCCATTGTCGGCCCGGACGTGAAGGACATCTGTTACGCCACCCAGAACCGGCAGCAGGCCGTACGCGACCTGTGCAAGCTTGTCGACCTGCTGCTCGTGGTCGGCGCCAAGAATTCCTCGAACTCCAACCGCCTGCGCGAGATCGGCGGCGAGATCGGCGTGCCTGCCTACCTGATCGACGACGCCGGCATGCTCGATCCCAAGTGGCTCGACGGCGTGGAAACGGTCGGCATCACGGCCGGCGCCTCGGCGCCCGAGGAACTGGTGCAGGATCTCATCCGCCGCCTGGGCGACTTCGGTGAAACCAAGGTCGAGGAATTGAGGGGCGTGCGGGAAAATATCGTATTCAAACTGCCGCGCGAACTGAACGGCGGCAGCGAAGCCCGCGCCGGCGCCTGACAACCGGGAGAACGAGATGGCAGTCCCCCTGATCCAGCAGATGCGCGTCGGCGCCTACATCATGGGCAAGAAGCTCAAGGGTGAAACGCGCTATCCGCTCGTCCTCATGCTGGAGCCCCTGTTCCGCTGCAACCTGGCCTGCCCGGGATGCGGCAAGATCGATTACGAAGACGACATCCTCAACAAGCGCCTCTCTGTCGCGGACTGCCTGCAGGCCGTCGACGAGTGCGGGGCCCCCATCGTCTCGATCCCCGGCGGCGAACCGCTGATCCACAAGGAGATCAAGGCGATCGTCGAAGGCATCGTGGCGCGCAAGAAGTTCGTCTACTTGTGCACCAACGCCCTGTTGCTGGAACGCAACCTGGGCAAGTTCGAGCCGACGCCGTATCTGACGTTTTCGGTCCATCTCGACGGGCTGGAGGAACACCACGACAAGGCGGTCAACCAGCCGGGCACCTTCAAGCGTGCCGTGGCGGCCATCCGCAAGGCGAAATCCCTGGGCTTCCGGGTCAACGTGAACTGCACCCTGTTCGACCAGATGTCCCCCAAGGAAGCGGCCGAGTTCTTCGATTTCTGCACCCACGACCTGGGGGTCGAGGGCATCACCGTGTCGCCGGGCTACGCCTACGAACGGGCCCCGGACCAGGAGCATTTCCTGACCCGCAAGAAGACCAAGCAGCTGTTCCGCGACGTGTTCAGGCAGCCGGGCGCCCAGAAGTGGCGGTTCAGCCAGTCGACCCTGTTCCTCGACTTCCTGGCCGGCAACCAGACCTACAAGTGCACGCCCTGGGGCAACCCGACGCGCAACATCTTCGGCTGGCAGAAACCCTGCTACCTGCTGAACGAAGGCTATGCCGACAGCTTCCGGGAACTCATGGACGGCACCGAATGGGACAAGTACGGCACCGGCAACTACGAAAAATGCGCGAACTGCATGGTCCATTGCGGTTACGAGCCGACGGCCGTGACGGACACCGTTTCCAATCCGCTGAAGGCCCTTCGCGTGTTTCTGAAGGGCGTCAACACGGACGGCGAAATGGCGCCGGAAATCCCGCTGGACAACCAACGCCCAGCCGAATTCGTGTTCGAGGGGCTGGTCAAGACCCTGTCGCAGAACATGGCGGAGAAGGCCGAAGCGGAAAAAGTTCAGAAATCAGCCGAAGGCAAGGCCGGGGCCGAGACGTCCAGCCACGCGGCGTAAGACCTTCAACGCCCGCGTGCTGCCGCGCCCGAGCGCCAGAAGCTTTCCCAAATCCCCCGGATGGGTCGCCAGGTTCCGGAGCAGCCGCGCGCCGTCCGTGCCGCCCGAACTTGAAACGATCTGGTCCGTCCATTCCGGCAGGCGCGTTTCCGCCGTGTCGGACACGGCGCGGATGACCGCGAAGGGGCGGCCCGCCCGCCGCGCCGCCTGACCCACGGCATAGCTTTCCATGTCGACGGCGTCGGCGCCCGTATTGGCGCGCAGCACGGCCTTGCGCCGAGGGCCCGCGACGATGACCGCGGAATGGGCAATGACCACGCCCCTGCGGGCGATCAGGTCATCCAACGCATCCTCAAGCCGCCCGGTCCAGTCGGGATCGCAGGTCAGGCCCCTGCCCTCGCCGGAGATGATGCGGGTCGGCACGATCAGGTCGCCGGCCTTGAGCGCCGGGTCCAGGCCGCCGCACAGGCCGAAGCTGAGCACCGCTTTCGCCCCCTGTGCGAACATCTCCGCCGCCAGTTCGCCCGCGCGTCGGGGATCGGCGCCCGCGGTGCGGATGTCCAGGCTATCGCCGCCGGAAAGGCCGTTCAGGCAGGCCGCCTCGCGCAGAACCCCGGTGATGATGCCGACCCGCGCCATCACGCAAGCCCGATCAGATGCCGTGGGCGGGGCGTTTGGTGTTGCTGCGCTTCAGGTTGCGGTAGCGGGACAGGGTCCACAGTGGGAAATAGGCGCTGTAGCCGTGATAGGTCAGATAGAAGACCTTGGGAAAGCCGACGGCGTTGAACATCTTTTCCTGCCATTTGCCGCCCTCGCGCGGGTGGCTCAGCAGGTAGCCGACGCCGCGTTCGACCTCCGGGCTGTCCAGTTCGCCCGCCGCCATCAGTCCCATGACGGCCCAGGCGGTCTGCGACGGCGTGCTTTCCTTGGCCAGGCCCTTGCGGTCGGCCCAGTAGGTGGCGCAGTCCTCGCCCCAGCCGCCGTCGGCCATCTGGCGGCCCTTCAGCCAGTCGACGGCGCGCCGGATGTAGGGCTGGGACATGTCCTGACCCACGGCGTTGAGCGCCGACAGCACCGACCAGGTGCCGTAGATGTAGTTGGTGCCCCAGCGCCCGAACCAGGAACCGTCGGCTTCCTGTTCATCCTTCAGGAACCTGACGGCGCGGGTGACCACCTCGTCGTCGGGCCCGTAGCCGAGCTGCGCCAGCATGCCGAGGCAGCGCGCGCTGACGTCGGACGTCGGCGGATCCAGAAGCGCCCCGTGGTCGGCGAACGGGATGTGGTTCAGGTGATAGGCCGTGTTATCGGCGTCGAAGGCTCCCCAGCCGCCGTTGGCGCTCTGCATGCCGATGATCCATTCGACGCCGCGATCGATGGCGTTCTTGTAGCGGATCGGATCGGCGCGATGCAGCGCCATGACCACCACGGCCGTGTCGTCCACGTCCGGGTAATAGTCGTTCCAGTACTGGAAGGCCCAGCCGCCGGGCCGCAGGTCGGGCCGCTTGGCCGCCCAGTCGCCCTTGACGTCCGTGATCTGGCGGTCGACCAGCCAATCGGCGGCTTTGTCAAGAACCGGGTCGCCGGCCGCGACGCCGCATTCCTGCATGGCGTGAAGCGCCAGGCCCGTGTCCCACACGGGGGACAGGCAGGGCTGGCAGTAGGCTTCGTCCTCGCGCTCCACGACCAGTTTCTCGATGGCGCCGCGGGCGGTCACGAAATCGGGATGGTCGCGCGGATAGCCCAATACATCATAGGCCATGACCGCGTTGGCCATCGCCGGAAAGATGCCGCCCAGGCCGTCCTCGCCGTTCAGGCGCTGCTTGACGAAGTCCATGCACTTGGTGATGGCCTTCTTTTCCAGCCACTGGGGGATCATCGGCTGCACCAGGCGGGCGGCCTTGTCGATGGCCAGGAACACGTTGCCGAGTACGTGGCCCGTGGGATTGTGCAGAAAGTCCGTCTGTTCGAAGGGATCCTCGGCGAACAACTCGCGGATGCCGATACCGCGGGGGTTGCGCGCCTTGGGCTTGGTCGCCGCCAGGACGAACAGCGGGATCATCACCGTGCGCGACCAATAGGCGACCTTGTCGATATGGAACGGCGACCAGGTCGGCAGCAGCATGGCCTCGGGCCGGATCACCGGCGCCGCACGCCAGGGCACCTGTTCGAACAGCGTCAGCGCGATCCGCGTGAACACGTTGGACAGCGTCGCCCCGCCGCGCGCCAGGACGGCCGCCCGCGCCTTGGCCATGTGGGGGGCGTCCGGATCGTCGCCGATCAGCTTCAGGGCATAGTAGGCCTTGACCGTGGCGCTCATATCGAAGTCGCCGTCGTGGAACAGCGGCCAACCGCCGTGCGCGCCCTGGATGCGCCGCAGGTAGTTGCCGAGCTTGGCCTCGATGGCGTCGTCGGGCTCGCCCAGGAAATGGTTCAGAAGGATGTATTCGGCGGGAATCGTGGCGTCGGCCTCAAGCTCGAAGGCCCAGCTTCCGTCCTGGGCCTGGCGATCAGCCAGCCACGAACGGGCCTCGGCAATGGTGGCGTCCAACCCCGGATGGGCGCGGCCCTCGTCGACGGCCACCGGCTCGCCGCTGGAAGCGGCAGCCGACGCATCGACCTCGGGCAACTGAGACATATCCATCATTTCACCGTTGAAACTTTTTTATTTCAGGAGATTAATTGCCCAGATGTACCCTTCGCAGGCGCAAAATTCAATGCCTGTGCAATCCGGTTCCCTTGTTACAGAACGGGTCCCCGAAATCAAGCCGATGACAAAGACGTGACAACCAGATCGGCCGCGCGGAAGCCTGACCGGATCGCCCCCTCGATGGTCGCCGGCAGGCCCGTGGCCGTCCAGTCGCCCGCCAGCACCAGATTGTCCCAGCGGGTTCGCGGCGGCGGACGGCGGCGGTCCGCCGCCGGCGTCTGGGCGATGGTGGCGCGCTTCTCCTTGACGATGCGCCAAGGCGGCAAGCCAGCGTCCGCCGGCAGGTCGAGCGCCGCCCGCACCTCGGGCCACAGCTTCCGGGCGATGGCGTCGTTGGCTTCGGCGGCCAAGGCGTCGGCGGCGCTGACCGTGACCGAGGCCACGTCGCCCCGCAGGAATACCCATTGCGCCGTCCCGCAGATCAAGCCGACCAGCGGTAGCGCCGATGTCGGCGGCGCCGAAAGGCGGAAATGGGCGTTGACGATGGCGTGAGCTTCCCGCGGCCCGTCCAGACCCGGAACCAGGTCGGCCGCCGTCCAGGCGGGGACGGCCAGGACCACGCGGTCGTCCGGGCCGAGGGTCTCCGTCCGCCCGGCAAAGTCGATGGCATCCAGACGCTCGTCTCCGAAATTCAGGGCCCGCACACGGTCGTTGAAGCGAACCTCCGTCCCCTTGGCTTTCAGGTAGTCGAGCGCCGGGTCGACAAAGCTCTCGCTCAATCCCACCCGCGCCATCAGGGGCCGGCAGGCGGCCCGCCCGCGCCCGAAGGTTTCCTTGATCACCGGCCACAGGAGTTTTGCCGAGGCCGTCTCCACCGGCGTGTTGAGGACGCCGACGGCAAGCGGTTCCCAGAACCGTTCGAACAGCGGTCCGGACCCGGCAAGGCAGTCCCGGATCGTCTCGTCCGGTCCGGCGCAGGCAAGGCGCAAGGCGCGCAGGTATTCGCCCAATCTCGTTCCCGGCACCCGCCCCGGCCCGAACAGGACCGACCAGGGGACCCGCCCTTCGTCGGGCCGCACGACCCAGGTTTCACCGGTCTTAAGGTCGCGGAAGGGAAAGGACGCGTCGGCGGGCCCAGTCAGGCTGTCCGCCGCACCCACCGTTTCCAGGTAGTCGCGGATCGCCCGGTTGCCGGACAGGATCAGATGGTTGCCGTTGTCAATGCGGCGATCCAGCTGTGAATCGAAAAGCGAGCGGCAGCGCCCGCCCGCGTGCCCGGCGCTGTCGTGCAGGACGACCTTTTGGTCTCCCTGCGCCAAGCGCACGGCGGCGGCAAGGCCCGCCACCCCGGCACCGATGACATGAATACGTGGCGCCGCCATCGCCTGGCTTACAGGATGCCGTAGCGGACGGCGACCCAGAGCTTCTCCGCCTTGGTCAGGCCCGCCGGCTCCAGCACCCGGTGCCATCCGCGCCGCTCCATGCGGTGGAAGATTCGCTCATAGGCTTCCATCATCATGGTCGCGGGCTTGACCCGGTCGGCCTCGCAACGGGCCAGCAGCGCCCGCGCCTCGGCGAACTTATCCCCCGCCAAGGTGGCGATCTCGGCCGCCGCGGCGGGAAGGTTCGGATCGGCCATGACGTCCAGCGGCTCGCGGGCGGCGATGCCGTGTGCTGAAAGCAGGTCCTCCGGCAGGTACAGGCGGTCGCGCGCCGCGTCCTCGGCAATGTCGCGCAGGATGTTGGTCAGCTGCAGCGCGAGGCCGAGCGCGGCGGACAACCGATCGCCGACGGCGACCTCCAGCCCGAAAATGCGACAGCTCAGCCGCCCCACCGCGCAGGCGACACGGTCGCAGTACTGCAGAAGGTCGTCGCGGGTCTTGAGGCGCAGCGTCGCGGCGGCGTCCGTCTCCATGCCGTCGATGACCGCCTGGAAATCTGCCTCGGCCAAGCGGAAATGGGCGATCGGCTCGGCCAGCGCCACGGCCACCGGATGATTGGGTCGGCCCGAATAGAGGCCGCGGATCTCGGCACGCCAGCGCGCCAGGTCGCGGCGTTTCTCGTCCAGGGGATTGGGATCGTCGGCGATGTCGTCGACGATCCGGCAGAAGGCATAGACCGCGAACATGGCGCGCCGCTTTTCGCCCGGCAGGAAGCGCATGGCCCAGAAGAAGGTCGTGCCCGAGGCGCGCACGATTTCCTCGACCCGCGCGCGGGCGCGGCCGACTTCTGCCTCGGATCGGGTCACCAGGTTGTCCATGGGCGTATGGATACACGCGGCGCCCGGGCAAGGCCAGTGCCCTGTCGCAGTCGGCAATCTCCTCACATGTCGAAGAATCGCGCGTGGCTGTCGCGGTCTGGGACGCCCACGCCGCCCGCATAGGTCCGGCCCTTCCAGCCGCCGCCCCGGCCTTGACCGTGGCGGCGCGCGGAATCGACGGTCATCAGGGTATAGAGCAAGGCTGCGGCCGGCAGCGCGAAGCCTGCCCAGGGCGGCCGCCCGTAGAGGCGCAGCGTCGGAAAATAGGCAATGGCCATGGCAAGCCAGCCCCCTGCCCCGGCCGCCGCCAACCGCCAATCCCCGGCGGCCAGGCCCCAGAACGCGGCCACGGGCGGCACCAGGTAGAGCAGCGTCATTCCGGCGACGGTGCCCAGCAGCATCAGGGGCGAATGGCCCAACTGCTCGTAGGCCGT
>Ga0066644_10000524_pt1 | contig 23910 bp, 17 predicted proteins | sample CryGeyCG2114_020_FD_62735 | JGI IMG/M metagenome (GOLD analysis project Ga0066644, IMG submission 62735) | Groundwater microbial communities from aquifer - Crystal Geyser CG15_big_fil_post_rev_8/21/14_0.20 | ecosystem: Environmental > Aquatic > Deep subsurface > Groundwater | place: USA: Utah...
TGCGGGTGATGAAGGAATCGCCGAAGGGCGTGTCCATGATCCTGGGGCCCAGCGGTCTGCCTGTCGCCGAGATATCGGCCGATGAGGACCAGCTTCTGATCGAACGCATCGACCTTTCCGACTGCGTCGTGCCGAAGCAGTTCCATGACGTCACAGGCTATTACAACCGCTTCGATGTCTTCGGGTTCTCCGTTGACCGCCGCGAGCGAGCGCCGGCCACTTTCGAGGATCCGGCCGAGGCGCCGCGGGCAATGAACTACGAGGACATGGAAAGCCTGGCGACCGAGGGCGTCCGCCGGGTATCCTGAACGCCGTTTTGTACGGCGAGAGGGAACCTTGGCGGACAGCCTGCAGGATGAAGGGCGCGGCGGCGGTAGGCAGCCGCATTTCGACTGGGACGACTTGTCCCTGTTCCTCACGCTCGCCCGTCACCGATCGCTCAGCCAAACCGCGCGCGTGCTGTCGCTTACACATTCCACCGTGGGTCGCCGGATCAAGGCTCTGGAGCTTGCGCTCGGCACCAAGCTGTTCGAACGCACCGCCAACGGCTTTCTCCTGACCGACGACGGCGAAACGCTGTTGCGCCAGGCGGAAGGCGTGGAAGCCCATGTCGCCGACATCACCGCCACCTTCGGCGGCGAGGCGGCCCAGGTCGGCGGCACCGTCCGCGTCGCCACCATGGAGGCCTTCGGCAGCCTGTTCCTTTCACCCCGCCTGGCCCACCTATACGACCGTCATCCCTCCGTACGCGTCGAACTGGTTACGGCGTCGCACTGGATCAATTTGTCGAAGCGCGAGGCCGACGTGCTGATCAGCTTTCCCAAACCGCGCGGCCACCGCATCACGGCGGAAAAGATCGGCGAATTCGCACTCTTCCTCTACGCCTCGCACGACTATGTGGCACGTTTCGGCACGCCCAAGACCATGGCCGACCTGAAGGATCACCGCTTCATCGACTACATCGACGAACTGGTCGTCATCCCGGCCGTGCGCTGGCTGTCGGACGTACTGCGGGACCAGGAGACCGTATTTCGCTCGACCAGTTTGGTGGCGCAGTACAATGCGGCGCTCGGCGGCATGGGAATTTCCATGCAGCCCACCTTCGTCGCGGCCTCCGACCCGCGTCTCGTACCCGTCCTGCCCGGCCAGATCATGGTCAAGCGGGACTTCTGGCTCAGCGTCCATGACGACTTGGCGCACATTCCACGCGTCCGCCTCGTGTTGGATTTTCTGCGTGACTTGATTTCACAGAACGCAACGTTCCTGAACGGCGATCGATAGTTGAAGCGTTTCCGCTTCGGGGTATACGCCTACACTCTTGTTGGTCCCCCTTTTGGGAGTGGCCCCGTTTCTTGACATCACACGGTCACGAACCCATCTGCTGTAACGTGGCGATGCGGGGCGCGGCGGTTCTCGGCATCGCGTCCAAGATCATCATGACCGATACTCCCCGCGCAATATCCCCCGATACGAGGAGCAGGCGCAAAGGCGCCAAAGCCGCGCCCGCCTGCCCGCCGGTGGTGCGAACCGCCGATGGCGATATCCGACGGGTCGGGATCGAGATCGAATTCACCGGCGTGGATGTCCCTACGGCGGCGGACGTGGTCCGCAATGCGTTCGGCGGTGGAACGGCGGCGGAAGACCCCCACCGGCTTATTCTCGAGGACACGGAGTTCGGCGATTTCGTCGTCGAACTGGATGCCCGCATCCTGCACAAGGGGACCGCGTCATCGGACGGTGGCGACACCCCGATCCTACCCGACAGGCTCGATACCGTCGCGCGCGACGCGTTGGGCAAGGCCGTTGCCGGGGTGGTGCCTGTCGAGATCGTGACGCCGCCCCTGCCTTGGCCCGACCTGAGCCGTCTGTCGGCCTTGACGGACGCCCTGCGCGCGGCCGGGGCCAAGGGGACGGAGGATAATATCCTTCATGCCTTCGGCCTGCATCTGAACCCTGAGGTGCCGTCGGAGGACACCGCCTCGGTCATCCGCCATCTGCGCGCTTATTTCGTGCTGGCCGACTGGTTGCGGGCGGAAATCGGCGTCGACATGACGCGTCGTTTGATGCCCCATACGGACCCGTTTCCCCGGGATTACATGCTGCTCGTCCTGGATCCGGACTACGCGCCCGGCCTGCGGGGCCTGATCACGGACTATCTGGACCACAGTCCGACCCGCAACCGCGAACTGGACATGCTGCCCCTGTTCCGCCATCTGGACGAGGGCGCGGTGACCGCGCGTCTGGACGATCCCCTGATCAAGGCGCGGCCGACCTTCCACTATCGCCTGCCGGACTGCGCCTTGGCCGATCCCGACTGGTCGCCCGTCACCGAATGGAACCGCTGGGTCAAGGTCGAGGAACTGGCTGCCGATCCGGACCGTTTGGGTGACATGGCTCGCGCCTGCCGCACCCATCTGTCGCGCCCGGCGCCCGCGCGCTGGTTGGACGAGCTGCAGGCCTGGCTGGAGACGTGAGCGCGAAGCCGTGCATCGGCGTTACCGTGTCGAGCCGGGGTGCCGCCGCGACATGGTTCGCCCACTGGCTCGCCGTTCGGCGTGCCGGCGGCCTGCCACTGCGTCTGGCAGCGGACGGTCGGACCGGTGCCGATGGCCTGGACGGTCTGATCATTGGTGGTGGCGATGATATCGGCGCAGATCTCTATGGCGGCGAATTGACCCTGAATGTGCGTATCGATACCGCCCGTGACCGGATGGAACGACGGGCGCTGGATACGGTGCTCGGCGCGGGCCTGCCTGTCCTAGGCATCTGCCGCGGCGCCCAGATGATCAACATCCATCTGGGCGGCACTCTGCACCAGGATATTTATGAGACGTTCAGCAACCTGCCGCGCCTGCGCACGGTCCTGGCGCACAAGAACGTGACCGTTCTGCCCGACAGCCGCTTGGCCCGCGTGATGGGCGGTGGCCGGATCGCCGTCAATAGCCTGCACCACCAGGCTGTCGACCGTTTGGGGGCCGGCGTGCGGGTGTCCGCACGGGACACGCACGGGGTTGTGCAGGCCATCGAACAGCTGGGCGCGGGCTTTCTGATCGGGGTGCAATGGCATCCGGAATTTTTGATCTTCCGCGGCCGCCATCAGGCGCTGTACCGGGGCCTCGTCCGTGCCGCAGGCGAGAACGGATGATCTGTTCTAACATGCATTTCTCACCGGCGCGCAGGGCGATGGGGTGGTGGGAAATGCGGGTTAAGCGCCGCGGCCGTCGAAGGATTGTTCGATGCGTTCACGTAGAACGTTCACGGTCGCCGGCTTGGTGACGAAGCCGTCGGCGCCCAAGGCACGGGCCTGGGTCACCAGTTCATGACGGCCGTGGCTGGTCAGGAAGATGACCGGCGTTTCCCGGATCGTCCGGTCCGATCCGTCGCGCAACTGCTTCAGGAAGGTCAACCCGTCCATGGGTCGCATTTCTATATCGCACAGCACCACATGGGGACGGACGTCCGTCACCACCTCGAGGCCTGTCTGGCCGTCGGCTGCGGTCTCGATCCGGCCGAAGCCGATCTGTTCCATCATTTTCCGAACGATGTTCAAGACGAATTCCTGATCGTCGATGATCAGGGCCGTCATGTCGGTGAATGCTCGATCGCTCAAGACGTTCTGCCTCCGCAATTGTTCGCCGCGATCATTCGATCCCCCAAAACGACTCCCTACGGAGATGCGGACGAGTTGAAACCGGTCCAGTAACTCTTTCTGTTAATGGTAACACGGCGACCGCCACAGGCAATTGCGTTTCGTCCGGGGGCGCAACCTAGATGTGAAGTGTCAGAAGGTTGTCCATTCGGTCGGGAGCGGGATCACGAGACGGACCGGCGATCATGCCCGGCCACCGCTTGGGACACGACGGCGAGTTCCGGCTCGACGAGGTGCGAGTGCTCGGCCGCACGGGACGTGTCGCCGGCGTGCAGGAACAGCTCGATCTGCTCGCACAGGTTGGCAAAGCGGACGGCGCCGGCCAGGCGCGACGTGCCCTTGGCCGCATGGGCCGCCTCGCGGGCGCGGGCGAAGTCCTGCTCGGCGAAGGCCTCCAGCATGTCGTCCACAAGGCGCCGCGCATTGCGGATGTAATCCTGCAGCAGGGGGGCGACCATGGTCTCATCGCCGCCGACCGCGTCGTGGATGTAGCGAAGGTCGAGAATCGCGTCGCCGTCGCCGGGGCGGGCGCGCGGCGTGTCGCGGTCGCTCGTCGCGGCAGGCTGGCGAAGCTGCACCGCCTTGGGCAGCCAGCGCTGGATGATTTCGTTCAAGCCCGCACGATCGACGGGTTTGGGCAGGTAGTCGTCCATGCCGGCGGCGCGGCACCGTTCCTTGGTGCCGATCAGCGCGTCCGCCGTCAACGCGACGATCGGCAGCCGGGGACGGTTGTCCGTTCGCTCCAGCGTGCGGACTTTCTCGGCCAGTTCGTATCCGTCCATTTCCGGCATGTGGCAGTCGGTGATCAGCAGACCGTAGCGGTGGCGGCGGACGCGGCTCCAGGCCTCGGCGCCGTTGGCGGCCGTTTCGACGGCGACGCCCAGCCGTTCCAGCATCATGCAGATCACTTTGCAGTTCACCGGATTGTCCTCTGCGAACAGGATCAGGGCGCCGGCGTTGCGGGCGATCTCGATATCCGGCCTGGCGTAATGCGGCAGGGCCGCGGCGTCAGCGGCCCGCCGGACGGATGCGTCGACGCAGGGAAGGTTGAGGCCGAGCGCCATCGCCGAGGCGTTCCAGATCATCGCGCGCTGCACGGGCTTGGGCACGAACAGATGCAAGCCGGCAAGCCGTTCGGGATCGACGGACAGAATATCGGACCTGGGCATCAGGATGATCGTCCGGGAAGAGACGGCGTCGTCGGCCTTCTGACGCGCGGCGATGAACCTCCCGATACCGTCGGCCCCACGGTCGTGGTCGAGGATCAGAAGGTCGAAGCGGTCGTCAAGAGTGCGCCCGTCCGCCACCAGGCGTCGGAGCGCGCGCAGACTGCCGAGGATTTCCGTGTCGGCGCCCAGATGGCGCAGGTAGGTGTCAATGCATTCGGCCGTGATCTTGTCGCCCGCCAGGATGCCGACGCGCCGGCCGGCGAAGGGACGGCCGATGGATGCCGTGGGATCGCGGCTCGGCACCAGGGAGACACGGAACCAGAACGTGGAGCCCCGGCCGCTGCGGCTTTCGGCGCCGATCTCTCCGTCCAGAATGCCGACCAGCGCCTTGCAGATGGACAGGCCCAGGCCGGTTCCGCCGAACCGCCGCAAGGTCGAGCTGTCGCCCTGTTCGAAGGGCTGGAACAGCTTTCTCTTGTTCGCCTCGGAAATGCCGATCCCCGTGTCGTGGACGCGGAACATGAACCGGGACCCGCCGGCGGGATCGCTGTCCGGACGAACTTCGATGTCGATGCGTCCGTTATCCGTGAACTTGACCGCGTTGCCGACGAGGTTCAGCAGGATCTGCCGCAGGCGGGTGGCATCGCCGATCAGTTCGTCCGGGATGGCGGGATCAACGAACACGCTCAGGCGGTTCCGCTTTTCCTCGGCCCGCGGCGCCATCAGGTCGGCCACGCCCTCGACCAGATCGCTCAGCCGGAACGGGTTCAGGTCGAGTTCCAGGCGCCCGGCCTCGATCTTCGAGAAATCCAGAATGTCGTCGATGATTCCCATGAGGGTGCGGCAGGAATCCTGGATGATGTTCAGCATGCCGCGTTGGGAGCCGCTAAGCGCCGTGTCGTGCAGCATTTCGGCGACGCCCATGATGCCGTTCATGGGGGTGCGGATCTCATGGCTCATGTTGGCGAGGAAGATGGACTTGGCCTTGTTGGCGCTCTCGGCCGTGTCGCGCGCCTCGCGCAGGCGCTCCTCGAACCGCACGCTTTCGCTGATGTCGACATGGATGCCGACCGCCCCGCCGTTGGGCAGCCACCCGCGCCGCGTTTCGATCGTTCGGCCGTTCTTCAGGCGACGGCGAACGATTGTGTTTTCCGGGTCGCGCAGCTTTTCGACGTGGTGCAGGACCATAGCATCGAGCGGCCCGCGGACCTCGCCGTAGTCGCCGCGCTCTGCCAGGAAGCGCACGGCATCCTCAAGTCGCGCCCCCTCCTGCACCAATCCGGGCGGGAACCCGAATAGGTTGATGTAATGGTCGTTGAAGGCGACGAACCGCAAGTCGGAATCCAACACCGCGATCCCGTTGTTCATGGCGCGCACGGCCGTGTCGAACAGATCGGTCTTCTGTTTCAGGTCGGCCTCGATGGTCTTCAGTTCGGTAATGTCCGTGGCGGTTACCGTGATGCAGCCGTCCGACGTGCGGTTTTCGCGCAGAAGGAACCACTTGCCGTCGGTGGTTTTGCGGATGATCGGCGGCCCCGGCGTGCGGTGTTCGGCAAGCCGCTGAGCAAGGAACTCCTCCTCGCGCGCCCGGGCCTCGGCGATATGTGGCAGGCTGGCGCGGACGATGTCCTCGAAGGTGCCGCCGCGCGCCAGGATCTCCTGGGACTGCGGGTGGGTATCGGCGTAGCGCGAGTTCATGAGAACCAACCGGTCGTCGGCGTCGAACAGGGCGAAGCCCTCCTGCAGGCTCTCCAGGGCGGCGCGCAGGCGGGTTTCGCTCTGTTGCACCGCCGCTTCGGCGCGGCGGCGCTCTTCGACCTCGCGCGTCAACTCGCGGGTCCGTTCCTCGACCCGCCGCTCCAGGTCGTCTCGGGCCTGACGCAGCGCCGTCTCGGTGCGCACCCGTTCGCTGATGTCGCGGGCGAACGAGAAGACATACTCTTTCCCGTCGTGGTCGATAAAGGTGGAGGTGATCTCGACCGGGAAGATCGACCCGTCCCTGCGCCGGTGTTCGCCGAATGAAACCTGATGTCCGTGGCGCTTCAGGTAGTCCCAGCGCTCCCGCCACTTGTCGCCCAGGCGCGCCGGGTTGACCTCGGCCGCCGTCATGCCCAGCAACTCCTCGCGGCTGTAGCCCAGCGACCGGCAGGCGGCCTCGTTGACGAAGATGAAGCGGCCTTCCCGGTCCACGGCGAAGAACGGATCGTTGACCTCCTGCATGGCGGATTCCAGGAGGTAGAGCTGTTGCGTCGCGTCGCGCGTCTTGGTCACGTCGAACAGCACCGTGCAGATCGCCGGGCCGTCGCCCCAGTCGATCAGGAACGACCGGTTGTTCAGCCACACTTCGCTGCCATCCGTCCTGATTCCGCGATAGACGTAATCGCTCGGCGCGCTGCGGCCCTGCATGCGGGCGAGATCGTAGCCGCGGATACGCGCCACTTCCTCGGGCGCCACGGTCATTTCCAGGCTGCCCTGGCTTAGAAAGTCGTTGTGGCTGTCGAAGCCGAAGATGCTCAGGAAGGCCGGATTGACGTATAGAGGATACAAGCCGCGGTGGACGACGATCCCCTGGTTGGCCTCCTCGGTCAGGGTGCGGAACCGGCGCTCGCTTTCGATCAGGGCCTGCTCGCGGGCTAGGCGGCGGGAGATGTCCTGCACGAAGGCGAACAGGAATTCCTCTCCCGCGTACTCCATTACCGTCGCCCGCACCTCGACCGGCACGGCAGAGCCGTCCCTGCGCCGATGGCGGGTGTCGAAACGGACCTGTTCGCCGCGCTTCAGGTTCTCCCAGAAACCGTCCCAGTCCTTGTCCGGCGGCGGGCCGTCGCTGAAGTCCGGATAGGACATGTTCAGCAGTTCCTCCCGCGTGTAGCCAAGGTGACGGCAGGTCGCGTCGTTGACGTAGAGGATGCGCTGGTCGCGGCGCAGCCAGAACAGGGATTCGCCGGAATGGGACAGCGAGAATTCGGTGAACTTCAGGTTCTCCTGGGCCGTTTCCTTGTCGGCCATCTCCTTCTGCAACTCGTACGTCCGCTCCTCGACCCGCCGTTCCAGTTCCGCCTGGTGGCGTTCCAGCGCCTGTTCGAACCCGGCGTGTTCGGCAAGCAGGCCGTTGATCTCGCGGCCCACCTGCGAGAATTCGTCATCGCCATGCAGCCGCAGGGTCCGCGACATGTCGCCCGATGCGCGGATGTCCAATAGCTCATGCTTCATGTCTCCGAACGGACGGACGATCAGGCGCCGCAGCAGGAACAGCATCACGCCGAGCACCACGATTGATGCTATGACCGCCATGATTCCGGCCGTGCGTACGGTGTCCGCGCCGAGGCCGCGCACGGTCGACCAGGCCGTGATGGAGTAGAGGGCCGCTGGAAATCCGAACAGATCCCGCTGTACGAGGAACGCCGTCCACGAGCCGTCCCGCGACCATTCGATCACCGGTTCGTCCAGCGCCATGATGCGGTTGACCAGTTGACGCTGGCCGGTCGACAGGCCGGCGGTGATCGGCGTCATTTCAAGGGCGTTGTTCATCTGCCCGGAAATGCGGGACACCGCAGCCTTGTCCATCAGGCGGCCGAGGATGACCGTGCCCGCCGTGCGCGTTGTGCCGATTGTTCCGTGCAACGGCGCGGCGGCGATCAGCATCGGTCCGTTGTCCGTCGCGACCGTGCCGCGGATAGGACCCGCGCCCCGATTGTGCGCCAGGAGGGGAAATTCGCGGGAATATTCCCCATGGTCCAGAATGTTCGCGCGAACCGCCTCGCCCGTCTCGCGGTTGCGCGCGCGCCTGAGCACCACGCGGCCGCCGCGGTCAACGACGACGACCATATCCAGGGCGTATGCGGCGAGGTCCTTGGCGGTCAGGAAGCGGGCCGCGAACGTCTGGTCGCCGGACTGGGCGAATTCGGCGAGCGCGTCCCATCGGGACCAGTTCGCCGCCAACGGGTTCAGGCTCTTCACCTCGTCGTCGACGCTGGCCATGGTACGGCCGATTTCACGGCGCACTTCCTGCTGTTCGAGTTTGTGGAAACCGCCGAGGACGATCCGGTCGAGAACCATCAGGTCGCCAAGCAGAAGCCCCCCCAGGACGACGACAAGGACGGCGATGATTTTGGTCTGGATCGACATCCAAACAACCTCCGGCCCCCCTGCTGTCCCCGGGGCGGTTCGCGCATTCAAGACGACGTTCGACATATTGGCATGAATTGGTGGAAATTCACAAACGGCGACGGCGGGCCGCGCCTTGCCTGGCGGCGCTCTGAATACCCGCTTGGCCACCCCGCGCGAATCGGCTACCGTCTCTTCGCGCACCTCTTGGGGGGGCACGGCACGGCCAAGGGCCGCGCCTACAATCGATCAAGGAACCAACAACAATGCGCAGGACGCAGGTATGAGCACTGAAGTTGCCACCGCCGCTGGGACGGCCGTGATGAGCGATGACCGCAATGCGGAAATCCGCGTGGAGATCTCGAGCCTCCAGGACGAAATTTCCCAGGTCGGCAAGGTTGCCGAGCAGATCGACGCCATCGCCAAGCAGACCAACCTTCTGGCCCTGAACGCGACCATCGAAGCCGCTCGCGCCGGAGATGCGGGCAAGGGCTTCGCGGTCGTCGCGGGCGAGGTCAAGAACCTGTCGGCGCAGACCGCCCGGGCGACGGCCGAGGTTGGCGAGGTTCTCGAAAACCTCCGCCGCCGGGTCGACCATCTGGCCAGCCTTCTGTAACGGTTTGCGACCGGGGTAATCTCCGCCCGCCGCGGATGCGGCCGGGCGATGGGCGCTGCGCGGACGATCAGGCGCCCCGGCGTCCGCCGCGCCACGCGCCCCCGATCGCCGGCACGTGTCGGCAGGACCGCGCCGCGCCAGATCGGTGCGCTTGCCGGGGGCGATCAGTGGGTGGTCGATGATTGCGACCAGTTCGGTCAATACCGTGTCGGACGCGACCTCGGCGCGGATATGCTGGCGGTGGTCGCCGGCTCGAAAGAGGCGGCGCATTTCCTTCCCGCCTCACAGGGACAGGGGACGCACGGTCTGCGATTCTGGGGTGACGGAAGGATGACACGTACGCCGGGCACGTCCGTGCGTCAGGACGATGGTTCGAACAGCAGCTGTACACGGTCGCCGGCGAACCGGGTCAGGCCGTATTCGACGGGCTTGCCGTCCGCATCCACATTGATACTTTCCGCGACCAGCACGGGCCGGTTGGGCGGCTGGCTGAGAAGCTGGGATTCGTCGGCGTCGGGCATGCGGGTAGTGACGCGGGTGATCTTGCGAAAGAAGTCGGCCACGCCGAACTGCGCGAGGGCCGTGGAGATCGAGCGCGATTCCTCGAACGCCTCGATCATGCCGGGGAACCGTTCGGCACAGAAGTAGTGGTCGGCGACACTGATGGGCCGTCCGTCCGCCTCGCCGATCGTGCGGATCAGGGAGACCGGAGCGCCGTCCTCGACTTCCAGCGCCTCGGCGACGTCGCCCGTCGCCTTGACCCGTTCGCTCAGCACCACCCAGCCGCCGGGCTGGCGGCGCTGGGCCATGATGTTTTCCGTGAACCGGGTGCGGCGGCGCACCGGATAATCGATGACGTGCTCGTGGACGAAGGTGCCGCGGCCCTGCTCGATGCGGATCAGGCCCTCCTGTTCCAGGGCCTTCATGGCCCGGCGCACGGTGTGGCGGTTGACGTGGAAGCGTTCGGCGAACTCGTGCTCCGTCGGCAGACGGGAGCCCGGCGCGATCATGCCGCCGGCGATGTCGTCGGAAATCTGTTCCTCGATCTGGCGCCACAGCGACACGCCCGATCCCCGCTTCACTTTCGAGGGGTCCATGATCCGGCCTCGTTCGGTTCCCTGTCCATCCGCTGTCGCATCGCCATTTGGTGAAGGTGCGTCATCGAAGCGTCACCACCTGTCGGTTTACTTTCCGGGGTGGGCGGGGCCATATTACCAAAAAAGAAGTAGACGTCTAGACAAATAACGAATTTGCCTATCCGTGCGGCCAAAAGTCGGAAAGATCCCGCGGCGGCATCCAACAGGCGGTGAAGACCGGAACGCCTTGAACGATATGTCCCAATTCAAGGCCCCGGACATGGCTGGCCGGGCCGGGCGGCGTCCGAATAAGTCCTTTGGTATCAAGATGGCGGTCATTATTGGCCGGATCAGCCCAAGGCGGTTCGCGATTGCGCCTGGGCGTCCCGATGCGGTCGACTACCGTCGCACAGAGGGCGGCGGCGACGTTTTCCCCAACGGGAGTGAAAAAAACCGTTGATCTTTGACGGCGGGGATGATTTTATTTTGCCTGTGGTATACCAAATGCCAAAGCGGTCAGAAGAACCGAGGCATGGCCTGCCGCGAAGTTTGGGAAGACACTGACCAAGTGAATTGACAGGACCGTCCGACCTCACCGCCGTCCAATAATAAAAACAGGCGTCAGGGGAAGGACATTTAAACGCCGCTCGTCTTCGGCTTATACTGTGGTCGAACGCGCATAGGCGCTATCAACAACTGGGAGGACACCCATGAAGACTTTTGTCAAAAAACTGCTGGGCGTCGGCATCACCGTCGGCCTGGTTTCCGGTTTCACGGCCGTTGCGGGTAAAACCGCCCTGGCCTGGGAACCGGTCAAACCGATCCAGTTCGTCGTGATGGCCGGCAAGGGCGGGGGCGCCGACAAGCTGGCGCGTCTGATGCAGTCCATCATCGAAAAGCATAAGCTGTCGCCGAAGCCCGTGACGCCGATCAACAAGCCCGGCGGTTCCGGCGCGGAAGCCCTTGTGTACATGAAGAACCACAAGGACCCCGACCATGCCATCATGGTCACCCTGAACAGCTTCTACACGACGCCGCTGCGCCAGCCCAAGCTGGAAGTCGATCCGCTGTCCTTCGCGCCGGTCGCTCGTATGGCCGAAGACACCTTCGTGCTGTGGGTCCACAAGGACGCCGGCATCAAGACCGTCGACGAATACGTGAAGGCCGCCAAGGCCGCCGGCAACAACTGGATCATGGCCGGCACCGGCAAGGCGTCCGAAGACAACCTGCTCGCCGACTTCCTGAACGCGGCCTACGGTCTGAACATGAAGTACGTGCCGTACAAGGGCGGCGGCAAGGTCGCCAAGCAGCTGGCCGGCAAGCATGCCAACTCCACGGTCAACAATCCGTCGGAAGCTCTCGGCTTCTTTGAAGCGGGCACCGTCGTGCCGCTGGCGTCGTTCACCGACAACCGGCTGCCGATGTTCAAGGATACGCCGACCTTCAAGGAACTGGGTCAGGACTTCGTCTATTACATGCAGCGTTCCGTCGTCGGTGCGCCCGGCATGAGCAAGGAAGCCCAGGCCTTCTACCAGGACGTGTTCAAGAAGGCCTACGCCACGCCCGAATGGCAGACCTACATGAAGAAGAAGAGCCTGCAGGGCGAACTGCTCCAGGGCGATGCGCTGGTCACCTACTGGAAGCGTGAAAACGAAGTGCATCGCAAGATGCTCATCAAGATGGGCGCCATCAAAGGCTAAGTCCGTCTGAAACCTGAAGAAACGATATAAGGGGAGGTTCCGTCGTCATGCGTCGTGCTGAAATCATCACTGCTCTCTTGATGGCGGGCCTCTCCCTATATCTCATGTTCAAGAGCGCCGAATTGCCCATCGGCTGGATTCCCGGCGAGGGACCCGGGGGCGGCTTCTGGCCCTTCTGGCTGGCCGCGATCATGTTCGGCTCGACCATCTGGGTGATGGTCAACTGGTACCGCCGGACGAGCCCGCCCTCGCAGTCGGAAGATCCCTACCTCGACGCCTACGGTCTGAAGATGTTCATCCTCGTCGGCGGCGGCATCACGGGCATGATCGCCCTGGTCGAAATCATCGGCATGCACTTGGCGGTAGCCGTCTTCCTGATCTACTACATCCGCTTTCTGGGCGGACATTCGTGGAAGGTCACGCTGGGCGTATCACTGCCGTCACCGGTGGTCACGTTCCTGTTTTTCGATATCGCCTTGCGCAAATTCCTGCCCACCGGGTTCATGGACCCGCTTTACATCCCGCTCTACGACTTCTTCCTGTAAGCCCGCCTGGACGGGTCGTCCCGGCGGACGGGACGAGAGCGGCAAATTCTCTGGTCGACAAAAGACCAGGAACCACGAAACACGACGGGCCCGCCGGCAACGACCGGCGCCGTCTGGGGAAACGAAGTAAAGAAAAATGGAACTTCTCGGTCTTTTGTCAGACGGTTTTCTGGTCGCGTTCGAGCCGCTCAACCTCGGCCTGATCGTGCTGGGGGTTGTCGTCGGCCTGTTCGTTGGCGCCATGCCCGGGCTGGGCTCGGTCAACGGCGTCGCCATCCTGCTGCCCATGACCTTCCTGGTGCCGCCGACGTCGGCCATCATGTTCCTGGCCGCGCTTTACTACGGCGCCATGTACGGCGGCGCGATTTCGTCGATCACGCTCGGCATTCCCGGCGCCTCGACGGCGGTGGCGACGACCTTCGACGGCCGCCCGCTGGCCATGCAGGGCGAGGCCGACAAGGCCCTGATCGCCGCCGCGCTGGCGTCGTTCGCCGGCGGCACGATCTCGATCGTTCTGTTCACCCTGTTCGCGCCGCCCCTGGCATCCATCGCCCTCGACTTCGGCGACCCGGAAATCTTCGCGCTGATGATCCTGGCCTTCGCGACCTTCGTCGGCCTGTCCGGCGACGACATCGCCAAGACCATCTTCTCCATCTGCATCGGCATGGTGATGTCGGCCATCGGCTTCGACATCATCTCGGGCGAGCCGCGCCTGGTGCTGTTCGACCTGATCGGCTTCCAGTCCAAGATCAACTTCCTGGTGCTGGCCATCGGCATCTACGGCATCGGTGAAATGATGTGGACCATCGAGGTCAGCCGCGGCGACACCATGATGACCAAGGTTACCGTGTCCGTGGAGCGGGTGCTCAGCAACCTCAAGATCATCTGGGGCACATGGAAGGCCTGGCTCATGGGCTCGTTCCTCGGCTTCTTCGTCGGCATCCTGCCGGCGGCCGGCGCCACGCCGGGCTCGCTCATGGCCTACGGCGTCGCCAAGATGACCTCGCGCGAGCCGCAGAAATTCGGCAAGGGCGCGGTCGATGGCGTGGTTGCGCCGGAAGCGGCCAACAACGCGGCGTCCACGGGCTCGATGCTGCCCATGCTGACGCTCGGCATCCCCGGTTCGCCGACCACTGCGGTGCTGCTCGGCGGCATGGTGATCTGGGGCCTGCAGCCGGGCCCGCGCCTGTTCGTTACGGAAACGGAGTTCGTATGGGGCCTGATCGCCTCCCTTTACGCCGCCAACCTGTTCGCGGTCATCATCAACATCGCCTTCATCCCGCTGTTCCTGTGGTTCCTGCGCACGCCGTTCACGATCCTGGCGCCGCTGATCTTCGTCCTGTCCATGGTCGGCGGCTTCGCCGCGACGGAGCGCATGTTCGACGTCTGGCTGATGCTGATCCTCGGCGTCGGCGGCTACCTGATGCGCAAGCTGGACTATCCGGTGGCGCCGGCGGTGCTGGCCATCGTGCTGGGTCCCATCGCCGAACCGGCGCTGCGCCAATCCCTTTTGATTTCGAGCGGCGACGTGATGGTGTTCTTCAACCGGCCGATCGCCGGACCGATCACCATCATCGCGCTGGTTCTGCTGTTTCTGCCGGCGCTTCAGGTCTTGTGGCGCCGCGTGCGCGGCAAAAGGCCGGTCGAGGGTTGACGTGACCGCAACGGCGGGGCCGAAGGGTGGTCCCGCCGGGCGGTGCGGGAGGTGAGGATAAGGGCGTAAATTGCCAGAATCTGGTTTCTGGTGTATTGTATACCACAACGAAAGCCGCTATACCCTCAGGCCTTGCCGCCGGTGGGAATGCAGACGGGAACCCGGCCGGCATTTCGATCAATGAATGGAAACTCCAGGGATGGGGCCATGGAAAGAGAAGCCGAAAACATCGCGGAAACGGAGGGCGCCGGGTCGTCCGGGCTGGTCGTCCAGCCGATCGACGCGAACTTCTCTCTCAAGGACCGTATCTACGATTCTCTGAAGCAGGCGATCACCTCCATGAACATCTATGCCGAGGACGCCGAGCTTCGCCTGGACGAACGCAAGCTTTCCGAGCAGCTTGAGATCAGCCGCACGCCGATCCGCGAGGCCCTGGCCCGCCTGGAACAGGAAGGCCTGGTGCATATCGTGCCGCGCAAGGGCGTGTTCATCGTGCGCAAGACCAAGCGCGAAATCCTGGAAATGATCACCGTCTGGGCGGCCCTTGAAAGCATGGCCGCGCGTCTGGCGACCGAGGTCGCCTCCGACGAAGACATCGCCGAACTGCGCACCATGTTCGCCGACGTCGAAAGCGAAGAGGCCAAGGCCGCCATCGACGAGTATTCGTCCAAGAACATCCGGTTCCATCAGGCGATCCTGAGGCTCGGCGGCTGCAAGCTGATCCAGGAGATGTCCGACAACCTGTTTATCCATATGCGTTCGATCCGCGCCCGCACGATTTCCGAGGGCGACCGCGCCAAGCGGTCGGTGATCGACCATATGAACATCATCGAGGCGCTCGAACATCGGGACGCCGAACTGGCTGAACGGCTGGTCCGGGAGCATTCCATGAACCTGGCCCGGCACATCGAACGTTACGTGGATTATCTGGACTAGGGACGACCCATCTGGCATCCGGCCTGTCGCAGGCAGGGAGGATGCTTGGCTTCGGTCCAGCGGATACCGCAAGGGAGAACAAAGACATGGGAAACACGGCTGCTGACACTCTGGCGCAAGAGGCCCCGGAGGCCGGTGCGCTTACGGACGGTTTTCACCTCGTCATCGACGCGCTGAAACTGAACGGCATCAACAACATCTACAACGTGCCGGGGATTCCGATCACCGACCTGGGCCGCTTCATGCAGGCCGAGGGCATGCGCGTCCTGTCGTTCCGGCACGAACAGCACGCCGGATACGCGGCCGCCATCGCCGGCTTCCTGACCCGGAAGCCCGGCGTGTGCCTGACCGTCTCGGCACCCGGCTTCCTCAACGGCCTGACCTCCCTGGCCCATGCCACGACCAACTGCTACCCGATGATCCTGATCTCCGGCTCGTCGGAGCGCGAGATCGTCGACCTGATGCAGGGCGACTACGAGGAAATGGACCAACTCGCCATCGCCAAGCCGCTGTGCAAGGCCGCATACCGCGTTCTGCACGCGGAAGACATCGGCATCGGCATCGCGCGCGCCATCCGCGCCGCCGTCTCGGGCCGCCCGGGCGGGGTCTATCTGGATCTGCCCGCCGCCCTTCTGGGCCAGACCATGGACGCCGCCGTCGGCGCCAAGTCGCTGGTCAAGGTGATCGACGCGGCGCCGAGCCAGCTTCCGGCGCCGCATGCCGTGGCCCGCGCCCTCGACGTCCTGAAGGGCGCCAAGAAGCCCTTGATCATCCTCGGCAAGGGGGCGGCCTACGCCCAGGCCGACGAGGACATCCGCGCGCTGGTCGAAAAGTCCGGCATCCCCTACCTGCCCATGAGCATGGCCAAGGGCCTGCTGCCCGACAATCATCCGCTGTCGGCCGGCGCCGCGCGCTCGCTGGTTCTCAAGGAAGCGGACGTCGTCATGCTGATCGGCGCACGGCTCAACTGGCTGCTGTCGCACGGCAAGGGCAAGCAATGGGGCGAGGCTCCGAAGAAGTTCGTGCAGATCGACATCGAGCCCAAGGAGATGGACTCCAACGTCGAGATTGCGGCTCCCCTGGTCGGCGACATCGCGTCCTGCGTCAAGGCGCTGTTGGACGGCATGGGCGGCAACTGGACCCAGCCGCCGGCCGAATGGTTGAATACGGTCGTGTCCAAGCGCGACGGAAACATCGAGAAGATGGCGCCGCGCCTGCAGAACAACAACGTGCCCATGGACTTCCATGGCGCCTTGGGCGCCTTGCGCAAGGTCATCGCCGACAATCCGGACGTGGTGCTGGTCAACGAAGGGGCCAATACGCTCGACTTCGCGCGCTCCATCATCGACATGTACAAGCCGCGCAAACGCCTGGACGTCGGCACCTGGGGCGTCATGGGCATCGGCATGGGCCAGGCCGTTGCGGCCGCGGTGGAAACCGGTTGCCCGGTGCTCTGCGTCGAGGGCGACAGCGCCTTCGGCTTCTCGGGCATGGAGGTGGAAACCATCTGCCGCTACAACCTGCCGGTCTGCGTCGTGGTGTTCAACAACGGTGGCATCTACCGCGGCACCGACGTCAACCCGACGGGCGGTGCGGACGTGGCGACCACCGTGTTCGTCAAGGACGCCCGCTACGACAAGATGATGGAGGCGTTCGGCGGGGTCGGCGTCTATGCCACATCCCCGGATGAACTGCTGCGGGCGGTGACCGAGGCCATCAAGTCGGGCAAGCCGACCCTGGTCAACGCGGTCATCGACGAAAAGGCCGGTACGGAAAGCGGCCGCATCGGCAACCTCAACCCGCAAAGCGTCGTGTCCAAGAAATAACCACGCGCGCAAAAGCTACTCTCAAAAAAAGGAACGCACGATGAAAGCTCTCGAAGGCGTCAAAATCCTGGACATGACCCACGTGCAGTCGGGCCCGACCTGCACCCAACTGCTGGCCTGGTTCGGGGCCGACGTGATCAAGGTGGAACGCCCCGGCGTCGGCGACGCAACCCGCAAGCAGCTGGTCGATGTGCCGGGTGCCGACAGCCTGTACTTCACCATGCTGAACCACAACAAGCGTTCGGTGACGCTCAACACCAAGTCCGACGAGGGCAAGGCGATCTTCACCAAGCTGATCCAGCACTGCGACGTCATGGTCGAGAACTTCGCCCCCGGCGCGCTTGACCGCATGGGCTTTTCCTGGGAGCGCATCCAGGAGATCAATCCGCGCATGATCTACGCCTCGGTCAAGGGCTTCGGCCCCGGCCCGTACCAGGACTGCAAGGTCTATGAGAACGTCGCGCAGTGCGCCGGCGGCTCGGCCTCGACCACCGGCTTCCGCGACGGCCTCCCCCTGGTCACGGGGGCGCAGATCGGCGACAGCGGCACCGGCCTGCATCTGGCCTTGGGCATCGTCACGGCGCTGTTCCACCGGGAAAAATCCGGCAAGGGTCAGCGCGTCGAATGCGCCATGCAGGATTCGGTCCTCAACCTGTGCCGGGTCAAGCTGCGCGATCAGCAGCGCCTGAAGGCCGGCCCGCTTACCGAGTATTCCCAGTACGGCGAGGGTGTGCCGTTCGGCGACGCGACGCCGCGTGCCGGCAACGATTCCGGCGGCGGCCAGCCGGGCCGTATCCTGAAGTGCAAGGGCTGGGAAACCGATCCCAACGCCTACACCTACTTCATTACCCAGGCCGCCGTGTGGGAGAAGATCTGCGACGTCATCGGCAAGCCCGAATGGAAGGAAGACGAAAAGTTCGCGACGCCGAAGGCGCGCCTGCCGCACCTCAACGAGATCTTCGACGCCATCGAGGCCTGGACCATGACCAAGACCAAGTTCGAGGTCATGGATATCTGCAACCCGCTCGACATTCCCGTCGGTCCGATCCTGTCCATGAGGGAAATCGCCGAGGAGCAGAGCCTGCGCGACACCGGCACGGTGGTCGAGGTCGACCATCCCGAACGCGGTCCGTACCTGACGGTCGGCAATCCGATCAAGTTGTCGGACAGCCCGGCGGACGTGAAGCGGTCGCCGCTGCTGGGCGAGCACACGGAAGAGATCCTGGCGGAAATCGGCCTCAGCGCCGATGAAATCGAAATTGCGAAAGCGGGGGGCGCGGTCTGATCCGCCCCCTTGCCGACCCGAGAACACCGACCCCAAGGGAGGACCCTTATGCGTTTGATCCTTAACGGCCAGCAGGCCTTCGGCAAGGCCACGTTGGAAGCGATCCTGAACAAGGGCGAGGACGAAATCGTCGGCGTGTTCTGCGCGCCCGACAAGGAAGGCAAGCCCGCCGACCCGGTGAAGGAGTTCGCCCTTGAAAAGGGCCTGCCATTGTTCCAGCCGCCCAACTACACGGACAAGGAAGTGCTGGACCACATGCGCTCCCTCAACGCCGATCTGATGGTCATGGCTTACATGATCATCTTCGTGCCCGAGGAAGCCCGTAACATTCCGACCCACGGGTCGATCTGCTTCCACCCGTCTCTGTTGCCCAAGCACCGCGGTCCGTCATCCATCAACTGGCCGATCATCGGCGGCGCCACGGAAACGGGAATCACCATCTTCTGGCCGGACGACGGCCTGGACGAAGGCTTCATCCTGCATCAGGACCGCATTGCGATCGGCCCCGACGATACCCTGGGCGACGTCTACTTCGGCAAGATCTTCGACCGTGGCGTCGAGATGATGCTGGAAGCCGTCGACATGGTGAAGGCCGGCAACCCGCCGAAGATCCCGCAGAACGAGGACGAGGCGACATACGAATCCTGGTGCCGCAAGAAGGACATGCAGATCGATTGGTCCAAGCCCGTCGCCGAGGTCTACAACCAGATTCGCGGTTGCAACCCGCAGCCCGGCGCGTGGACCACCATCGACGGCAACGAACTGTCGATCTTCGACGCCCGTAAGGTTGACGGCGACACGGGCGGCAAGCCCGGCGAGGTGGTCGAGATCGCGGACGATCATTTCCTGGTCGCCGCCCCGGGCGGCGCCATCAAGGTGATGCGCCTGCGGCCGCACGACGACAAGAAGATCACCGCGCCGGAATATGCGGCCAAAGTCGGCCTGCAGAAGGGGAAGGTGCTGGGCGCCTGACCGGCGGCCGCCATCGTCCAGAGAAAACAACCAGGGCTACCCAGAGATCCCGATTGAGGGACGCGAGAGGAAACCATGCCGAAAAGTGATATTGAAATCGCCCGCGAAGCCACGATGAAGCCGATCGCCGAGGTCGGCACCGAGAAGCTGGGCATTCCCGGCGACGCGCTTCTGCACTACGGCCCGCACAAGGCCAAGGTCGACATGAACTACCTGAAGTCGTTGGAAGGAAACCCCGACGGCAAGCTGATCCTGGTCACGGCGGTGACGCCGACGCCGGCCGGCGAGGGCAAGACCACGACCACCGTGGGTCTGGGCGACGGCCTCAACAAGATCGGCAAGAAGGCCATGATCTGTATCCGCGAGCCTTCGCTGGGCCCGTGCTTCGGCATGAAGGGCGGCGCCGCCGGCGGCGGCTACGCCCAGGTCGTGCCCATGGAGGACATCAACCTGCACTTCACCGGCGACTTTCACGCCATCGGCATCGCCCACAACCTGCTGGCCGCGCTGATCGACAACCACATCTACTGGGGCCTCGATCCGCAGATCGACAGCCGCCGCGTCGCCTTCAAGCGCGTGGTGGACATGAACGACCGCGCCCTTCGGGTGATCACCAACTCGCTGGGCGGCGTCGCCAACGGCTTCCCCCGCGAGGACGGTTTCGACATCGTCGTGGCGTCGGAAATCATGGCCATCTTCTGCCTGGCCACCGATCTGCAGGACCTGACCAACCGTATCGGCAATATCGTCATCGGCCAGAACCGCAACCGCGAACCCATCTATGCGCGCGACGTCAAGGGCCCGGGCCCGATGTCCGTGCTGCTGAAGGAAGCCATTGCGCCGAACCTGGTGCAGACCCTGGAAAACAACCCGGCCTTCATCCACGGCGGTCCGTTCGCCAACATCGCGCACGGCTGCAACTCGGTGATCGCCACCAAGTCGGCGCTCAAGCTCGCCGACTACGTGGTCACCGAGGCCGGCTTCGGCGCCGACCTGGGCGCCGAGAAGTTCTTCGACATCAAGTGCCGCAAGGCCGGCCTCAAGCCGGCGGCGGCCGTCATCGTCGCCACCGTTCGCGCGCTAAAGATGCACGGTGGCGTCGCCAAGGCCGACCTGGGCACGGAGAACGTGGATGCGGTGAAGAAGGGTTGCGAAAACCTGATCCGCCACATCCGCAATACGAAGAGCTTCGGCGTGCCCGTGACGGTCTCCATCAATAACTTCATCACCGACACCGACGCGGAACTGAACGCCGTCAAGGCGGCGGCCGAAGCGGAAGGCGTGAAGGCCTTCATCGCCACCCACTGGGCCGACGGCAGCGCCGGCACCGAGGAACTGGCCAGGCACGTTGTCGAACTGGCTGACGGCGGAGCGGCGGACTTCAAACCCCTCTATCCGGACGACATGCCGCTCCGTGACAAGGTCGAAACCATCGTCAAGAAGATCTACGGCGGCGACGGAATCACCTGTGACGGCGCCATCGAGAAGCGCTTCGAGGAACTGCAGAAGGACTATGGGCATTTCCCGGTCTGCATGGCCAAGACGCAATACAGCTTCTCGACCGATCCGGATCTCAAGGGCGCGCCGACGGGCTTCACCGTGCCGATCCGCGAACTGCGGCTGTCGGCGGGGGCCGAGTTCATCGTCGCGGTGACCGGCGCCATCATGACGATGCCCGGTCTGCCCAAGGTGCCGTCGGCCAACAACATCTATCTCAACGAACAGGGCCAGATCGAAGGCCTGTTCTAGGGAGCGAACCGGGCGCCGCCGCCGGGGGGACCCGGCGGCGGACACCGGCAACAAATTTCAACGTCGGGAGGACGTCCATGAGCATCCGTAACATTCTTGTTCCCGTGCGCGGCGACGGAAAGGGCGAACAGGTCCTGAACGCCGCGGTGGTGCTTGCGAAGAAATTCCATGCTCACATCGACGTCGTCCATGCCCGCATGCGGCCCGACGATATGCTGACCTTCGGCGCCGCAGCCACGGGCATGCGCGAAGCGGTCAAGGAAATCGCCGAAACCCATGCCGCCAACGAAGAAGCACGGGTGAAAAAGCTGTACGAGGACTATTGCAGCGCGCACGGCGTGGAGAACATCTCCCAGCCGCGCAACGGCGAGAAGGGTGTCAGTGCCTCGTGGCACGAGGAACAGGGGCATCAGGCTACCGTCGTCGCCCGCCGCGGGCGCCTGACGGACGTCATCTTCGTCGCCCAGCCGGAAGGGCAGGTGGGCGTCAATACCTTCGAGGCCGCGCTGATGGAGACCGGCAAGCCGGTGGTCAGCGTGCCGTCCGAGGAGGTCAAGGAAATCGGCCGAAACATCGCCATCGCCTGGAACGGCAGCGCCGAGGTCGCGGCGGCCGTCACCACCTCGCGGCCCATCGTCGAGGCGGCGGAAAAGCTGTTGATCCTGTCCGCCCCGGAGACGCATGGCGACGAATTGCCGGCGGCGGACCTCGCCGAATACCTTCGCTGGCACGGCCAGAAGAGCGAGATCAGTATCCTCGAGTGCGGTCCCCATGAGGTCGGCCAGGCGCTGCTCAAGGCATGCGTCGACAACGGCATCGACCTGCTGATCATGGGCGGTTACGCCCATGCCCGCCGGCACGACTTCAAGATCGGCGGCGTCACCCAGTACGTGGTCGAGAACGCAAAGATCCCCGTCTTGTTCCATCATTAGGGACCACGCCGGGGCCGTTTTCCCGCACCGTTTCCACGATCAGGAATAATTCCCGCTTTCGCTGCGGTGCGTCATCGCGATTTGTTGATGGCACTGCTCCGGCTGGCTAATGTCGCTCCCCGTCTGGGATGTATACAATTCCGCTCGGGTCGACGGCGGCCGGCGGAAACAGCAGTCAACCGTGTGGGGAAATATCACCATGACATTGTGGATCAGGTACGAGCGCCAGGGCGCCGAAGGTTTCGGCATCCTTGACGGCGACGTCATCACCGTGCATTCCGGGGACATGTTCCGAGGTGCCCAATCGACGGGCGAAACCGTCGCGCTGGCCGACGTGAGGGTGCTGCCGCCGGTCAAGCCGGGCAAGATCGTCGCCTTGTGGAACAACTACGACATGATGCGGGAAAAGATGAACGGCGAACGGCCGGCGGAACCGTTGTGGTTCATCAAGACCAACAATTCGGTCATTGGCACGGGCGCCGCCATCGAACGGCCCGCCAGCTATGACGGCAAGGTCGTCTACGAGGGTGAACTGGGCATCGTCATCGGTAAGCGGTGCAAGAACGTCCCGGAGGCGGAGGCCCTGGATTACGTGTTCGGCTATACCTGCGTCAACGACGTCACGGCCATCGAGATACTGAAGCGCGACGGCACCTTCGATCAGTGGACCCGGTGCAAGAGCTTCGACACCTTCGGGCCCTTGGGTCCGGTGGTCGCCACGGGCCTCGATCCCATGAAACTGACCGTGAAAACCATCCTCAACGGCCAGGAACGCCAGAACTACCCGGTCAGCGACATGCTGCGTACGCCGGCCAAGCTGATCAGCGAGATTTCCCACGACGTGACGCTGGAACCGGGCGATGTCATCGCCTGCGGCACCAACGTCGGTGTCGGGACCATGAAGGATCCCAGCAACACGGTCGAGATTGTCATTGAAGGAATCGGCACGCTAAGCAACACTTTCAACAATTAGACGGCTCCGCGTCGCAACCGGACCGTCTCGCAGGGACCACCGTGCGGGCCCGCAGGGCGCCCGCCGCAGGGAAACAGACAAGCAGGGAGAACGTCATGCGAGTATGCGTGATCGGCGCAGGCGCCATCGGCGGCCTTATGGGCGCCAAACTGGCGTTGGCGGGTAACGACGTCAGCGTCATCGACATGGGACCGCACCTTCAGGCGATTCGCCAGAAGGGGCTGAAACTGATCTGGGAAGACGGCTCGGAGCACGTGGCCCAGGTGAAGGCGTACGAGAAATGCGCCGAGGCGGGTGAACAGGATCTGATCATCCTGGCCCTCAAGGCTCATTACCTGGAACAGGTGGCCAAGGAGCTGGGCCCGTTGATGGGGCCCGGCACCACGATCATGACCGTGCAGAACGGTATCCCGTGGTGGTATTTCCATAACCATGGCGGGCCCCACGACGGCAAGCCGCTTGAAAGCCTGGATCCGGACGGCGTCCTGACCAGGTACATCGACGGCGACCGCATCATCGGCTGCGTCGTCTATCCGGCGGCGGCGGTGACGGAGCCCGGCGTGATCAAGCACGTGGAGGGCGATCGGTTCCCCATCGGCGAACTGGACGGTTCGACCAGCGAGCGGGTCGAGAATCTGAAGGATCTTTTGGAAGGGGCCGGGTTCCGGTCCCGCGTGCTGGAGGACATCCGCTCGGAAATCTGGCTCAAGGCCTGGGGCAA
>Ga0066644_10000529_pt1 | contig 23739 bp, 19 predicted proteins | sample CryGeyCG2114_020_FD_62735 | JGI IMG/M metagenome (GOLD analysis project Ga0066644, IMG submission 62735) | Groundwater microbial communities from aquifer - Crystal Geyser CG15_big_fil_post_rev_8/21/14_0.20 | ecosystem: Environmental > Aquatic > Deep subsurface > Groundwater | place: USA: Utah...
GCCTTGGCCGGCGGCACGGTGCCCGCCGCCGTCATCATCATGGGAATCCCGCGGCCGAATTCGGCGGCGGCTTCCAGAATCGCGCGATAGCCCGCAAGGTTGGCCTGCGAGGAAAGCACATCCATGCTCTGGGCCCGGGAAATCCGGGGCACCAGTTCCATGGCGAAGGTGGTGATCCCGGCCTTGGCGTAGGCGGCGACGTCGTCGGGCGAGGTCAGGGCCGCAAGCTGCGAGATCAGCACGGCGCCCTTTTTCATCTGGCCAGGCAGCGCGCCCGAGCCCGAGGTCGCCGGCGGGTTGACCATCAGGACGATGTCGGCGGTCTTCACCGCCGTGGCGGCGCCGGCGGCGATATGGGCGCCCGCGTCCTTGAAGGTGTCGTCGGAAAGGCTGGCGGCCTCGCCCGCGCCCTTCTCGACCGTGACCTCGTAGCCCAGGCCGATCAGTTTCTGCACCACCTGGGGAGAAACGGCGACGCGGGTTTCACCGGCGCGGGTTTCCTTCGGAATTGCAATCTTCATGGTTCTGATCCCCTGGCGCTTGGGCCTTTTATTCAGCTAGCCCCGCTATATGACCTGTCTGCCGCGCTTGCACAAGTGCCGCACAGCCTTTAAATCCTGCGTCGGAATGCTTTTCCATGAAATGAAAATATAGTGGAAATATTTCCGTATCATGGAAACTTCATCCTCCCGATCGCTCCGCCCACTTAGGAAACCGTCGTAATGCTGCATACCCCGACAGCCCGCCGCGGCATGGTCACCGCCCCCCACCACCTGGCATCCCAGGCCGGCCTGCGCGTGCTTCGCGACGGCGGCAACGCCATCGAGGCCATGGTCGCCACTGCCGCCACCATCGCCGTCGTCTATCCGCACATGAACGGCCTGGGCGGCGACAACTTCTGGCTGATCGCCCGGCCCGGCCAGGCGCCCGTGGGCATCGACGCCTGCGGCGCCGCCGCGGAACGGGCAGACGCCGGGTTCTACGCCAAGGCGGGACACGCAAAGGCGATTCCGCATCGCGGCCCGCTGGCGGCGCTCACCGTAGCCGGCGCCGTGTCCGGCTGGGCCGAGGCGCTGCGCATCTCCGAGACCTGGGGCGGGGCGATGCCGCTCGACCGCCTGCTGGAGGACGCCCGCCATTACGCCACCGAGGGCGCGCCGGTGACGCCGTCGCTGCACCACAACACCCTGGCCAAGAAGGGCGAGATGACGGGCGTGCCCGGCTTCGCCCAGACCTTCCTTCCCGGCGGCGCGGGCCATACCGCGCCCAATGTCGGCGATACCCTGAAACTTCCGGCCCTGGCCGAGACCTTGAAGCGCCTGGGCGAGGACGGGCTCGACAGCTTCTACCGCGGCCCGCTTGCCAAGGTGATCGCGGCCGATCTGGAACGCGCGGGCAGCCCGGTTTCCCAGGCCGACCTGGAACGTCACAAGGCTTTGGAGCTGGCGCCGCTCTCCGTCGGCGTCGGCCCGCACACCATCTACAACATGCCGCCGCCGACCCAGGGCCTGGCCTCGCTCATCATCCTGGCGCTGTACGGACGCCTGGGCGTCGAACAGGCGGAAGGCTTCGACTTCGTGCATGGCCTCGTGGAGGCGACCAAGCAGGCATTTCGCGTGCGCGACCGCCATGTGACCGATCCGGCCTACATGACCGTCGACCCGCATGACTTCCTGCGCAAGGACAGCCTGGACGAGATGGCGAACAACATCGACCGCCGCCGCGCCGCCCCCTGGCCTGACGCCGACCCCAACGGCGATACGGTCTGGTTCGGCTGCATCGACGGCGAAGGCCGGGCGGTGTCGATGATCCAGAGCCTTTACTGGGAGTTCGGCTCCGGCACGGTGCTGGAGGAAACGGGAATCACCTGGCAGAACCGGGGCACCTCGTTCGCCCTCGATCCGGCCGCCCTCAACACGCTCAAGCCCCACCGCCGCCCGTTCCACACCATCCAGCCGGCCATGGGCCGGCTGGCCGACGGACGCACCATGGTCTACGGCACCATGGGCGGCGAGGGCCAGCCGCAGACCCAGGCCATGGTGTTCGCGCGCCACGTGCTGCACGGCATGGACCTGCAGGCCGCCGTGACGGCCCCGCGCTGGCTGCTGGGCCGCACCTGGGGAGCGGAGACGACCAATCTGCGCATCGAGAACCGGTTCGACCCGGCGGTGCTGGAGGCTCTGAAGACCGCCGGCCACGACGTCGAGGTCGTCGGCCCGTTCGAGGAGTTCATGGGCCACGCGGGGGCCATCGTCCATCACCCGGGCGGGTTGTTGGAAGGGGCGGCCGATCCGCGCTCGGACGGCTGCGTGGCGGCGTTTTAACCGGGCCGCTTCGCCACCATGTCGATCTCGACCAGCGCACCCCGCGCCAGGCCGGTGACGCCGACGGTCGTGCGAGCCGGCAGGCGGTCGGCCGGGAAATAGGACTTGTAGGTCGCGTTCATCAGCTCGTAGTCCTGCTCGAACCGGGTCAGGTAGATGCGGCAGGACAGCACGTGGGAGAGGTCGAGCCCCAGTTCGTCCAGCACGATGATGAGGTTGTCCATGACGCGCCGCGTCTGGGCCTCGATCCCGTCGGGCAGCGGCGCCGTGTCGTCATCGGGATCGGTCGGCATCTGGCCCGTCAGCTGCACCCAGCCGTCACATTCCACGGCATGGCTGAACGGCGCCACCGGCACGGCGGCGCGGTCGAAGAAATGGAACACTGGCCCCGCCATCAGACGTACTCCTCGGACTCGTAGACGAAACCGTTCAGGTCATTGGACTGGAAGCCCAGGTAGATGGGACTGCCGCCCGATCGGTAGATGTTGACCTTGGCGTTGTAGACCTTGCGGCGCAGGCCGTGCTTGTCGCGCAGGATGTAGCGCTTGATCCCGAACTTTCCGGAATCCAGGCGGTCGCCGGTCAGGTAGCACTGGATCGATTCGACGTTCTCGCCGGACAGCACCATGCCTTCCAGATTCGACAATGACTGCCGCGTGCGTTCGATGAATTCAGGGGTCCCGATGGGCTTGATCTCGCCGGTGTCGGCCTCGCGCATGTCGACGTGGAAATCGCCGACCAGAATTTGCCCGGGCAATGCCTGGTCGATCATGCGCGCAAGCTCGATCGTCACGTCGCCGACGATGTAGCTGTAGACGGTGGGGCTGAGGCCCTCGGACTGAAAGAACTCGTAATGCGGGCCGACATGAAAACAGGAGCGCAGGCGCGGGGTCGTGTTGGCCTTTCCCTTTGACCGCGCGATGGCGTTGTCGGCCAGCACCAGGTGCATCAGATGGTACAGGTTGACGTTCGACTCGATGCTGCGGTCGCGGTTCCAGATGTAGAAGCCGTCGCCCGTGGTCGAGCGCGCGAACTGGATGTCCAGGTCCTTGGCCAGCATCTTGGAAAAGGACGCATTGACGGAATAGGCAAGGCTGTTCAACTGCGTCACCTGCTCCAGCGGCGAATACAGAGAGAACCCGACGATGTCGAACAGCGCCACGGCGCCGTTGCGGATATAGGAAATGCTGTAGCGGCGGACGACCGCCTCCACCAGGTCGGCGCGCAGGTCGATGCATGGGGTGAAGCCGAGTTCGATCAGCCGCGGCTCATAGCCGAAATACTTGGCGATGGTATCGAAGCCTTCCTCGTCGGTCAGCGTATGACCGGCGATGACTTCGTCGACGAACTGCAGGCTGTCCGGGCTCTCGCCCTTCGTGCGGGCCGCCATCTCGCCCAGGATGTAATGGGGAATGACCAGGACCCGCACGCCCTTCCCGGCCGGCGTCCAGGCCAGGATGATATTGCGCCCCAGACCCCACAGGCGGTGGAGTTCGGCATCCAGTTCGCCCACGTGCTCCCGGTTGGCCTCGGACAGCTGTTCAAGCCGGGTTTGATCCAGGACCGGTGGACTGACGAAGTCAGTGTCTGAATACGTATCGTCCATCGATCGAATCCCCCCCGGCCGAAAGCACCGGCCGGGTGCCGCGCGAATACCGCCGGCGCCCCCCGGCGCCCGTTCGCCGGGCGCCGCCGCCCGGCCAGTCCGGGCACGGTAGTGTAACGAGCGCGCCCCCGGGCACACAAGTCGTTGAATTTACTTAGGTGAGCATGATCGAATTTACGCAATCACGCCAGTTTTACAGCCGTGCCGTTGGCGCTGACCATCAGCATGCAGGTCTTGTCGGAGGCGATGGATTCGTAATCCAGGTCCACGGCGATGATCGCGTCGGCGCCCAGTTCGGCGGCCTGCGCCTGCATGTCCTCGATGGCGAAAGCCTTTGCCTTCTGCAGTTCCTTCTCGTAGGCGCCGGAGCGCCCGCCGACGATGTCGCGGATGCCGGCGAAGAAATCCTTGAAGATGTTGGTGCCCATGACCGCGTCGCCGGACACGATGCCCAGATAGGCGGTTATCTGGCGGCCTTCGACGGACTCCGTGGTGGTGATGATCATCGCGCGTATCTCCTTCGCTGCTCTGCACCGGACGTCAGGTGCCCTAGTGTCGTGATTCCGAAGTTCGCATCATATCTGGAGCAGGCGATTGGCGACCTTCGGAATCAGGCCGACACTAGCCAATATAATGATTCTAGCGTGGCACTGGTTTTGAAGTTCGTTTCGGAGAGCGCTCCGGATAATGCGACGAGCTTCAAAACCGCCACACTAGTAAGCCAGCGGCACGTCGGCCTGCGCAAGGGCTTCCGCCTGCCGGGCCTTGAGGCTCGACAGATCGAACCGGTCGATCAGGTCATGGAACTGGCGGTGCCAGTTGATCTCGGCATTCAGGTGGGTGAACACGCTGCCCAGGCCGATGGCCGCCCGGTCCATGAGCACGAATTCCCGGGGCGGCATGACGCCGCCCAGTTCGCGCAGCTTCTTGTGCACCCGCGCCGCGACCCCGGCGCCGTAGGCGGTGCCGCCCGTGTCCTGGATGGTCTGCACCTTGTCCGACAGCAGGGGCCCGTAAAGGAAGCGCGCCCATTCGCTCAGCACGGCGATCATCTCCTTCGACGGGTTGTGGAACCCCCAGGTCTCGTAGGCGTGCACCGCAAGCGCCTCGTCGTCATCGCGCAGCGCCCGGTAAAGGTCGATGACGGCGCCGACGAATTCGGGGCGGAACACGCGGATGCAGCCGAAGTCGAGCAGATTCACCGTAGCGTCGGGACAGACGGAGTAGTTGCCCAGGTGGGGGTCGCCGTGGATCACGCCATGGAAATAGAACGGCACGTACCACGCCCGGAACATGTTGAGCGCGATGGCGTTGCGGCGTTCCAGATCGGCACCGATCTGGTCCATCAGGGGTGCGCCCGACAGCCAGGTCATGGTCAGGAGCCGGTCCGTCGACAGCTCCGCCAGCACCTCGGGCACATGCACGCCGGTCTGATCCGCCAGCATGGCGCGATACAGCGCCATGTTGCGGGCCTCGCGGTCGTAGTCCAGTTCCTCGCGCAGGCGTTCCGAGAGTTCCAGGTGGATTTGCGTCGGGTCGATCGCGCGGTCGTAGCGCCGGTAGATCGCGAACACGGCCTTCAGCTGCTTGAGGTCGGCCTCCACCGCGGACGCCATGTCCGGGTACTGGATCTTGCACGCGAGGTCGCGCCCGTCGAGCGACACCGCCCGATGCACCTGGCCGAGCGAGGCCGCCGCCGCGGCCTCGCGCTCGAAGGATTTGAAGTGGGACTGCCAGCCCGGGCCCAGTTCCGACGTCATGCGCCGGCGCACGAAGGCCCAGCCCATGGGCGGCGCCGAGGTCTGCAGCTTGCGCAGTTCCGTGACGTATTCGTTGGGCAGCAGGTCCGGCACCGTGGCGAGGATCTGCGCCACCTTCATCAGCGGCCCCTTGAGCCCGCCCAGCGCGGCCTGCAGGTCGGCGGCATGGACGCCCTTGTCCAGTTGCAGCCCGAACAGGCGGTTGCCCGCCAGCCGAGCCGCCAGGCCGCCGACGGTGCCGCCGACCCGGGCGTAGCGCCGCATGCGGCCGCCGACCGTGTTCTTGTCCGAGGACATGCGCTCGGCAGGTGGGCGCTCGGAAGGGGGGCGTTCAGACATCGATTTCCCTCAACCAGTCGACGATGGCGTCGGCGACCTCGACCCAATCGGCCTCGAGCATCACCGCATGGCCCATGTCCTCGAAGATATGCGCCTGGGTGCCGAGGAACGCCGCCGTGCCGTAGACGAAGGCGGGCGGAATCAGATTGTCGCGTCCGGCCCCCAGCACCAGGACGGGCTTGCCGCGCAGTCCCGCCAGGGGTGGGACGACGACGGCGTGCAGCTCAATCACCGCGCGGCGGCTTTCCATCTGGAACCTGGGCATCAGGCGGGCCGAGACGTCGCGCGGCATGTGGTCGTTGAAGATCGCCTGGTGCAGGGTATCCAGACCGTTCAAGGGGGCGCCGAAGGATTCGATGCGCGCGATCTCCCAGACCAGCATGGGCCGGGAAAGCGCAAGGGCGACAGACGGTCCCGCCAATCCCGTGGGCGGGACCGAAGACATCAACACGGCCGCCGCCACCTCTCGTTCCAAGGCCACACGCTGGGCGACGAAGCCCCCCATGGAATGGCCGATCAGGACCGGCGGGCGCGTCAGGGAATCGACGACCTGGACCACCGCGTCGACGAAATCCTGGATGCCGACTTCGTGAAGCCGCGCATGGTCGGGCATGCCCTTGCGCCCGGGCAGGTTCACCGCCTGGCAGGAAAAGCCCTGATCGGCGAAGTAGTCCAGGAAATGCTCGGCCCAGGTCCAGGCTCCCGCGAAGGCGCCGTGGATGAAGACGAGCGGAGCATGTTCGGATTCCTCGGGGACCGGCCCCACCCGCAGAACGCGTTGGCCGGCACCGGGCGCATGTGCCATTGCCTAGAGTTCCCGCTCCAGTTCGTCGACGAAGCCAGACAGCATGGACAGCCCGCGATGCCAAAAGTCCGGGTCAGACGCGTCGAGCCCGAAGGGTGCCAGCAGTTCCTTGTGCCGCAGCGTGCCGCCGGCCCGCAGCATATCCAGGTACTTGGCCTGGAACCCCGGATGGCCGCCCTGGAACACGTCATAGAGCGAGTTCACCAGGCAGTCACCAAAGGCATAGGCATAGACGTAGAACGGCACGTGGACGAAGTGGGAGATGTAGGCCCAATAATGCTGGTACTCCGCGTCGAAATGGAAGGCCGGGCCCAGGCTTTCCGATTGCACCTCCAGCCATATCTCGCCCAGCCGTTCGGGCGACAGTTCGCCCCGGGCGCGCTCGGCGTGGACCTTGGTCTCGAACATGTGGAAGGCGACCTGGCGGACCACCGTGTTGACCATGTCCTCGACCTTGCCGGCCAGCATCACGCGGCGCCGCGCCGGGTCCGTTTCCGCCGCCAGCATGGCGCGGAAGGTGAGCATCTCGCCGAACACCGACGCGGTCTCGGCCAGGGTCAAGGGCGTGTCGGCCAGCAGGTTGCCCTGGGGCGCGGCCAGCACCTGGTGTACGCCGTGCCCCAATTCGTGCGCCAGCGTCATGACGTCGCGCGCGCGGCCATGGAAGTTCATCAGGATGTACGGATGCGCCGACGGCACCGTGGGATGGGCGAAGGCGCCCGAGTCCTTGCCCGCTGTCGGCGGCGCGTCGATCCAGCGCCTGTCGAAGAACCGTCTTGCGATGTCGGCCATGTCGGGGGCGAAGCCGCCATAGGCCGTGAGCACGGTATCCCGCGCCTCGTCCCAGGTGTACTTGCGGTCGGCGGCTTCGGGCAGCGGCGCGTTGCGGTCCCAGTATTCCAGCCTGTCGACCCCGAACCACCTGGCCTTCAGCGCGTAATAGCGGTGCGACAGCTTGGGAAAGCTTTCGCGCACGGCGGTTACGAGCGCGTCGACGACCTCGTCCTCCACCTGATTGGCCAGATTGCGGTAGGACACGGGGCGCTTGTAGCCGCGCGACTTGTCGTCGATGGCCTTGTCCTTGACCAGGGTGTTGTAGGTCAGGGAGAACAGCTTGATGTTGTCGCCAAGGCCCTTGCCGACGGCCTTGGCGGCACGCATGCGCAGTTCGCGATCCGGCTCGTTCAGCTTGTTGAGCGCGCCCGACAGCGTCAGGTCCTCGCCGTCCACGGGGAACCGCATGCCCGCCAGCGTCTCCTCGAACAGGCGGTTCCAGGCGGCGGCCCCGGTGACGTGGCGTTCGTGAAGCGCCTGTTCCAGTTCGTCGGAAAGCTGATAGGGCCGGAAGGCGCGCAGGTCGCGCAGCCAGGGTGCATATCGGGAAAGCGCGGCGCTTTCCGTCTTCTGAGCCTCCAGGCGCGCGTCGTCGATGCGGTTGAGTTCCAGCGTGAAGAACAGGGTCAGGGTCGAGATGTCGGTGACCCGTTCCTGCATGGACTGCTGGAAGCGCGCACTGGCGCCGTCCTCCATGTTCTCGGCGAATTTCAGGCCGGCGAAGCTCATGATCCGGCCCAGGCGTTCGCCGATCTCCTCGTATTCCTGGATCGCCTTGCCCAGATCCTCGCCCGGCAGTTCCGCCAGGCGGCCCTTGTAGGCCGCGGAAAAGGCCACCGCCCGTTCCTGGGCCCAGGCCAGGTCCGCCTCGACGGCGGGATCGCCGGTCCCCTTGTAGAGGTCGGCCAGGTTCCAGCGCGGCAAGTCGCCCGCCTGGACCGCCCCGGCGGCCCCGGTGTCGGGGGCGCGGGGGACGGCGGGCTCGGCGGGGCGGGTATCGGTCATGGCTTGCATCCCTTCGGGGCATCCGTAATGTTCTCCCAGGATATAGAGTGGTTGCGGGTCAACGACAACCTGGGGGAACGATCAGCGATGACCAGTTATGCTTGGCCGAACTTGGCCGCCATGTTCTACGCCCAGGCCGGTGAACTGGGCGACCGGCCATTCCTGTGGGAGAAGTCGGGCGGCGCCTACTGGCCGCTGACCTGGGGCGAGACGGCGACGCGGGTCTCGCGCCTTGCGCGCGGGCTGCAGGGGCTGGGGGTCAAGCCCGGCGATCGGGTCGTCCTGGTTTCGGAAAACCGCGCCAACTGGCTGATCGCCGACGTCGCCATCATGACCGCGGGCGCCATCACCACGCCGGCCTATGTCACGAATACCGAGGCCGACCACCTGCACATCCTGGAGGATTCGGACGCCGTCGGAGTCATCGTCTCGACCAAGCGCCTGGCCGACCGCCTGTTCCCAGCCGCGCATCGGGCGGATTCCTGCAAGTTCGTAATCACCATGGAGCCGGTGACGATCTCCCAGGCGCTCAGCTTCGACCTGCATAATTGGGATGACGTGCTGGTCAACGGCCGGGACGGCCATGACAATCTGGTGGAAACGGCGAATCGCTGGAGCCCCGACGACACCGCCTGCATCATCTATACCTCCGGCACGGGCGGAAAACCCAAGGGCGTGATGCTGTCGCACAAGGCGATCCTGCACAATGTCGAAGGGGCGACGGACGCGCTCCGCGAATTGGGGCTGGGGGCCGAGGTGTTCCTGTCGTTCCTGCCGCTCAGCCATTCCTATGAGCACACGGCCGGCCAGTTCTTCCCCATGTCCATAGGCGCCGAGATTTATTACGCCGAGGGAGTCGAGCACCTGGTCACCAACATGGCCGAGGTCCGGCCCACCATCATGACCGCAGTACCGCGGCTTTACGAAAGCATGCGCGCGCGGATCGAGCGCGGCGTCGAGACCGCCGGCGGCACCAAGGCGAAACTGTTCCGCAAGGCTCTGGAGCTGGGCACCAAGCGCTATCGCGCGCCGGCGAGCCTGTCCCTTTTCGAGCGCATCGCGGACGCCGTTCTGGACCGCCTGGTGCGTTCCAAGGTCAAGGCCCGGTTCGGCGGGCGGCTGAAGGCGCTGGTGTCCGGCGGCGCGCCCCTGAACCCGGACGTCGGCATCTATTTCACGGCGCTGGGGCTGCGCATCCTGCAGGGCTACGGCCAGACGGAATCGGCCCCGGTGATCAGCGTCAACAGGCCGCGCAAGGTGAAGATGCACACAGTGGGCCCGCCCGTGAAGAACACGAAGGTCAGGATCGCCGGCGACGGCGAGATCCTGGTGCAGGGCGACCTGGTCATGCAGGGCTACTGGCGCAACGAGGACGCGACCAACGATGCGATCAAGGGCGGCTGGCTGCACACGGGCGACGTCGGCCACCTGGACGAGGACGGCTGTCTGGTCATCACCGACCGCAAGAAGGACATCATCGTCAATTCGGGCGGCGACAACATCGCGCCGCAGCGGGTCGAGGGCGTCATCATCCTGGAACCCGAGTTCGCCCAGGCCATGGTCCACGGCGACAAGCGCCCGCACCTGGTGGCCTTGGTGGTGCCCGACCTGGACTGGCTGAAGGACTGGGCGGCCGACAACGGCAAGGCGGCCTCCCTTAAGGAACTTGCCGGCGATGCGGACCTCCACAAGGCTCTGGCGGCAGCCATCGAACGCATCAACGGCAGGCTGAACACCATCGAGAAGGTGCGCCGGTTCATCGTCGCCGACGAGCCGTTCACGGTCGACAACGAGCAGATGACGCCGACGCTCAAGGTAAGGCGGCACGTCATCCGGCGGGTCTACGGCGAGCGTCTGGAACGGCTGTACGGCTAGGCGGACAGTCCGCCCGACTGCGGCCACAGCGACGCCGGGTCGAAGATCGCCGGGAACCAGGCCTTGCCGTCCTCCACCGCCTCTTCCAGGAGCGAGAAATAGCTCGGCCAGGTCGGCAGGATGCGGGCCTCGACCTCGCCCGCCTCGAAGCTCATCTGGGCTTCGAACTTGGCCGCGACCTTCTGCATCTTCCGGTTTTCCGCCAGGCACAGCATGTACACCCGGTCGATGCAGCGGTTGCGCGCGATGGTGAGGACGCGGCGCAGCAGTTCCGTGCCGACGCCCGCGTTCTGCCACGGCCCTTCGACGGAGAACGCGACCTCGGCCATGATGCGGGGCACCATGCGCACACGGACCAGCTCGCCGACACCCCGCAGTTCGCCGTCGATGAAGGCGCCGACGACCACGGCGGCCGACCAGTCCAGCCGCCCGCAGTAATCGTCGATCGCCGCCTCCGTCACGCCGCCCCAGAACCGCAGGTGGCGGTCATGGGGCTCCAGCCGTTTGAGGTGCCCGGCCAGAAGTTCCGTGTCGGCCGCCGTCAGCTTGCGATAGACGGGCGGCGCGGCGAACGGCGCAGGCGCCGTCATGCCGGCGGGCTTGGCGTCTTCTATGTTGGTGGTCATGGAAGACCTTCCTTTCAGCCGGGCCACCCATGTGGCCCGCGCAAAAGCGTCTTCCCCCTGAAACTCAAACAAGTGAGCACAGGGAAACATATGGGCGCACGATGCTGCACTGCAATATCGATTGCGTTAAATTCTTCAAACGGTTGGAACAGGCCCTTTGCGTCGCGGTATAAAATCCGCCGAACCCGGCCGCATTCCTATTCCAGGTCGAACCCGTGGGCGCGGATGAAATCCCCGAAATCCGCCCGTTCCCGCTTGGCGAGGCGGCGCGCCGTGTTCTCGGTCCAGCCGTAGTCGTCGGAGATGCCGAAATCGTCCTTGTGCATCTGCCTTTCCGGTGGGATGGGCTGGAGCCGGTTGCGCCGGGCGTCATAGGCGCGCAGGTCCTCCTCCAGGTTCGCATCGTCGTAGGTCCCATGATGAACCACCACCGAGGGCGGCAGGCGCAGCGTGAAGCGGCCGTCGTCCGTGGGATAGCCCAGCGTCAGCCCGGACACGGGAAACACGCCCTTGGGCAGGCCGAGAAGGCTGCAGACCTCGGCCGTGTGGGCCCGCACGGCCGAGATGGGACAGCTGCCCAGCCCCTTGAAGTCGGCCGCCGTGATAAAGGCCATCATGGCGAGGGCCGCGTCCACCGCGGCGTTCATGAAGGTGTCGAGGGTGTTGTTGACGTGCTCCTTGCCGCGCAGCTCGGCGATGCGCTGGCCCCGGTGCATGTCGGCGCAGAACACCAGAAAGCGAGACGCATCGGCGATCCAGGGCATGGAGCCAATCATGTCCGAGAGGGCGCGCTGCTGGTCCTTGTCCGTGACGACGATGGAATACTGCTGCAGGTCCGACTTGGCCGGCGCCGACTGGGCCGCCGCCAGCAGGGTCTCCAGCAGGCCGTCGGAAACCTCTTCCCGTCCGTAGCGGCGGCACACCCGGCGTCCGATCATGCGCGCCACGGGTTCGTCCAGCAGAAGGTCCGTATCCTCGAACCGGGGGTTGAGGCCGAACCGGCCGAGGAACAGGTCGTTTCTGAACGGCATGATGCGTCTCCTTCTTAAATCCTCAGGCGTCCACGCCCAGGAACGGCGCCAGTCCGGCCCAGACGGCGTCGGGCGCCTCCTCGGCCAGGAAATGGCCGCAGTTGAGCGGCCCGCCCCGCACGTCGTCGGCCCATTCGCGCCAGATATCGAGGGCCGAAGTCGCCCCGTCGGTAGTCGGCCCACCCGATTTCCGGGCGCTGCCCCAAAGGGCGAGCACCGGGCATTGCAGCTTGCGGCCCGCCGTCAGGTCGGCGCGGTCCAGGTCGTCGTCGACGGTGGCGCCGGCGCGGTAGTCCTCGCAGTTGGCGCGGATCACCTCGGGCCTGCGGTGGGCGCGCTTGTAGTCCTCGAGCGCCCCGTCGGCGAAAGCCGACATGTCCGCCGACCAGCTTTCCAGCAGCCAGGTCAGCCAGAAATCGGGATCGTGGCCGATCAGGGATTCCGGCCGGGGCGCCGGCTGCGCCAGGAACAGCCAGTGGAACGAGCCCATGGCCCAGGTCCTGTTGGCGCGCTGCCACACGCTGCCCGTGGGCACCACATCGAGAGAGCACAGCCGTTCGACCTTGTCCGGGAAGTCCATGGCCATGCGGTGGCCGACGCGCGCACCCCGGTCGTGGCCGACCACGGCGAAGCCGTCGTACCCCAGGTCCGCCATGACCTTGACCAGGTCGCGGGCCATGGCGCGCTTGGAATAGGGGGCGTGGCTGTCGTCCGACGGCGGGCAGGAACTGTCGCCGTAACCGCGCAGGTCCGGGCAGATGACGCGGTGCGTCCTGGCCAGCCGCGGCGCCAGGTGGCGCCAGATGATGTGGGTCTGGGGATAGCCGTGGACCATCAGCACGGCAGGCGCGCCGTCGGGGCCTCCAGCCCGCAGGTTGATCTCGGCCCCGTCGCCCGCCATGCGTGTCTGCGTGAAGCCCTCGAACACGGCCCGGCCTCCTAGCTCAAACCCCGTGATAGTCCTTGTACCAGTCGACGAAGCGGGGAATGCCCTGGTCGATGGGGGTGACGGGATTGAACCCGAAGTCGCGGATCGAGGCGTCGATGTCCGCATAGGTTTCCGGCACGTCGCCCGTCTGCAGGGGCTGGAAGTCGATCGTCGCCCTGCGCTGCAGGGCCTCCTCCAGCACCTGGATGAAGCGCATGAGTTGTTCCGAGCGGTTGTTGCCCAGGTTGTAAAGCCGGTGCGGCGTGCCGTCGGGACCGCTCGGCGCGGTGCCCAGCACGCCCAGGACGCCGCCGACGATGTCGTCGATGAAGGTGAAGTCGCGGCGCATCTCGCCGTTGTTGAACACGGGGATCGGCTCGCCGGCGATGATCTTCTTGGTGAAGATGTAGGCCGCCATGTCGGGCCGGCCCCAGGGCCCGTAGACCGTGAAGAAGCGCAGCCCCGTCAGCGGCAGGCCGTACATGCGGGCATAGCTCTCCGACAACAGCTCCATGGACCGCTTGGTCGCGGCATAGAGCGATACCGGATGGTCTACCGGGTCCTCGACCGAGAACGGCAGCTTGGTATTGGCGCCGTAGACCGAGGACGAGGACGCATAGACGAAATGCTTCAGGTTCTTGAGCCTGCGCGCGGCCTCCATCAGCACCAGGTGGCCGTCCACGTTGGACCGCGTATAGGCATAGGGATTGATCAGCGAGTAGCGCACGCCCGCCTGCGCCGCCAGATGGATGACCCGGTCGATGTCGCCGTGGCGGGCGAAGGTCTGCTCCACGGCATCGCGGTCGGCGATGTCGGCACGCACCATGGAGAACCCTTCGTGGGCCAGAAGGCGCGCGGCCCGGTTCTCCTTCAGGGTCACGTCGTAATAGTCGTTGAAGTTGTCGACGCCGATCACCCGCTCGCCCCGCGCCAGCAGCGCCTGCGCGGTATGGAAGCCGATGAAGCCGGCCGCGCCGGTAACCAGAATGCTCATGAACGGACCGTTCCCTGACCTTGACCGCAGCCGGTATAGCCGCTTGGGAATCAAAAATCACGGGCCAATCGCCGCCCGGCGGCAGAAACCGGTTCCGCGGCAAAGAATATTTCCGCGCCCTCGTCCGGGCGCGCCAGGGCATGACGCGCAAGCGCCGTTTCGCGCCACAAAATTACGATTTTCGCCCGCCGGATTGCAGGCGCACCCGCCATCCCGTAACGTTGTTCGAGAATGCCGCCCGGTCCGGCCCGGACCGAAAACCGGTGGCGCAATGGGAAGAAACCGGTGAAGCTTCGCAGCGTCAGCCTGGATGACAAGTACGGCCTTTCCGAGGGCCGCGTGTTCCTGACCGGGACGCAGGCCCTGGTGCGCCTCAACCTGATGCAGCGCCAACGCGACCTGGCGGCCGGCCTGAACACGGCGGGCTACGTCACCGGCTATCGCGGCTCGCCGCTCGGCGGCATCGACCGCGAGTTCGGCCGCGCCAAGCGCTTCCTCGACGGCCACCACGTGAAGTTCCATCCCGCCGTCAACGAGGACCTGGCCGCCACGGCGATCTGGGGCACGCAGCAGGTGGGCCTGTTCGAGCGCGCGAAATACGACGGCGTGTTCGGCATGTGGTACGGCAAAGGGCCCGGCGTCGACCGCTCGGGCGACGTGTTCCGCCACGCCAACATGGCCGGCACCGCGCCGAACGGCGGCGTGCTGGTGATGGCCGGGGACGACCCGGCCTGCAAGTCCTCGACCGTGCCGAGCCAGTCCGAGCACGCCCTGATGGACGCCAACATCCCGATCCTCAACCCCATCGACGTGCAGGACCTGCTCGACCTCGGGCTCTACGGCTGGGCCATGTCGCGCTTTGCCGGCGTCTGGGTCGGCGTCAAGTGCATCACCGACAACGTCGACACCTCGGCCAGCATCGACGTCTCGCCCGACCGGGTGAGGATCGTCCTGCCGGAATTCGAGATGCCGCCGGGCGGCCTGCACATCCGCTGGCCCGATCCGCCCCTGGAGCAGGAAGAGCGCCTGCACCGCCACAAGCTCTACGCCGCCCTCGCCTTCGCGCGGGCCAACAGGCTGGACCGCGTGATGCTGGATTCGAGCAAGCCGCGCTTCGGCATCGTCTCCACCGGCAAGGCCTATCTCGACACCCTGCAGGCGCTGGAGGACCTGGGCATCGGCACGGCCGAGGCCGAAGCGATCGGCCTGCGTCTCTACCGCGTCGCCATGCCCTGGCCGCTGGAACGCGAGGGGGCGCGCCATTTCGCCGAGGGGTTGGAAGAGATTTTGGTCGTCGAGGAGAAGCGCGCGGTCATCGAGAACCAGCTGAAGGAACAGCTCTACAACTGGCGGGCCGACGTGCGGCCCCGGGTGGTCGGCAAGTTCGACGAAAAGGGCGAGTGGATCCTGCCCTCGGCGGGTGAACTGACGCCCGCGCGCATCGCCCGCGTGATCGCGGCGCGCATCCGCAATTTCCACATTTCGGAAGCGGTGGAAAAGCGCCTTCGCTTCCTCGAGGAGAAGGAACGGATCCTCGAGCGCGCGGTGCCCTCGATCAAGCGCATCCCCTATTTCTGCGCCGGCTGCCCGCACAACACGTCGACCACCGTGCCGGAGGGCATGGAGGCCGCCGCCGGCATCGGCTGCCACTACATGGCGATCTGGATGCCCGGGCGGCGCACGGCGACCTTCACCCACATGGGGGCCGAGGGCGCCAACTGGATCGGCCAGGCGCCGTTCACCGAGCGCGAGCACATCTTCGTCAACATCGGCGACGGCACCTATTTCCATTCCGGCATCCTGGCGATCCGCGCCGCCGTGGCGGCCAAGGTCAACGTGACCTACAAGGTCCTCTACAACGACGCCGTCGCCATGACCGGCGGCCAGCCCATGGACGGGCCGCTCGACCCCGCGCGCATCTCGCGCCAGGTGCGGGCCGAGGGGGTGGAGCGCGTGGCCGTGGTGACGGACGAGCCCGGCAAATACCCGCCGGGCACGGAATTCGCCCCCGGCACCACCATCCGCCACCGCGACGACCTGGACCGGGTGCAGCGCGACCTGGCCGCGTGGCCGGGGGTGTCGGTGCTGATCTATGACCAGACCTGCGCCGCCGAGAAACGCCGCCGCAGGAAGCGCCACACCTTCCCCGACCCGCCCCGCCGCGTCTTCATCAACGAGGCCGTGTGCGAGGGCTGCGGCGACTGCGGCGTCGTCTCCAACTGCGTCGCCATCGTGCCGAAGGAGACCGAACTGGGCCGCAAGCGCGCCATCGACCAGAACGTCTGCAACAAGGACTACACCTGCCTCAAGGGCTTCTGCCCGTCCTTCGTCACCGTGCACGGCGGCGGCCTCGCCAAGGGCGCCGACCCGCGAAGTCCCGACGCCGACAATATCGGTTCGGGCGCTCCCTTCTCCGTGCTGCCCGACCCGGCCCTGCCCGATACCGCCCGGGCCTACAACGTCTGCGTCACCGGCATCGGCGGCACCGGCGTGGTGACCATTTCGGCGCTGCTCGGCATGGCGGCGCATGTGGACGGCAAGGCGGTGACGGTACTCGACGTCGCCGGCCTGGCGCAGAAGAACGGCGCCGTCTACGCCCATGTGCGGGTGGCCGACGACGCGGACGCGCTGAACGCCGTGCGCATCGCCGCCGGGGGTGCCGACCTTCTGCTCGGCGCCGACATGGTGACCTCGGGCGGGTTCGAGACCCTGGCCAAGCTGGACCCGGCGCGGGCGCGCGCCGTGGTCAACGCCCGGCGCACCATGACCGCCGACTTCACCAACCTGCCGGACCTGGAATTCCCCGACGCCGAGCTGCACCGCGCCATCGCCGACGCGACGGCCGAGGCCGCCTTCGTCGACGTGACGCATCTGGCGCGCCGGCTCATGGGCGACACCATCGCCGCCAACATCATGCTGCTGGGCTTCGCCTATCAGAAGGGCTGGCTGCCGGTTTCGGCCGCCGCCGTCGAACGCGCCATCGAACTGAACGGCGTGGCGGTGGACTTCAACAAACAGGCCTTCGCCTGGGGCCGCCGCGCCGCCCACGACCCGGCGCTGGCGCACAAGCTCGCGGGCGGGCACGCCGACGACGAGGCCTCGCAGGCCTTCGACCTGGATGCCTTCATCGAACGCCGCATGGCGGACCTGACCGCCTATCAGGACGCGGCCTATGCGGCCAGGTACGTGAAAGCGGTGGACAGGGTGCGCGCCAGGGAGGCGGCCCTCGGCGCGGGCGGGACCGAGCTGACCGAGGCCGTGGCCCGGTCCTTGTTCAAGCTCATGGCCTACAAGGACGAGTACGAGGTCGCGCGGCTCTATTCCGCGCCCGCGTTCCGCCGGTCCCTGCGCGAGACCTTCCGGGGCGTGGAGAAGCTGACCCTGCATCTCGCCCCGCCGCTGCTGGCGCAGAAGGACCCGCGCACGGGGCACCTGATCAAGCGCGAATTCGGGCCCTGGGTCTTCTGGGCCTTCCGCCTGCTCGCCCCCCTGAAGGGCCTGCGCGGCACCGCCCTCGACCCCTTCGGCCATACGGCCGAACGCCGGATGGAGCGCAAACTGATCGGCGACTACGAGGCGACGCTGGAAACGCTTCTGTCGAAGCTGACCGCCGACAACCTGCCCCTCGCGGCCGAGATCGCCTCCCTGCCCCTCACGATGCGCGGCTTCGGGCACGTGAAGACGGCGAACGTGGAAAAGGCCAAGGCCCGCGAGGCGGACCTGCTCGCCGCCTTCACCGACCCGGCGGGGACGGCCAGGGCGGCGGAGTGACTATTGTCAGGGGCAACCGAAAAAATTGCAGGGGACGCATTTTGCCCGGCAACAAAGTATTCTTGAGTTGTTGTCCGCGTGTCGGGGGTTCGAGTCCCTATACCGCTACCATCGTTACCACCAACTCGGACGTCCATTTCCTATCCTCGCAAACGCCTACATGAACGGCAGGGTCATGAAGCTGAGCGTTGGAGAGATGGGGGCCTCATGCTTCGAGACGGCGCTGCGCGCCTCCTCAGCATGAGGTCATATTTATAAACTCCTCGCCTCCCCCTGAGGAGGCGCCCCGGGGCGCCGTCTCGAAGGGCGAGGCGGAGGCGCAACAAACAAGGGGAAAAATTACCCCGGTTTTTCTTGACGCAAGGGCAATTTTTCCCCTATGTTTTTGCGTCACCGGCGGGACCGATGAATGCCGACCCTCGCGACGTTTTCGACCTTCGTCATCCGCATGTATTTCGAGGACCACAACCCGCCGCACGTCCACGTCGTCGGCCCGGAGTTCGCGGCGAAGGTGGTGATCGCGGACGGCCGCGTCATCCGGGGCGCCCTGCCGGCCCGCGCCGAACGCGAGGCGGCGGACTGGATCGCCGCCAACCGCGCCCTGCTGATGGCGAAGTGGGCGGAATTCCAATGACCCGCCCGGCACCTCTCGTCGCCGAAAGGCCAGAACCATGAACCAGATCGACACGCCGCTTCGCATCAAGTCCGTTTCCGCCGGCAAGGTGCCGCTGACCCTCGCCGTCGTGTGGACCGACGGCAGCCGCGACGTGGTCGATCTTTCCGGTCTGGTCGCGCGCTCCCGCCACTTCACGGTGTTCGCCGACGACCCCGAGGCCTTCGCCGACGTCGGCGTGGCCGACTGGGGCTACAGCGTCGAATGGGGCAACGGCCTCGACTGGCCGGCGCCCAACCTGAAGCGGCTGGCCGACGAGCAGCGCAGCGTGACCGGCGCCGACCTGGCGGCCTGGCAGGAGGGCGCCGGCCTGTCCAACCGGGAGGCCGCCGACGTCCTGGGTGTCGACCTCAAGACCGTGAAGAACTGGCGGGCCGCCGCATTCCGCGACAAGCCCCTGCCCACGGCGGCGCAGTGGTCGATCCGCCATCTGACGCAGGAGCCCCTGGCCCTTATCGCCCACTACCGCCCGCGCCGCGCCGGCCGCCCGCGCAAGGCGGAGCGGGACAAGGGCAAGCGCACCGCCTGATCACATCACAAACGCCAGCAACGCCGGCAGGGTGAGGAACGACAGCGCCGTCGAGATCACCACCGTGCCCGCCACTTCCTCCGGCTGGTTGCCGTAGCGTTCGGCGAACAGATAGTTGAACACGGCGACGGGCATGGCGCACTGGATGATCAGGACGCCGCGCTCGGCCCCCGTAAACCCGAAGTAGTGGGCCGTGGCGACGCCGACGGCGAAGCCGACGCCGATGCGCATCACCGAAAGCAGCACCGCGCGCGGCAGGCTTTTCACGCCGAGCCCCGCGAGCGACACGCCCAGGGTGATCAGCATCAGCGGCACCGTGAGGCCGCCCAGGATGCGCGTCGTGTTGACGATCCAGGCCGGCGCGGTGACGCCGGTGAACATCAGGGCCATGGCGGCGAGTGTCGCGTAGAGCATGGGCAGGCGCAGCAACGCGCCGAGGGACGTCGCCCCCGCCGGCACGGCGACCCCGACAGTGAACAAGAGGAGCACGTTCACGGTGAAATAGGCGATGGCGAGGGCCAGGCCGTTGTCGCCGAAGGCGAGCAGGCAGAGCGGCAGGCCCATATTGCCGACGTTGCCGTAGGAGAGTGCGGAGAGGAAGGCCTTCTGGCTCAGCTTCATCAGCTTCAGAAACACGAAATAGACGGCGTAGAAGGCGACCATGGTGACCAGCGTCGCCGCGCCCATGGTCAGGAAGGCGTCGGGCTGGATCCTGGTGTCGATGAGGGTGAAGAACACCAGGCAGGGCGTGCCGATGTTGGTGACCAGCGAGGTCACCAGGGCCGTGTCGTAGGGCCGGCCCTGCTTGCGCCAGGTGTAGCCGATGACGGCGCAGACGAGGACCGGTGCGATGACGGAGAACAACTGGTAGGCCATGGGCGGGGGCGCTTTCGGTAGGTGGGCCCCAAGGCTTACGCCCGAACGCCCCCGCGTTCAACCTGCCTCATTCAACCCAGGCGATGCGCAGGATGTTGGTCGCCCCCGGGGTGCCGAAGGGCACACCCGCGGTCACCACGATGGGGTCGCCCTTTTTGGCGAAGCCGTCCTTCTGCGCCTCGGCCACGGCCTTGGACACCATTTCGCGGAACGAGTGGATGTCCTCGGACAGCACCGAATGCACGCCCCAGCACAGCGCCAGCCGCCGCGCCGTCTCGCGCTTGGGTGTCAGGCCCAGGATCGGCACCTGCGGGCGCAGGCGGGCGCAACGCAGGGTGGTCGAGCCCGTGGTGGTGAAGGTGACGATGACGGCGGCCGAAATGGTGTCCGCCACCTGGGTCGCCGCCACGGTGATGGCGTCGGCGGCCGTCGCCTCGTGGCCGCCGCGGCGGCGGTCGCGCATGGACTTGTAATGCTCGTCCTGCTCCACCCGCTTGATGATGCGGTCCATGGTCGCCACGGTCTCCACCGGGTACTTGCCGACCGCCGATTCCGCCGACAGCATGACCGCGTCGGCCCCCTCGTAGATGGCGGTCGCCACGTCCGACGCCTCGGCCCGCGTCGGCGTCGGCGCGCTGACCATGCTGTCGAGCATCTGGGTCGCGATGATCACCGGCTTGCCCAGCTGCTTGCACAGCCGCACGATGCGGCGCTGCTGCACGGGCACCTCTTCGGTCGGGCATTCCACGCCCAGGTCGCCGCGCGCCACCATGATCGCGTCGGACAGGTGGACGATCTCCTCCAGGTGCTGGAGCGCCGCCGGCTTCTCAAGCTTGGACATGATGGCGGCGCGGCCGGCCACCAGCTTGCGCGCCTCGGCCAGGTCCTCGGGCCGCTGCACGAACGACAGCGCCACCCATTCCACGCCCAGGTCGAGCCCGAAGCGCATGTCGTCGCGGTCCTTCTTGGTCAGCGGCGAGACGTCGAGGATGACGCTCGGCACGTTGACGCCCTTGTGGTTGGACAGCGTGCCGCCGATCACGATCTCGCATTCCGCGTGCTCCCTGGAGCATTCCAGGACCTTCAGGCGGATGCGCCCATCGTCGATCAGCAGGTCCGACCCCGGCTCCAGCGCCGCGAAGATCTCGGGATGCGGCAGGGGGGCGCGTCGGTGATTGCCCGGATCCTCGGTGTCCAGGTCCAGGCGGAACTTGTGTCCGGCGACCAGTTGGGCCGAGCCGGTGTCGACCTCACCGACTCGCAGCTTGGGCCCCTGCAGGTCCAGAAGGATGCCCACGGGGCGGTGGTACTTGCGTTCCAGCGAGCGGACGATGCCGTGGATCTTTTCGTGGTCGGCGTGGCTGCCGTGGGAGAAATTCATGCGGAAGACATCGACCCCGGCTTCGAAAAGCCTTTCGATGGCGTCCTGGCTGGACGTTGCGGGACCCAGGGTCGCGACGATCTTGGCGCGGCGTTCACGTTTCATGGCGGGGGTTATCCCTCTCCTTCCCTTGTCAACGGTCCCTGCAGGCATAGGCTTAAGCTGAAACGGAATCAAACTCACGTAAATATTCGTTGAAACCTTGCGACGGCGGGACGGCGGCGCCGTAATCGGTGTAATATCCCGGCCGCGGGGGCGGCCGGCCGTCTTGCGCAGATGCCCACGGATTAGGTAGGTATTAACCAATTTCGTGGCACCTAATAAGGGACGGCCAATAATCGGCCGCGTGTTTTTTTGGGAAGCGGGACGCCGGCGGCGCAATGGGGAGCGCCGGCATCCCAGGGGTAGAACTTGAGCACGCAGAGCATCATCAATGCGCTGGCCGGGCTGTCGCCGAACACGGACAAGGCGACGCTGATGGCGGCCGTCGACAAGGCGGTGGACGGCATCGTCCAGGAACTGGACGCGCAGGCCGGCGGCAAGGTGCGCCCGGACCTCCTGCAGGCGACCCAGACGACGCTGACGTTCCTCGAAGCCTGCGGCCAGATGAAGGACCCGGAATTCACGCAGCGCGCGCGCATCCGCGCGTCGGAGCTGCTGGAAGCCTTCGGCAAGGTGTCGGCCGGCACGGCGGCCGAGGGCGACGACGCCCCGCGCAGGAAGAAGCGCAGGAAACGCCCCGCCGGCGCCGACGCGAAACCCGGCAAGGCGGCCGCGGGCAAGGACGCCAAGGGCAAGGCGGCCAAGGGCAAGCCCGCCGCCGCAAAGCCGCAGAAGCCTTCGAAGCCGTCAAAGCCGTGGGAGGACAGCCCCTTCACCGAAGCCTTCACCGAGAACATCTGCAAGTACCTGCGCAAGCGCGCCATGCTGTGGTACGTGCCGCAACACACCCTGACGCCCACGCCCTTCCCGCTATCGACCCGCTTCGGCGACAACCTCGTCACGGCGATCAAGGAGCATTTCCTGCACCGCTTCTTCACCAACCGCCGGATCATGGTGCTGGAGGACGAACTGAAGCCGAAGAACTTCGAGGAAAGCGCATTCCGCGCGGTGTTCGACAAGCCCAAGAAGCAGAACCCCGTGCGCACCATCTGGGAGGACGGCCTCAACGACATCGAGCGCTTCCTGACCGACGACAAGCCGCAGCAGCAGAAGGCCGTGAAGACCAAGGTCAAGACCAAGAAGACCGGCGGGTTCCTGGGCTTCTTCCAGAAGGAGGAAAAGGTCGTCGAACGCGAGGTCGAGGACGACACCACCGAACTGGACCACGCCAAGGCGTTCTGGAACACCATCGCCGGGCCCGAGGTGAGCTACAGCCCGCCGAAGATGGAGGACTTCATCTTCCTCAAGTCCCTGTTCGAGTACTACCCCGAGCAGGTCGACGAGGAGCAGCAGGCGGTGAAGCAGATGCTGCAGCAGGAATACGGCTCCAACCAGGCCCGCGAGGGCGCGGCGCGTGACCACCTGAACGCGCTCATCAAGGACACGGCGCCGTGCTCGGGCGAGTTGACGGCGCTCTGGGCCTATCTCAGCGCCAAGGACGCCTTCGGCTACAACGTGTTCAAGTCGTTCACCTCCAGCCACGGCACATCCGCCGAGCAGCGCAAGCGTGCGCTGCCCTATTTCCTGCGCTGGATTCCCGACTTCACGGAACAGGAAGCGCCGAGCCGGCTGTAGGTCGTGTTAACCCTTTGCTAGCCCACCGCCGCGTAAGATATCCTGCATCCAATCCGACCGGCCCGGCGGGCTCAAGACAAGGTTCCGGCATGCTGAAGAAGGTGTTCTCCAAAGCTCTATTGTCCGTGGTCATGGACAAGAAGGCCCGCTCGACCCTGGACGCCGCCAGGACGCGCGCCGAACAGGCCCCGGCGGCGACCCCCGAGGCCCAGCCCGCCAGCGCCGAGGAACTGCGTGTCGCCGCGCGCCAGGCCCTGGAGCAGGCGGAAAAGGAACTGGCCGCGAAACCCCGGCTGACCGCCGACCGCAAGGCCCTGATCCAGCAGGCGCTTGCCGTGCGCAAGCAGAAGACCAGGATCCTCGACGATCTGGGCCCCGACCAGAAGATCAAGCTGCAGGCCATGGCGCTGGAGGCCTTCGGCCTGGATCCCACCAAGGGCGGGCGTTGACGCCCGCAGCCCCATCGACCGACGCCGACGCCAAAGCCGAGGCGACCGCGCGCGACCTTGCCGCCAAGGTCACGGCGGGCGATCTGCGCGCCCTGGCCCGCGCCATCACCTTGCTGGAATCGGGCCGCGCCGACCACCGGGCCCAGGCCGAGGCCCTGGTGCGGGCCCTGCTGCCCGCGTCGGGCACCTCAATCCG
>Ga0066644_10000536_pt1 | contig 23617 bp, 18 predicted proteins | sample CryGeyCG2114_020_FD_62735 | JGI IMG/M metagenome (GOLD analysis project Ga0066644, IMG submission 62735) | Groundwater microbial communities from aquifer - Crystal Geyser CG15_big_fil_post_rev_8/21/14_0.20 | ecosystem: Environmental > Aquatic > Deep subsurface > Groundwater | place: USA: Utah...
ACCGTCGGCTCTATGATGCGGGTCATGGTCCTGGCCCTCGCGATCGCCGCCTGGACGCTCGCGGGAACCACGCTGCTGGTTGTCACCCTCGCCAGCTTCCTGCTGCTCGGCTTCTTCAGCGGAGCGCAGCGGGTCGCCTTCCAGATGCTGATGGCGAAGCTCATCCCGATCGACCGGCGCGGACGCTTGCAGGGCATCCGCAACATGGCCGGCGGGCTCATCGCCGCGGGACTTGCCTGGGTAGCGGGGCATTATTTCATCGAGCAGAAATGGCTCGGCAACGGCTATGCCACGACCTTCCTGCTCGCCTTCCTGCTGACCTCGGTCGGCCTGTTCGTATTGCGGCTGGGCATCCGCGAGCCCGATGCGCCACGGCTGCGCCCGGTATTGCCGCTGCGCCAGCGGATCGGGCAGTTCGGCGAATTGCTCCAGCACCGCGATTTCCGCGCCTTCCTCATCGCGCACGGCCTCGCCGCGATCGCCCGCGTCGGTCTGCCCTTCTGGACGCTCTATGTCGGCGACAGGCTGGGGCTCGACGGAGCACTGATCGGTTCGCTCAGCCTCGCCTTCCTCGCCGCCGACACCCTATCGAACCTCGTCTGGGGATCGCTCGGCGACCGGATGGGCTTCCGCGCGGTCTATCTTGGCGCGCTGGCCAGCAGCCTTGCGGGCATGCTGTTGCTGGTCTTCGGCGACGGCTGGCTGCTCTACGCCAGCTTCGCCTTCCTCGGCTTCGGCTTCTCGGGCTGGATGATGGCGGCCATCTCGCTGGTGCTAGAGTTCGGCGAGCACGAGGACATCCCGATGCGCCTCGCGCTGACCACCACGGTCGAGGGCGGCGTGTCGTCGATCGGGCCGGTGCTGGTGGGGCTGAGCATTGCGGCGCTGGGTTACGTCCCGCTGATCCTCGCCGCCTTCGCCTCGCTGCTCGCCAGCCTGGCACTGATGGTCTGGCGGGTACGCGAGCCGCGCGGTTCAGCCTGACGGCGCGAGCATCCCTTCGGACATGACCGAAAGATAGGTCCGGATGGCCTCGCCCGGCGGATCGAAGCGCGCCGCCCAATGGCGCGCCTCATAGGCCGAATTGACCGTCGACATGATGACCTGCCCGGCTACCAGCGGATCGATCGCACGGACCGAACCGTCGGCGATCCCGTCGATCAGCATGCCGGCAAAGCGCCGGGCCAGCCGGTTCGAACGGGTCACTACATCGGCCTTGTGCTCCGCATCGAGCGCTTGCAGCGCCGTGGTGCGCAAGAGCGGCGTGGAATCGAAGAACTGCAATTCGACCAGTTCGGCCAGCACGCTTGAAAGCCGGGTCCAGTAATCGGTCCCGATCTCCCGGCCGGCGATCTGGACCGAGGACAGGCGATCATAGCTTTGCTGGAAACAGGCCAGCACCAGATCGTCCTTCGCCTGGTGGTGGTGGTAGAAGCTGCCCTTGGTGACGTTGAGGCTCTCGGCGATCCGGTTCACCGAGGCGCCGCGATAGCCGAGCTGGTTGATCATGACCGTCGCCGCGCGCAGGAACGCTTCGTTCTGGCCGGGTTCCTCGGTATCGGGCGTGCGCCAGTTGCCGATCAGCTGCTGCGGTTCGAAGGTCCCGCGCCGGGCTGGCAGGCCGTGGGCGAGAATGTCGAACAGGCGCTCCTCGATACGATCGAAATCGAGCACCGAATAGCGTTGCGACCACACCGGCCACCACATCATCGCCTCGAGCAGGACATGCGCCCGGGCAGAAAACAGCGCGCGCTCCTCATTGCTGCGCCATTCGCCGAAGAAGCGGCGCACGAGATCCACCACGCGCAGGTAATGCGCCATCAGCGGATCCTGCACCTCGGGTTCGAGCGTGCGGATTTCCGACAGGGCGGTGGTGAGGCCGCGTTCGCCCGCGCGGATGCGCTTGCGCAGCGCGATATGCGCGGCGATGAAATGACGCAGCCGCGCGGCCGGATCGGCCTGCCCCAGCGCTTCCTGCGCCATTCCCTCCATCAGCGTCAGCGTCTGGTCGTAAACCGCCACGACCAGCTGTTCCTTGCGCGGGAAGTAATAGGTCACGCTGGTCGCGTTGAGTCCGATCGCTCTCGCCACCTCGGCCAGTGTGGTCGCCTGTACCCCCACCTCGTTGATCAGTACCGAAGCGGCATGGATGATGGCCTCGCGTTTCTCGCCGAACTTGCGAGTGGCGGCGGGGCGGTTCATGCGAAGAACGCCCCGAGATCCTTCTTGAGGATCTTGCCATTGGCGTTGCGGGGGAGCGTATCCTCCACGAAGGCCACGCGTACCGGCACCTTGAACTTCGCCAGCCGCCCGGCAACCCATGCACGCAATTCCTCCTCGCTCGCCGACATGCCCGGGGCGAGGTGAACGACCGCCGCGGGTTCTTCGCCCAGCGTCTTGTGCGGAATGCCGATCAGCGCCGCGTCGGTCACCGCCGGGTGGTCGTAGAGGACGTTCTCGACTTCGGAGGAATAGATGTTCTCGCCCCCGCGGATGATCATGTCCTTCGCCCGGTCGGCGATGTAGCACCAGCCTTCCTCGTCGAGCCGGGCGAGATCGCCCGTGCGAACCCACCCGTCGACGAAGGTTTCGGCGGTCGCTTCGGGCCGGTTCCAGTACCCCTTCACCACCATCGGCCCGCGGGCCCACAACTCGCCCACCTCGCCCACCGGCAGCTCGGTCTTGCCGTCGTCGGCCATGATCCTGAGATCGGCCACCGCAACGGGCGGGCCGCAGCTGTCGGGGCGGTAGAGATAATCTTCGGAGGAATGGCCGGTGACGGTGGCCATGGTCTCGGTCATGCCCCAGCCATTGCCCGGCAGCGCGCCGAAAACTTCGTGAATCTTGCGCACCAGCTCGGGCGCAGAGGGGGCCCCGCCATAGGCGATCGCCTCGAGGCTGGAGAGGTCGTAATCCGTGCGCGCAGGGTGCTCGATCAGCTGCCAGGCGATGGTCGGAACGCCGCCGGTCAGATTCACCTTCTCGCGCTCGATCAGTTCGAAGGCCTTCACCGGGTCCCACTTGTGCATGAACACCATAGTATGGCCCGCCGCGACATAGCCCATCAAACCAGCCGAGCAGGCGGTGACGTGGAACAGCGGAATGACCGTGAGACCGACCTTCTGCACAGGTTCGGGCGGTTGTTCGCCCCGGCGCAGTGCGGCGCAGGCGGCGTTGAACCCGCTCGACAGGATATTGGTGCAGAGGTTGCGATGGGTGCCGAGCGCGCCCTTGGGCTGGCCGGTGGTGCCGCTGGTATAGAAGATCGTCGCTTCGTCCTCGGGCGCGATGTCGCACTCGGGCAAGTCGCCTTCGGGCAGCGCGGCATAATCGTTGGGCGCCCCGAGGATATCCTCGAGCCGCTCGGCACTATCCGGCACGCCATCGCTGCGCGAAATGAAGACCGTCTCGAGCCCGGACAGTTCGCCGCGGTGCGGGGCAATCCGGTCCCAGCGTTCATCGTCGCAGACGAGCAGCTTGGCGCCCGAATTCGACAGGCCGAAGGCAAGCTCCTGCCCCGTCCACCAGGCGTTGAGCGGCACACAGATCGCCCCGATCGTTACCGCGGCGAAAAAGACGACCGGCCATTCGGGAAGGTTGCGCATCGCCAGCGCCACGCGATCGCCCTTGGTCACCCCGCGCGCGCGGAATTCGCCCGCGAGGCGGGCCACCGCGCGGAACCATGCATCATAGGTAACCCGTTCGTCCTCGTAGATGGTGAACAGCCGTTCGCCGTGCGCGCGGCCCCCCATCGCGACCAGCCGCAGATTGGCGGGGGCGTTCTTCCATACGCGCGTCGGCACTCCGTGGATGTCGAGCGTTTCCATCTCGAAGCGCTCGCCCGGCGCCGTCAGCCGTGCCACGCATTCGCTTCGCGACATAGCCGGCCAGTTTTCCGGCGGCACGAACCCGATCGCCCGAGCGAGGTCGTTCATGGCATCCCCCTTCTCCGCCGCCTCTCTCCGGGCGACTCTCTCCGCGCTTGGTCTAAACCCGCTTCGCCCTTCCGCGCAAGCCGCCTTCGAAGCAGAGGTATGAGGGTGGCAAGAACAGATGAATTCGCTATTCGTGCAAAACCGAAGCATAGGTATGCGCGGTGGAGGAGAGAGGAATGTTCGAGCTGGCTAAGGCCGCGGCCCAGGGATTCGATGCCGACAGGCTGGCGCGGATCGCCCCCTTCCTGGCCGAGACCTATATCGAAAGCGGGCGCCTGCCCAATGCGCAGCTGGTGGTCGCACGCGACGGGAAGCCGGTGCACTACACAAAGCTCGGCAGCATGGGCGACGACCAACGGCCCCTGCGCGACGATGCCCTGTTCCGCATCGCCAGCATGACCAAGCCGGTGACCTCGGTCGCCTTCATGCAGCTGGTCGAGCAATGCCGGGTCGCGCTGGAGGAGCCGGTCACGCGCGTGTTCCCCGAATTCGCCGATCTCAAGATCTACGCCGGCGGCGGCGGCTCGATTCCCTTCGCACCGGGCGCGCCTGCGCATCCGATGCGCTTCGTCGACCTGCTCACGCATATGTCCGGCCTCACCTACGGCCTGCAGAATCGCAACAATATCGATGCAGTCTATCGCGAGCACAATTTCGACTTCGCCCGCGATCACCTCGACAGCGACGGCTTCATCGACAAGCTGTCGATGCTTCCACTCGAATTCGCCCCCGGGCAGGGCTGGAACTACTCGGTCTCGACCGACGTCCTCGGCATCGCGGTCGAGCGGATCAGCGGGATGCGTCTGGGCGACTATTTCGAGAAGCACATCTTCGCCCCGCTCGGCATGAAGGACACGCGTTTCGGTGTCGCCGAGGGCCATGCCGAGCGGCTGGTCGATGCCTATGCCTATCGCCCCGGTCAGGCGCCCAAGATGATCAATGCGGGCGCGACCAGCAAGCTGAACCGGCCGGGCACCTTCGACAGCGGTGGCGGCGGGCTGATCGGCACGATCGCCGACTATCACCGCTTCGCCGCGATGCTGCTCAACGGCGGTGAGCTCGACGGCGCACGCATCCTCGGCCCCAAGACCGTACGGCTCATGCGCACCAATCACCTTCCGAACAATGCCGACCTCACCGAGATATCGAGCAGCCTGTTTTCGGAAGCCAACAATGCCGGGACCGGCTTCGGCCTCGGCTTCGCCATGGTGATCGACCCGGCAAAGACGCTGATGCCCTCCAGCCTCGGCGAATTCTACTGGGGCGGCGCCTATTCGACCGCCTTCTTCGTCGACCCCGTCGAACGGATAACCATGGTCTTCATGACGCAGGTCTATCCTTCGTCGACCTATCCGATCCGGCGGCAGCTCAAGACGCTGATCTACTCCGCCCTCACCGAAACCTACGCCTGAGGAGACCCCCGATGACCTCGCCCATCCGCACCGAACGCCACGACAACGTCCTCGTCGTGATCTCCGACAATCCGCCGGTCAATGCGCTCGGCCAGGCAGTGCGCGCGGGCCTCAAGGACGCGATTGGCGAGGCGCTCTCCGACGACACGATCGAGGCCGTCGTGATCCGCTGCGACGGCCAGACCTTCTTCGCCGGCGCCGACATCACCGAATTCGGCAAGCCGCCCGTCGGACCCAACCTGCCCGAAACGCTCGACGGGATGGAAGCCAGCGACAAGCCGGTGGTCGCCGCGATCCACGGCACCGCGCTGGGCGGGGGCTGCGAGGTCGCGCTCGCCTGCCACTACCGCGTCGCCGTGCCGAGCGCGAAGCTGGGCCTGCCCGAAGTGAAGCTCGGCCTGATCCCGGGCGCTGCCGGCACCCAGCGCCTGCCGCGCCTCGTCGGCGCCGAGGCCGCCCTCCCCCTCGTCGTCGGCGGAAATCCGATTTCGGCGAAAAAGGCGCAGGCGATTGGCCTCGTCGATGCGCTGGCCGGCGAAGACAGCCTCGAAGCCGACGCCATCGCCTTCGCCAGATCGAAGATCGGCCAACCGGTCCCGCGTGCTTCGCAAGGCAAAGCCAATGAGGACGGCGTCCGCGACCCCGACCTGTTCGACCGATTCCGCGCCAGCCAAGCGCGCCGTATCCGCGGCTTCGATGCGCCCAATGCCGCGATCGAGGCGGTCAAGGCTGCGGGCGAGCTTTCGTATGCCGATGGCGTGAAGAAGGAGCGCGAGCTGTTCATGAAGCTGATGAGCGGCACGCAGAGCGCCGCCATGCGCCACTATTTCTTCGCCGAACGCGCCGCCAACAAGATCGACGACGTGCCCAAGGACACCCCGCTGATCCCGATCAAGAAGGTCGGCGTGATCGGCGCCGGCACCATGGGCGGTGGCATAGCGATGAACTTCCTCTCTGCCGGGATCCCGGTGGCCATCCTCGAGATGAAGCAGGATGCGCTCGACCGCGGCACCGGTGTGATGCGCAAGAATTACGAGAATACCGCCACGAAGGGCCGCATGACTGCCGACCAGGTCGAGCAGGCGATGGGGCTTCTGACCCCGACGCTGTCTTACGACGATCTTGCCGATTGCGACCTCGTGATCGAGGCGGTCTACGAGAACATGGAGGTCAAGAAGCAGGTCTTCGCCAGGCTCGACGAGGTGGTGAAGGAGGGCGCGATCCTTGCCTCCAACACCAGCTATCTCGACATTGACGAGATCGCCAAGGCGACCAAGCGCCCCGGCTACGTCGTCGGGATGCACTTCTTCTCGCCGGCCAATATCATGAAACTGCTCGAAGTTGTCCGCGGGGAGAAAACGCGTGACGATGTTCTGGCAACTGTCATGAAGCTTGCGAAGACAATCGGCAAAGTCGCCGCGGTCTCGGGCGTCTGCCCCGGCTTCATCGGCAACCGCATGCTTTCGAAACGCCAGGAGCAGGCGAACGAGCTGATCATGGAAGGCGCGAACTATTGGGAGGTCGACGACGTGCTGCTCGAATTCGGCTTCCCGATGGGCCCGTTCCAGATGGGCGACCTCGCGGGGATCGACATCGGCTGGCACCGCGACCCCACCAAGGTTACCACCATCCGCGAGGCGCTGTGTGCCGCCGAGCGCTTCGGCCAGAAGAACGGTAAGGGCTTCTACGACTACGACGAGGCGCGCAACCGCACGCCGTCGGACGAAGTGAAGGCGATCATCGCCGATTTCGCTGCCAGGGAAGGCAAGCAGCAGCGCGAAATCTCCAAGGACGAAATCCGCGAGCGCCTGCTTTACCCGATGGTCAACGAGGGCGCGAAAATCCTCGAGGAAGGCATGGCCCAGCGCGCGAGCGACATCGATGTGGTTTGGATCAACGGCTACGGCTGGCCGCTCTATACCGGCGGCCCGATGTTCTGGGCGCAGACGATCGGGCTCGATACCGTCGTCGCAGGCCTGGAAAAGCATGGCCTTCCGGTCAGCAACTATCTGCGCGAAAAGGCCGAAGGCAGCGGCAAGTTCGACTAGAACAGGGCGGAATCTGCGACATTTTTGAAACGCCGGTACGGAAATCGGTCGACTGGGCAAGTCGTTCGTCCAGCTGCGCTTGACTTGCAACGGGCGGACGGCTTGTGACCCACCTAAAGGGACTCTGCACAAGCTGGGTCCGGGATGAGAGGAGAAACTATGAGAAAGTTCGGTCTACGCCACCAATGCGCCTTCGGTGCGCTCGCGATTTCGCTTGCCATCGCTCCCGCAGCGGCCCAGGCGCAGGATGCGACAACCGCAGATGCCGAAGAAGCTCAACCGGCTGACAATACCGGCCTGGATACCGGCAATGTCATCATCGTCCGCGCCCAAGGCCGCGAACAGGCCCTTGCCGACGTGCCGGTCGCCGTCTCGGCCGTCTCGGGCGAGATGCTCGAGAAATCGGGCGTCGCCGACATCCGCGACCTTACCCAGGTCGCGCCCTCGCTGCTGGTTTCCTCTTCGGGCAACGAAGCCAATGGCTCCGCCCGTATTCGTGGGATTGGTACGGTCGGCGACAACCCCGGCCTCGAAAGCTCGGTCGCGGTCTTCGTCGACGGCGTCTATCGCTCGCGTTCGGGCAATGCGCTGTCCGAACTCGGCCCGCTCGATCGCGTCGAAATCCTGCGCGGTCCGCAGGGCACCCTCGGCGGCCGCAACTCCTCGGCCGGCCTGATCAACATCTACACCGCGCCGCCCGAATTCGAGTTCTCGGGTTACGGCGCTTTCACTTACGGCAACTACGACGCGATCAAGGTCGAAGGCGGCGTGAACGCCCCGCTCGGCGATACTGTCGCGGCCCGGGTCGACGGCGTCTATTTCAAGCGCGACGGCTTCTATAACGACGTGGTCAACAACGTGAAGTCAACGAGCGTGACCGCTATCTCGTTCGCGCGCAGCTGCTGTTCGAACCGACCAGCGACATCAGCTTCCGCCTCGTCGGGGACTATTCGAAGAAGGACGAAGCCTGCTGCGCCGCCACCTTCGTCCAGCCCGACTTCGCGCCGCTGGCCCGTGTATCGCCCGGCCTCGATCCGTTCACCCGCCCCAATGGCGGCCCCGCGCTGACCAGCACGAGCAACCCGATCGTCCCGATCCTGCTCGGGCTTGGCCAGGACCCGCGCGCACTGACGCAATCGACCTTCGATCGTGACATCTATGTCACGCCCGGCCGCACCTATGCTGGCGAGACCGAAGACTGGGGCCTCTCCGGCGAGCTCAACTGGGATTTCGGCAACGTCACGCTGACCTCGATCACGGGCTATCGCGAATATTCGAACTTCCAGGCTTCCGACACCGACTACACCCAGGTCGACATCCTCTATCGCGCGCCGGGCGAAAATGCCGGGGCGCGTGAGTTCAAGACCTTCACCCAGGAGCTGCGGCTCAACGGCACGGCCTTCGATGACCGGCTCGACTGGCTCGTCGGCGCCTATTACGCCAATGAGAAGCTGCAAACGCGCGACAACCTGCGTTTCGGCAGCGACTACGGCACCTTCGCGAACTGCCGGATCGCGCTGGCCATCAATCCCGCGCTGGCCAACCCGTCCGCCGACAACTGCTTCGGCGCCAACATCGCCGCTCTGACCGCGGCCAATGGCGGCGCTGGCGCGTTCGGCCCTGCCACGCCGCTTATCGTTGCCGGCATCAACAATCTGGCCCAGATACGCGATCTTGGCGACACGGGCGACGTATACAACCAGACGAGCGAGAACTTCGCCGTCTTCACCCACAACATCGTCCACATCACCGACACCGTCGATCTGACGCTCGGCCTTCGTTACACCAACGAAACCAAGGACTTCGATGCCACGTTCAGCAATGACAACGTGTTCTGCCCGCAGAACCGCGCGCTGCTGAGCGGCCTCCTTACGACGCCTCTTGCGGGCCTCGCCGGCGGCCTCATCGCGCTGTCCTGCCAGGGCAACTCGACCAGCGAACTCGACGGCGTCTCGGTCGCCGACACACGCGACGAGGACGAGTTCACCGGTACGGCCATCCTCAGCTGGAAGCCCAACCCGGACTGGCTGGTCTATGGTTCGTACTCGAAGGGCTACAAGGCCGGCGGCTTCAACCTCGACCGGTCGGCGCTGTCCAACCCGCTGCAGTTGAACCCCAACAACCTCGACACGGCGAACCTCCAGTTCGACGCGGAAACGGTCAACGCCTACGAAATCGGCCTGAAATACGCCGCCCGCAAGTGGGGCTTCAGCGTGGCAGCGTTCCGGCAGGAATTCAGCAACTTCCAGCTGAACACCTTCAATGGTTCGGTCTTCCTGGTCCAGAACATCAACGGCTGCGACACCGATCTCGGCGGGGCCGATCGCGACGGCAGCGCCGCCACGGGCGCCTGCGCGGTCGACAACGTCGCTCCTGGCGTGGTCGCGCAGGGCTTCGAATTCGAAACCTCGCTCAGCCCGATCCGCGACCTGACCATGACCATGGGCATCACCTATTCGGACACCAGCTACGAGAGCAATCTCGTCGGCCGGGACGACGGTTCGCCGCTCGATCCCGCGTTGCGCCTGCTGCCGGGCGACAATCTCTCGAATGCGCCCGAGCTGGCGGCAACCGCTTCGCTCAGCTGGACCCCGCCGATCGGCAATTCGGGTCTTTCGGGCCTGGTGTTCCTCAATGCCCGCACTACCGGCGACTACAACACCGGCTCGGACCTGCTCTATGGCAAGGAACAGGATGGCTACACGATCGTGAACGGTCGCATCGGGATCACCGGCCCCGATCGCCGCTGGGGGGTCGAGCTGTGGGCCAACAACCTGTTCGACGTCGACTATACGCAGGTGGCGTTCAACACGCCGTTCGTGGCGCCGCAACAGACCTACTCGGCCTTCCTGGCCGAACCGCGGACCTACGGGATCACGGTGCGCGCCGGTTTCTGACCGCGCATCCCTGCCAATCCACGAAGGGCCCGGCATCCACGATGCCGGGCCCTTTTTTCATGTCTCCCGGAAACCGGGCGGCGTTTCGTAGGCCCTTCGTTCGTACCCTTTGCCCGGCGACATCATTCGAACTGGCGGTACGAGATGCTACGTAAGTTTCGAACATAATTCCCCCTAACGCTTGACATAAAGCGCAAGAGCGCATTGAATTTCGATTGGAGGGTACGCGTCAAGACGTGCTCCCGAGGGAGAGAGGACCATGACCAGATTCACATTACGCCACAGCTGCGCCCTGGGCGCGCTCGCGATCGCCGCCCTGTCGTCGAACCCGGCGTTCGCCCAGGCCGAGGCCACCGCTGCCGCGGCACAGGACGAGACCCGCATCGTCGTCACCGGCTCCTACATCCGCGGCACACCCGAAGATGCGGCGCTGCCAGTCGACGTCCTCTCGGCGGAAGAGCTCCAGAACAAGGGCATCACCTCGCCGCTCGAGATGATCAAGGAACTCCCCTCGGTCGGATCGGTGCTCGGCGACACGAACCAGTTTTCCACCGCAGCGCAGGGATTCCAGGGCAACGGCTCGATCAACCTTCGCGGCCTCGGCCAGACCCGCACGCTGGTGCTGCTCAACGGCAAGCGGATGATCCAGGCACCCGGTGACGGCTTTACCGATACCAACTTCATCCCGCTCTTCGCGCTGCAGCGTGTCGAAATCCTCAAGGATGGCGCTGCCGCCACCTATGGTTCGGACGCGATCGCCGGGGTGGCCAACTTCATCACCCGCACCAATTTCGACGGGGTCGAGGTTGCCGGCGACTGGACCTTCATCGATGGCTCGGACGGCAACTACAACGTCAGCGCGCTCGTGGGGAAGAATTTCGGCGACGTAAACGTGATGGTCGGGGCTGGCTGGCAGCACCGCTCGGAACTCGCCACCACTGCCCGCGACTACACATCGCAGACCTATGACGTGAATGCCTCGGGCTATTCGGCACTCGCCACGCCGGGCCTCTTCGCGGTGACCTATCTCGGAGCCGGCGGGCTGAACACGGTCCTGTCGCCGGACAAGGGATGTAATGAACTCGGCGGTTTCCAGACCGGACCGGTATGCCGTTTTACCTATATTCCCTACGACAACATCACCGAAGAAGAAGACCGCTACCAGGTCTACGCCAAGGCCGAGGCGGATCTCGCCGACGGTGTGCGCTGGCATCTCGATGCCTTGTGGGCCAAAACCGACCTTGAGAGCCTGAATTATTCGCCGGCCTTCCCGCCGACGCAGGGGCCGAAAGGGTCTGGCTTCGTAAGCGCATTCTCCACCTCACCGGCCAACCCGGCCGTGGCCGCGTTCCTCGCCCAGCAGGGCCTGCCCCCCTCGGGCGGTGCCAATGGCCCGGTGGTCGCGGTGACCAACGTCTTCTACCGCCCGTTCGGCTTCCTCGGCAATCCGCGCGATACCGAACGCGGTGCCGGTGAGGGCCTCGCCAAGAACAACGCCTGGCGTATTTCGACGGGGCTCGAATACGACCTTGGCGACAGCCTCGTGCTGAACATGGATGGCACCTATTGGCGCTCGGCCCGCACCGCCTATGCCCCGGGTATCGTCGGTTCGCGCCTGCAGGCGGCCCTCAACGGCTTCGGCGGGGCAGGTTGCACGGGCACCACTCCGGGAGCCAATGGCTGCAAGTGGTTCAACCCGTTTGTGCTCGCCGGTCCGGAAAACCCGGCCAACAATCTCGCCAACCCATATTATGTGCCTGGCTTCGAGAATGATCCGGACCTGGTGGCTTGGCTCCAGATTCCCAACGGGACCTTCCAGCGCGAAGAGCAGTTCGTGATCGACATGGTGCTTGCGGGCGGAACCGGCTTCGAACTGCCCGGCGGAGAGGTGAATTTCGCCTTTGGCGGCCAGTATCGCAAGAACAACTTCATCAGCCGACCGCTGAACGACGAGTCAAATCTCGACATCAACCCGTGCTTCATCGAAGGCGACCAGAGCTGCGTTGGCACTGCGACCGATGGTGTCGGCCCGTTCATCTTCCTCGGCGGCACGCGGCCCGTCGCGCTGGACCAGAGCGTCTACGCCCTGTTCGGCGAACTCCAGTTGCCGGTGCTCGACAATCTGGAAGTCACAGCCGCCATCCGCTTCGAGGATTACGGCGACCCGATCGGATCGACGATCAATCCCAAGGCAGCAGTCCGCTTCGAGGCGACCGACTGGCTGACACTGCGCGGTTCGATCGGTACGACTTTCCGCGGGCCGCTGGCCAGCAATGTCGATGCCAACTTCGTCACCGCTTTGCAGGGGCTGACCGCTGCGGGCGGCAACTACAAGTCGGTCGATATCTACGGCAATCCGGCGCTCGATCCGGAAACCGCGCTGACCTACAACTTCGGCTTCATCGTCGATACCGGCAACTTCACCTTCAGCGCCGACTACTGGACCTACGATTTCAAGGACCAGATCGTCATCACCCCGGCCGATGCCATCGCCAGTTCGGTCGCAACCGGGGCGCTGACGGCGAACGGGACCCGGCTGATCGACTGCAACGCCGCGCTGATCGGGCTGATCACGCTTTCGGGCAACGCCTGCACGGCCACCTCGACCGGGCTCGACATCGCCCGGGTGCGGACGCAGTACGTCAACGGTCCCGACGTCAAGGTGCGTGGCATCGACTTTGCCGCCAATTACGATATCGAAGCCGGCTTCGGCGTGATCTCGATCGGCGGCAATGCGACGTGGAACCTTGCCTACAAGACCGACGATTTCTCCGTGGACGGGGTGCTTGTGACGAGCGCCTACGATGCAGTCGGCTTCGGCAACTACTTCCGCGACCCGGGCACGCTGCCCGAATGGCGCGCCAACGGCTACGTCAACCTCCGCACCGGGGGGCTGAACGCGCGCTATTCGATCAACTACATCGACAGCGTGTTCGACGAGCGCTGCACGGCCGATCCGTGCTTCGTCATCGCGGGCGTTCCTGCGGGCAGCAATTACGGCCGGAACAGCGGCAGCTATACGCAGCACGATCTGGTGCTGAACTATACGCTGCCGGTGCAGTTCGCCGAGGTTCAGCTGACCGCTGCGGTGATCAACATCTTCGACGAAGCGCCCGCCGAGGCCTACCTGCCGCTGGGGTACAATCCCTTCATCGGCAACGGCATCGGGCGCAACTTCCGCCTCGGCCTGCGCACCCGCTTCTAGCGACGGTCGAACCAAACGGACGGGGGGCCCGGGCGCAAGCTTCGGGCCCCTCGACATTGAACCAGAGGGAACTGCCATGTCGTCATTCGATCTGACCGGGAAGGTCGCCATCGTCACCGGGTCGAGCCGCGGGATCGGCCGAGCGATCGCCGAGGGGCTCGCCACGCAGGGCGCGCGGGTGGTCATTTCGAGCCGCAAGCAGGATGCCTGCGAAGAGGTCGCCGCGGCGATCAATGCCGAGCATGGTAAAGGCACCGCTGTGGCGATTGCGGCCAGCATCTCCGAGAAGGCCCAGCTCGAGGATCTCTTCGCGCAGACCAAGACCGCGCTCGGCCCCGTCGACATCCTCGTCTGCAATGCTGCGAGCAACCCCTATTACGGATCGATGGACGGGATCGCAGACGAGCAGTTCCGCAAGATCCTCGACAACAATGTCATCTCGAACCACTGGCTGATCCAGCTTGCCCTGCCGGACATGCGCGCCAAGGGCGATGGGGCGGTGGTGGTGATCAGCTCGATCGGGGGGCTGCGCGCCTCGACCACGATCGGCGCCTATTGCATTTCCAAGGCCGCCGATTTCCAGCTGGTGCGCAATTATGCGGCGGAGAACGGCCAGCACGGTATCCGCATCAACGGCATTGCGCCCGGCCTCGTGAAAACCGATTTCGCCAAGGCGCTGTGGGACAATCCGAAGGCGCTTGCCGCCACTGAAAAGGCGCTTGCGATGCGCCGGATCGGCGAGCCGGAGGATATCGCCGGGGCGGCGGTCTATCTCGCCTCGCCGGCGGCGAAGTGGACCACCGGCCAGACCATCGTGGTCGACGGCGGAGCGACGATCTAGGCCGGCATCCTAGGGAAGCTCGCTCCCGCCCAGCGCCTGCCACAGCAGCACGCGAGCGCGGCGCGCACGGCCCAATGCCGCCGCGGCGCGTTCGCCGCTCGCATCGGCAGCCCGGCGCGCCTCGAGCACGGTGAGGAAATCGGCGAGGCCGGCCTGGTAACGCGTGCCCGCCAGACGCGCGGCGCGCTGGAGATTGGCCGCCTCGCTCGCAGCAGCGGCGGCCTCGGCATCGGCAGCGGAGACAAGGCCGTATCCGGCTTCCGCATCGCCCAGCGCCGTGTAGACTGCGCCGCGATAGCCCTCGAAGGCCGCCTTCTTCTCGGCCGCGGCACCATCGATCTCGGCCGCGATCCGCCCGAAGTCGAGCAGCGGGCCGGCGATACCGGCGGCGAGCGATCCGACCACCGAGTCGCTGTCGAACAGGTCGCCGAGGCCGAAGGCCAGCAGGCCTATCGCGCCCGATAAGTTGAAGCTGGGGAAGCGCTGGCGCGCGGTTGCGGCCAGCTGCGCATCGGCAGCCGCCAGCGTGGCTGCGGCGGCCACCACGTCGGGTCGGTTGGCGAGCAGCGCCGAAGGCAGCGTCGCGGGCGGTGGGGGGACATCGTCTCCCGCGGCCTCACGGGCCAGTGCGGTGCGGACATCGGCACCGCCCTGTGCGGTCAGCGTCACAAGCCGCCCGAGCAACCGCGTCCGCTCGCTCTCGAGCGCCGCCAGCCGGCTGCGCGAACTCGCCGCCGAACTTTCGGCCCGGACCCGGTCGAACCCCGGAGCGAGGCCCGCGCGTTCGCGTACGCCGGCCAGCCTCGCCAGTTCGTCGGCGGCGGCGAGATCGCTGCGAACTTCGCGCTCGCGCGCCTCGAGCGTGCGCCAGTCGATGACGCTCGCGGCGATTTCGGAAAGGAGCGCGATCCGCACTGCCTGGGCCTGCGCATTTGCGGCATCGACCCTTGCCAGCGCGGCGCGCTCACTCGCCTTGAGGCGCCCGAAGAGATCGACGTCCCAGCGCGCGGTGAGATTGGCGGCATAGGACACGCGTTCGGTATCGAAGGCGATGCCCGCCGGCAGGTTCCCGCCGAAAGAATTGGGATTGGTGCGCTGCCCGGTCACCGAGGCATTGGCGCCGATGGAGGGAAGGCGTTCGGCACCGGCACGGTCAGCTCCCGCGCGCGCCTGCTCGATACGCGCGACCGCCTCGCCGAGCGTAGGCGAGGATGCAAGCGCCTGTTCGGCCAGCGCGACAAAGGCAGCATCGCCGGTGGGCATCAACCGGGCTAGCGCCGTCCCGGTCTGCGCGTCGGGCGCGAAAAGGAAGCCATCGGGCAGATCGGGCAGCGGCGTCGCCACGTCGGGCGGCGGTCCGGCTGTGCAGGCGGCCAGCGCCAACGCGCTGGCGGCGGTGAGGAGCACCCGCAATTTCACTCTCCGTCACCCTTGGCGGGTATATAGGCATCGACCTGCTGGCCGACGCGGAACAGTCCGTTCGTCTCGGGCAGCTGGTAGATCACCTGCAACACGCGCACGTCGACGCGTTCGGCGGCGCTGTTGGTGAGCGAGCGCTTGGGGACAACCAGCGGTTCTGCGCGCACGAATACTGCCTCCACCTGCCGGTTCGCCGCGCCGCGCGGGCTGACCGTGGCGGGGGCGCCCAGCCGAAGGTGCGGGGCCTGTTCCTCGTCGATGTCGATCCGGACGTGGAGCGGGCTCGTCTGGCCCATCTCGATGAATGGCTGCGCCCCGCCCCCGCCCATGGTGCTGACGAATTCGCCCTTGCGGATATTCACCGCCAGGATCTCGCCCGCGATCGGCGCACGGATCGCCAGCCGGTCGATCTCGGTGCGCGCCGATCCGGCGCGCGCCTCTGCCGCCTGCAGGCGCGCCTGCGCCAGCCGCAGGCGTTCGCTTGCCGCGGCGGCTTCACCCTCGGCGCGGATCACTTCGGTGCGGCTGACTGCAGCGGGATCTTCGACCTGTCGGTAGAGCGCAAGCTGGCGGGCTGCCGTGGCGCGCGCGCTCTGTGCTTCGGCGATCGCGGCGCGGGATTCGGTGATAGCGGCCCGCGCCTCGCGCAGCTGCGCGCGGGCGGCACGATCGTCGACCTTGAACAGCAACTGGCCCTCGCCGACACGGTCGCCCGGCTCGACGTAGAGACCGGTAACGAGCCCCGAAAGCGCCGATCCGATCTGGATCGTCTCGCTCGACGGTTCGACCACGCCGGAACCCGCCACACGAGGCTTTGCGGCAAGATCGGCAGGCGCATGCGGCGGCTCGCGCTCGGGATCAGACAGCGTGCGGTCGGGCAATCCGGCAAGGATGAAGGCCGCCGCGCCGAGCAAGCCGACCACGGCGATCGCCGGGAGAATCTGGCGCGGAAAGCTGAGGTTTTTCCAGTCGAGGGCCATGTCAGTGTCCTTCGGGCATGTCGCTGCCGTCATGGGTGATCCGGCCGTCCTCGAGCACGAGGATGCGGTCGGCGAGGTCGAAGATACGATTGTCGTGGGTGACGATGATACAGGCGCGGTTCTCGGCCACGGCAACCTCGCGCAGCAGGTCCATCACCCGGCGGCCGGAGGATGCGTCGAGCGCCGCCGTGGGCTCGTCGCAAACCACCAGTCGCGGTTCATGCACCAGTGCACGGGCGATGGCGACGCGCTGCTGCTGGCCACCCGACAGCTGGCTCGGCAGCTTGCCCGCCTGATCGCCGATGTTGAGTTTCTCGAGCATTTCCACCGCGCGCCTGCGCGCCGCGTGGCGCTCCATTCCCTGGGCGATCAGCGGCACTGCGGCATTGCTGGCGGCATCGATCGAGGGGATGAGATTGTACTGTTGGAAGATGAAGCCGATGTTGGCGAGGCGGAATTCGACGAGGTCGGTGTCGCCGAGGTCGTAGATGTCGGTCCCGAATACCTTCACCTCGCCCAGGGTCGGCCAGAGAATCCCGCACATGATCGAGATCAGAGTGGTTTTGCCCGACCCGCTTTCGCCGACGAGGAAAGTCATCTCTCCCGCGCGGATATCGAGATCGATCCCGTGCAGCACGGTGATCGTCTGCTGCCCCGCCTGGAAATCGCGCGTCACGCCGCGGGTGCAGATCGCCGCTTCGGGATTGCAGCCGCCAATTGCGCTGGTGTCGAGCTTGCTTCCCATCAGCGGAACACCGATGCCGGTTCGGTCTTCAGAACGTTGCGCAACGCCAACCAGCCGGTGAGCGCCAGGATCAGCGCGACCGACGCCAGGCTGATCAGCGGAATCTGCCAGGGGATGTAGAAGCCCTTGAAGGTCGGGTTGCTGGCAAAGCCCCAGATAAAGATAATCGTGCCCAGCACGCCCAGGCCATAGCCGATCAGCCCGACCAGTCCCGCCTGCACTGCCACCATGCGGCGGATCTTTGTATTGGTCACGCCGATCGCCTTGAGCGCGCCGAACTGCTTGATGTTGTCGCGGATGAAGAGGCTGAACGTGAGACCGACGATCGCCACGCCGACGATGAAGCCGAGCGCCACGGTGATCCCGAAGTTGAACGGGATGCCGGTGTTCTCGATGATGAAATCGATCCCGTCCTCGGCGAACTCGTCGCGCGTGCGCGCCTTCAGCCCCGTCTCGCGCGTGATCCGTTGCGCCAGTGCGTGCGCCTGCTCGGGATCCTCCGCCCCGACCAGGACGAAGGACAGGCGGTTGCGGGTCCCGGGGACATAGTTCAGCGCCTGGCTGTATTTGGTGTAAAGCACCACGGTGCTGGTGAAGCTGGGAATGGCGTCGGCGATACCGCGGATGACCGCGCGCTGGTCGTTGAGCTCGAGCCGCTCGCCGATCGGTGACTGGTCGGGGAACATGCGCGTCGCCCCGACATCGTCGATGATGACGCTGTCGGGGATCGAGAGGATATCCTTCGATCCTTCGATCATCCGCTTGGGCAGGCCGATGAGCGTGGCATCGTCGACCCCGATCACCGCCACGCCCTCGAGATCGCCATCCCCGGTGCGGACGCTGGCCTGCGCGCGGATATGCGGCACCGCCCAGGCGACCCCGGGCACGCTGCGCACCTTATCGAGCGCAGTCGAGGGCATGGCATAGGCGACATCGGTGGTGCGGCTGACCGGGTCCATCACCCAGATATCGGCGCTCGAGACGTTATAGACACCGCTCGCCCCGCGCTCGATGAGATTGACGAAAATGGTCAGCTGCTGTGTGATGAGCAGGGTCGAAAAGGCAATTCCGAATACGAGCCCGTAGAACTTCTGGGCATCGCCGGTGAGCATCCTGATCGCGATCCAGAGCACGTGCGCTTGCCTTGTTCCCTCGCTTCGTCCATTATTGAACGATGTAGTTCACATGAACGGAGGCGTTCATATTGTCAAGCACCGCGCCCAAACGCAGTGGCCGCCCGGCAGACGAGGCCAAGCGCGAGGCGATCCTTGCCGCCGCGGCGGCGAGCTTTTTCGAGCACGGCTTCGCGGCCAGTTCGATCGAGCAGATCGCGGCCGATGCGGGTGTATCGAAAGTCACGATTTACAACCGTTTCGGCGACAAGCGCGCCCTGTTCACGGCGGCTGTCGAGCAGGAATGCGCGCAGTTGCGCAGCAGCCTGGAAGTGCCCGAGATCGGCTCGGGCAGCCTGCGCGACCGGCTGACCGCCATCGCCGAAGCCATGGTAACCTTCCTGTCGCGCTCCCGGATGGTGCAATTCGAAAGGCGCATCGCGGCCGAGACCGAGCACGAGCCGGCGGTTGGCGAAGCGTTCCTGGCCGCGGGGCCCTTGCGGATGAAAAAGGCCTTCGCCGCGCGGCTCGCCGCCATGCATGAGGCCGGTGAAATCGACATCGACGACCCCGAACTGGCGGCCGAACAATTCGCCAGCATGTGCAAGGGGATGGGCGATCTCGAGCGCCGCTTCGGCGCGCCGGACGATCCCGGCCGCAACCGCGCGCGGATCGCCGGTGCGGTCGAGGTCTTCTGTCGCGCCTACGCCCGGCGCTGAGCGGGCCTCAGCGCTCGAGCGTGATCGAAATCCTGCGGTTGCGCGGATCGGACGGGTCGTTCGCGATCAGCGGTTCGGTATCGGCGACGCCTTCGATCCGGCGGAAGCGATTGCGCGCGATCCCGTGACGAATGAGCATCTGCCGCGTGGTTTCGGCGCGCCCGGCAGAGAGCGACCAGTTGTTGACCCGCGCCGGATCGCGATACTGCAGGGCATCGGTATGTCCGCGCACGGTGATCTTGCCGCCCTCGGGCCCGATCGCCTCGGCGATAAGATCGAGCAAGGCTCGTGCATCGGTGGTCAGGACGGTGGTTCCCAGGGAAAACATCGAGAAGTCCGCATCGTCGACCAGGTCGATCCTGATGCCGGTGGTCGTATCGACCATGCGCACCTGACGCATAAGCCGCTTGAGGCGTTCCTTGTCGGCGATCGCCTCGGCTACGCGGCGCTCGATCTGTTTGACGCTGGCGGCGCCCTCCTTCGGGCCGCCGGTCGCATCGCGCGGAACGGTCAGCGTCTTGGTTCCGGTCTGCCCCGCGGCATGCGGATAGCTGTCGACATCGACCAGCGAGGAACCGCCGAGCACGCCATCGGCGCCCGCGCTCTGCTCCTTGGTCTTGACCAGTGTCGGCGTGAAATAGTCGGCCAGTCCCTTGCGCTGGTCCTCGGTCGTTGCGCCGAGCAGCCACAGCAAAAGGAAGAAGGCCATCATCGCGGTCACGAAGTCGGCATAGGCCACCTTCCAGGCACCGCCATGATGCCCGGCCGCGACCACGGTGACCTTCTTGACGATGATCGGAGCGGGTGGTTCGTTGCGGCCCGCCGCCTTGCTGGCCATCCTACCGACCCCTGAGTGCGTCGAGCAGCTCGTTCAGCCCCGGGCGAACCGTATGGCCTAGGCCCGAGCGGGCGCTTTCGACCACCAGCGGCTGCGGGTGGCCGTAGAGCGAGGCGATGATCACCTGCTTGACCGCGTGAAAGATCTGCTCGTCCTGTTCGAGCACCTGCTTGAGGCGTCCGGCGAGCGGGCCGACGATACCATAGGCCAGCAGCACGCCGAGAAAGGTTCCGACCAGTGCCGAGCCGATCATGCCGCCGAGGATTTCGGGCGGCTTGTCGATCGAACCCATGGTCTTGACCACGCCGAGGACGGCCGCGACGATCCCCAGCGCTGGCAGCGCATCGGCGAGCGACTGGAGCGTGTGCTGCGGCTCGTGGAGCTCGTGGAAATGCGTCTTCATCGCATTGTCCATCACTTCCTCGACCGCATGCGTCTCGAGCGTGCCCGACGATACCACCAGCAGCGTCAGCGTGTCGCAGATGAGACCCACGAGCGGCTCGTTCTTGAGCAGATTGGGATAGGCGCTGAAGATCGTCGAATCCTGCGGGTTTTCGACATGGCTCTCGAGCGCCACCGGCCCTTCGTTCTTGAGCAGCTTCATGCATTGCGCGGTCAATGCGATCGCGTCGATATGATCCTGCTTGGTGTGCTGCGGCCCCTTGAAAATGACCTTCAAGGATCGACCGATCGCCTTGAGGCCATCCATCGAATTGCCCGCCACCAGCGCGCCGATTGCGGCGCCGCCGATGATCAGCATCTCATGCGGCACGGCTTCCATGACAGGCCCGAGGGCGCCGCCGGTGAGGGCGAAGCCGCCGAACACCATGACGAGCAAGATGACTATTCCGATTGCGGCGAACACGATTGAATCCCCTGTTGTTTGCGGCCGCGATCAGCGCAGCATCGAGAAGAGCGAAAGATTGGCGAGACGGACGAAGCTGGCCTGGGTTGCCTCGAGGACGGTAAGCGTTTCCTGCAGCCGGCTCATCGTCACGGCGATATCGGCACCGCCAACATTCGAGCGTTCATCGGCCACGCGTTCGGCATTGGCCTCGCGCCGTTCGCTCATCAGGTCGATCCAGTTGAGCCGCGCGCCGACCACGGTCTGCGCGGTGGTGACTTTCTCGAGACCCGCATCGAGGTCGACCAGCGAGGCGGCGCCGGCATCGGCCCCGCCCTGTCCGCCGGCCTTGAGCGCGGTCGCCAGATCACCGAGCACGGTGAACAGGTCTTTCGAGCCATTCGCGGTATCGAACTGGAAGATCTCGGGACCGGTCAGACCCGGCACCACCGACTGCCCCTCGCCGATTTCGAGCGGCGTGACTTCCGTGGTGCCCACGAACTGGATCACGCCGCCGTTGTCGGCATAGGCCGCCCCTGCAGTCTGCCCGCCGAGCAGCGAGTGCCCGGCGATGTTCCGGCTGTTCGCCAGCAGCACGAGGTTTTCGCGCAGGCTGGCCACCTCCACCCCGATCGCGGCGCGCTGGTCGTCGCTGAGCGTGGCGTTGGATGCCTGCACAGCCAGTTCGCGCACCCGAACGACGAGGTCGGCGACCGAGCTGAGCGTCCGGTCGGTGAGCGACAGGTCGGCCTCGGCAAGCTGCGAATTGCGCGTATCGACGGTGGCGATCCGCTCGTTGCGGCTGATCATGCGCAGCCGCGCCGCCGCAACCGGGTCGTCCGAGGAGCGCTCGAGCCGCTCGCCGGTCCCGATCTGCTGCTGGAGCGATTCCGCCTGCGCGCGAAGACTGCCGATCTGGCGCGTTCCCCGCTCGTAAAAGGCCCCGGTGCTGAGATTGATCATCGGCCGATTCCCAGAAGTGTGTCGAAGATGTCGCTCGCAGTCTGCATCGCCCGGCCCGAAGCCTGGAATGCCTGCTGGAAACGGATCAGATTGGCCGCCTCGGCATCGAGATCGACGCCCGACTGCTGTTCCAGCGAGACTCGCGCCGACGAGGCAATCGTCTCGAGCGCGCTCTGTGTGACGTTGCGCCCTGCGACCTTGCTCGACACGTCGAACAGCAAGCCACTGAGCTGCTGGGCCGGATCGATGCCGGCTAGCGATTTGCGCAGTGCGTTGAGATTGGCGTCGTCACGGCTCCCCGCCGCAGCGCCCGCGGGCGCGGTTGCGAGGCCCCTGCCATCGGTCATCGCAACGCGAAGTGTGCCCGCCGTGCTGCCCGCAAAGAGCGGCTGCCCCTGCGAACCGTCGAGCGCTACGCCGGCCGCCTGGGCATTGTTCACCGCATCGGCGAGCCCTGCAGCAATCGTATCGAGCCGTCCGCGGACCGAGGCCAGCTCGGTGAGCGCCAGCGAGGCTCCCGCGAGCGCGCCCGAACCCGGCGTGACCGCTTGGCCGTCAACCGCAAAGCTCAGCGTGCCGTCGGCGGCGGTCGCCGAGCTCAGGGTGGATGCGGCGCCACCCTGCACGAAGCTGCGTGCCGGATTGCTGCCGAGCGAAACCGCGACCGTGCCATCGCTGGCGAAGGTCGTCGTGATCGAGCTGAAGCCCGCGAGACGTTCGAGCAGCTGGTCGCGCTGGTCGAGCAGCGCGGCACGGTCGCTGCTGCCAACCCCGGCACGCGTGAGGCGCAGATTGACCCGTGCCAGCTCGGCGCCGACGATATTGGCGTTCGAAACCTGCGCCTCGGCTTCGAAACGCAAGCCTGCGCCCACCGAATCGAAGCCCGAGGCGGTGATGTTGAACTTGTTGGCGAGCGTATCGGCTTCGGCCACCACGGCGGCGCGGCGCGAGGGATCGATGGGGTCGCCGGCAAGCTGCTGGAGCACCGCCTCGAATTCGACGATGGCGGTGAAGACGCCCGACTGTTCGAGAGCGCTTTCCATGTTGCGCAGGCCTACCAGTTCGGTGTTGGCGCGCTGCAGGTCGCCCGAAGTGCGACGCACTTCACCCTGGAGGAAGGAATCGGCGTTGCGGCGGATCTCGGCGATCCGCGCACCCGACAGCGAGATGTCGCCGATCCGGCCGGCGCCGCCCGAGGCGGAGACTTCCTCGATCCGCAGGCTGCGACGGACGTAGCCATCGCTCGACGCATTGGCGATGTTCTGCGCCGTGACATCGAGCGCGCCGCGCGCCGCGCGGGCGCCGCTGGCGGCGATCGAGAGAAGGTCGGAAGCCATCAGCTCTCACCCTGCGGCAGGAAGCGCGACAGCTGCTGTTCGATAGCCGCGGCGAAGCCGAGCTGGCCCGATTGCGCGGTTACCTCGGCGAAACGCGCATCGCGCATCTCGCGGAAGGTATCCTCGCCCTCGCCGCTGAACAGGTCGTTGCCGCCGAAATCGGTGCTCCGCGCGCTGGCGAGCATCTGGCGCAGCAGGATCGCCTCGAACTGCTGCGCCGCCTGGCGCAGTTCGCTGCGATCCGGGGAGGCCGGTTTTTCGCCAAGCGGCTTTGCCCCGGGCATGGAGATCGGTAGGGCCGTCATATGATCACGAGCTCCGC
>Ga0066644_10000537_pt1 | contig 23613 bp, 25 predicted proteins | sample CryGeyCG2114_020_FD_62735 | JGI IMG/M metagenome (GOLD analysis project Ga0066644, IMG submission 62735) | Groundwater microbial communities from aquifer - Crystal Geyser CG15_big_fil_post_rev_8/21/14_0.20 | ecosystem: Environmental > Aquatic > Deep subsurface > Groundwater | place: USA: Utah...
CAAGCTCCTTTTTTGTAAGTTCTCCAGATCCACCTGCAACTGCAGGTAAAATATACACCTCATCTCCGTCATTGAGTACAGTCTCCATGCCACCAGAAAACTTGGCATTCTTGCCGTTGATGTAAATGTTGATCAAAGATCGTGGAGTGCCGTCTCCTTCCAGCACACGTCGCTTAAAGTCATCACCCATTACTTGAGATATTTTTGCAAATGCATCCTGCAGGTTTGATGCAGTTATTGGAGTTTTTTTCTCACCACCTCCAGAATTTAGTACCGACGGAATTGTAAATGTAATATTTGCCATTTAACTTACTACCGCCGAGATTTCATTAATGTCTGCCTTCATTATTTTTGGTTTTTGCAAGACTTCCATGATTGATTCTGTTGCCTTGAGACCATTTCCAGTAACATAGCAGACTACTTTGTCATTTTTGTCAATCTTGCCCTGTTCTATCATCTTTTGCAGTACTGCAACAGATACCCCACCTGCAGGCTCTGTAAATACGCCTTCAGTCTTTGCCAAAAGAAGTATTGCATCAAGTATCTCCTTGTTGTTGCACTCTTCGGCAAACCCATTGTACTGTGCCAGTCGCTTCAGCACGTATCGTCCATCTCCAGGATCGCCTATTGCAAGACTCTTTGCTATGGTATCAGGATGCTCCACTGGAATTACCTCTTTTGATTTTCTCTTGAATGCATCAACTACTGGGGCGCATCCATGTGGCTGGGCTGCAATCATGTGCATATTTGTAACATCACTAAGAAGAGATACTGTCTGCAGTTCCTCAAATCCCTTGCAAATTGCATTGAGCATTGCACCGCTTCCAACGGGAACAACCAGATGGTCAGGTACTTGCCATCCAAGCTGTTCTGCTACTTCATATGCTAAAGTTTTTGATCCTTCGACATAGTGGGAACGCATGTTAATGTTTACAATTCCAATTCCCTTGGAATCGCCAATCTGTGCAGCTATTCTGTTTGCATCATCATATGTCCCATCTACAGCGATATAGTTTGCACCATATGACAGTGCCTGCGTGATCTTTGCCATCTCTATGTTGCTTGGCGCAAACACATGACATGGAAAACCGCCTTTTGCGGCATGTGCTGCAGTTGCTGATGCCAGGTTGCCAGTTGATGCACATCCAACTGCTGACAAGCCAAACTCTTTTGCCTTTGATACTGCAACACCGGCAGGTCTGTCCTTAAATGAGAATGTAGGATTGACGGAATCGTTTTTGATGTACAGATTATTCAATCCAAGTTTCTTTCCCAGATTATCGGCTTTTGTAAGCGGGGTCATGCCAGCATCAATACTGACAATGTTTGACTTGCTTTCAATTGGTAATAATTCAAAATATCTCCAGTATGTATTTTCACGATTTGAAAAAGTGTCTTTAGTGATTGGTGGAAAATTATACTTTACATCAAGTGGTCCAAAGCAGTCATCGCAGATATACTTGAATGTCGATTCATACTCTTTTTTGCACTCCCTACACTGTAATGATGTCCTAGCCAAGATCATTTCCTCCTTTTGTATCATACATAAAAAATCCTAATATCAAGTTAAGTAATACTTAATTTTATTGAATAAAAATATAATGAAATTTTCTGCCAATATTTACAAAAAACCAAAGAGATAAGGAGGTTTTTGCTTAAAAATTGAGGAAAATCATATGTTTTGTAGTTTTTTCATAAATGAGCAAGGTTTTTAGTGATTTTATAAAAAATTATACCATGAACTCCACCAAGGTTGGAATTGTAGTAGTCATTGGAATTGTTGCAGTTATAGTTGCAATGGCTTTGCTCTCATCTCAGAATTCTAGCTCGATGGAGGTGGAGGATGTTTTGGACAAGGAGCTAAGACCAGAAGAGGAAATCTCACCAGAAGTGCAAGAAAAGCTAGACGATATTGAAAATACTGCAAAAGAGTTGGAGTACAGTCCAAAGCCAAGAGAGTGGATTACATCAGGGCCATTTCAGATTGATCGCAGCAAGTATGTCCTAGGTGAAAAAATATTTCTGGTGATTGGTGGGCTTGGCTTCCAAGAAAAAGGTCAGGTCGCATTTCTCAGGCCGCTAAATGACACACATTATTCGGTATATCAGACAATTCCATTTGATGGTGCACAGAAAAACGCATTTAACTATTACATTCAACCCCAATTATCAAAGACAAGAGGATTGTGTAGTATGGATGATATTGTGGGAAACTGGACAGTTGTGTTTAGAGGAACAGACTATCCAAACATCAAGTTTGAGATAACAGATGATATTCTTCCAGGCGATGAGGAAAGCTACAGCACGCCAGTTTGTTAGTCATTTTAGGTTGTGATGAAAGCATACCTGCTCTCCAGTATGGCATGCAGGGCCAGACGGCTCGACAAGATAGATTATCGCATCAGAGTCACAGTCGACCAGTATCTCTTTTATTTTCTGGGTGTTACCAGACTCCTCTCCTTTCATCCATAGCTTGTTTCTAGAGCGGCTCCAAAACCAAGAATTGCCGGTTTTTTTTGCAAGTTCCAGAGACTCTTTGTTGGTATAGGCTAGTGTAAGAACATCTTTGGTGTTTGCATCCTGAACAATCACGGGAATCAGACCACCGTTCTTTTCAAAATCAATGTCATCAATTGTTTTTTGCATATCTTAGAGTTAAAATAATGTCTTATAACCTTACAGGGATTTTCTTTCCCTTGAGATGTTCCTTTACTCCCTTTACTCCGTGCGTCTCATAGTGAAATATAGATGCGGCAAGTGCGGCATCAACATTTGATTTTTCAAACACGTCAACCATGTCATTAGGCTTACCGCATCCGCCAGATGCAATTACAGGTATTGACACAGCGTCAACTATAGACCTTGTAAGCAATATGTCATATCCGTCCTTTGTTCCATCTTTATCAATACTGGTCAGAAGAATCTCCCCTGCACCAAGTCTTTCTGCCTCTTTTGCCCATGATATGGCATCAATTCCAGTTCCCTGTTTGCCACCATAGATGAATACCTCGTACCAGAATTGCTTGCTGTTCTCAGAAAATATGGTTACACCGTCCTTTATGGAATGGTTCCTTTTGGCATCAATTGCAACAACAACGCACTGCCTTCCAAACAAGTCCATCAACTCGGTCACTACATGTGGGTTTTTTATTGCACCAGTATTGATTCCTACCTTGTCAGCGCCGTTTAGCAAAATGTTTCTTGCGTCCTCCATGGACTTGACGCCACCACCCACAGTAAAGGGAATGTCGATTACGGATGCAACCTTTCTTACTAACTCCTTTATTGTCTCTCTTTGTTCATCTGATGCAGTGATATCCAAAAATACAAGCTCGTCTGCTCCCTCATCGCTGTACTTTTTTGCAAGCTCGACTGGATCTCCTGCGTCCTTTATTGACTCAAAGTGCAGTCCCTTGACAACCCGACCATTTTTTACATCAAGACATGGAATGATTCGTTTTGTAAGAGTCATACTGACTTTGCCTCCTGAATTGTAATCTTGTTTTCATAAAGTGCCTTTCCAAGTATCACGCCAAACGCATTTTTTTCTTTGACACATACCACATCATGTACATTTGATATTCCACCGCTTGCAATGACATTTGCATTTAGACTGCATGCTTGCTCCAAAAATTCCAAGTCAGGCCCCTGTAGCGTTCCATCACGATTTACATTTGTCAAGAGAAATTCTGTAAATCCCATATCCAAAAATTTCTTGATTGCACTGATTAGATGTATGCCGGTGCCGTCCTGCCATCCATGGATTACAATCTGACCGTCCTTGTGATCAACTGATATGACCACTTTCTCAGGGCCCAGATCTGCCAGTATCTTTTCTAACAGAGCCTTATCCTTAAAGGCCAACGTGCCAACCACAATTCTATCAGATATCTTTGCAACATCATAGATGAGGGACTTGTTTCGCAGGCCGCCGGCAACCTCTACTGGGATCGATATCTCATCTAGGATTTTCTTGATTATTGGCATGTTGCTTCCAACCTCAAGTGTTGCATCAAGGTCCACCAGATGAAGCATGTCGGCACCATTTGCCTGCCATTTCCTTGCAATTTCAACAGGATCATCACTGTATACTGTCTTTTGTTTTGGATCTCCCTTGTATAGTCTGACTACTTGCCCGTTCATTAGATCAATTGCCGGAATTATCTTCATCGCTTACACACATCAAGAAAGTTCTTTATCATGATTTTTCCAACAGAGCCGGACTTTTCAGGATGAAATTGTGTTCCAAAAAAATTATCCTGCTCTACCACTGCTGGGACCTTGATGCCATAGTCAGACTCGGCAGTAATCACATCACTTAATCGTGGTTGGACTCGGTATGAGTGGACAAAGTATGCCCATGAACCGTTTTCCACTCCTTCCAGTATTTTTCCAGGTCTTTTGATCTCAAGGTCATTCCATCCCATGTGTGGTACTTTCATTGATGATGGAAGAATTATCACATCACCATCCATCACACCAAGACCTTGTTCCTTTCCCTCTTCGCTTTTTTCAAAAAACATCTCCATGCCAAGACATATTCCAAGAACAGGCGTATCTTGTACAAAATCCCTAAACCCTGTCTTTGATGATTTGGTTATGCTCTTTATGGCAGGATCAAAGTTGCCAACGCCAGGCAACAGTACACCAGAGTAGTTGTTTGGTTTGTCAAAATCTGTGATCACATCAACTGTTGCACCAGCTTTTTCAACAGAGTTTTTCAGGCTGAATATGTTTCCGGCACCATAATCGAAAATTGCTACCTTGACCATCACATTGTACCTTTTGTACTTGGAATGCCTTTTTGTTTTTTGTCGTGTGAACAAGCCGTCCTGAATGCAACTGCAAGCGACTTTATTGCAGCCTCTACCTTGTGGTGATCGTTTTCCCCATACTTTACAGTAAGATGAATGCAGCCGTTAAGATTCTGCAGCAATGACTGGAAAAAGTGCTCCAGATCTTCTCTTGAGACGTCCTCAATTTTGTTTCGTTTAATTGATAATGTCAGTTTCCAAAAAGGCCTCTTGACAAGATCAATTGATGCCTCTGCAAGAGATTCGTCCATTGGCACTGATGCATAGCTGAATCGTGTTATTCCGCTTCTGTTTCCAAGTGCCTTGTCAATTGCAAGTCCGATTGTTATTGCAGTGTCTTCAATCAAGTGGTGCTCTATTTTGTCATTTGATTTTGCATTTACTGTAAGATCCATCATACCGTGCTTTCCAAATGCAGTAATCAGGTGATCAAGAAAGTTTATGCCGGTTTTAATGCTGGTCTTGCCGGTACCGTCTAGATTGACAGAGACGGATACTGTTGTCTCCTTGGTGCTACGGTTGACTTTACCAATTCTTTCTTTAGCCATAAGAGATGTAACTTGAGTTATTCTAAATTTAAGACATTCGGAATCAGATTAATTGAATCTAAAATAATCTGGGCTCTGTTTTGCTCAAACATCCTGAGTTTGTTCTGGGGATCCTTGCTTGTGCCAATGATTCCACAAAATGTTGTGTTATGACCTAGTTTAGTTGCCTTTTTTGCCATGATCAGATCCTCCATAGAGTCACCAACATAGATTACATTCTTGCATTTCATGCCAGTAATTGCACGAACCAACGATGTTGGATTGGGTTTTGCAAGTTCTCGCGGCTCGTCCTCCAAGAATGCAGAATTTGACAGGTCAAACTTTGAAAACAGACTTCCAAGTGAGAACTTGACGGATTCTCTTCCTCTTCCCGTAACCATTGCAATTTTTGTAGAGAATCTGTCTTCCAGTTTTTTTGCAAGGATTTCATTAAATATGACAACATCATTTTTAATCAACCCAGATTCGGTAAATTCTGAATCGCTTCCAAAGAGTTTTCTGTATAGTTCCGGCCCATAAAAGATCTTGTCAAATATTTTGTACAGTGGGTTTGTTGTGTGAGGCCCAGGATATGATAAGGCTTGCTTTATTTGCGCAATGTCAGAGATTTTTTGCAGATGTTTTTCTACAGACTTGATGCCAGTTGAATCGGAATGTTCAATTGTATCAAATACAAAGTCACGTTGATCCTTACCAAGATGCTTTGCTGCAACAATTGACAGTATTACAGCATATGTCAGATCAACCTCGTCATTAAAGCCACCAGTTGATTTGAATCCGTCAATGATCTGAGAATCAACTGGAATTCCGTCAGTTATTTTTGCAATGTTTTCCAGTACATACTGGGTCGTTTTGATAATTGTCAGGTCATATGACTTTGTAACATCAATTAATACCCCATCACAGTCAAATATTATCCCGTCACTTTTTTTTATTGTTTGAAGAATGGAATTATCAACATAGATTCCATTATCTAGTGCATTCATCCCAGTAAATCACGTATTGCAAGCAGAAATTTGGAATTCATTTCTTTGGTTCCAACAGTAACTCTCAGACATCCCTCATGGTTCCCTACTTTTCCTAGTTTTCTAATGGATATTCCCTGCTCAATTAATGCAGTGTATACCCTCTGATATGCTCCGTGGGCATCAAATAGCACAAAATTGGCCTTTGAATCAAACACCTCAAAGGCATCATATTTTCTAAGATTTTCAATGATTCTATTTCGTTCCTGCTTGATGATGTTTACAGACTCTTGTATTTGGCCAGATTTTTCCAATGCCAAGATTCCAGACTCGATTGAGATCGTGCCAAGAGGATACGGATACTGTAAAACCTGATTGAACGTGGCTGTAAATTCCTTGTTTGCAACAAAGTATCCAAGCCGCAGTCCTGCAAGTCCAAATGATTTGGATAGAGTCTGCACAACTACAAGATTCTTCTGGTTTTTTACTGTGTTTGCCAATGTATAATCACCAAACTGGCCATATGCCTCATCTATTATCACCAGTCCGTCAAATGACTTTACCAGTTTCTGTAGGTCATTTTTTGGAAATTGAAATCCGGTTGGATTGTTCGGAGAATCAAGATATAAGATATCTGCATTCTTTGATTGTTTTACAAACTCTGCAATGTCCAGAGCCATATCCTGAGAAAACGGAATCGCAATAACAGGTATAGAATATAGCTTGCATCTTTCCTCAAAGAATCCGAATGTCGGATTTGACGTAAGAACTTTGGTCTCTTCTGATGCAAAGTTTGAGAGTATAATATCCAGTATTTGATCAGAGCCGTTTCCAACTCCAATCATTGAGGATGGAACATGAAGAAATTCTGAGATCTTTTCTATTAATCTCTCAACTCCGCCAAGTGGATACTCCCTTACGTCTGAATTTTTTTTTGCTCCAGAAATAATATCAGATTGAAATTGTTTTGAGATAACATAATTCTCATTTGAATCAAGTTTTAGGACATCTTCATGTAGTTGTGGTTTCTTGTATCCGCCAATTAAAGAAAATTCCTTTACTTTGCTTTCTACCCAACCCTTTTTCATTCCAGTCTGCCCCTTACTGCCTCATAGTGGTTTGGTAGTTTCTCGGCACTTGCAAAGACATCAAGGTGTGTAGAAATGTCTCTGAGTGCAGACTTGGAAGCAGTAACATATGTGTTAGTCTTGATAAAATCCAAGACAGACAACGATCCTCTGGTCTTTCCAAATTGATTTGTAGGAAGTATGTGATTTGAGCCTAAAAGATAGTCACTAGCCGATGACGGAGTCTGACTTCCCAGCAAGATTAGTCCTGGCGATGTGATCTGAGATGCCAAGGTCTGCGGATTGCAAGTCATTATCTCTAGATGTTCAGGTGCAAGTTTGTTTACAAGTTTGATCATGTCTACTTTGCTCTTACAGATTGCAATAAACCCGTTGTGTTTAAGACTTGTTTTGACATGATCACTTCGCTTTATTTTTTGAATAATCTCAGAGATGTTCTTGTTGACAGACTTTGCAAGTTTGTCTGAATCTGTAATAAGATAACAAAACGTGTCATCGCTGTGCTCTGCCTGTGATATCAGATCCAGTGCCACATATTTTGGGTTGGCAGAGATGTCAGCAACAATTCCAAGTTCCGTAGGTCCTGCAAGCATGTCAATTGATGTATGAGCACTTACCATTGATTTGGCTGCCGTAACAAACGCACCACCTGGTCCCACAATTTTGTCTACACTGGTAATGGATTTTGTTCCAAAGGATAACGCCGCGATTGCCTGCGCACCGCCAACTTTGTAGATTTCATCTGCCCCACAAATATCAGATGCAACAATTGTAAGCGGATCTATCTTTCCGTCTGCGTTTGGCGGAGATACAATGACTATTCTTGTAACACCTGCAACTTTTGCAGGAACGACAGACATTATCACGGAGCTTGGGTATTTTGCAAGACCTCCGGGTATGTAACAACCAACGCTTTGTATTGGCAAGAATTTTTTTGAGATCTTTACCCCAGCAATGTTAATGTTTAGATTTTTGAGCAGTGACTTTACTGCAGATTCTGTTTTTTGCAGTCGTGTTTTTGCAACCGTGATAGCTCGTAGTTGCTCTCGTGTGACTTTGGAGTATGCATTAGAGATCTCTTGTTGCGATACGCGCAGTGTCATTAGATTTGTTTTACTAAACTTTTTTTCATATTTTTTTATTGCAGAGTCACCATTTTTTCTGACGTCATTTAGGATAGATTCAACAATTGACTTGTTTTTTTGAGGCTGTTTTGGAATCACTTTGGGTACAAAACTATCAATGTTAGATACACGAATTATTCTCATCAATTCTCTTCATCACGCTTTATCTCCTCTAGTTCCAGAATCTGACGTGGTTCGTGAACGACTAGTCCCTGTGCTATCTTTCTCATCTTGGGAATTAGTTTGTGGAATTCATCTTTTCTGATGACTGTATTTACGCCAAACCACCCATTCTCGCTAAGAGGACTGATTGTTGGCTTTTTCAGAGAAGGCATCTGTGAAAGCAATTTCTTGAGATTCTTTTCCTCTACGTTAAGATATATGTGCAGATATTTTTTTCCACGTACCGCACCACGCATCAGCGTGACAATGTCAAATATCTTTTCGCGTTTATTTGGATCTTTAAGTGATTGTTTGTTTGCTATAAGGTGTGCAGTAGATGTTAGTACTTCATCTACAATTTTTAATTTATTTTGTTTAAGTGTGGTTCCAGTCTCAGTCACGTCCATTATTGCATCAACATCCTCTGGTGGCTTTGCCTCAGTTGCTCCAAATGACAAGTGTATTTGCACATTTTTGTTGTTTCCGAGTCTGACCCAAGGTGTAACTATTAGAGGATCCTTACTTCCAAAATATTTTTTGTATGACTTACATTCTTTGATGAATCTAGATGCAGTTGTCAGATATTCTGAGGAGATCCTAAGAATTTTTTTCTTTTTGGCATAATCAGCAATCATAGAATCCAGATTTTTGTATTTGTACTTGTCAGGAAACGCGATGACCAGTCGTATTCTGCCATATTCCAAATCCAGAATTGGCTCCACGTCTGCTTTTGTTTCGCCAACCCAGTCCTTTCCGGTAATGCCAACATCATATAATCCCTCAGAGACCATTGTAGGGATCTCTTGCGGTCTGAGCATCTTTACAACAATGCTTGGATCGTCAAGGAACACGCGATATGTTCTGTCCTTTCTGTTTACCTTTGTCCAAGATCTTTCCAATAGCTTGAATGTTGCCTCTTCCAGACTACCTTTTGGAATTGCAAATCGTACCGGGGACATTGCTTGGCTTTTTGCTTTTAATCTATATAACTGGATTGTTAAATTTGCCCCAGCAATTCCTTTGCCCTGTCAAGTGAGATTTTGTTTTCTTTGACCATTTTTTGGACGATGGCATCAATTTGCTCTGGTCTGGCGCCAGCTGCCGCAGCCAAGTTCCTTGCATGTAACCGCATGTGTCCCTTTTGAATGCCGTCGGTTGCAAGTGCATGAATTGCGCTGTAGTTTTGTGCAAGTCCGGTTGCAGTCATTATACAGGCCATCTCTTGGGCAGATGTAACGCCCAGAATTTTAGTACATATTTTTGCAATTGGATGTACGTTTGCAATCCCACCAACAATTCCAACAGATAGTGGCAATTCCAAAGAACCCACAAGATTTCCATTCTCATCTTTGCTCCATTTGCTCAGGGAGCGATATCGGCCAGACCTTGCAGCATAAGCATTAGCAGCTGCCTCTATTGCTCTACTGTCCTGTCCTGTAGCATTTGCAACCGCTATGATTCCATTCATGATTCCCTTGTTGTGTGTCACTGCTCTGTAGACGTCATTGTCAGCAAACTGATATGCAAGTACAATGTTATCAACCACATGTTCTCCTCCCACCTCGTCTTTATCAAAAACTGCTGATGCTTTTGCAATTCTTTTTGTAGAATAGTTTGATAAAATACGAAGCAGTGTTCTGCCTCCCGTAATCTCTTCAAGCAACAGAGCAACAGCTTCGCACATCGTATTTGTTACGTTGGCACCCATTGCATCACCCACATCAATCAAAAGCTCAACTATGAGCATCTCACCCGTAGGAGTTTCAAGTTTCTTGCATGATACCTCCTTTGCACCCTTGCCCATTTTAGATAGTGTATTGCTTTTGGAATTGGCAAGAGATAGAATCTCATTTTCAGATTCTTTTATTTTGATTTCACTTGCAACGTCTGCATTCAAAACTTGAATCTGGCCAATGCTGTAAGACTCGTCAGCGCTTGTATCAAATCCACCGTATTTTCGTGCTACTTTTGCCCCTTTTGATGCAGCGGCAATAACAGATGGCTCTTCAATAACCATTGGAACAAGATAATCTTTTCCGTTGATCTGAAAGTTAGTTGCAATACCAAGAGGTAATGAAAATGTCCCAATGGCGTTTTCTACCATCTTGTCTGCTTTCTCAAACGAAATTCCACCATCGCTTCCTTGCAAAATTTCCAGTTCTGCCTCTGAAAGATTTGCAAAATTTCTAACCACATCCAACCTTTCTTTTCTGGTTTTCTCAAAGAATTTTGAAATAGATGAATCTTTCATTTTGTTATCCTCAATAATTTATCATCTGCTTTGTCTGGAAAACCTTTTCCATCTGTATTTGATGTGATAACATACAAACTACCATCTGGACCCTGCGCAACGTCACGGACTCGTCCCATTCCGCTAAGTATTGTCTTTTGAGAGGGCAGTCCTTCCTCAAAGTCTAATTGATACAGATTTGTGGCTCGGAGTGATGCCATGACAAACGGAGATTCCAAATCTATTTTATCACCAGAATAGTACAATATGCCTGCAGGCTCTATGCTTGGATCATAGCACATTACTGCTTTTTCATATTTGTCATTCCCTGTACATTGCTGCTCTGGCCATCCATAGTTTTTTCCAGGTATCAAAAGATTAATCTCGTCATTCTTTTCAGGTCCAACTTCTGCCAGATACATATTTCCTTTATCATCCCATGCCATTCCCTGCGGGTTTCTGTGTCCCAAAGTAAATACTGGTGAATTCGAGAAAGGATTGTCCACAGGTATGCTTCCATCATCGTTCAGTCTTAAAATTTTTCCAGATAGAGAATCAAGTTCTTGTGGGTGGTGTGACGAGTCAGATACCGTTCCCGTGCCGACATAGAGTTTGCCGTCAGGTCCAAATTTTAAAAATCCCCCATTGCTAAAAGTAGAACCAGGAATCTTGTCAAATATTGTCTTTGCATCGATTAGTTTGTTTTGCGATTCCTTGATTTGGAGAATCTTATTCCACAGTTTTCCCTGTTCTTCATATGTAAGATACACATAAAGAAGATTGTTCTCTGAAAAGTTTGGATGAACGGCAACTCCAAGCAAACCCCCGTCAAAGGCATTGACAGATCTCAGGGTGGCAAGCGGTTCCTCTAATAGTTTATTTTCCTCAATGACTCTAATCAATCCATCTTTTTCAGTAACAAATATTCTATTTTCTGAAATGGCAATTGATCTTGGAGAATCAAGATTTTCAGCTAATATCATTACAGAGTTGCTTTCTGATTTGTAAGCAGTAGGTTCAGGAATTGGTACTGGATTAGAAGGAGATGTGAGAATAAATGCAGAAAATGCTAATGCGCCAATAATTGCAGCAATTCGAAATTTTTTGTCCACAAAAACAAATCTTGTGAAATCCTATTAATTACTTTCAAGAGTTTGATAACGCGTATATACTGCCCGCCCTCATTTCTGGATCAGCGGGGTGGGGAAGCCAGACTATTTAGGGCTAGGTCATCCCGGCGGGCTCATAACCCGCAGTTCAGTAGTTCAAATCTACTCCCCGCTACTTAGTTTCCATACACACAAAACCATGAAGTAGATTGATCAAACTCAGAATTTTTATTGGTTTTACCAAGACGCTGTTCTGGTCTAGTCAAATGTCTGTGGGCAGAAACTTTTGGAATGTATAGATCCTTTCTTATTTTTCGTGGGATTTCCACGGTTATTTTCCCAGGGAATTTTGAGCCACATTTTATGCATTGAAAGTTCTGGTTTCTTCCTTTTGACTTCATCTTTTTGTTGCATGCCTTGCAAGTAGGATTTGTTTTTTGGATAATTTTTTTCAGATGTATTATTTCTATAAACTCTACATTTAGTGTCCTAGGGTGTTTCTTTGTTGCCTTTTTTATTCCGCCTCCAACACAAATTCTGTCACCTACTGCAAGGTTTTGTGCTACAGAAGCAATTCCCGTAGGATTGTAAACTGCACAAAGTATATCAATCGAATCTGATTTGATGGAAAAAAACACATGTCCACCCTTGAGAGTTTTTGGCTCGCTTGATATAGTTCCCGTAATTTTACCAGATGCATACGGTTTGATGTTGTTTGCAGCAAGTTCGTTTTTTAGGTGGTCATTTGTTCCCTGGTTTGACTTGAAGATCATGTATCCAGCAAGCTTTTCTTTAGGTTTTAGAATCCTTGTTGCAAGGAGTAATGAATCAACGTTTTCTCCACGTACGCCATAAAATACAGGATCAGGCCCATGCGGTGTTATCAATACTCTACCCTTTTTTGTATCAAAACTATTGAAAGTGTAAGGTGCAGTTCTTTCTTGCATGTACTTGACACTCTCTGCAGAAAGTTTTCTAATCTTACCAAATTTTGCTCGTTTGCGATAGCTCAACAACTCTAGTGTGTGATCATTAAAAGAGTACCCTATGGCACCTATTGCACCTACCAATCCCTGACCGTTTCCAAGATAAAAAAAATCCAACTTGTTTTTGGCGACAAATTTCTTTGCATGATTTCTGTTTATCAATTGCCAAAGAGCTAGCTTGCTAAACTCTGTAAATTCAGATGGGATGGTTTCTTGCTCAAAAAATACTAGTCCAGGATTTGCCCCGTTTTGAGTATCAGAGTATTTTATGACAAGGTTTTTAATTTTATTTTTTATCTTGGATGGGTTTGCAGTTCTAATACTCATTGAGACGGCTCCATTACCACGTGTTTTCCACGGAATGTTTGGGTTGAATCTAATCAGTTTGGGAAAATCAAGAAATTCAGAGTTTTCTTTCTTTAATTCATCAACAATCCTGTAGGCAAGAAAAGTAGTACACATTCCTTTTGGAGAGTCTGTATCATCAAATCCAATTGTGAGGATTTGTTTTGAGACCATGATTGAGATGTGAATCTTCAGACATTTTTACTTGTTGACACAGTTGGTTTAAATTAATACCAGAGCATTCTTAGCTGAATTGATAGTTATAGATGAGGAGAGAATTTTCAGAGAGATTAAATCCAAAAATCCGGCGTCCGTATCTCTGAACGGCCCAGATGGGATCTTGCCACAGGTCCAGGATACTGCAATAAGAATCACAGAAAAATTTGGAATACCAGCATATGTTCTTGCAGATACTACTTGGGGAACATGTGATCTAAACTCCAACGGTTCGAGAGTTCTTGGGGCAGAGATTCAATTCAATATAGGCCATACAATAAACACAGAGTCATTTGAGGAAAACGTAGTTTTGATTGATGCGTTTGATGATGTAGAGTTTGACAGCGTTGCAAAAAAATGCGTTACTGTTCTAAGTGGTAAAAAGATCTCTCTGGTAACTGACAGCCAGCACCTACACCAGGTTGACAAGGTAAATAAAATTTTGACAGAGAACGGAATTGATGTAAAGATAGGAAAAGGTAAGGGACAGTTAAACGATGGTCAGGTTTTTGGTTGCGAATTTTACCCAGCTTCGGAGCTAAAAGACCAAGTAGACGCGTACGTATTTTTAGGGCAGAGTAATTTTCACGCATCAGGTATTGCTCTGTCTACAAACAAGCCAACCTATGTTTTGGACCCATACTTTAATGAAGTAAGAGAGATTACTGATTTTGCACAAAAGCTGAAAAGAAAAGCAACTCTTGCAATATACAAGGCAGCAGAAGCCCAGTCATTTGGGGTTATTGTAGGCTTGAAGGAAGGTCAGCTCTCCAAAGTTTTTGCTCTCAAGTTCAAAAAAGAATTAGAAAAGCACGGAAAGTCAGTCCAGCTGTTTGCTTTAACTGACATTACAAACGAGAGACTACGAAACTTGAAGGGCATTGACGCATTCATACAGGTTGCCTGTCCAAGGATATCAACTGACAACCAGTTTGACAAGCCAGTCTTGTCCACACCACAGGCAAATGCACTATTGAAAATTTTAAAAAATGAGAGCATTGAGGGATATTTGGAGATTCCTCACTGGCTGTAATCTACAAAACCATCTGCAAAAATCGTTTCTCATTGGCTAGTTTTTCAAACGATTTTGACTTTTTTGCCTTTATCTTGTACTGGACTCCCTGATTGATTGCCTGTTGGAGACAGTCTAGTCCCTCATCAATTCTTGAGAGCATCACAAGACTGCAGGACTTGTCATAAAGTACGTCGCCATTATGTGGATAGTCATCAAGGATAAGGTCACAGCAGGCAATTGACTCCAGATAATTGTTCATAGAAAACAAAATCCTTTCTTTGTGGTATAATGCAATTTTGTAGTTTGGGTTATCCTCCAATATTTTATTGCAGTAAGACAAAGCCTCATCCAGAATTCCCTTTTTTCGAAGTGACGATATTTTATTGACCAGTATGGAAAGATCTAATGGATCTATCCTCAACGCATCATCATAGCACTTCATTGCCCCATCAAAATCCCTTAGCTTGCTAAGTGCATATCCTTTGTTGTTAAGAGAACTGATGTGGTTTGGATTTACATCTAGAATCTTGTCATAGTATGATATGGCCTCACGGAGTTTTCCATTGAGAAAAAGCCTGTTTGCTTCATCTAAAATAGAGTCAACTTTAGGATCGGTCATAGAATCACGGCTTGATCAGAATTTTTCCAAACAGACCTTTTCCTTTTAACATTTTTGTGTGAGCCTCTGAGGCCTGTTCCAGAGAATAAACAGAATCAATTACAGCCTTTATCTTTCCCTGAGACATCCAGTACAATCCCTGCTCTAGCTCTGCGCGAGTACCCTGTGTTGAACCTAGGATGTTGATTCCTTTGAAGAATATGTGTCTCAGATCAGTCTTGGCATTATATCCAGTAGTAGCGCCAGTAGTTACAATTGTAGCACCATACTTTAGCAGAGTTAGTTCCTTGTTCCAATGAGAACCGCCAATGTGCTCAAATATCACATCTACTCCCGGCACATCGTTGTATGGTCTTGTAATGCTTTTTGCAATGTCACGCACCTGCTTGTGCCAGTTCTCATCTCTATGATCTACTGCATAATCAGCACCCAAGTCAAGCAGTTGATCTAGCTTGTCAGGACTGGCAGTGGAAATTACTGTACAGCCAAACAGCTTTGCAATCTGGATGCCAAAGTTGCCAACACCAGAACCACCTCCCATTATCAAAACAATATGGCCAGGCTGTATCTTGGCTCTGCCAACCAACATGTGCCACGAAGTCAGCAATGTCATTGATGCTGCAGCTGCCTCATCGTATGAAACACTGTCTGGAATTTTTACGACGTTTACCTCTGGAAGGTGTGTAACTTCGCAGTATCCCCCCCATAATGGACCTGTCTCAAATCCCCAGATTCGGCGCTGTCTGCAATCAAATTCACAACCACTTGTGCATGCCTTACAAACACGGCATGACATGTTGCCATGCGAGACGACCCTGTCCCCCACCTTGATATTTTTTACCTCATCTCCAACTGCAATCACTTCTCCTGATGCGTCAGTTCCAGATATGTGGGGTAGTGGAATAGCAAGTGGCTTTCCCCTCATCCCCCAAATATCATCATAGTTTAGTGCCGCTGCCTTTACTCTGAAAACCACCTCATCTGATTTTGGAGAGGGCTCTGGAATGTCCTTTATCTTTAGAATTTTAGCAAAATCATCATCAGCAGTATACTCATCATATACCAGCGCTCTCATGTTTGTTCTCAATTATTTCTGAATATATGAATTGCCTCAACACCACAAACAATTATAATCATTGTTCCAAAATTCTCAACATGTCAGATATTGCCATATTTCCTGGAGATAAGATAGCAGCCATAGAGGAGTATGAGGCAGGATACAATGCTTTTGATGACGGAGACATGGTCCGAGCTGCAACAGTTGGCAAGATGGATATCGACAAGGATAACCGTGTAGCTAACATCAAGCATCCAAAGATGCTCTCCATACCAAAGGCCGGAGATATAATTATTGGAACCGTAGCAGCAGTAATGTCCTCAATGATTGCAGTAACAATTGACTACATTAACGGAAAACCAACAACATCAAAAGTTGAGTGCGTTTGCTCTACAAGAAACATCAGGCGAAAGAACATTGCACTGGTAAATGATATTGTAACCTTGAAAATTATAAGCCACCTTAATGGGACGATTCATGCCGCAATTGATGAACCGCATTTGGGTGTGCTATTTACAAAATGCAGAAAGTGCGGAAACAAAGTGGTTCCAATGCGCGATGCAATAAAGTGTATAGAGTGTGCTTGGATTGATGAAAGAAAACTTTCAACAAATTTTGGCAACAGCGAATTTGTAAAACTGAGAGAATAGAAATGATTCGTGTTTCGTTCCAAGGAGAACGAGGGGCATACAGTGAAGCTGCATCAAGAGCGTTCTTTGATGAAGAGATTGAAACGGTTCCTCTTCCAACCTTTGCCGAGGTTTTAGACAGTACATCAAAAGGCAAAACAGATTTCTCGGTTTTGCCAGTAGAGAATTCTATAGAAGGAAGTGTGGGGGAGAGCTACGACTTACTTTATTCAACACCACTTGACGCAATAGGAGAGCATTATCTAAGAATCGAACACTGCCTCATTGGAAACGGAAGTCTAAAAGATGTGGATACTGTATATTCCCATCCACAGGCGCTTGGACAATGTAGGGACTTTATAGAAAATCACAAAATGAAGACGGTTCCAACTTATGATACTGCCGGAAGTGTAAAAATTATCAAAGACATTGGAACCAAAAATGTAGCGTGTATTGCAAGTAGGATGGCCTCAGAGATTTACAACATGCCAATAATTGCAAAAGAAATTGCCAATAACTTAAACAACTATACCAGATTTTTAGTATTAGGAAGACAGCAAAAAAAGGAGACCGGAAAAGACAAAACATCCATAATATTTTCAATAAAGCATGAGCCAGGCTCATTGTATAGAATAATTGAAAACTTTCACAAGTATAATGTCAATCTAACCAAGATAGAGTCAAGACCAAACAAGACTAGTGCATGGGAATATAATTTCTATGTGGATTTTGAAGGTCATTTGGAAAATCCCAAGATATCAGAGATGCTAGAAAAGATCAAAAAAGAGACACTGTTTATGAAAATCCTTGGATCATATCCCGCAGCAAAATTAAACTAAAATCCCTTTGGCTTTCGCAGGGTAAATCCCATACTAAATCCAATGATTACCATTCCTGACGTGATTACCATGATATCAAATGTAAACCATAGTGGATCAGAGCTTCGAATAAGAACTCCAGAAATTTCTAGTTCGCTGTTTCCGGTGTTTTGAATTTGGATCTTTGTCTCACCGTCTTCTAGGTGAACCCAGTTTATATCCAATTCCTTTTTGTATGAGGTCTTGGGAATCTGCAATCCGTCTGCAGGGCTTTCAAGCTTGAGATCAAATGCCTCTCCGACAATTTTCATGGATTGTGGTGTACTGGCAGGTGCTGGAATTGTATAAAATGTAGAATCACCCACCGATAAAACATAGTTCTCATTTACTGTGATTGGGCCAAGGTGCTGAATTAGAGAGAGTCCACCTATTGCAATAATTATACTCCCAACTACCAATCCAATGATAGTTCGTTTTGACAGCATGACTGGATTATTTCAGATACTGCTTAAAAGATTACCGGCAGGAGTTGGTAATGAATACAGCATGAAAGTGTAATTAAAAAATAACAAGATGGGATAAAAAACTATCCTAGGTTATAGAGATTCTTGAGTACTTGCTTTGCAGAGTATTCGGCAACTATTTTCTTATAAGTTTTGACTTGTTGTTCCTTTATTGTTCCAAAGATGTTATGTTTAGGATCTGTATCACTAAAAGAAATTTTATTTTTTGTTTTAACTCCAAATGATTTTACTTTTAGTTTTTCAGAATTATCTGCTTTTTGAGGATAAGCGTAAGCATCTTGTAATGCAGGAGCAACCATACCTGTTACCAAGATTGCCATTAATGAAACTGCGAAAATTGTTTTCATGATTTTCAAATACACCTCCTCTTAGTAAAATAAGAATAATCTATGAGAAATTCATCAAAATAACAAGAGATTTCCATATTAGTTTCACCCCAAATCTTTTCTCCAGTTGGAAGAAGGCTTTTGGCCTTGCTTCCAACCAGAAATGACTTGACGGTCTGGACGGTATTACACTTTGCAGCAGTTTGCATGATTCATTAATGATGAAAAAATATTTGTTAATAGCGAACAATTTGTGGTATGCCTAAATTAGCAAGCACATTAAAGAGAATTCAAAACCAAAAAGTCTGTTTATGTGATTTTCATGTAAATATAATTTAGAAAAAACAAACTAAACTACATCAGAGAAACGTCATGGGGTTGGCTTTCTGCAAATCCAGCCCGCGACATTTTGATAAATTCGGCATTTTGTTGCATCTGTGGAATAGTGTGAGCACCACAATAACTCAAACCAGAACGTACACCTCCTGTCAGCTGCTTGAGAATGTCAGTGACGGTTCCTTTGTATGGAACCATAGCTTCAACGCCTTCTGCAACATAGTCATTAAGATCATCATCAAGTGAGATTGAACCTGTCTCCTTTGATTTTCTCCCTATCGATGCTGCAAGTGATGCCATTCCACGATATACTTTGAATCTTTTTCCATTTTTGGTCAATACAGTACCTGGTGATTCGTCGGTTCCACCAAGCATACTTCCAACCATTACTGATGATGCCCCTGCAGCTAAAGCTTTTGTTGCGTCACCAGATGTTCTGGTTCCCCCATCAGATATTATCGGAATTCCATGGTCTTTTCCAATTCGTGCACAATCCATCACTGCAGTTAGCTGCGGAACACCGGAGCCTGTAATAACTCTAGTAATACAAATAGAACCGGAACCAACGCCGACTTTTACGGCATCAACTCCTGCATTTATCAAATCTTCTGTGCCTTGTGCTGTAGCAACGTTTCCTGCAATCAGTTCACAGTCAGGAAATGCTTTTTTGATATTTCGAACTGTGCTAATGGCATTTTCACTGTGTCCGTGTGCAATATCTACCACTAGAATGTCAGCTCCTGCATCCAAAAGAGACTCGGATCTTTCCAAAAAGTCTCCCTTGACACCTACTGCTGCACCTACAAGAGGTCTTCCTTTCTTGTCTTTTGATGCAGACGGATAATCTTCAATGTTTGTAATGTCTTTGCTGGTGATCAATCCCTTAACAAATCCAGACTCGTCTGTAATGGGTAATTTCTCAATCTTGTGTTTGTGCAAGATTGATTTTGCGTCATCAAGGGTTATTCCAGGTCTAGCAGTCACAACATCTCTGGTCATAATGTCTTTTAGTGGCAGTTTAGAGTTTGTTTCAAACAACAAATCCCTATCAGTGACGATTCCAACAAGTTTGGAGCTGGAGTCAACTACCAAAAGTCCCGACACCTCTTTGTCATTTGCATAGTCTACGGCATCTTGGACTGTCTTATCTTGGGAAATAGAGTAAGGATTTTCAATCATAACACTACCAGACCTCTTTACCTTGAGAACCTCGTTTGCTTGTTCTTTAATTGTAAGAAACCTGTGAATAATTCCAATTCCACCGGCGCGAGCCATTGCCACTGCCATTGCTGACTCGGTGACAGTATCCATGTTTGCACTAACAAATGGGATGTTAATTGAGATGTTTTTAGAAAGTTTGGTCTTTAGATTGGTCTGTGATCTGCTTGTAATATCAGAGTATTTGGGTACAAGAAGAACGTCGTCAAAAGTTAATCCCTCTTTGAATTCCAATGAAACCTTGTAAAGAAAGTTAAAGATTGATTATAAGCGTTTAGGCGATTTAGACAGTCTAGATGCGATCTTTACTGCATCCATGGTTTGAGAAACGTTGTGGGTTCTAATAATATCGGCTCCATGGATCACAGAGAACACTTCGGCCGCAATAGAGCCAAACAGTCGATCTGATGGGTTTTCTTTTCCCAACAGTTTGCCGATAAAGGATTTGTTGGAAACTGAGACAAGGATGGGGCTTTCTTTTTTTATGGATCTGAGGTTTTGAAGAATCAGTAAATCCCTTTCTAGCCAATCAGTTGTAATCTTTGTAAAAAAAGATCCTTTGCCAGATCTTCTAAAGAAACCTATTGCCGGATCTAAGACAACCCTAGAGGACGGGATGTTTGCTTTTTTTGCTAGACTTAAGCTCTGTCGTAGCAGTTTTTTGGTTGCAGTGACATGGTTTCCAGTTACAGTTTTTGAGTCAAAAGCGCAAAGAATCATTGACGGAGTGTATCTGCTGATGATGTCAATCATTTTAGGATCATATTTTAATCCAGAAATGTCATTAATTATTTCAACTCTGTTTTCCAATGCCATTTTTGCTACACTTGCCCTGCATGTATCAATAGATATTGGAAGATTTGAAACGTTTTGTACAACCTTGATTGCATCTTGCACCCTATCTGACTCGGTTCTCTCAGAGACCAGGTTCAAAAGGTATGGTGCAGTAGACATTCCTCCAATGTCAACAAAATCAGCACCAGCAGATTCCATTTCTTTGACTGCATCAGAGATATGACGCTTTGATGTCTTGATTGATTTTTTGAAAAATGATTCTGGACTGGTGTTTAAAATTCCCATAACTCGCACAGGATTGTTCCCGCCTACTGGTACACCTCCGAGTTTATTCATATGATTTATCAAAAGCCATACTAATTTGAGTCATATGATGATTTCAGGTTGGAACTTGAGATATTTGGAGATTTTAAAGGAATTCAAATACGACAAAAATCAGGACTTGGAATCAGCTATAATTTTAGATTCCATATTAAAAGAATCAAATTCTCTAAAACAAATCCAGAAAATTATCAGCTCAAAGACGGTTTTTGTCATAGGAGCTGGTCCATCACTATCATCTGCAATTCCATTCCTAAAAAAATACAAAAAAACTACAAAGATAGTGGCAGATAGTGCACTAAAGGAACTAGTTGAAAACAAAATAGTTCCAGACATAGTAGTGACTGACTTGGATGGAGATGAAAAAACCATGATCAAGATTGGAAAGACAAAAACGGTATTTGTTGTTCATGCGCATGGAGACAATATGGCAAGATTGCATCTTGCAGAGAACTTTAAAAATTGTATTGGCACCACACAAGCAAAGCCATTTGGAAAAATTCACAATTTTGGAGGATTTACGGATGGAGACAGAGCAGTATTTCTTGCAAACCATTTTGAAGCAAAGAGGATCGTCTTGTTTGGAATGGACTTTGGAAATAAGATAGGCAAGTTCTCACACACAAAAGACTCGGACAGAAAAATAAAATTGAAAAAACTCAGAAAAGCAAAATCACTTTTGCAATGGCTTGCTAAAAAACCAAGATCAGAGTTATTTACCACATCTAATCCCATTGATGGGTTTAAGAAAATAGATTATCAGGAATTAGATATTATAATTACCTAGAATGCATTTAATACCCATATCTACCTGAAGAAAATTATGAAATTCTCAGAGGAACAAATCAAAGACATTATTGCTCTGAGAGATAATCTGATCAACCAAATTGACAAACATCACGAGTCAATAGAGATGCTTGAAAAGAATTTAACAATACTGGATCTAGTTCTAAAGGGTTCAAGCTTTACAAAGGCTTCAGACTTGACAAAAGGTGCACCAAGCAAAGAAACACAGTCACAGGTTGTAAAGACCATAGAGAAATCCATTCCAATCAAGCGAGGAGCTAACGGCGAAGTAATTGCAAACGCGTTTGTCACGCCTGATCAAGTTTCAATAGTGATCGATGAGAGTATGGAAATTGATGCAGACACACCACCCTTCAAATCATTCTTTATTGATAGAATTATTGGAGAGATGAAGCGAAAAGATTCTGCAGACGCAGAAAATGGAAAGATCCAAAGAGAATCAATGATTGATTACATCATAAACAAAAATGGCTCTGATATCAGAGAAATAATAATTAAAAACTATAGACAAAAAGAAAGAGTAAATGAGATCATAAACACCGCAGGCTGGTCGTTAACACGTATGCTTGATAACATCAAGAAGTGATTAGATGGACAAGATAGTAGTTTTGGATTTTGGTTCGCAGTACAGTCACCTGATATGCAGAAGAATAAGAGAGTTTTCAGTTTATGCAGAACTTGTTCCATATGATATAAGTTATGAAGATCTACAAAAGCACAATCCAAAAGGAATAATTTTTTCAGGAGGTCCATCCAGCGTTTATAACAAAGACGCACCACTTCCTGAAAATAAAATTTTTGAGATGAACCTACCACTACTTGGAATTTGTTATGGTCACCAATTAATTGTAAACAAGTTTGGCGGGAAAGTAAAAAGAGCAAACAAGGAATACGGTTCGTCGCTTCTCACAATTGATAATGATGAAGATCTTCTCAGTGGCGTTGGAGACTCTGTAAGGGCGTGGATGAGTCATGGAGATGAGGCAGAGGAGATTCCATCAGGATTTAAGATTATAGGACATACAAAGAGTGCAAAGGCAGCTGCCATAGCATCAGAGGAAAAATCAATCTACGGAATCCAGTTTCATCCCGAAGTAGTGCATACAGAGCAAGGAACCGAAATTCTAAAAAATTTCGTCTTGAAGGTCTGCGGCGCAAAACAAGACTGGACGATGGAAGGGTTTATCGAATCAGCAGTTGAAAAGATCTCAAAGATCGATGGTAATGTGTTGTGTGGTGTTAGCGGTGGGATTGACTCTACTGTTGCTGCCTTGATAATTCACAAGGCAATAGGTGACAGACTCAAGTGTGTTTTTGTAAATAATGGACTCTTGCGGCTAAACGAAGAGGATGAGATAGAGACCATGTTCAAAGACAACTTTAAGGTAAACTTTACGTCCATTGACGCATCTGATACGTTTTTGAATAAACTAAAGGGCATAGAGGATCCAGAAAAGAAGAGAATGATCGTGGGCGAGGAATTTGTCAATGTGTTTACAGAGTTTGCCAAAAAGAATGGTCCATTCAAATGGCTGGCTCAAGGAACGTTGTATCCGGACGT
>Ga0066644_10000544_pt1 | contig 23527 bp, 20 predicted proteins | sample CryGeyCG2114_020_FD_62735 | JGI IMG/M metagenome (GOLD analysis project Ga0066644, IMG submission 62735) | Groundwater microbial communities from aquifer - Crystal Geyser CG15_big_fil_post_rev_8/21/14_0.20 | ecosystem: Environmental > Aquatic > Deep subsurface > Groundwater | place: USA: Utah...
AATCAAGAAAGGCTCTTGACAAAGCTTTTTGATTTGTTAAAATTAAAGCAGGTATGAGAAAAGTAAATATCGTTTTGAATAAAGGAAAACCAGGCGGCTTTTAAAAATGTCTGAAATTTTGATTCCTCAGAAGGCCGCTTGGAAAAGCGGTTTTTTGATTAAAATGGTAGAAATGGAAAGAACTTTGAAAATTGAATAAATTAATATTATGGCCTCCAAAATCCGAAGGATTTTGGAGAAAGTGGTTATTAATTGCTAGCTAAGGATTGCATTTTAAGGGCGGATGGAGGATGCCTTGGGAGGTTGAGGCGATGAAGGACGTAGGGTGCTTGCGATAAGCCTCGGGGAGGTGGCTACCAACCTTTGATCCGGGGATTTCCGAATGGGGAAACCCGTTTCGGTGATAAATCGAAACAGTCCAGTCAAATGACCGGACGGCGTACCTGCTGAAGTGAAACATCTCAGTAAGCAGAGGAAAAGAAAACAAAGCTTTGCTTTGTTCACGCTAAACTGACGCTAAACAAAACGCAAAACTGACGCTAAACTTTTCGCGTCTGTTTCGCGTGAGCCACGAAGTGGCTGGAGTTTCGCGTCTGTTTGGCGAGGAATATTGCGAAGCAATATTCCCTTAGTAGCGGCGAGCGAAAAGGAAAGAGCCTAAACCAAACGCATAACTTGTTATGCATTTGGAGTTGTAAGAAGATAATGTCGGGAGTATTTCTGATCAATAGAAATGCTGCCGAGGGAGAACATTTAGACGAAATTTGGTTAGCTGAAATACCCTGGAAAGGGATACCAAAGATGGTAATAGTCCAGTAGGTGAAAACCATTTCGTGCTCCTTGTTATCTATCTTAAGTACCTCGGGACATGAAAAGCCTGAGGGAAACAGGCCAAACTATTAGGCCAAGGCTAAATACTCAACCTCACCGATAGTGAACCAGTACCGTGAGGGAAAGGTGAAAAGTAGGGAGGTGATCCCGGTGAAATAGAACCTGAAACCATCACGCCTACAAAGAGCAGAAGCCCGACCCGAAAGGGTATAGGGTGACTGTGTGCTTTTTGCAGAACGAGCCAACGAGTTCAGCTCTTTCTTTCGTTTAAGTCCCTCTGGGACGAAAACAAAGCGAAAGCGAGTGTTAAAAGCGCGTACCCGTTTATTCGGGAAAAGAAAGGGCTGAGACACGAAGCCAAGCGAGCTTGCCATGGTTAGGGTGAGTCTCAGAGAAATCTGGGAGGAGGCCCGAACCCGTGAACCGTGCAATATTCTGGGATAAACTGTGGTAAGAAGTGAAAAGCTAAACGAGCTTGGTAATAGCTTGTTCTCCCCGAAATAGCTTTAGGGCTAGCGCCTTTTACTTTCCTGGGGGTAGAGCACTGGATGGAGTACCGTGGCTTTTTGCTAGATGCTCCAACCAAACTCCGAATACCGGGAAATAAAGGTAAGAGGCAGTCAGACTATGAGGGCTAAGCTTCGTAGTCGAAAGGGAAACAGCCCAGATCTTAATCTAAGGTCCCTAAATTTGAGCTAAGTGCTAAAAAAGAAGTGGGATTTCGTTGATAGTTAGGAGGTTAGCTTAGAAGCAGCTATCCTTTAAAAAGTGCGTAATAGCTTACTAACTAAGGGATTCTGCACCTAAGATTTCCGGGGCTAAGCTCAATACCGAAGATAAGGCCGAGCACATAATTTATGTGCTCGGGGTAGGGGAGCGTTCCTATTGCGATGAAGCCTAAGAGTAATTGAGGGTGGAGCGATAGGAAGTGAAGATGTTGGCATGAGTAACCGCAATGCAGGTAAAATCCCTGCACACCGAAAGCCTAAGATTTCCTTGGCAATGGTAATCAACCAAGGGTTAGGCGGGCCTAACCGAGTATATAATCAGATTATGTGCTTGGGATGGACAGCCGGTTAATATTCCGGCCCCCCCGTCCTTTTTTGAAGAGTGACGCAGTCAAAGCATTTGAGAGGATTATTGGATTTCCGAGAGTCGAGAGTAATCTCGACCGTCTCGAATATTAGACTGCCTAGAAAAACTCGTAGAGTTAAAGGGGCGGGGTCCGTATCGCAAACCGACACAGGTAGGCTGGCGTAAGAGTGCCAAGGTGAACGGGTGAAACCTCGTTAAGGAACTCGGCAAAAAAGTGTCCGTAAGTTCGCAATAAGGACTCCCCCGACCCGAAAGGGTTTAGGGGGCGCAGCGAAAGTACCCCAAGCGACTGTTTATCAAAAACACAAGTCCCTGCTTAAACTCGCAAGAGGATGTATAGGGGCTGAAGCCTGACCAGCGCTGGAACGTTAACAGTGGCGGTCTCGATCTTCAAGATTGAGGCTAACTGCTCGAAGCTTCCAGTAAGCGTCCGCGGTAACTATAACCGTGTTAAAGTAGCGTAACCCCTTGCCGGGTAAGTTCCGGCCCGCATGAAAGGCTTAACGACTTGGGGACTGTCTCAACGAGGAGCCCGGTGAAAATGCAATACCGGTGAAGATGCCGGTTACCTGCGGCTAGACGGAAAGACCCCGGGAGCTTTACTGTAGCCTTTTATTGTCCTATTGTTTTAGATGCGTAGCGTAGCGGGGAGGCGATGAAGTCCTGATTCTGGTCAGGGCAGAGCCGTCAATGAAACACCCGTCTTTTAAAATGGTAGGACTAATCTTGAATAAATTCAGGAGACAGTGGAAGGTGGGCAGTTTAAGTGGGGCGCTTGCCTCCTAAAAAGTAACGGAGGCGTTTATAAGGTCGGCTAGCTCCGGATGGAAATCGGAGCGGTCGGGTAAAGCCAAAAGCCGGCTTGACTGCAAGCAGGATATTGCGCGCAGACACGAAAGTGGAACTTAGTGAACCGACCCTGGTTAATAGAATCGGGGAAGATCATCAGCCAAAAGCTACCCCGGGGATAACAGGCTAGTAGGGCCCGCGAGTCCATATCTACGGCCCTGTTCGGCACCTTAACATATCGGGGTGCTATAGTAGTAATGCTATATCTCGCTTAAGGCGGGACGAAAAAACTGACTTATAACGGTGAAATCCATATGTTATAATATTATATATGGACAATACCGTGGGAAGTTTAACTCAATTTCAAAATTAGAAATAAATATTAATCCGGTGATTTTATCGATTTGGTTTATGGATGACGGAAGCAAATGCGGTAATTCAAATTTTTATCTTAACACCCAACAATTTACAAAAAACGACCAAGAATTTTTGATTAAAAAGTTATCAATTCTCGGTCTTAAAGCAAGATTAAATAAAGATAAAATTTATTATCGTATAAGGTTTCTTTCATCATCTACATCTCGTTTAAAAGAAACATTGAAAGAAAATTTGATTCCTTCAATGAAATATAAATTGGGTTATAACCCCGTAGAGACTTGCTCAAAATGAGCAGATGAAAATAAAATTTTCATAATACGTCAGCCCCTAACCATATTGCAAAGGCAATGTAGGGAGGGTGAAGATATAGTCCGATCCTCCTTGTAAAAGGAGAAAAATACCGACAGCGATGTCGGCTCATCACATCCTGGAGGTGGAGAAGCTTCCAAGGGTTTGGCTGTTCGCCAATTAAAGTGGTACGTGAGCTGGGTTCAAACCGTCAATACAGAACCATTGACATTGAGTACACACGGCGGCTTTCACGAGAGATCGTGATCGAAAAAACCGACTCATATCGGTAAATTCCTATTTTGACATTTAACCTGTCGCATGATAGGATAATACCGAGGGAAGTTTTATATGAGTCAAAAGATTTCATCAACACAAAAGGCGTATTTAGCGGGATTTCTTGATGGTGACGGGAGTATTTATGTACAACTTAAACCTAATTCAAGTTATCGCTATAAATTTCAAGTTGCGCCATATATTGTGCTTTTCCAATCATTAAAGGACAAACCAAAATTTTTAAAAATTTGTTCTTTAATTGAATTAGGATATATTCGGGAGCGTAGCGACGGAATTTTAGAATATATTATCGGGAAAACAGATAATATTAAAAAATTCCTTGCGATGATTTTTCCTTACATTATCCTTAAAAAAGAACAAGCTTCTTTAATGATTAAAATTTTAGAAGCCAAAAAAAAGGTAAAAAATAAAAAAGATTTTACCGAATTGATGAAATTAATTGACCGTTTTAGAAACCTTAATTATTCTAAAAAACGAAAAAATCGTATAGTAACCCCGTAGAGACTTTCTTGATTAAATCAAGATAATAGAGGAGCACCTTTATTATACGTCGGTCCCCGGATTATATCCGGGTGATGGTATAGTCCATACATTTAGTAATAGATGATTAATGCGTGAGACAGGTTGGTCCCTATCTACCGTAGGCGCCGAGTCTTGAGGGGGGTCCGGGATAGTACGAGAGGACCTCTCGGAACTGACCTCTGGTGTACCAGCTGTTCCGCCAGGAGCATCGCTGGGTAGCTAAGTCGGGAACTGATAAGCGCTGAAAGTATATAAGCGCGAAGCAGGCCCCAAGATTAGGACTCTTTTAGCTCGGTCAAAGACTATGACCTTGATAGGGCACAGGTGTAAGTCCTGTAAAGGATTAAGCCGAGTGCTACTAATAGAGCGATATTTCTTCCTTAGCTAGCAATTAATGACCATTCACCCTGTTAAATAATTCCGCGTTCAGCGGAATTGCTGCAAAGCAGCATTTAACAGGGTAAAAAGGGCGCTTTAGTGGCGGCTATACTGGGTTTGTCCCACCCGTTTCCATACCGAATACGGAAGTGAAATAACCCGAGGCCGATGATAGTAGGTTTTCCTGCGAAAGTAGGTAGCTGCCACCAAAGCGCCTTTTTATATTGACATTCATTTTTAAATCGAGTAATATTAAATTAGCTCGCAAAAAACTAAAAAAGGAAAGGAGGTGAATAGAAATGAAAGATTTTGTAATGAGGCATCCTATAGGATTTGGCTATTTAATTTTTGTAATTTTTCTGTCTTTGGGTATAGTTTTAGGAAAAATATATAGTGTTTGGTTTTATTTGCTTTTCATTCCAGCAATTCTTGGACTATTTGGATGGCTTATTTTTGACCAAAAATGGAAATGGGCTTGCCCAAGTTGTGGACGTGAAGCTTTTATGGAAAGAGGGAAGTATTGTAGCAGATGCGGAAGTGCTTTGGAAATCAGAAGAAAAATCAGAATATTTAGAATTTGTCCCAATGGACATAAGATAGAAGATAACTACAATATCTGCTACAATCTTTTTTGTCCAAAATGCGGAGCACCATTACCATTAAAGGGCAGTAAGTAATCTGCCCTTTTGTTTTACCCGAAATTCATTTATAATGGTTTAATGAAATTTTCTTTTAAGAAAAACAAGGTTTTAGCTATAATCATTGGGATTTTCCTCATTTTTTCTTTAAATTTCTTTCAAAAAGAAGTTAAAAACTTCTTTTATTTTGTATCTTCTCCCATCCAAAAAGTTCTTTGGCGGGCAGGAGATGGTATGTCTGATTTTTTTGAAACGATTTCGGAAATAAAAAAATTAAAGAAAGAAAATGAGGAGCTCCGAACTAAAAATCAAAGATTGCTTTCCGAAAATCTTAAATTATTAGAATTGAAGCAGGAAAACGAAGCCCTGAGGCAGGCCCTAGAAAATGATTTGGAAAAGGAATTTGATCTGGTTATAGCTAGCGTGCTCGGCAAGGATTTCTCGCAGGATTCCATTTTAATTGACAAAGGTTCCGAAGACGGAATTTCAAAAAACCTTCCGGTGATAACTTCGCAAAAAACTCTTCTGGGAAAAGTTGACCAAGTTTTTAAGAATTTTTCAAGAGTTTCTTTAATCTCAAACAAACAGATTTCATTTTCTGCCAAAATTATAGATTCTGAATTTTTAGATAAAGCCGATAGTAAAGATATAGAATTAAAAGAAAAGACGCAGGGCGTAGTAAGGGGTGAGGGGGGCTTTGAGGTGATTTTCGACTTAATACCTCAAGGAGTTGAGGTTAAAGAGGGGGATTTAATTTTAACCACAGGATTAGAAGGGGTTTTTCCTAAAGGACTTCTGGCAGGTTCGGTTAAAAAGATAAAAAAAGAAGATATTGCCCCATTTCAGAAAGCCGAATTGGATCCGGCTTTTAACATCAAAGAATTAAACACGGTATTTGTTGTTACCAGCTTTTAATGAAAAACACTTTAATTATCGCAATTGCATCTTACTTTTTTGTTTTATTTCAAACTAGTTTTTTGGTCTACTTTAATATTGCGGGGTTTGTACCAAATTTTATCTTAATTTTAGTAATTATTTTAAGTATTTTTGAAACCTCTGCCCCGAAATTTAGCTCAAGCCCAGGAATGTGGGTAGCAATTTTTGGTGGGTTTTGGTTGGACATTTTTTCTTCAAGTCCAATTGGATTTGAGGTTTTAATTTGCCTAGCTGTATCAATTTTTATCAAATTTGTTTTTAAAAGACACGTTAGATTTCCCAAGAAACTGTTTGGAGGTATCTGATACTACCAACAAGTCTTGGGAAAACAAGTTTAATAAGGAATCATATGGACAAATACCTAAAAAATAAGAAAGTAAACCCACCTAAATTTTCCTTCGGAAAACTTGGGCGGGTAAACCTCCGTTTTAAAAGAGATATAGAGCCCAACGAAGTGTTTTTGGACCAATTGGCTCAGGAAAAAGAAGGGGACGTCAAGGGAAAGCTTGAACTCCCAATATCTGGACTAAAATTTTTAATTTTAGGAATCGTTTTTTTTATTTTATTTCTGATATTATTTGGGAAGACCTTTCAGTTTCAAGTTTTAGAATCTCCAGCATTTTTAAATCTGGCTAAGGCAAACAGAGAGAGAATTTATCAAATTCGTCCCGAGAGGGGAATAATTTATGATAGACACATGCAACAGTTAGTTTGGAACAAACCCAGTTATGATTTGGTTTGCGCAAAGAACGATCTTCCATTGGATGAAATTAAAAAAAAAGAAGTAATTGAAGAGGTGGCCAGAATTTTCCAGGAGGACCCCCAGGTTATTTTTAAAAAAATTGACGAAGACGAGTTTTCAGAAGTTCTAATTTCTGAGAATATCCCTCATCAGGTTTTGGTAATTTTAGAAACAAAAATTGGGGAGCTTTCTGGTTTTCGAATTGAGAAAAATACTGTTCGAGATTATCTTGACCCGAGCCTATCGCATTTAATTGGGTATTTACGAAAAATAAGCAAAGAAGACCTTAGAATCAACTCCGATTATACAATTTTAGATTATATTGGGAAAACGGGGCTGGAAGAATCTTATGAAAAGACTTTAAGAGGAGAGCCCGGAGAAATTCAAGTCGAGAAAGATTCCATGGGTAAAGAGCGGGCAGAAAATTTAATTTCCGAACCAGAAGTCGGTAAAGGCTTAATTCTTAGTTTAGATTTTGAACTTCAAAAAAAAATCGTTGAAGAGTTAAAGAAATCTATGAAAAAAGTAGGGGCAAATCGTGCTGCTGCTGTTGCTATGGATCCAAATAGCGGAGGAGTTTTAGCAATGGTTTCCCTTCCTGATTTTGATAATAATTTATTTTCTCAGGGTATTTCCCAAAAAGAATGGGAAGAACTTAAAAGTGCCCAAGATCATCCTTTTTTTAACCGAGCTATTTCAGGGATTGGATATCCAACCGGCTCTGTTATTAAGCCTTTGATTGGCCTCGGGGCCTTGGAAGAAGGCATTATTGATTCTTATACTAAAATTTATTGCCCTGCCCAAATTTGTGTTTGGAATCCTTATAAAAAAGAGAACGAATGCTATAAAGACTGGACTTTTCCTCAAGCTCATGGCGAAGCCGATATTAAAAGAGCAATTGCTGAATCGGTAAATACTTTCTTTTACCAAATTGGCGGAGGATATAAAGATTTTAAAGGGTTGGGACCGGAAAAAATAATAAAATATCTTAAGCTTTTCAACTGGGATGCTGAAACCGGAATCGATCTGCCGGGAGAAGGAAAGGGGATTTTACCCGAAATTACAGAAGACTGGCACCTGGGGGATACTTACCATCTTTCTATTGGCCAGGGTCCCTTCACCGCTACTCCTGTTGAAGTTTGTGTTGGGTTTTCTGCCATAGCGAACGGAGGAAAATTACTTCATCCCTATCTGGTGGAAAAAATTGTAAATAATTCAACTGGCTTACCTCAAGTAGCTAAAGAAATCGAACCAAGAGTTATTAAAGAAAATTTTGTTGATTCTCAAAATATTGAGGTAGTTCGAAAGGGAATGAGACAGGCAGTGACTTCCGGTTCGGCGGTTTTATTGAATGATTTGCCGGTAGCGGTTGCGGCCAAAACCGGAACCGCTCAGAGTTCAAAAGAAGGATATTATCATCACTGGATTACGGTTTTTGCTCCTTACGAGAATCCCCAAATTGTTTTAACCATTGTTATTGAAGACATAAAGGGGATTCAATCTGCTACTTTGCCGGTAGCTAAAGAAGTACTTAAGTGGTACTTTACCAAGCCCTGAAACTTTGAGTTATTCACACTTGACAAGGTTATTTAATGAGATATTATTTTGATAATATGAAAAAATATTTAAGCCCGGAAGGGTTGGAAAAATTGAAGAAGGAGCTAGATTATTTAAAAAACGTTAAACGAAAAGAAATTGCCGAAAAACTTCAAAGATCTACTTCTTTCGGAGATTTAAGTGAAAATTCTGAATTCGCTGAAGCCAAAGAAGATCAAGCCTTCGTCGAGGGTCGAATTTTAGAGTTGGAAGAATTAATTAGATCAGCCGTAATTGTTTCCGAAAGCGGGCAGAAGGATTTAGCTCAAATTGGCTCAACAATTTTAGTTAGTTTTGGCGACAAAACTCATGCTTTTAATCTTTTGGACAGGAAGAATATTCAGAAGTTTAAGATAGTGGGAGCGGAAGAGGCCAATCCTTCGGAAGGGAAAATTTCCGTTGATTCTCCCGTAGGTAAAGCTATATTGAATCAACCCAGGGGCAGCATAATCGAAGTAAACACTCCCAGCGGTAAAATTCGATATAAAATTTTAAAAATCGAATAAAAATAAGGCTGAATGATATTATGGCTACCCCGAGAAAGGTTATTTTTATTTGACAAATTTTGGAGATTGGGTAAACTAATAATAGCTTCTTCGCAGAAGCTGAAATATAGTTCCTTGGGAAGTAGAAAGATATAAAGATTTGCTGACGGATTTTAACGACTTCATAGAATATCCCCACTTTCCTTATTCACCATTGCTAGAGCGTACCCTAAATATACTTAAGGGAGCAGGAGGATGCATCAAACTTCTTAGCCCAGATTATGATGTATGCATAGTAAGTGATGCTTCAAGAGACATGCTTCGCCGAGAGGTCTTGGACAAATATTTCTCTGAGGAGCAGCGGGGTAAATTAGAGGAAATTGCCTTGGAGTTAAAAAGTGCCTTAGGATGTTAATAAAGAAACCACTAAGCAGGTGTAAACTACACCTGCTTTTTCTTTTGACCTCAATGATAAAATTAGTTAAAATAGAAATAGTCTTATGCCCACCATTAATGAGTTAAGAAAAATTAGATTAAAAAAGTTGGAGGCAGTTAAAAGGGCCGGGATTAATCCCTATCCCATAAAGACCAAAAGAACTCATTCCATTGAGAAGGCTTTACTTAATTTTGAACGACTTGTCAAGACCAAAACCAATTTGGTTTTAGTTGGTCGGATTAGATCAATTCGGGAGCATGGAGGTTCAACTTTCCTCCATTTTGAGGATGGAACAGGTTCGCTTCAGGCCTATTTTAAGCGGGATAAATTAGGTGAAAAAAATTATAAATTTTTCTTAGATAACTTTGATATCGGTGATTTTATTGAGGTCAGGGGAATTCTATTTAAAACTAGAAAAGAAGAGAAAACCATTGAAGCCACCGCTTTTAAAATTTTAGCCAAATCTCTTTTGCCTCTTCCCGAGAAATGGCATGGGTTAAAAGACGTCGAGGAACGCTTTAGAAAGAGATATTTAGATTTAATAATGAATCCTGAAGTCAAAAAGAAATTTGAAATTCGTTCGAAAATTATTAAAGAAATTAGAGAATTTTTAGAAAAAGAAGGCTTTTTGGAAGTAGAAACGCCAATTTTACAACCAATTTATGGCGGAGCCAAAGCCAAACCATTTAAAACCCATTTGAATGCCTTAAATTTGGATTTATATTTACGAATTGCGCCTGAACTTTATTTAAAACGGCTTTTAGTCGGAGGATTTGAAAAAGTTTATGAAATTGGCCGAGTTTTTCGAAACGAAGGAATTGATAGAACTCATAATCCTGATTTTACAATGCTTGAATTTTACTGGATTTTCGCTAATTACAAAGATTTAATGAATTTTTGCGAGAAAATGTTTGAGAATTTGCTAAAAAAAGTCTTCGGAAGATTAACCGTTAAATACGAAGGAAAGGAAATAAATTTTAAAACTCCTTGGCCAAGATTGGAATTCAATCAAATTTTTAAAAAATATACCAAAATTAACCTGGAGGAAATTCATCTTAAATCTCTTAAAAAAGAAGCCTTAAAACTTGGAATTGAAATTGAAAAAGGCGAAGAAAAACCAGAGATTGCCGACAAAATTTACAAAAAATTCTGTTTACCAAACGTTAAAAATCCGACTTTTATTATAAATCATCCCCTGGGTGCATTTCCTTTGGCAAAGACGCTGGAAACAAGCCCCCCAAAGTTAGCTAACTTTCAATTGATAGTGGCTGGATGGGAACTGGTTAATGCTTTTTCGGAATTAAATGATCCCATTGAGCAAAGGAGACGGTTTAAAGAACAGGAAAAATTTTTTAAAGTAGGTGTAGAAGAGGCCCAGAGAATGGATGAAGATTTCTTGGAAGCCTTAGAATACGGTATGCCCCCGGCTGCCGGTTTTGGTATGGGAATTGATAGGTTAGTAGCCCTTTTAACCGACTCTTATAGCTTAAGAGAAGTGATTTTGTTTCCAACGATGAGACCGAAATGAGAAAATTATTGATAGCAACAACTAATCCGGGAAAAATTCGGGAATATAAAGAGATTTTTAATCGGCTAAAACTGCCCGTAAAATTAGTTTCTTTAAAGGATTTAAAGATTAAAGAAAAAGTTAAAGAAGACGGAGAGACCTTTGAAGAAAACGCAGTTAAAAAAGCTAAATTTTATTATAAATTGACCAAACTTCCAACTTTAGCCGAAGACAGCGGTTTAGAAATAGATTATTTAAATGGCCAACCGGGAGTTAAATCACGCCGCTGGCCAGGCTACGAGGCCTCTGATAAAGAACTAATAAATATAACCCTTAAGAAATTAAAAGGAGTGACATTGGAGAAAAGAGGTGCTCAATTGAGAGTAGTTATGGCTTTAATAATAGATGAGAAGGTAAAAACTTTCCAAGGACTTCTCCGGGGAATTATAATGGAAAAACCAATTAAGAAAATGATTCCCGGCTATCCTTTCAGGTCACTGTTCTATTTACCGGAGATTAAAAAAGTTATAGGAGAGTTAACTATGGAACAGGAAGCTATGGTGGCTCACAGAAAAAAAGCCGTAAAAAAGGCCCTGCCCATATTAAAGAAAATATTTAATCTAAATTTAAGAAGTTAGCGAGAAATGTTCTCGCGAATACGGATTTAAATTTAGTAAGGTATATATGTTAGATATAAAATTAATTCGTCAAAATCCACAAAAAGTTCAAGAGGGCTGTGAAAAAAAACAGGTCAAAATTAATCTCGGCCGTCTTCTTTGGGTTGACAAAAAAAGACGCCAAACCATTCAAGCTTTAGAAGATATGAAATCGCAGAAAAACAAAACCACCAGCCAGATTCCAAAAATAGAAGAGGAAGGAGAAAAAGAAAAATTAATTTTAAAAATGAGAGAATTAGATAAAAATAGCGATAGATTAAACGGAAATCTCAAACAACTCCAGGAAGAATTTAACGACTTAATGCGTCAGATTCCCAATTTGCCCCTGGAAAATGTTCCGGTTGGGAAAAACGAAAAAGAAAATGTGGTTTTAAGAGAAATAGGAGAGAAGCCAGAATTTAACTTTACCCCTAAGGATTATTTAGAGATTTCCGAGAAGTTAGATTTAATTGACGTAAAAAGAGCAGCCAAGGTTTCAGGAAGCCGTTTTGGCTATCTTAAAGGAGGGGCAGCTTTAATTGAGTTTGCCTTAATTAATTTGGCTTTCGAAACTTTAAGCAAAGACTACAACCCACCCACCGCCCTCCCCGCCGAAGGCGGGGCCCCTAATTTTATTCCGGTTATTCCGCCGGTAATGCTGAAACCGGAACTGATGGAGGGAATGGGTTATGTAGAAAGGGGAAGGGAAGAAATTTATTACCTTAAGAAAGATAAACTTTACCTGGTGGGAACCTCCGAGCAAAGTATCGGAGCCATGCATGCTGATGAAATTTTTGAAGAAAAAGTTTTGCCAAAACGATATCTTGGCTTTTCTACTTGCTTTCGGAGAGAAGCTGGAGCTTATGGCAGAGATACCAAAGGAATTTTAAGGGTTCATCAGTTTGATAAGGCGGAAATGTTCAGTTTTTGCCGTCCCGAAAAATCGCAAGAAGAGCATCAGTTCTTCTTAAAAATGGAAGAAAAACTAATGAAAGCCCTAAAAATTCCTTACCGGGTGGTTCAAATTTGCAGCGGAGATTTGGGCGATCCGGCTGCAGCAAAATATGACATCGAGGCCTGGCTGCCTGGTCAAAACCAATATCGAGAAACTCATTCTACCTCAAACTGTACCGATTATCAGGCTCGACGCTTAAACATTCGTTATCGCGATTCTAAAACTGAAAAACCGGAATTCGTTCATACTGTAAACGGTACGGCTTATGCCATTGGAAGAACTCTAATTGCCATTATTGAAAATTACCAGCAAAAAGACGGAAGTATAAAAGTGCCGAATGTTTTGCAAAAATATACCAGATTTAAAAAAATTGGTTAAATATTGATATGAATCCTGTCCTTATCCTTCATGGCTGGGGGTCTTGTGCCAAAAACTGGGATCGGGTTAAAGAACTTTTAGAAAATCAGGGATGTAAAGTTTTTGTACCCGATCTACCTGGTTTTGGAGAGACTCCTCCGCCACCAAAACCTTGGTCAGTTGATGACTATACAGATTGGGTGAAAGACTTTTGCGAAAAAAATAATCTTTCGCAAATTTTTTTATTGGGCCATTCTTTCGGGGGATCTGTGGCAGTTAAATTTTCAATAAAATATCCCAAGAGAATCAAAAAATTGATTTTAGTGGATAGTGCAGGCATTCGAAGGAAGAGACTTAAAAAAGAAATACAGAAGAAGGTAGCTCATTTTTTGAATAATTTTTCTTTTTTGCCCTTCTATGGATTTGTCAGGAAAATTGCCTATAAAATCCTATTTCGTCATAGCGATTATTTATTGACAGAAGGGGTAATGAAAGAAACTTATCTTAACGTAATAAAGGAAGATATTTCCAATATTTTTTCTAATATTTCAGTTCCCACCTTGCTCATTTGGGGCAAAAAAGATAATATAACCCCCCTTCGACACGCCCACTTTATGAAAGAAAAAATTTCTGGGGTAGAGTTGGAAATCATTCCTAACGTTAAACATAATCCTCATCGCGAAGCCCCCGAGATTTTATCTGAAAAAGTCTTAAATTTTATTAAACCCCGTTAGATTTGCCCTGCAATTATCTAACAGGGTAAAAGTCTATGGCGATTTTAATTCTCCTCTTTACCCTTTTTTGGTTCGCTGTCTTTACCAAAGAGCTTTTCTTTTGGCTCTGGCTTTGGCAGTTAAAAGAATACCACATGGGAAGATTCAGGGCTCATTTCGAGGCTCAAAAATTCAGAAAAATCATTTCTTCTTTCTGGCGCCTCAAATTTCCCAAATTTACTAAAAAAATTATTCTGATTTCTTTTTCCAGTATTCTGCTGGAGATCTTGATGCTTTTTTATTTATCCTTTTTTTTAGTAATTGTTTTAACTATATTATTTTTTCCAGTGTTTATTCTTTCCTTTCAGACCCTCACTGTTATTTGGCGAAAAATAATCATAGAGAAGGCTAAGAAAAAAAGAAACAGATTTAAAGACTTGCTGGTAATCGGCATTACCGGAAGCTATGGCAAAACCTCAACCAAAGAGTTTTTAGCCACAATTTTATCTGAAAAATTTAGGGTTTTAAAAACAAAAGAGCATCAAAACTCAGAAGTCGGAATTTCTCAATGTATTTTAAATGATTTAAAACCCGAACACGAAATCTTTATCTGTGAGATGGGAGCTTACAATAGGGGAGGGATAAAATTGCTTTGTGATATTACCAAACCAAAAATTGGAATCTTGACCGGAATTAACGAGCAGCATATGGCAACCTTCGGCTCCCAAGAAAATATTATAAAAGCAAAATATGAACTTATAGAAAGTTTACCAGCCCAAGGCCTTGCAGTTTTTAATGGGAACAATAAATATTGCCGACGACTCTATTCACGGCCGGCAAACCCCAAAAAATTTATCTATAGTACATTTTCTACGGCCGTAGAAAATGTACTATTGGATATTTGGGCTAAGAATATAAAGACTGAAAAGGAGTCCGTTGCCTTTAGAATATTTTCGAAAGATGGAGAGTCCGCTGATTTTAGGATAAATATTTTGGGAAAACATAGCATCCTAAACATTTTGGGGGCGGTAGCGGTAGCTAAAGAATTGGGAATGAGATTTGGCGAAATTACTAAAGCCTGTGAGAAAATTGAACCTTGGCAGGGAGGAATACAGATTAAGAAAGGCATCAACGGTTTGAATGTAATCGATGCTACTTATTCGGCAAATCTCAATGGAGTAATTTCTCATTTGGAATACCTTAAAATTTGGCCCGGAAAAAAAGTTATTGTTATGCCCTGTTTAATTGAGCTGGGTAGGGCCTCAAAAGAGGTTCACAAAAGAATTGGCCAAAAAGTCGCTGAGGTTTGTGATTTAGCAATAATTACAACAAAAGATAGATTTAAAGAAATCAAAGAAGGTGCTGGTGATAAAGCTTTCTTTATCGAAAACCCAAAGGATATTTTTGAAAAAATTAAAAATTTTCTTGGAGGAGACTTGTCCTCCGAAGCTTTAGCGAAGGAGGATGTTGTACTTTTGGAAAGTAGAGTTCCCAATCAGTTAATCAAACAACTATTACAATGAATCCCCTAAAACCAATTTCCATTTCTTTATCTCCAAATACCGAAAAAGATGATGTTCGGTTGGCCTTAAAGTTATTTTTTCAGCCCTGGAAATATAAAACCATCGAGAACAGTTCTCGATGGTTGTCTCGTTGGCTGGAAGAGGAATTTAAAAAGTATTTGGGCGTAAAATATGCTTTTGCCTTCAATAGCGGGAGAAGCGCCCTGATGGTTATTTTAGATGTCTTGGACATTAAAAAAGATGACGAAGTTTTGCTTCAGGCTTTTACCTGTAATGCGGCGGTCAATCCTATTTTAGGAAGAGAAGCAAGACCTGTTTTTGTGGATGTAGATGAAACAATAAATATGGACCCCGAAGATCTAAAGAAAAAAATCACCACAAACTCTAAGGCGTTAATGATTCAACACACTTTTGGCTGGCCGGCTCAAATTGAGGAAATTTTAAAAATTGCCAGAGAAAATAATTTATATTTGATCGAAGATTGTGCTCATTCTTTAGGGGCTAAGTACAAAGAAAAATTTTGCGGCACTTTTGGGGATGCGACTTTTTTTAGTTTTGGCCGGGATAAAATAATTTCCTCTGTTTTCGGAGGAATGGCTGTTACCAACGATGAAAAATTAGCTCAAAAAATTAAGCAGTTTCAAGATGGTTTAGATTTTCCTTCAAATTTTTGGGTTTTTCAGCAGTTATTGCATCCAATTCTAATGAATTATTTAATTTTGCCAGCCTACGGATTAAATCAATGCCTGGGAAGAATTCTTCTGGGTATTCTTCATAAACTTTCTATCCTTTCGAAAGCAGTTTATAAAAAGGAGAAGAAAGGCGAAATGCCCCAGTATTTTCCGAAATGCCTCCCCAATGCTTTAGCTGCCCTGGCCTTAAATCAGTTTCGAAAATTAGACAGATTTAATGAGCACCGAAGGGAAATTGCCGGCTTATATAAAAAAGAATTAAAAAACTTTGATTTACCATTGGCTAAAGATTTTGGAGAACGGCAGCCGACTTTTATGCGTTACCCAATTTTAGTAGAAAATGAGACGGACGAGACTCTGAAAGTTGCAAGAAAAAGAAGGTTTTTTTTGGACGATGGTTGGAGAAAAAGTCCGATTGTTCCTCCGGACACAGATCTTAGGAAAATGAGATATAAGATAGGGGATTGTCCGAGAGCAGAAAAAATTGCAAGGTCGATTATAAACTTACCAACCCACATCAACATTTCTCAAAAAGAAGCTAAAATAATTATAGATTTCCTTAAATCGTATGAAAATTCAGGAAATAACTGATAAAAATGTTTGGGAAGATTTTTTAGGAGGGTGTAAAGACAAAACTTTTTTGCAGTCTTGGAATTGGGGAGAGTTTAATAAAATGATGGAAAACAAAATCTGGAGATGGGGAATATGCGAAAGCGAAAAATTAATTGGGGTTGCCCTGGTAGTAAAAACCGTGGCCAAACGCGGAACATTTTTACTGGTTCCGCACGGACCCGTTGTTAAGCTACAAGCGACAAGCCCCGTTAGACAAAATTTGTCTAACGGGGCAAGCGACAAGCGACAAGTTATAGAAGTGATATTAGCCAAATTAAAAAAGATTGCCGAAGAGGAAAATGCGAGTTTTATCAGAATTTCTCCGATTTGGGAAAGAAGCAAGGAAAACAATCAGATTTTTAAGGGTTTAGGGTTTAAATTAGCCCCAATTCACGCTCATCCCGAAGCGAGCTGGAAGTTAAATATTACTTCCTCCGAGGACAATCTTTTAATGCAAATGCGAAAAACCACCCGTTATCTGATTCGTCAGGCTAAAAAAAATGAAGACATTGAAATTTTCCAAAGCCAAAATTCCGAGGATGTTGAGAAATTTGATAAACTTTATCAGGAAGTGGTAAATCGACATCATTTTATTCCATTTTCTTTAGGTTATTTAAAAAATGAATTTTTAGCTTTTCAGCCCGATAATCAGATATCCCTATTTTTTGGAAAATACAGAAAAGAAATTGTGGCTTCGGCTTTCGTCCTTTTTTGGTCAAATATTGGTTTTTATCATCATGCTGCTCTATCTCCAAAATGTCATAAAATCCCGATAGCTTATCTTTTGCAGTGGGAGGCAATAAAAGAAGCAAAGAGGAGGAACTGTCATCTTTATGATTTCTGGGGATATGTTTCGCCAAAAGACGAATCCCATCATCCATGGGCAGGCCCCACTTTGTTTAAAATGGGTTTTGGGGGCGAGGTTTATGAATATGTGAAAACGCAGGATTTTCCGCTTTCAAAAAAATACTGGCTTACTTATATTTTTGAAAAATTAAGAAAAGCCAAAAGAGGTTTGTAAAAAAAATGAAAAAAGCTCTTAGAAAACCATATCGAATCAAAAGAAAAAAATCGATTTTTCACAATCGACTTTTTTGGCTTGGAGTTTTAATCTTGGTCATCGCGGGGACTGCTTTTTATTATTTATTTTTTTCAGAAACTTTCCAGGTGAAAAAAATTATTATTACCGGTAAAGACTACAACCCACCCACCGCATCCTCCCACTCGCAAAGCGAGTGGGCCCCTGGGGTTTCGATGGAAGAACTGGAGTTGTTAATAGACAAAAATTTAGAAAAAAAAATATCGTTTTTCGATACCAAAAATATTTTTTTAGTTGATTTTAATCAAATAAATAAGATTGTTTTAGCAAATTTCCCTCAAATTGCCAAAGCTAGTTTTGGGCGGCAACTTCCAGACAAAATAAAAATAGAAATTGAAGAAAGAAGACCGGCGGCAATTTTTATTTACGATAAAAACTATTTTCTTTTAGACAAAGAGGGGATAATTTTTGAGAAAATTAATGAAGAAAACGAAACGGAGTTATTAAAAATTAAAAATTTTACTTTAAACCAAGACCTAAAATTGGGAGAAAGAGTGATAGAGAAAGAAAAAGTTGACCAAATTATGAAAATAAATTCCGGTTTAATTAACCTTAATCTAAAAATTTTAGAAGCTTCTTTAATGACAGAGAAAAGATTAAACCTTAAAACCGAAGAGGGGTGGGAAATTTATTTTAACTTAGAAAAAGATTTGGATTGGTCCTTGACCCAGCTGAAATTGGTTTTAGAGGAAAAAATCTCCCCGGAAAGATACATTGATCTAAGGTTTGAAAAGCTTTATTATAAATAATATCCCGATCGCTTTGCGATCGAGGATCCTCGACAAAGTCGGGATCAGTCAATGTGATAAATAAAAATAGAAGTACCGGCTCGAGCGATGGGTTCATATTGTTCCAGCCATCGATAATAACCGGTGGGTTGGTTAAATCCAGGAACCGCATTGCCTTTTCCTCCCTGAAGCAGGGTGGCGGAAATCGCCAGCCATCCTTTTTGAGGACCGGATTTGGGATCAAATTTTTCCCATTTTTCTCCAAGATAGTATTCGACATCTCCTCCTCCGAAATAATCAATTTTTATTTTCTCAACGTTATTGGTCTCAACCCATTTTTTTAATCTTTTCAGGTCTTGGCCCCAGTCGTAATTCGAATCTACTACATATTTATACCCTCCCTTGTAACCGCCTCCGATTTCATTAAAGTAAGAAAGATAATAAGGGAAACAGCTTAAAGAAGAAATCATATACCATCCCAGCAAAACCGAAATAAAAGAAGTTGCCATTTTTTTCGTGGATATTTTTTGACTGCACGAAAAACAGTGAGCCAAAGGCGAGCGGTTCCTTTTTTTAAGCGGCACCCCGCACCTTTTGCTATCAAAAGGTGCGGGGTTTATAGACTCTATCATTTTCACTATTCCCAGGCAGACTAAAATATATGTGAAGGGAAGGGTGGGCAAAATATGCCTTACTCCAATATTGAGATTTCCGGAGATAGAAGTTAACCAATAAATTCCTAAAAATACCATCATTGAAAATTCGGGAAAGTGCTCCAATATCCACCCCTTACTCCTACTAATAGGTTTAACCCAAAAAGGTGCTTTTATAACACAGGCCGCCCAAAGCAAAGCAATTAAAGTTAAGATATGAAAGGCCAGGGGTATTTTTAAGACATAGACAACCGGAAAATAAAACCACCAACCAGAGGCCGAAATCATACCCATAAAATAAACAGTATTTCCAAAAGCAGTCCTTTGGGTTGCCATTAAAAGTCCTAAAAGATAATGTCCGAGAGCTCGAATTTGGGGCTTGTCTGCCATCCAGATACAAAGGTTTTTCAGGGGACCCATAGGAGAAGATTCTAGAATTTGTACGGTATCAGAAAGCTGTTTTTCTGCCGGATAATTTAGGATATGAAATTGATAAACCGGCCAGATTATAAAAACTATGCCAATTATACCCACCAAAATTGCAAAAGCAATGTATTTTAAGAGCGATTTTTTAAGAAATCCAGCGTAACAAATGGTAATTACGGCAAAGAAAGGAATCAATAGGGCCAAAGAAAATTTAAACAGCATTGAGACTCCAAAAATTAATCCGGCAAAGAGTATGTTTTTTTTGGTGGGATTTTTTAGAAAATTTAGCCAAAAATAAGTTGCCAAAACCACCCCTAAAGCAGCAGCAACATCGGTGGTAACTAATCTGCCGTGAGCCAGAAAGGTAGGACAAAAGGCAAAAAGAATTAAGGTAAGACAAGCTACTTTGTTTCCAAAGAAGGTTTTGGTAAATTTGAATAAAAGCCACCCTAAAAATATTAAAAGCAAAATCATTGGGATTCGAGACCAGAATATAATTTGATCCGGGTTGTTTCCGGAATGGTATAAAAATTCAGATCCAAACCACCATTGTGAATTAACGTCTTTGTACCAAGAAGGATGATTTTTGGGAAAGTTTAAATTTAAAAACAAAAGTGGAATTGCCGATAGGTCTTTTACTAGAGGTGGATGCTCTGGATTAATTCTGAAATCCTTTTGAGTTAAATAAGAGTAACCGGCCGGAATGTGAGCAAGCTCATCCATTGTGGCCGAATCAGAAAGCTGGCTGAAAAAAGCCGTAAAAAACATTATGGCAAGCAAGATTCCGGCAATTATATTTGTAGTGCGATTAGGCATATAAACAATTAAACAATGTCAAATAATTGTCTCGCTTAAAGATTTGACATTTAACATTTGAGATTTGAGATTATATTTTGAATACCCATACCCCGTTTTTTTCTTGAATCTCTCCGTTGGGAAATTTTTGCCAGAGTTCAAAAATTAAATTTTCGTCATACTTCATTAAGACAATCACCCCATTTCTTTTAATTTTAATCTCGTCTAAATTTTCTGGCAATAAATAAATGGAGCGAGGTTCTTTAAATTTTGTTCTTTCAATAAACATCGGAGTTTGGGCCGGCATCGGAATCCCATCGGGATAGGGAACGGGTATGCCGACTTGCTTGACTATTAGATATTTTTGAGTTTCTGGCCCCAGACTGTTTAAATAATTCCCAATTTCTACATAATTTTTAGAGAAGGCATTTTCAACTTCGGGATTTTGAGCCCACAAAATGAAATATCTTGAATATTCAGCAAAAATGAATAGTAAAAATAAAAGAGTTAAAACAGAAATTATTAACCAATAACTTAGGGAGTTTTTTCTTATTTTAATTTTTTCTTTAGTTTTTAGATATAGAAATTCAAAACCCAGAGCTGAAAAAATAAAAACAGCAGGAATAACCCCAATGCATCTTAAAGAGTGTGGAATGCCTTCGTAGGTTAAAATACCGGGTAATAACATTATAAAAAACCAACTAACTAATTCCCAATGACTAATCGCTGATAATTTTTTTGATATAATTTCTTTTATTGAAACAGCTAAGCCAATTAAAAACAATATTCCTATTGGCCAAAATAAAACCGGAGAACCGGAGATATTGTGGCGCCAATTGAAATCTCCGGAAAAATTAAACATTCCCAGATGTAAAATTAAAGACTTGCCAAATTCTTTGAGCGGATTTTCAGTCGCAAAAACTGAAATTGGAGCGGCTCGGCCGACAAAATTATGAGGATTTTGGAGAAAATAGAGACCGATGGGAAGAGCTGTAATAAAAATAAAAAATAAAAAATAAAAAATAAAAAATAAATATTTCTTCTGAAGACCTCTTTGTTTATAAACTAACCACCAAAGAACCAAAATCACTGCCAATAGTAACACTGCTAACCTAAAGGCAATATAAGTGTAGAATCCCAAGCCAAAAATTATTCCAGCAAAAATAAAATTTGAAACTTTTTGGGTTCGGAACCCTTTTAATAAAAAATAAAAAGCAAACGTTAAAACAAGAGGAACCAAAATTGCCCGAAAACCTATTCGGCTAAAATTTACATGCCAAAAAGAAGTGGCAAGAAAGAAACTTGCCAAAAGAGCAATACTACGAGAACGAGGGGCCCACGAAGTGGGAGGACGTGGTGGGCGGGTTGTAGTCTCGTAGTATTGAGAGAATAATTCTTTGGTTAAAAGATAAAGACCCAAAATGGTTAAAATTCCGATTATTGCTGAAACAATCCTTATAGACCAAATAGAAATTCCAAAAATTGAAAAAGATAAAGCTATTAGATTAATAAAGAGACCCTCGCGGCCGTTGTTTTCCGGATAAAATATTTTACCGGGATTAGAAATTGCTTCATTTCCATTAATGGCTACGTCCGGATAAAGGCCAGGGGGGATAGTATTTAGCTGCCAGACTCTAAAGAAGGAAGCGATTAGCAAAATAATCAATAAAAATATTATTTCTCTTTTCTTTGTCATTAAATTATTTTAGCAAATTTAGTTATTAAAGTATAGGAAAAGTCTATTTCTATTAATTAGCACTCTTGATTTCTGTTTTTAATTTGCTACTATGTTACGAGTGGTTATCAAAACTTGAGACGTTATCACTCGCAGGCCTTGACCCCGCACCTATTTTGCGTTCCGATTGGTATCTTAATTAGAATCAATAACTAAAGTAGGTTAAACCTTTGCGGCACACTCCTCACGAATAGTGAGGTCCGCCGAAGGCGGACTGGCCTATTCGGCCACCGTATGCCGCCAAGGAACTCTCTGGCAAAATAGGTGCGGGGTTGACTGCTAATTTTGATTAATTTAAAATGGAATTATCACTCTTGACAAGAGACTGCTAATTTCCTAAAATAAAAGTATGAAGATAACTGAGCGCCAAGCAGAAATTTTAAATGGGACAGTTAAAGAATATATTGACTTAGTTCAGCCAATTAGCTCTGAGTTTTTGGAGAAAAAACATCATTTGGGAATTTCACCGGCAACTATAAGAACTGAGATGCAAAAGTTAACTAAGAAAGGTTTTCTTCATCAGCCCCATACTTCGGCGGGCAGAATTCCTACCGATAAGGGTTATCGGTTCTTTGTAGATAATTTACTTGAAGAAGAACCTGCTGAGTTTGAGGAGTTTGGGATAGAGAATTGGTTTGAAAAACAGCTTGGAAGCTCTCTAAAATTTATTCAGGCTGTTACTAAAAATTTAGCTTCGGCTTCTTCTGGTTTGGCCCTGGGTTATCTTCTGGGAGAAAAAATTTTATGGAAAGAAGGATGGAAAGAAATTTTTCAAGAACCGGAATTTACCGAGGCGGAGTTTATTACTAAATTCATTCAAATGCTTGAAGAATTTGAAAAAAACATTGAAGATTTTATTTTAGAATTTCCGGTAGAAACCCGGGTTTATATCGGTAAGGAAAATCCAATTTCAAAAGCTAAAGATTTCAGCATCATTGCATCGAAATTTGTTTTTCCCGACCAAGGGGGAATTTTTGCTATCCTGGGACCAAAGAGAATGAGCTATCCTAAAAATATCTATTTAATAAATTCGGTGGTAAAATTACTAAAAAATTATTAAAATGGAAGAAGAAAAATCCACTTTCGCTAAAGTTTCGGAGAACAAAGAAAAAAAAGAATTAAATATTGAAGAATCAGAAAAAAAGCTGGCAGAATGTCAAAAACAAAAAGATAGATATTTAACCGGCTGGCAGAGGGCCAGGGCAGATTTTTTAAATTATAAAAAAGAGGAGATGGAAAGAATCGGAGAGATTTTAAAATATGCCGGAGAAGAATTAATTTTGAAAATTTTGCCAATTCTGGATAATTTCGATCTGGCAGAAAAAAAATTGCCAGAAAACCTGAAAGACGATGAGAATGTTAAAGGAATTCTCCAAGTAAAAAATCAGATTTTGGTTTTTTTGAAAAATCAAGATGTAGAAGAAATAAAGGCCGTTGGAGAATATTTTGACCCCAATTTTCACGAAGCGGCAGAAATGGTGGATTTAAAAGAAGAGGCATCTGGTAAGGTGGTGGAAGAAATTAAAAAGGGATACAAATTGCATGGCAAAGTTATCAGATCTGCCAGAGTCAAGGTCACAAAATAGGGTTCACTCCGTCAAATGCTGCCCTACAGCAATTTTGCTGAAAGCAAAATTATTTGACGGGTAAAGGTCGCAAAATAAG
>Ga0066644_10000546_pt1 | contig 23500 bp, 33 predicted proteins | sample CryGeyCG2114_020_FD_62735 | JGI IMG/M metagenome (GOLD analysis project Ga0066644, IMG submission 62735) | Groundwater microbial communities from aquifer - Crystal Geyser CG15_big_fil_post_rev_8/21/14_0.20 | ecosystem: Environmental > Aquatic > Deep subsurface > Groundwater | place: USA: Utah...
CGCGCGGAGGACGGGTGTCCTCCAGCTCTTCGCCGGTTTCCTGGTCGACCACGCGCATCGACAGGCGGACCTTGCCGCGCTGGTCGATCTCGAGGACCTTGACCTTCACTTCCTGGCCTTCCGACACGACGTCGGTCGGCTTCTCGACGCGCTCGTTCTTCATTTCGCTGACGTGGACGAGACCGTCCTTGCCGCCCATGAAGTTCACGAAGGCACCGAAGTCGACGATGTTGACCACCTTGCCGTTGTAGATCTTGCCGACCTCGGGCTCTTCGACGATGCCCTGGATCCAGGCCTTGGCGGCTTCGATCTGGGCGCTGTCGGACGAGCTGATCTTGATCACGCCTTCGTCGTCGATGTCGACCTTGGCGCCGGTTTCGGCGACGATCTCGCGGATCACCTTGCCGCCGGTGCCGATGACGTCACGGATCTTCGACTTGTCGATCTGGATCGTCTCGATGCGCGGAGCATGCTTCGAAACCTCGGTGCGCGAACCGGTCAGTGCCTTGTTCATCTCACTCAGGATGTGCGCACGGCCGGCCTTCGCCTGCTCGAGCGCCTTGGACATGATTTCCTGCGTGATGCCGGCAACCTTGATGTCCATCTGCATTGTGGTGATGCCCGCCTCGGTGCCGGCAACCTTGAAGTCCATGTCGCCGAGGTGGTCCTCGTCGCCGAGGATGTCCGACAGGACAGCGAAGTCGCTGCCTTCGAGGATCAGGCCCATGGCGATGCCCGACACCGGGCGCTCGATCGGAACGCCGGCGTCCATCATCGACAGACAGCCACCGCAGATCGTCGCCATCGAGCTCGAGCCGTTCGACTCGGTGATGTCCGACAGGACGCGGATCGTGTAGGGGAAGTCCTCATGCGTCGGCAGCACGTTGTGCAGCGCGCGCCAGGCGAGCTTGCCGTGGCCGGTATCGCGACGCGATGGGGCGCCGAAGCGGCCCACTTCACCGACCGAATAGGGCGGGAAGTTGTAGTGCAGCATGAAGCGTTCGTACGACAGGCCTTCGAGGCCGTCGATCATCTGCTCGCTGTCCTTGGTGCCGAGCGTGGTCGAGCACAGCGCCTGCGTTTCACCGCGAGTGAAGAGCGAGGAGCCGTGCGCACGCGGCAGCACGCCGACCATCGCCTCGATCGGGCGAACCTGGTCGAGCTTGCGGCCGTCGATGCGGGTACCGTCCTTGAGGATGGCGCCGCGGACGATTTCGGCTTCGAGCTTCTTGGTCAGCTTGATCGCGGTCATGCGCGCCTGGCCGTCGAACTCGTCGCTGGCATAATGCGCCTTGACCTTGTCGCGCGCGGCATTGAGCGCGTCCGAGCGGGCCGACTTGTCGGTCAGCTTGTAGGCTTCGGCGATATCCTTGCCGACCATCGCCTTGATGGCCGACTTCATATCGTCGTTGCCGTCCTGCGAGGCGACGTCCCAAGGCTCCTTGGCGGCCTGTTCGGCGAGGTCGATGATCGCGTTGACGACCGGGCGGATGTTGTCGTGGGCGAAGGCCACCGCACCGAGCATTTCGGCTTCGGTCAGTTCCTTGGCTTCCGATTCCACCATCATCACGGCATCGCCGGTGGCGGCGACGACGAGGTCGAGGCGGCCGTCATCGGCCAGCGCGGTGGCCTGCTTCGGATTGAGGATGTATTCGCCATCCTTGAAGCCGACGCGGCAGGCGCCGATCGGGCCCATGAAGGGGACACCCGAAATGGTCAGCGCGGCCGAGGCGGCGATCATCGCCAGCACATCGGGCTCGCATTCGCCATCATAGCTGAAGACCTGCGCGATGACGTTGATTTCGTTGTAGAAACCTTCGGGGAACAGCGGGCGGACCGGGCGGTCGATCAGGCGGCTGGTGAGCGTTTCCTTTTCGGTCGCACCGCGCTCGCGCTTGAAGAAGCCACCCGGGATACGGCCGGCCGAGGAGAATTTTTCCTGGTAGTGGACGGTCAGGGGGAAGAAGTCCTGGCCTTCCTTGACGCTCTTGGCGGCAGTGACCGCACACAGAACGACGGTTTCGCCATAGGTGGCGAGGACCGCGCCGTCAGCCTGACGGGCAATGCGGCCGGTTTCCAGAGTGAGGGTCTTTCCGCCCCACTCCAGCGATACGGTTTTCGTGTCGAACATGAAGTTTCCTTATGAACCCGCCGGGCCTGATTGCCGGGCGGGGCCTACAGTGCCGGGTATGCCGTCCCGGTCCGGTTCGAGGCGTTTCTCGCCTCCATTTTCCGCTTCCGCGCTGGATTGCGCGGATGCCGGATAAACGAAGGGGCGACCTGAGCCGCCCCTTCGAGAAACTCTTACTTGCGAAGACCCAGCTTCTGGATCAGCGCATTGTACCGCTCGACGTCTTTCTTCTTGAGATAGGCGAGCAGGTTGCGGCGCTTGTTGACCATCATCAGGAGGCCCCGGCGCGAGTGGTTGTCCTTGTGGTTGGACTTGAAGTGCTCGGTCAGGTTGCGGATGCGCTCGGTCAGGATCGCGACCTGGACTTCGGGCGAACCGGTGTCGCCCTTGGCGACGGCGTTGTCCTTGATGATCTCGGCTTTTTTCTCGGCGGTAACCGACATTACATTTACTCCGCGACATCCGGTAGGTTGAAACCCCGCACGACCCTGGCCGTGCCTCCGCTGAGTTCCATCAAGGCCACCGGCACATCGTGCAGCGTCGCAAGGTGGAGCCCGTCGGCATGGGGCAGCCCCGACAATACCCGGCCCTGGCGGACCGCCTGCGCGCTGTCGGGATCGAGTTGCAAGGCCGGGATGTCGTCCAGCCCCGCCTCGAGCGGCAGGAGGAGGTTTTCGATGGCCGCGCCCTTAGCTTGTTTCTCCAGCTTGTCCAGCGAAATCGCCTGTTCCTCGCGGAACGGGCCGGCCTTGATGCGCCTGAGATAGGTGACGTGCCCCACGCTTCCAAGCGCGTGCGCGATGTCCCGTGCAAGGCTTCGGATGTAGGTTCCCTTCGACACATGCGCGACGAGCGTCACGCTGTCGGCCAGTTCGAGCGGAGCCTGCGGATCGTACGGGTCGGGCCGTCCGGCGGTGGTGGCGAAGGTCGAGCGCAGTTCGGCATCCTCGCGCTCGCCCGGGAAACCGAGCGAGTGGATTGTCACCGCGCGGGTCTTCATTGTCACCTCTTCCCCCGCCCGCGCGCGGTCATATGCCCGCTTGCCGTCGATCTTCACGGCCGAATAGGCCGGCGGGACCTGCTCGATATCGCCCGTGAAATGATCGAGCACGGCAGCGATGGCGGCCATCGGCGGGCGGCGGTCGCTGCGCTCGATCACCTCGCCCTCGGCATCGAGCGTGTCGGTCTCCTCGCCGAACTGGATGGTGAAGGCGTAGATCTTATCGCTGTCGAGCATGCGCCCGGCGAGCTTCGTCGCCTCGCCCAGCGCGATCGGCAGGACGCCTTCGGCAAGCGGATCGAGCGTGCCGCCGTGACCGACCTTGGTCCTGGCATAGCCGTTCTGGCGCAGCACACGCTTGACCGCCGAAACCGCCTGCGTCGAGCCGAGCCCGCGCGGCTTGTCGAGCACCAGCCAGCCGTGGGGTGCGGGTTTCGGGTCGCTCATCCGGCGACGATCCGCGCGACGTTGTCGGCGAGGCCGAAGAAATGCATCACGATCCACTGCACCGGCGGCCACACCACATGTTCGACGATGCCGCTGTCGGGGAAGGCCCAGGTCGCGGCGACGAGCACGATGATCAGCACCATGCCGAGCTGCTGCAGCTTCTGCCACTGCGCGGCCATGCTGCGGGGCAACAGGCCGCCGACTATATGCGACCCGTCGAATGGCGGGATCGGCAGCAGATTGAAGAAGGCCAGGAAGGCATTGATCATGATGAAGCTGGCAAATGCGGTCATCGCCCAGTCGGGCATTGACGTTCCGCTGACTCCCAGCAACACGCCGACGAGGACGGCAGCGATGAAGGCGAGCAGGATGTTCGTTGCCGGACCGGCAGCCGCGACCAGCATCATCCCGTAGCGCGGATTGTCGAGCCGCCGGGCATTGACCGGCACGGGCTTGGCCCAGCCGAACACCGGCCCGCCGAACAGCGCCAGCGCACCGGGCACCAGCAGCGTGCCGACTGGGTCGACGTGGCGCAGCGGATTGAGCGACAGGCGCCGCTGTTCGCGGGCCGTCGGATCGCCCAGCGCAAGCGCCGTCCAGCCATGCGCAACCTCGTGGAAGACGATGGCGACGATCAGGCAGGGGATCAGGATCACCGCGAGGAGAAGCGTTTCGGTCATGGCGGGCTAGATAGGGAGCGCGGTATCAGCCCGCCAGCGCTTCGCGGAAATGCTTGCGGCACATGGCGACATAGCGATCGTTGCCGCCGATCTCGGTCTGAGCGCCTTCGCTCACCGCCTTGCCCTCGGCATCGACGCGCAGGTTCATCGTCGCCTTGCGTCCGCAGTCGCACACGGCCTTCATCTCGACCAGCGAATCGGCAATGCCGAGCAGCGCCGCCGATCCTGGGAAAAGCGCGCCCTGAAAGTCGGTCCGGAGGCCATAGCAGAGCACCGGGATGCCCGCGTCGTCGGCCAGCCGCGCCAGTTGCCATACCTGATCGTCGGTCAGGAACTGCGCCTCGTCGACCAGCACGCAGGCGATGGGGTCCTCGGCATGGTCGGCCAGCACGCGCGCCTCGATATCGGTGTCCGCCTCGTAGCGATGCGCATCGCTGGAAAGGCCGATGCGGCTCGAGATCGCGCCGAAACCGGGCCGGTCGTCGAGCGCGGCCGTCCACAGCGACACGCGCATGCCGCGTTCGCCGTAATTGAAGGCGGCCTGCAGCAACGTGCTGCTCTTCCCCGCATTCATGCTGGCATAGTAGAAATAGAGCTTGGCCACTCAGTCCTCTGCGTCGAGGTCGCGGGCGACCTTGGGATCGTTGAGCAAGCGCTCGATCCGATCGGCCTCGTCGAAGCTCTCGTCGGGCTGGAAGTTGAGCCGCGGCGCGAATTTGAGGCCGAGCCGCTGCGCGACCTCCTTCTGGAAGAAAGCGGTATTGGTCCGCAGCGCCTTGAGCACCACGCCCTCGTCCTCGCCCAGCAGCGGCTTCACATAGGCTTTCGCGTTCCGCAGGTCGGGCGTCATCCGTACTTCGGTGACCGCGATGTTGCTCGCCGAGAGGACCTCGTCATGCGCCTCGCCGCGCGCGAGCAGTTCGGACAGGATATGGCGCACGCGCTCGCCCACCTTGAGGACGCGGACCGACTGTTGCTCGGGGGTGGATTGCTGGTGCTTGGCCATCAGTTTTCTCCGGTCGGACGCGGTGTCGGGATCGCGGTGCTGGTCGAGCGAGCAAGCAAAGTGCCCGTCTCGTCGAACAGCTCGCCTTCGAGGAAGATGACCTTGCGCCCGCGACGCACAACGCGGCCCTTGCCCACCAGCGGACCGGCGCGCACGGGCCTCAGGAGGCTCATCGAGATTTCGAGGTTGAGCGGCGCTTCGGCCTGGTCGGTGGCCCAGACATGCGCCCAGCCCATCACCTCGTCGAGAAAGCCCGCGACGAGTCCGCCCTGCACGCTCCCACGCGGGGTGATGAAGCTGTCAGGCGCGTGAAAGCGCAAGGTGATCTCCTCGCGCTCCTTGTCGAAGCTCTCGAAGGCAACGCCCATCAAGTCGGCATGGGCATGGCCGAGAGCATGCTTGGGGTCGGTCAATCGTTCACTCCCGGTACGGGTGTCGGGATGGCGCTTGAGGTTGCGCGGGCCAGCACATTATCCTCCCGGTCGAGCAATTCGCCTTCGAGGAAGGCCACGCGCTTTCCCACCTTCACCACGCGCCCCTTGGCGGTGATGGTTTCCATCGGGACCATGCGCAGGAAGGTGAGGTTCATGTCGAGATTGAGCGGCAGACGCTGTTCGGCTGCGCCGAAACGCGCCTCGGTCACCGCGAGCAGCGCGCCGCCCATGACCTCGTCGAGGAACCCCGCGATCAACCCGCCCTGCACCGCGCCGCGCGGAGATGCGAAGCTCGGCGGCGGGGTATAGCGACAGGTGAGTTCGCCCTTTTCTGCGTCGAAAGAGACGAACTCGCTGCCCATCAGCTCGGACGATGGCGAGCGCCTGCGTTCGTAGATCCTCGCCATGCGTCCTCAGCCCCTGCTTACAGCGTGCGCTCACGCTCCTCGACTTCGAAGACCTCGAGCTGGTCGCCCGGCTGGATGTCGTTGGTGTCGGCGAGGACCACGCCGCATTCGAGACCCGTGCGGACCTCGTCGACATCGTCCTTGAAGCGACGCAGGCTGGCGATGGTGGTGGCCGAGACGATGACGTCGTCGCGCGTGAGGCGTGCGTGCAGCCCCTTGCGGATGACGCCTTCCTCGACCAGCAGGCCGGCGGCCTTGTCCTTCTTGCCCGAACGGAACACTTCCTTGACCGCGGCACGGCCGACGACGTGTTCGATCCGCTCCGGACCCAGTTCGCCTGCCATCTCCTTCGCGATTTCCTCGGTCAGGTGGTAGATGACGTCGTAATACTTCATCTCCACGCCGTCGCGCTTGACCAGCTCGCGCGCCTTGGCGTTGGGGCGGACGTTGAAGCCGATGATCGGCGCCTTCGAGGCCGCGGCCAGCTGCACGTCGCTTTCGGTGATCGCACCCACGCCCGCGTGCAGCACGCGGACCTTGATATCGTCGTTCGAAAGGTTGTGCAGCGCGGTGGTGATCGCTTCGACCGAGCCTTGCACGTCGGCCTTCACCAGCACCGGGAATTCGATGACGTTCGACGCTAGGTTGTTGAACATCGTGTCGAAACTGGTCGGCGCGAGTGCGGTGCGCTTTTCGGTCGCCTTTTCCTGGCGGTATGCCGCGACTTCGCGGGCACGCTGCTCGTTCTCGACCACGGTCAGCGTATCGCCGGCGCTCGGCACGCCGCCGAGGCCGAGGACCTCGACCGGCATCGAGGGGCCAGCTTCCTTGATCTGCTTGCCCTGGTCGTTGACGATCGCACGGACACGGCCGCTCTCGGTGCCGACGACGAAGGTGTCGCCGCGCTTGAGCGTGCCGCGGGTAACGAGCACGGTCGCGACGGGGCCGCGGCCCTTGTCGAGCTGCGCCTCGATCACGGTCGCTTCGGCCATGCGGTCGGGGTTGGCTTTCAGTTCGAGCAGTTCGGCCTGCAGCGCGATCTTGTCGAGCAAATCGTCGAGCCCGGCCTTGGTCTTGGCCGAGATCTCGACGTCCTGCACATCGCCCGACATCTTCTCGACGATGATCTCGTGCTCGAGCAGGCGCGTGCGGACATTGTCCGGATCGGCTTCGGGCTTGTCCATCTTGTTGATCGCCACGATCATCGGGACGCCAGCCGCCTTGGTGTGATTGATGGCCTCGATCGTCTGCGGCATGATGCCGTCATCGGCAGCGACCACCAGCACCACGATATCGGTGATGTTGGCGCCGCGCTGGCGCATCTGGGTAAAGGCGGCGTGGCCCGGCGTATCGAGGAAGGTGATCGCGTCGCCGCCCTTCGTCTTCACCTGATAGCTGCCGATGTGCTGGGTGATGCCGCCGGCTTCGCCCTTCACGACATTGGCGCCGCGCAGCGCGTCGAGCAGGCTGGTCTTGCCGTGGTCGACATGGCCCATGATGGTGACCACCGGCGGACGCGGCTTGAGCGTCTCTTCGGGATCGACATCCTGTTCGGCCGAAATATCGACGTCGGCTTCGGACACCTTTTCGATGCGGTGGCCGAACTGTTCGACGAGCAGCTCCGCCGTATCCTGGTCGATCGTCTGGTTGACGGTGACCATCATGTCGAGATTGAACAGCTCCTTGACGAGGTCGGCGCCTTTCTCGCCCATGCGCTTGGCCAGCTCGCCGACCGTGATCGCCTCGGGGACGACGACGTCGCGGACCTGCTTCTCGCGCGGCTTGCTCGAGCCGCCGCCCTGCATGCGGCGCTCCTTTTCACGCGCACGCTTGAGCGCGGCGAGGCTGCGCGCACGGCGGCCTTCGTCCTCGTTGAGGGCCTTCTTGACCGAAAGCTTGCCCGAACGACGCTTGTCCGAAGTCTCGGCGCCGCGCGCGGGCTTGTCTTCCTTCTTCTTGCGCTCGGGCTTCTTCGGCTCGGGACGCGCGACGGGCGTGAAGCGCCGCGGGGCCGGCGCCGGCGTGGCACTGCCGGTATCTCCGGCAGGAGCTTCCTCGGCAGGAGCTTCCTCGGCGGGAGCTTGCGCCGCCTTCTTGGCGTCTTCCTTGGCCTTCTTGGCGGCCTCGGCTTCGGCCTTCTTGTTCTCCTCGGCGCGCTTCTTCTCGTCCTCGGCGGCCTGCTTGGCCTGCTCTTCCTCGCGCTTGCGCGCTTCCTCGGCCAGCCGCAGGCGATCTTCCTCGGCCTCCCGCTGGAGGCGGGCGACGCGTTCCTGCGGGGTTTCCCCGGCGGGCGCGGGTTTCTTGGGCGCGGCAGGCTTGGCTGCGGGCGCAGGCGCCGGAGCGGGCGCGGCCTCGACCTTGGGCTCCGGAGGCGGCGGAGGCGGTGTCTCGCCGGGCTTCACGAGCTTGCGGCGGCGCTTCACCTCGACCGCGACCTTGTTGGTGCGGCCGTGGCTGAAGGTCTGCTTGACCTCGCCCGGCTGCGCGCCCTTCAGGGTCAGCGGTTTGCGGGCGGGTTTCTTGTCGTCGTCGCTCATTCTTGCTCGTTTCTCTTCTTCGTATCGTTCAATTCGTCATCCGGCCCGCGCGCAAGCGCGGCCTTCGTTGGTCGGCTAAGCCTGCCCCAGATAGTGCATGAGGCGCGTCAGGGGCTTCATCACCCTCGCGGCCGCAGCATCATCGGCCCCAGAGCCCGCAACAGCCAGATGGACGACATTGTCGCGGCCCAATGCCACAGACAAAGCGTTCCGGTCCAGAGGCAGTTCGAGCCCGCGTTCGCCCGACCCTTCCGCCTCGCGTCCCACGCGCCAGGCCTGGTCGAGCTTCTTGCGGCCGTCCTCGCTCGCATCGCGGGCATGCAGCAGCAGCGCCACGGCCCCGCCGCGTGCCGCCTCGGCAATGCGCTGCGTCCCCAAGATAAGGCTTCCGACGCGCATTTCGAGCCCCAGCCGGTCGAGCAGGACGCGGGTCAACGCATCCTCGACCATTTGCGGCAGGTTATCGGGCAGTTCGAGATCGCCGGTCTTGAAGGCCCGCGCAAGCGCACCCTTCAGCCTGCCCCTGGCCTGGGCCTCGACAAGCTGGCCGCGCGTAACGCCGATCCATGCGCCGCGACCGGGCGCCTTTTCCTGCGCGTCGGGCAGCACGAGGCCTGCGGGCGAGGCAACCAGCCGCACGAGCGTTTCGCGCGGGGCCGTCTCGCCCGAAAGAATGCAGCGGCGTTCAGGGCAGCCCTTGGCGGGCCCGGAAGCTTTCCGGGCCTTGGGCGTGTCAGCGATGTCGGGGCTCAGGCGCTCATTGGGTGGAGTCCGCATCGGCGGCCTCCTGCGTGTCGGCATCACCGGCATCGGTTGCCGGAGCTTCCTCTTCGTCGTCGAACCAGTGTGCGCGGGCAGCCATGATGATCTCGTTGCCCTGCTCTTCGGTCAGACCGTATTCGCCCAGCACGCCGCCCTTGTCCTGCTCGCGCACCGAAGGGCGCCGCATCGGCGGGCCATCGGCATTGTTGCGGCGGCGCGGAGCTTCGCGCTTCTTCTGGATCAGTTCGTCGGTCGCGAGATCGGCGAGATCGTCGAGCGTCTTGATGCCCGCCTTGCCCAGCGTGACCAGCATGGCCTCGGTGAGATGCGGCAGCTCGGCGAGATCGTCCTCCACACCCAGTTCGCGGCGCGCCTCGCGATGCGCAGCTTCCTGGCGCTCGATCGCTTCGAGCGCACGGCTCTGGAGTTCCTCGGCAAGTTCCTCGTCGAAGCCTTCGATGCTCGCCAGTTCGTCGAGTTCGACATAGGCGACTTCCTCGAGCTCGGCGAAGCCTTCGGCGACGAGCAGCTGCGACAGCGTTTCGTCGACATCGAGTTCCTCTTCGAACATCTTCGAGCGCTCGGCAAATTCCTTCTGGCGCTTCTCCGAGGCTTCTTCCTCGGTCATGATGTCGATCTGGTTGCCGGTCAGCTGGCTGGCGAGACGCACGTTCTGGCCGCGGCGACCGATCGCGAGCGACAGCTGGTCGTCGGGCACGACGACTTCGATGCGCCCGTCTTCCTCGTCGAGCACGACGCGGCTGACGGTAGCCGGCTGGAGCGCGTTGACGATGAAGGTCGCGCCATCTTCCGACCAGGGAATGATGTCGATCTTCTCGCCCTGCAGTTCCTGCACGACGGCCTGGACGCGGCTACCCTTCATGCCGACGCAGGCGCCGACCGGATCGATGCTGGAATCGTGGCTGATCACGCCGATCTTGGCGCGGCTGCCCGGATCGCGGGCGGCGGCCTTGATCTCGATGATACCGTCGTAGATTTCGGGCACCTCCTGCGCGAACAGCTTCTTCATGAAGTCGGGGTGCGCGCGGCTGAGGAAGATCTGCGGGCCGCGGTTGTTGCGTTCGACCTTGGTGATCAGCGCGCGGACACGCTCGCCGACGCGGGCGGCTTCGCGCGGGATCTGCTGGTCGCGGCGGATGACGCCCTCGGCGCGGCCGAGGTTGACGATCACATGGCCGAATTCGACCGACTTGATCACGCCGGTGATGACTTCGCCCGCGCGATCCTTGAATTCCTCGTACTGCCGCTCGCGTTCGGCATCGCGGACCTTCTGGAAGATGACCTGCTTGGCGCTCTGCGCGTCGATGCGGCCGAGATCGACCGGGGGCAGCGGATCGACGATGAAGTCGCCGACCTTGGCATTGGCGTCGAGCTTGGCAGCTGCCTTGAGGTCGACCTGCTTGAAGTAGTCCTCGACTTCCTCGACCACCTCGACGACGCGCCACAGGCGCAGGTCGCCGGTCTGCGGGTCGAGCTTGGCCCGGATGTCGTTTTCCGCGCCGTAGCGGTTGCGGGCGGACTTCTGGATCGCTTCTTCCATCGCCTCGATGACGATGGCCTTGTCGATCATCTTTTCCGAAGCGACCGAATTGGCGATCGCGAGGAGTTCAGCCTTGTTGGCGGAAATGGCACTGGCCATCAGTCGTCTGCCTTCTCTTCAGTTTCGACGATTTCGTCGGCACCGCTCGTATCGAGCGGCTGGGTGGCGGCGATCAGCGCGTCGGTAAGGACGAGCTGCGCCGAATGGATCTGGTCGCGGGGAACGGATACCTCGCCCGCCTTGCGGTCGTCGATAGTGACCATATCGCCATCGATGCCCTTGAGAAGCCCGCGCAAGTTGCGCTGGCCATCCCAGCCCTTGGTCATCGAGATCTTCGTTTCGTGCCCGGCCCAATCGGCGAAATCCTTCGCACGGGTCAGCGGGCGATCGATGCCGGGGCTCGACACCTCGAGGTGATAGGCGCCGTCGATCAGCACCTCGCCCTGCTCCTCGAGTGCGTCGATACGGTCCGAAACGCGGCGCGAGAGCGCGGCGCATTGGTCGATGACCAGCTGGCCGGTAGCAGGGTCCTCGGCCATGATCTGCAGCGCCTCGCCGCCGTCACCGGCTTCCGACGGCATCATCTTGACGCGCACGAGCTCGAAGCCGAGCGCCTGCGCCTCAGGTTCGATCACTTCGGTCAAGCGTGCAAGATCGGCCATTCGGTCTCCAATTACAGGTCCCATACGACACTGCGGTTGCGACAGGTCTTTGCGGCCGGCCCCTCGCGGCGCCAGCCCCTCCAGTGTCGCGACAATGTCGGGATGGAGAGGCAGATAGGCGCGAGTCCCGCGAAAGGCAAGAGGCGATCGCGCGCTATTGTCCCAGCATCGCCGGATCGATCGGGGTTCCCTGCGCGGCCATGCCCTCGACGAGATTGGCAATGGTGCGCCCCGGATCGTGCTGCGACGCGGCGGCATCCAGCTCCGCAAGCCGTTCGCGAGACAACCAGCGGCCCGAACGGACTACGGCCTCGGGATGCCTCAGGCAGGTGACATCGGACAATGGATTGCAGGCATAGAAGACGATATCCGCAATGCAGTCGCTGGCGAGGCACCCGCTCTGCTTGCCCTGCCCCACCGCAACCGCGGCATTATGCGTCGCCATGGTGATGATCTGCACCGGCGAAAACCCGGCTTCGGCCAGCAGGTCGAATTCATCATGCAACGAGACGCCGGGAATATTGGTGAAGATGCCTGCATCGCTGCCGGCCACCAGCAGAACCCCCGCCTGATCGAGTATTCGAACGAACTGCTGGTAGAATGCCGCCGCTTCCTCTTCCGGCGCAGGATCGCGCGCCGCCCAGCCCGCAATATGGCCCGCCTCGGTGCGCTGCGTCACCGGATTGAGCCTTTCGGTACCCGGGCGACGGGCATAGGCGCCGTCCGTCGCGGCGACGCGGGCCAGGTTGCGATGCGCGACCAGCGTGGGGGTGACCGGCACCCCGGCAGCGGCGATGCGTTGCGCCAGTCGCCGGGCGGCCACCGGATCGCGGCGATCGCGCAATCCATGCCAGACGATCGACTCGACATGCTCGATCGTCTCGAAGCCATCGTCGACGATCTCGTCGAACCCTATCGCAAAGGGGCGATCCTGCGGAATGCCGGGCGCTCGCGCCCCTTCCGGCGTATGGCCCGCAATGCGCATGCCGCGCGCGGCCGCCTCGTCACGCACCGCCTCGTAGGCCTCGCGGGTGAGGTTCGAATAGACCTTGATCCGCTGGTATCCCGCTGCATCCTGCGCCGCGACGGCCGCCTTGGCTTCCGCAGCCGCGCCAACCAGCTGATGATTGATCTGCTGGTTGGGCCCCGGGCTGTTGAGGATCGGCCCGGTCGTCAGCAAATGCGGTCCGTCGACCTCGCCCTGCTCGATGCGCTGCGCGAGCGCGAGATGGAAGGGCATGCCCGACATGTTGCGTACCGTGGTAATCCCCGAGGCCAGGTAAGCGCCCAGCGACGCCCGGTCCCAGACGTGGACATGCATGTCGACGAGACCGGGGATGGCGCTCAGACCCTCACCGTCGACGACCCGGGCTCCGGACACTTCGGGGGCCGAGGTGGCGGGCCCGGCATACACGATGGTCCCCGCCTCGATCACCAGCACCGCGTCCTCGGCAGGGGCCTCGGCGGACCGTGCGGGATCGACCAGCCGCACTCCCTCGATGCGCAGTGGGCCCTGCCCCTGCGGCGCGGCGGCCAGCAGCGGCGCGGTCAGGCACAGGCCCAGCGCCGTGGCCAGGCGGCGGATGTTGCGGATCGTCATGGCTTCCCCCCGGTTGCCGGGCGCAGGTGCCGCGTCAGTCGTCGTCGGTCAAGGCGTGCTTCTTGATGCAGTGGCGCAGCTGGTCGTAGGTCAGCCCCAGCGCCTTGGCGGTCTGGCGCTGGTTCCAGCGATGCTTGCCGAGCGCGAATTCGACGATCGCGCGCTCGTGCGCGTCGACCGCGGCGCGCAGATCGTCGATGCTCTCGAAATCGGGCCCTTGGGGAGCCACTGCCGCGCGGGGAACGGGCGCCTCGGCCTGGCGCGAGGGTGGGCTGGCCGGCTTCCACGGGCTGTCGAAGGGATCGAATACAACATGCCCGATCGGCTGGCTCCAGTCGTCCCAGCGGTAGATCGCACGCTCGACCACATTGCGCAATTCGCGCACATTGCCCGGCCACTCATGCTTTTCGAGCTGTTCGGCGACATGCGGGGCAAAGCCGGGCCAGCCCTCCCAGCCGAGTTCGGCGGCCATGCGGCGGCCGAAATAGTCGGACAGGACCTCGACGTCGCCCTCGCGCACGCGCAAGGGCGGAAGCGTAATGACCTCGAAGCTCAGCCGGTCGAGCAAATCGGCGCGAAAATCCCCGCGCTCGGCCTTGGCCGGAAGGTCTTCGTTGGTGGCGGCGACAATGCGGACATCGACGCGGATCGGGCGACTCGCACCGATGCGGGTGACCTCGCCATATTCGACCGCGCGCAGCAGCCGCTCCTGCGCGCCCATCGACAATGTGCCCAGTTCGTCGAGAAATAGCGTCCCCTTGTCGGCTTCCTCGAACCGTCCGGCGCGCGTTCTGGTAGCACCGGTGAAGGCACCCGCCTCGTGCCCGAAAAGCTCGGCCTCGATCAGCGTTTCGGGCAACGCGGCGCAGTTCATGATCACCAGGGGTTCGTCCCAGCGGGTGGAGAGACGATGGAGGCGTTCGGCAATCAGTTCCTTGCCGGTCCCGCGCTCGCCGATGACCAGCACCGGGCGGCGCATCGGCGCAGCGCGGCTGGCGCGCTCGACCGCGTCGAGAAAGGCGCCCGACTGGCCGATGAACTGATTTTCCCTCTCCATGGCCAAGAGATAGGAATTTTTCCCGATACTTGGCAACAGAAACCAACATATCGTTGGTCGAAAAACCAAAGACCCAAGGAATTCTCCCGTTTTTCGGGTTTGGCATGGCGCTTGCTGAACATGGGACAACAGCAATCGGCCAGATGGCCCCGAGGGAGGTAGCCCAGATGTACAACCGCAATTTCTTCCGCAGCCAGCTCGGACAGGCCGCCATTGCCAGCACTGCGGCGATGGTCACCTTCGTCCTGCTGAGCACGCAGATCGCGGTAACCGCCCCCAACCCGGCGCTGGCCACCTACGAACAGGTCGAGATCGCATGACCCTGCCTCCCGACCACGATCCCCTTGGGCCGGAGCGCCGCTCCCCCGACAGTCCCCGCGGCAGCGATGCCGAAGGCGCTTCGGCCCGCCCCCGCTTGTCGCGTATCGAGGAAGAGGTAGAACGGCTGCGCCGCTCGCCGACTCCGACCCGCGACACCGGGCGGCCCAAGGGATCGGACTTTTTTTCCAGTGGAGCACCCCTAATGGGCATTTTCAGCCGTACCCGCGACATCATCGCCGCCAATTTCAACGATATGCTCGACAAGGCGGACGATCCGCAGAAGATGATCCGCATGATCATCCTCGAGATGGAGGAAACGCTGGTCGAGGTTCGTGCCAGTGCCGCGCGCACCATCGCCGACCAGAAGGAAATGCACCGCCACACGGTCAAACTCGACAAGCTCCAGGCCGATTGGAACGAGAAGGCGCAGCTCGCCATCTCGAAGGACCGCGAGGATCTCGCCCGGGCCGCGCTGGTCGAGAAAAAGAAGGCGGCCGACATGAGCGACCAGCTCAAGCAGGAAATCGCCGTGCTCGACGATGCGCTGCGCGCCTACGAACAGGACATCCAGAAGCTGCAGAACCGCCTGCGCGAAGCCCGCAGCCGCCAGACCGCCATCGCCGCCCGCCTCGAAAGCGCGGAAAACCGCGTCAAGCTGCGCAGCCTGATGACCAATGAACGCGTCGACGATGCGCTGAACCGGTTCGACCAGCTCGAACGCCGCGTCGACTATGCCGAAGGCCGGGCCGATGCGCTGAGCATCGCCGACCAGTCGGACAAGCCGAGCCTCGCCGACGAAATCGCCGCGCTGGAAGGCGCCGATGCGATCGACGACGAACTCGAACAGATGAAAAAGGCGCTCGGCAAGGGCAGCGCCGGCAAGGAGGACTGAAACCCATGGAAGAGATCATCATCATCCCCGCAATCTTCATCGGGCTTCCGTGGCTGATCCTCCACTACATCACCAAGTGGAAGACCTCCGCAACGATCACCACCGACGATGAAGTGCTGCTCGAGGAACTCTACAACCTCGCCAAGCGCCTCGACGACCGGATGGACACGGTCGAACGCCTGGTCGCCAGCGACAACCCCGAATTCCGTCCCGCGCGCCTCGTCCACGATAGCGAGCAGGACAACCAGCAGCTGCGCGAACTCGAACAGCTGATCGCCGAGAAAAAAGGAGCAGCCAAGTGAACAGCCCCCGCACCACGCTTTACCGCGACAAGCAGAACGCGAAGCTGATGGGCGTCTGCGCGGGTATCGCGGACTACACCGGCGTCAACGCCTTCTGGGTCCGCTTCGGCCTGATCGCCCTGACCTTCATGGCCGGCGGTTCGACCATCCCGTTCTACTTCATCGCCGGCCTGCTGCTGAACAAGAAGCCCGCGCACCTCTATGTCGACCATGACGAGAGCAAGTACTGGCAGCGCGTCCGCCAGAATCCGAAGCGCACGGCCCGCGAGATCCGCAGCCGCATGAAGGATGTCGATCGCCGCTTGGCGGAAGTGGAAACCTTCTACGTCAGCAGCAATCCGCGCCTCAATGCAGAAATCGAACGCCTGCGCTGAACGGCGCCGCAACAGGGGAGACTGACTTATGGACGCCGGCGCAATCGGAGCAATGATCCCGATCGTTGCCCTGTCTATCCCGATCGTCGCGATCTGGACCAGGCACCAGCAGAAGATCGCCGAGATGAACGTCAAGAGCACGGCCGAGGCAACCGCGGAAAAGGCGGCACAATACTCGAGCCGGGTGACCGACCTCGAAGACCGCGTCCGCGTCCTCGAACGCATCGTCACCGACAGCGGCTATAATGTCGCGACCCAGATCGAGGCGCTGCGCGACCAGCGCAAGGTCGAACAACGCGACAGCGGCGTGCCATTGACGATCAAGCAGGGGGAAACAACGGAATGAATTGGGGTGGACCTGAATTCGTGCTCGCGATCATTGCGCTGAGCACCGGCGGCTGGCTAGTGAACAACTGGATCCGCGCCAAGCACGGCTACTCGCTCGAGGACGAGTGGGGCGGCAAGACCGAGCGTAGCGATGGTGCCGAAACCAGGGCGCTGAAGGCCGAGAATCGCCAGCTGCACGACAAGATCGACGCCATGCAGGATCGCATGGTGGTTCTCGAAAAGATCGTTACCGACCGCGGCTATACGCTGCGCGACGAGATCGAAGCGCTCCGCGACAAGCCGGCCAATGGCGATGCGGGGGTAAAGCTGACCATCAGGGAAGGGGAGACGGCTTAATGGAAAAGATTGCAGCTCTTCAGGCACTCGCACCGTTTCTCGGCGTCGGCGTCGTCTCGCTGTCCATCGCCTGGGTGGTCAACACCTGGATCCGGGTGCGCAATGGCTATCCGCTCGAAAACAGCTGGGGCAAGGCCGTCTATCCGAGAAACGACCAGGCGGTCGAACGGGTCAAGCTGCTGACGCAGGAGAATGCCGAACTGCGCGCCGAACTCGGCGCGCTCAAGGACCGGCTGGGCAATGTCGAACGCATCGTCACCGACAGCGGCTATCACCTGACGCATGAGATCGAACGCCTTCGCGACGGCAAGGAGGCCAACTGATGGATCAGGACCTGATACTGATCTTCGGCTTCATCCTGACCATCCTGATGATCGTCATGCCGATGGCCTACCTGTTCCAGAAGCGCGCCGCCGAGCATGAGGAGCGCAAGCTCGAACTCGAGGCCCGCAAGGCGGAGGCCGAAGCGGCGCTGAACAGTCGCGGCACGGCGGATTACCGCAAGTTCGAGGAACGCCTGCGCGTGCTCGAGCGGATCGCCACCGACGGGAATCACGACCTCGCCCTGCAGATCGAGCAATTGCGCGACCTGCACGAGATCGATGCCCTGACCGACACGCGGGAGGCCGCGCAATGAGTTGGCCGATTGCCATTGTCTTTATCGTTCTGATCGTCGCCGTCGGGAAAGTCTTGGCCGCGAAATACCGCGCGCAGGCGGGGATCATCGAGGACAAGCAGGGCAATCAGCACTGGGGCGGCAAAGGCGGCGATCCCGAAGCGCAGCGCGAAATCGAAAATCTGCGCGAGCGGATAAAGGTGCTCGAACGGATCGCAACCGAAGGCAATTCGCTCGATGCGCGCGAAACCAAGCGCATCGCTGCCGAAATCGAAGCCCTGCGCGACAAGCAGGCCGATTGAAGGCGGCAAGGTTCAAGGAGGACATGGAATTATGTTCGAACCGACAGTGATCATAGCTGGCGCAGCGCTGGTCGGGCTGACCATCGTTGCAGCGGCGTTGCTGCGGGCCTGGCACGGCTGGCTGGCGCTGAAGCGTCAGGAGCTCGAACAGCACACGGGTGCCGAAACGCACGCAGCCGGTTCCCCGATGGGTGCGGCGCGGATCGAGCTTGCCGATCTCAAGGAGCGGATCAAGAAGCTCGAGGCGATCGCCAGCGGGGTCGACCTTTGAGCGTGGTACGGACCGACGCGGCCCGCGCCGGAATCGGGCTTGGCAGTGCGATCGCCGTCGCGATCAGCTGGAGCCTGCACAACTCGATCATCTGGGCGGCCATCCACGGCTTCTTCGGGTGGTTCTACGTGGTCTACTACGCATTCACCCGTCCCGGCGGCCTGGCGGGCTGAGCCCGATGGACGCCCGTCGGCCCGCCCGCTAAGGGCGCGCCATGCGCACACTTTCCGACATTGCCGAAGAATATGAATTTCTCGAGGGCGACGAACGCTATCGCCTGCTGATCGAGCTGGGCCGCGAACTCGAAGAGATGCCGCAGGCGCTCAAGACCGACGCAACGCTGGTGCGCGGCTGCAGTGCGCAAGTCTGGGTCTACCCGACCGGCGATGCGGAGCACCTGCATTTCCTTGCCGACAGCAATGCGGCCATCACCAAGGGCATCGTCGCGCTGGTCATCGCCGCAGTACAGGATAAACCGGCGAGCGCGGTCGCGAGCATGGATATCGCCGCCGCGCTCGAGCCGTTCGACCTCAAGAACCAGCTGTCGAGCAACCGTACGCAAGGCGTCCCCAACATGATTGCGCTGGTCCGCGAACATGCCGCGCGGATCGCGGCGGGATAGACCGGGATGAAGCGGCCGCTCTATTCCGCACTCGGCCTCCTCAGCGTGGCGCTCGGCGCGGTCGGTGCTTTCCTGCCGATCATGCCGACGGTGCCCTTTCTGCTGCTGGCGGTCTATTTCTTCGCCCGCAGCAACCCCGCATGGGAACAGAAGATTCTCGACCATCCGCACTGGGGTCCGCAGGTCCAGGACTGGCGCGAGCGACGCGCAATCAGCCGCCGCGCCAAGACCATGGCGATCGGGGCCATGACCGCCGGCACGGTCTTCACCTGGTACACGCTGGGTCACCCCTGGTACTGGGTTTCACTGGCAATTCTGGTGACTTGCGGAAGCTGGATCGCGACCCGCAACGAGTGATCGTCGGAACAGCCCCATCTTCGAAGCGTTGGGTTATCGAACGACGGGCGGGCTGACGAAAGGATTTCTCGATGCCGATTCTCATCCTCATCGCCACCATCCTGATTCCCCCGCTGGGGGTGGCCGCCAAGCATGGCCTGGGCGGGACCGCGCTGCTCAATCTCGTGCTCACGCTGCTGGGATATATTCCGGGCCTGATTCACGGCCTCTACGTGAATTACGCCAAATAAGCTCGCCGCGAGAGGCGATCGAAGCGTCGGGGCCTCAGGCTCCGGCGCTTTCGCGTACCACCGCGATACCCGCCTCGCGCTGGCGCTTGAGTTCGGCCTTCAGCCTGGCCGGATCGCGCGCGAAGACGAAGCCGAAACTGACCCCGCCCTCCTTGCCGATAGTTGCATGATGAAGCTTGTGGGCCTGGACCAGCCGCTTGGCATAGCCCCGCTTCGGCACCCACGTGAAATAGCGCTGGTGGACCAGGCCGTCGTGTACCAGCGTGTAGATAATCCCGTAGACCAGTATACCGAGCCCGATCCATGTCCCCGGCCACCATGCGTCCGCGCCCATGATCATCGGGCTGCCCGAGGCGAACATGCCAATACTCGCTGCTGCGCCAACCAGCGCGTATAGGTCGTTCCGCTCGAGCGGATTGTCGTGCGGTTCGTGATGATCGCGATGCCATCCCCAGCCGAAGCCGTGCATGATGTATTTGTGGCTCGCCCACGCGACCCATTCCATCGCGACGACGGTGGCGAAGACGATCGCTGTGGGAAGCAGGAAATCCATGACCCGAATATATACCCGTGCTTCGCGCAGGCAAAGCGCGCCGTGCGGTTCACTCGCCGGTATAGCGTTCCTGCTTGCGCGGGAGGCCGAAGAAATTCTCGGCGACGTCGCGGCTGATGCGCGCCGGACGCAGGCTTTCGGCATCGATGCAGCACCACATGCTCTTTACCTCGGCCAGAACCTCTTCGCCGCGGCGGATAACCGTGTTGTAGAAGCTGCGCGCGCCCGCGATCTTTTCAAGCACTGTCTCGGCGATCACGTCATCGTGGAGAAAGGCCGGGCGGCGATAGGTGATCTCGTGCTTGAGCGCGACCCAGGCCTTGCTCGCCACCTCTTCGGCAGGGGCCAGCTTGCGCCAATGCGCCAGCACCGTGTCCTGCACCCAGTTGAGGTAGCGCGCGTTGTTGACGTGCCCCATGAAATCGATGTCGTCGGGGACGACAGTGATCGGAAAGGAAAACGGCTTTGCTGACATGGGTGTCAATAAAGCAGAGAAAGGTTAAGTTTGGAAGACTCTGCATTTGCCTTTTTGCCGTAGCGGGAAAGCTGCCGCAGACATGGACGCCATGGCAAGCAAACCGCGCACGCTCTACGAGAAGATCTGGGACGCCCATGTGGTGGAGCGCCGCGACGACGGGACCTGCCTTGTCTATATCGACCGCCATCTGGTGCACGAAGTCACCAGCCCGCAGGCCTTCGAGGCGTTGCGGCTCGCCGGACGCAAGGTGCGACGCCCCGACCTGACACTGGCGGTACCCGATCACAATTTGCCGACCACGCCGCGGCTCGGGCCCGATGGTGCGCGACTGCCGATCGCCGATCCGCAGAGCGCGCAGCAGCTTGCCGCGCTCGAACGCAATGCGCCCGAATTCGGCATCGCCTATATCGACGCGGTTGCGCCCGAACAGGGGATCGTCCATGTCGTTGGTCCCGAGCAGGGTTTCTCGCTCCCCGGCGCGACGATCGTCTGCGGCGACAGCCACACCGCCGCGCATGGCGGGATCGGCGCACTCGCCTTCGGCATCGGGACCAGCGAAGTCGAGCACGTGCTGGCGACGCAGACGCTGCAGCTGCGTCGCTCGAAGACGATGGAAGTTCGCGTCGACGGCGTGCTCGGCCCCGGGGTCACGCCGAAGGACCTGATCCTCCACATCATCGGCGTGATCGGCACGGCGGGCGGCACCGGCCATGTGATCGAATATCGCGGCAAGGTGTTCGAGGACATGAGCGTCGAAGGCCGCCTGACCGTGTGCAACATGAGCATCGAAGGCGGCGCGCGGGCGGGCCTGATCGCGCCCGACGACGCGGTCTTCGAGTACCTCAAGGGCCGCCCCTATGCCCCGCAAGCCGAGGCCTGGGACAAGGCCGTCGACTGGTGGCGATCGCTTTGCACCGACGAAGGCGCCGCTTTCGACAAGTCGGTCGTGATCGACGCCGCCGAAGTCGAGCCGACGGTGAGCTGGGGCACCAGCCCTGAGGACGTCGTCCCGGTAGGCGGCACCGTGCCCGCGCCCGAAAGCTTTGCCGACCCGTCCAAGCAGGACGCGGCAAGGAAGAGCCTCGACTACATGGGCCTTGTCCCCGGCACGCCGATCGAGGACATCGAGGTCGAGAACGTCTTCATCGGCAGCTGCACCAATTCGCGGATAGAGGACCTGCGCGCCGCCGCCGAGGTCCTCAAGGGCCGCACAAAGGCCGCCAATGTGCGCTGGGCGATCGCCGTGCCCGGTTCGGGCCTCGTCAAGCGACAGGCCGAGGCCGAGGGTCTCGACCGCATCTTCACCGATGCCGGCTTCGAATGGCGCGAGCCGGGATGTTCGGCCTGCCTCGCGATGAACCCCGACAAGGTCCCCCCGGGCGAACGTTGCGCCTCGACCAGCAACCGCAATTTCGTCGGCCGCCAGGGGCCCGGCGCACGCACCCATCTGGTCAGCCCGGCCATGGCCGCTGCCGCCGCCGTCACCGGTCGCCTTGCCGATGTGCGCAAGCTCGCCCCTTGCCAAGATGGCGGTGCCTGACCATTGAGGAAGCATGACCAAGAAACTCAAGATTGCCGGAGCCATCGGCTCGGCCGCCATCGCCGCCGCGCTGCTCTATGCCGGCAAGCGCAAGGTAAAGAAGAAGGGGCCGCAGCAGCCGGGTCCGATTCCGTCGGGAGAAAAACCCGAAACCGATTGAGGTCGCGCGTCGCAGGGGAGAGAGACATGACGCCGAAATCCGCAATTGCCGCCGCTCTGCTAGCGAGCATAGCCACGCCTGCCACCGCGCAGGAGGCGCCTGACATCGAGATGTGGCGCCTCGATTGCGGCAAGATCGAACTCAGCGATGCCGGGCCGTTTTCCGATACCCATCTCTACGACGGCGAACAGCGCACGCTGACCGACAGCTGCTATCTTATCCGCAATGACGAGAAATACCTGCTCTGGGATGCGGGCTTTCCCGCAGCGCTCAAGGGCAAATCGAACACGCAATGGGTGTTCACGGTCAGCCTGACCGAGACCATCCCCGAGCAGCTGGCGAAGATCGGCATCGATCCGGCGGAGGTGACCTACGTCGGCCTCAGCCATTATCACGACGATCACATCGGGCAGGCGCGGAATTTCCCGGGTGCCGAACTGCTGATCGGGCGCGGCGATGCCGAAGCGGTCACTTCGGGCCGGATGGAGGCGACACGCGCGCAGCTCGCCCCCTGGCTTGCCGAGGGTGCGACGGGCAAGGTCACGCGCGTCGCGGCAGATCACGACGTCTTCGGCGACGGATCGGTGCGCATTGTGGCAATGCATGGCCACACGCCGGGGCACAAGTCGCTGGTAGTAAAGCTCCCGCGCATGGGCACGCTGATGCTAACCGGCGATCTCTATCATTTCGAAGAGCAGATCGAGAACCGCGGTGTGCCGCAGTTCAACACCGACCGCGCCGACACGCTGGCGTCGATGGATCGCTTCGACCGGATGGCCGACAATCTCGACGCCACGATCGTGATCCAGCACGATCCGCGTCACCTGGTGCGCCTCCCCGCCTTCCCCGAGAGCGCGCAGTAATGAAAGCCGTATCGACCATCCATGGCCCCGCCATTCCGCTCGGACTCAAGAACGTCGACACCGACGTCATCATCCCTGCGCACTGGCTTAAGACGATCAGCCGCGAGGGCCTTGGCAAGGGCGCCTTCGAGACGATCCGCCAAACGCCCGGCAACCCCTTCGACCTCGAGGATTTCGCCGGCGCGCCGATCCTCATCGCGGGCGACAATTTCGGCTGCGGGTCGAGCCGCGAGCATGCCGCCTGGGCGCTGCTCGACATGGGTGTGACCGCTGTGATCGCTCCGAGCTTTTCCGATATCTTCGCCGGCAACGCCTTCAAGAACGGCATCCTCGCTGTCGAATTGTCGCAGGAGCAGGTCGACCGGCTGCTGACGGTGGCGCGCGAAGCGCCGATCAGCATCGACCTCGAAAACCAGGTCGTTACCACCCCGTTCCAGGACAGGTTCGAATTCGAGATCGACCCGTTCCGCAAGCGCTGCCTGCTCGAGGGGCTCGACGAAATCGGCCTGACGCTCGGCAGCGAAAGCGCGATCACCACCCATGAACAGATACGCGAGGGCGCCCTGCCCTGGCTCGACAAACCCAACAGGAGAGAAGCAGCGTGAAGGCAGTCCTTTCGAAGGAAACCGGCGGCCCCGAAACCCTCGTCGT
>Ga0066644_10000548_pt1 | contig 23446 bp, 18 predicted proteins | sample CryGeyCG2114_020_FD_62735 | JGI IMG/M metagenome (GOLD analysis project Ga0066644, IMG submission 62735) | Groundwater microbial communities from aquifer - Crystal Geyser CG15_big_fil_post_rev_8/21/14_0.20 | ecosystem: Environmental > Aquatic > Deep subsurface > Groundwater | place: USA: Utah...
AAAACTCTTTCGCATGTCATTCTGAGCGTCAGCGAAGACGTGGTATTTCACCTTGGCTTTCGTGCCCGGAACGGGTAATCTCTCTTCTTGTTTTATAAGGAACTTCGAGATCCTTCGTCGTCGGAGCCTGCCCTGAGCAAAGTTGAAGGGGCTCCTCAAGGATGACGGTTTGGGGAGTTTTTCAGCAACCTGCTAAACCTGGTTGATGTAGACTGATTGTTAATCACCGCAGTTGATAGATATTTAATACTATCCCTTTACTTTTAGCGGGCCTTATTTCATGGAAGAATTTGATGTGTTGGTATTGGGAGGAGGCTTGGCAGGAGTTTCAGCCGCTCTCCGAGCCGCTGAACTCGGCGGAAGCGTCTGCCTGATTGAGAGAGACCAGGTGGGGCAGTTGGGTTTTCAAAGGAGAAACGCGCTCCTTATGGAAACCTGCACCATACCTCCGATGAGTTGGGAAGAGTATCGGAAGGTCTTGAGCTTAAAAACGGGACGATACTCTCAATCTGTAATGGAAAAACTGAATGTTGCAGGTGTTGTCGTGCTGGAAGGAGAAGGAAAACTTGCCAGCCCAACAGAGATCAATGTTCAAAAGGACGAGGGCGAATATTTGCTCTTAAAAGGCAAGTCGGTGATTTTAGCTTATGGTTCTGAACCCAGGTTTTCAACTACCTTGCCGCGTGAGGATGGAGTTGTGATATCCATTGATGAGGTTCCCCAGCTTACTGTCCTTCCTGAGAAAGTTCTTGTGGTAGGCGGTGGTTCCTTTGCCTGTGAAGCGGCATTTGGGCTTCACAACAGGGGATGTAAAGTTTTTCTTTGTAATGAACAGAAGGACTTGTTTCCGCAAATGGATGATGACTTCAACCGGGCCATTGAGAGCCAATTCAAGGAAAAGAAAATAAAAATTCTTCCGGGAAAAAAATTGATCTCGATTTACAAAAATGGAAAAGAACTTGAAATTACTTTAGAGGGAGGTGTCAAGTTTTCTGTCAATCAAATAATCATTTCCGGGGACAGGTTGGGAGCGAAGGAAAATGGACTTGCTAAAAATTTAGGAGTTCGCCTGGGTGAGCAGAAGGAAATTCTTGTAGATGACACCATGTTAACCAGCTTACCCGGTGTTTATGCGGTGGGAAGTATTACGGGGGAACTGACCAGCGATACCCTGTCCCAGGAAGAAGGTAAAGTTGCGGGCGAAAATGCGATGGGAAGAAAAAGGCAATTGAACCGGGAGTGGGTTCCACAAATTGCCCGTCTGGCACCCGATGTGGCTTATGTGGGGTGCTCTATGAAAACGGCTCCTCAGCAAGGGTTTCATCCGGTTGAGGGTGTGTTCGAGGAAGGTTTTAACGGTAACGAAAATTTATATTTTTCCAAAAGGGTGGGAAGGTATAAGATAGTCGCAGATAAAAGGTCGCGTCTGGTTGTTGGAGTACAGATTATTTCATCGCAGGTAGCTGATTGGATTCCCTTGCTCTTGCTATTGATTAAGAAGGGAGTCACGGTGAATAATCTTGTTAATACCATCAGTTCTGAGGGGACAATAATTAGCGGTTTGTGTGAGGCGGCCCGGAATTGTAGCAGGGCCTTGAAGTCCCTATAAAAAGGGAGGTTTCGGGCCGGTCACTTCTTGCCTTGACTCGATATTTTAATTATGTTAAAAACCAACACTTTGACAGTCCATTTTGGGTTGGTAAATGGGTCTTTAAAAGTCACTGATTCCTTTTAAATTCAGGTATTATTGAGCTTATGGCTGAGGCAAAAGAAAAGTCTGCATCCAAGGATGCTAAAGAAAATGATGAGGCGCAAAATACAATTTGGTCGCGTCGGGAATTTTTTTCGCTAGCGGGTTGGGCCGGGTTTTTAGGATCCCTTGGGCTATCCTCCCTGTATTTTGCGCGACTGCTTTTCCCGCGTGTTCTCTTTGAACCCTCCCCGGTTTTCAAGGCTGGAAATCCTAGTGACTACACGGTAGGTGAAGTCAGCACTAAGTATGTTAAGGACCAGCGTGTCTGGATTGTCCGGGATAATGAGGGTATTTACGTGATTTTTGCGTTATGCACGCATTTGGGTTGCACTCCCCGTTGGCTGAAAACAGAAAACAAATATAAGTGCCCCTGTCATGGTAGTGGTTTTACCAAAGAAGGGATGAACTTTGAAGGCCCTGCACCACGGCCTTTGGAGCGGTTGAAAATTGCTCTGGCCCCAGATGGGCAGATCATCGTTGATAAAAGCAAGAAATTCCTTTTTGAGAAAGATGAGTGGGGCAAACCGGGTGCGAAGCTTTTTGTTTGATAGCCTGATTTCCAGGTTGGGTTTCAATAAAAGTGGTAAATTCCATAATTATGGAGGATTGAGTTTTGGCAAGTAATTCACCAAAAATTCCGAATATTGCGGAATTGATGGATAAAATTAAAAGCGGCAAAATCTTCAGTGAAATTGCTAAGGAAATTACCGAGTCGCAGGTATGGACATCTGCCTTTCGGCATGGTTACGCGGATACACCGAGAAACCGTGTACTGCAGATTGCCAGCAATGTCTGGTTGCACCTTCACCCTGTGAAGATGCATCGACATGCTCTGCGGATCAAATTCACCTGGTGCATGGGCGGCATTACATTCCTTCTGTTTCTTTCCACCGTTGTGACCGGGGTAATCCTTATGTTTTATTACAGGCCGGTCGGTGAATATGCCTATTATGACATGAAATACCTGCAGTACGATGTCCCTTTTGGCATGCTCATGAGGAATATGCATCGTTGGGCGGCTCACGCCATGGTGATCACTGTATGGTTGCATATGTTTCGGGTCTTTTTAACCGGTTCGTATAAACCGCCAAGAGAATTTAACTGGGTCATTGGTGTGTTTCTGGTTACGTTTACCCTTCTCCTCAGTTTTACCGGTTATCTCCTGCCTTGGGACCAGTTGGCAATGTGGGCAGTTACCGTTGGTACTAACATGGCGCGGGCAACCCCGTTCCTGGGAAATGAGGGTCCGTTTGCGGAATTTGTCGGGGCAACTCCAAGGTATGATGCTCGTTCCTTGCTGATTGGGGGTAGTGTTGTTGGCCCGCCTGCTCTTTTAAGGTTTTACGTGTTGCACTGCATTTTCATACCTTTGATAGCCGGGGCCTTGATGATTGTGCACTTCTGGCGAATCCGTAAGGATGGTGGAATTTCTGGCCCGCTTTAAGGGGCAGGTCTTATTTTAAGGGGATTAGGAAAAAATGGCTCAAGCGGCGGCTGTACCAAAGAAAAAAGTGGATGGAGTTCCAGAAAAGCTCCATGTGTGGCCCTATCTGGTGCGACTGGAGTTTCTTTGCGCTATTGTTACTATTGTGGCTCTCGCAGTATGGTCCATCCTTATTGATGCACCATTGGAAGAGGCCGCGAATCCGACAAAAACCCCAAATCCTTCCAAAGCGCCCTGGTACTTCCTCGGACTACAGGACATCCTGGTTTATTTCGACCCTTGGTTCGCCGGTGTTGTGGCCCCCGTTCTTATTATCGTTGGACTGATGCTGATTCCCTATCTGGATGTGAACCCCAAAGGAAATGGGTATTACACCTATCATGAAAGAAAAGCGGCTATCTGGATTTACTGTTTTGGTTTCCTTGTGCTCTGGATTGCTTTGATCATTATGGGTGTGTTTCTCCGTGGTCCTGGCTGGAACCTTTTCATGCCCTGGCAGTATTGGGACCCTCATAAGGTTGTGGCTTTGACGAGTGTGGATTTGCCTTATGCGTTCGGGGTGCGTACCTACAATGGGGCCTTGCTGTTTGGGGGGGTGGTGATAATGGGGTACTTTGCCATAGGGACTGCTGTCTATTTCTTCCTGGAACGCAAGGCACTCAAGAGCGTCGGATTTGTGAGAATGTTCATCAAGATCCAGCTTCTCCTGATTATGGTTGGTATTGTTATTAAAATTGTTCTCAGGCTGGGTTTCAACATCAAATATGTTTGGGTGACTCCCTGGTTTAATATCTAGCGACTTCAAGATCGGAAAATACATTGGCAGAAGAAGAGCAAAAAAAAGAGGTTAAAGAAGGGGAGTTTGACGAGCATACCTCGTACAGTTTCCTCTTTTTTCTGGTTTCCGCGATAACACTGTTTGTTACGCTTTGGGCGTTCTGGGACGATGAGTATGCGCGCCGGGGATTTAAGCCTTATCAGGAGCAGTTTTTCAAAGAGCAGTTCGCCGTAGCGGAAGGAAAATGGAAAGCCGTCAACGCTGAAATTGAAAGCACGGAAAAGCAGATACGGGAAAGTCTGGTTCAAAAAGAAAGCGAGTTGGAGTCTTCGTCTGCCTATCAGGAACTGGTCGAAGAGGTCCGCCTCAAACAAGTGGCGGTTGATGAGCAGAAAGAGCAGAAGAAATTTGCCGGTAGCAGGGTGGATGAAGCGTATTACTGGTACAAAAAGGCCCTGCATGAGGGGGAAAATTATGATGTTGAGTTAGCTACCCTCAAATCCGTCCAGGCGGAAGTGGAAGCCTACAATCCGGTCATCGCAGAAAAAGAAGCCATATTGCAGGAAGCAGAAAACAGGCTGTTAGAGCTAAAATCCGGCTACTTAAAGTTGGAAAAAGATCTGGCAAAGTTGACTCTGGAACGAAGCCAGTATGAGTTAACCATGGATTATTATAAGCCGTTTCCCTTTTTCTGGCGGCCAGCGGAAATCCTCCAAACCGTAATTCCCGGGTTTGGCAAGAATAGTTTTAAGGAAATCATTTACCGGGTAGACCGGTGTATGACTTGCCATATTTCCTATAAGGATGAACATTACAAAGATTTTGAGCAACCGTTAAAAACCCATCCTAATCTTGAGATTCTGATTAAAAAGCATCCTCCAGAAGTGACAGGCTGTACTTGGTGCCACTTGGGGCAGGGCACGGTTACCGCTCCGGCTGAGCATGCTCATGGGTCTCACCACGAAACCGATCAGACGGTCGAAGTCAACGAGCCCATACTTCATGGCAAGTTTCAACAGGCCACATGCAGGAACTGTCATGCTGAAGTTGTATATCTGGAAGGTGCGCCGGTTTTATCCCAAGGCAAAAGGCTTTTTATCAAATTGGGATGCCCTGGGTGCCATCTGGCTGATGGCTATGCCAATGAGGACAAAGTAGGACCAAGGCTTAACAGGATTGCCAGCAAAGTTGATCCAAGCTGGCTATATCGCTGGATCAAGAAACCCAAAGACTATCTTCCTAAAACTCGAATGCCGGATTTTGGCTTTGACGAGAAGGATCTGATGGGGGTCACGGCTTATCTTTTGGCGGCATCAGAAAAAGACTATAAACTGCCAGTCAAATATGAATCAGGCAATCCGGACAAAGGCAAGAAATTGTTTGAATCTGTCGGATGCCAGGGATGCCACGAACTCAATGGCAAGGGAGAAGTTTTCGGGCCGGATCTGAGCAGAATCGGTAATAAAGTCAATGCGGATTGGTTGGTGACCTGGATCAGCCATCCTCATACTTATAACGAAAAAAGTAAAATGCCTGATTTACGGTTGGATGAAGATCAGGCTTCTGATATAGCTTCCTATCTCATCCAGTTTGGAACCAAAGAAGTGATCCCCGGTCTGGAAGCGAAATTAAAAGACCCCGAATTGATCAAACACGGAGAAGTTACTGTTCGCCGTAGAGGCTGTTTTGCCTGCCATGACATTAAGGGGATGGAGAAAGAAGGTCGAATCGCGCCGGAGCTGTCGGCTTTTGGCAGGAAAATGATAGTCGAACTTGAGTTTGGCGACTCACATATTCCTCATACTTGGGAATCATGGGTTAAAACAAAACTGAAGAAACCGAATTCATTCAGAACCGAGCGGGTACTGGACAAAATGCCCAATTTCCACTTGGCACCGGAAGAAATCACAGCCCTGGCTGTTCTACTAAAAGGTTTTAATGGATCACATGTCCCTGAGAATTATCGCAAGATTCTTTCAGAGAAAGAGAAAATAATTGAAACGGGTCGGCGTTTAATCACAAAATACAATTGCCGGGCTTGCCATAATGTTGAGGGGGAAGGTGGGGATATACAAAAATATCTTACGGCAAAGGCCCAATATCCTCCGCCACTGGAAATGGGCGATTATCATGTCGGAGAGCGACTCAAAAGTTCATGGTTATTTTCTTTCTTGAAAGAGCCGACACCTGTCAGGACATGGATCAATGTAAAAATGCCGACTTTCTTTTTCACAGACAAGGAAGTCAGAGATCTGACAGCCTATTTTGAGGCCCTGTCACCAAGCATCGGTTATGAGGCCGGTGTCCATAAAAGTAAAGACAGTAAAGTTGCGCAAAAAGGCGCCGAAATGGTCAGTTACATGGACTGTGGGCGGTGTCATGATGATGGGCAAAAAGGCATTGAATTTTCATTGGCGAGCCAAAGGCTCAGACAGGACTGGATACCGAAGTGGCTTAAAGATACACGGTCTTTGATCCCATGGACACCGATGCCTTCGCATTGGGTTAAGGACGGCGATAAATACACAATACCGACCAAATATAGCGAGATCAAAACGGTGGGTGATGTTGATAAGCAGGTGAATACGTTGAAGGACCTGATTGTAGCCTACAGCACCGCTGAACTGGATTTTGATGTGACCTTGGGTGAAAGTAATAGTGGAAAAGAAGGTAGTTCAGAGGGCGATGGTGAGGAAGCTGAAGACGAGGAAGAGGAAGAAGACGACGAATAGACTTGCTACACCCATTCAAAATATAATATGATTAACTGTTAACGACGAGTAGAACTATATGGAAAACTCAGGACTCGAAAACTTTCTTTTAATTGCGACGAAACCGGATAATATCCCAATCGGAACGATGTTGCTGTTTGTGGCTTGGGTATTTTGGGTTGCTGTTCGACAGATGATCAAGCATGATCGTCTGATAAAAGAAGGTAAAAAAGAAAAAATTTGGGATGAAATGATAAAATAAGTGGCTATTTTCGGGATTATATTTGTTGCGTTTTTCATCGGTATCATCCTGATTTTTTTATTGAAAAAAACCTCTCCCCCCGTTCCGCAAGAGCAAATTCACTTTAAAAGTCCCTCGGATGTTCCCAAATACCTGACCGATAGAGACGCTTTTAAATCCAAGTGCGTTGAATTTCTGGAAAAATTTAATCTTGAGTATGTTCATTCCGTCTGGGCAGACGACCATGAACTGGAACTTGCCATGAACGACGAAACCCCTGTCGTGGGTGGCAGTTATATTGCCCTTTGCATTATTGACCCGCCGGGAAAAATGGTTAACGCCATAAAGGTTAAAGGTTTTCTGGATACAGTGAAAGGAGAGGGGGCATCCCGCGGAATTTTGATCACCACAGGGTATTTTACCAGTGAAGCGATTAACTCAATTGAAGATGAACCTGTTGAACTGGTAAACGTGGTGACTTTTTTATCCTATCTCAAAAAATTCGGTATCTACGAGTACATTCCTGAGCCAGCCTGAAATTAACAAATCAAATATCCAGCCTTATTAATTTTTTATTTTATTCACACATCATTTAGACAGTATTTTCGTTGTTTTTCATTAGTTTAATTATGCCTTGTGTTATTATCAAGCGATGAAAATTATTGAGAAATTAAGTTCAGCATCCCCTGTTTTTTCTTTTGAGTTCTTCCCTCCCAAAGATTCTGAAGGGTTTACGGCGTTATTCGAAACGATTGGCCAGTTGAAGCCTTCTGCTCCGGGGTTTGTCTCTGTGACGTATGGGGCGGGAGGAAGTACCCGTGCCCAAACCGTCGATCTGGTTGGAAAGATTAAAAATGATATTGGCATTGAAAGCATGGCTCACCTGACTTGTGTGGGGCACGATCAGCAGGAAATCCGTTCCGTACTTGAAAGTCTCCAGGCTCAAAATATTGAAAATGTTCTTGCGCTAAGAGGAGACCCTCCCCAGGGAGAGGATAAATTTATAAAACCCGAAGGGGGCTTTGAATTCGGCAATGAACTCGTGGGCTTTATCAAAAACAATTTTTCATTTTGCATCGGAGCGGCTTGTTACCCTGAAGGACATATTGAATGCAAGGACCTGAATAAGGATATTGAAAATTTAGCACGTAAAGTAGACAGCGGAGTGGACTTTCTCGTTACTCAATTATTTTTTGACAATAGGTATTACTTTGATTTTCTGGACAGGGCACAAAAGAAAAATATCAATGTTCCTGTGATTCCCGGCATCATGCCAATTCTAAACCTAAAGCAGATACAACGATTTACCAAAATGTGCGGAGCAAGCTTTTCCCCGTCTTTATTGAATAAATTTGAGGGGGTTCAGGAGGATAATGAAAAGGTTCGACAGGTTGGTATCGAGCACGCCATTGGGCAATGCCGGGAGTTGCTGGAGAACAAAGCTCCCGGAATTCACTTTTATACTTTAAATCGATCTAAAGCAACACTGGCCATATTGGAGGCACTTAGAGATATCACGTGAGTTTCCCAAAGCTTACATATATTGCAGGATCATTAAAATGCCTGGGCATGATGGCACTAGGTTTTTTTTTCATGGTTTGGACTCATACTGCTTGGGGACAAGAACTGGAGTCCATTATTACGGAAAATATGGCCCTGATACCGGGGGGAACTTTCAAAAGAGGTTGCGACCGTTTTGGACCGCAACATGGGGCTCCAGAGCAAATTGTCCATCTGGATGCTTTTTGGATCGATAAATTTGAAGTCACAAATAAAAAATTTGAAAAACTATTTCCGGAACATTATATGCGCCGCAGTATTTTTTCCGATTGTGGCGATTGTCCTGTTTCAAAACTCAGTTGGTATGAAGCGGCGGACTATTGCCACTTGATTGGCAAGGCACTGCCCAGTGAAGCTCAGTGGGAAAGAGCCGCTAGCAATGGTGATGGATGCCAATTCCCCTGGGGTGAAGGTTTTGACCTTATGAACCCTCCTGCCAGAGGGGGCTTAAAGTTACGTGATAAAGCTTCCAAGGTCGGGTCTTTTCCAGCTAATTCAAACGGGGTTTATGACATGGCCGGAAATGTCTGGGAATGGGTTGCGGACTGGTTTTCGGTCAAGTTTTATTACATGGATATCCTTCATAATCCCAGAGGGCCAACACAAGGTGTCATGAAAGTGAGGCGAGGCGGTTCGTGGTCGGACTCGGTGGTGGCTATGGCATCGGGGTATAGGGACTGGAGTTATCCCCTATCACGAGGTTTTAATGATATAGGGTTTCGCTGTGCCATCAACTTGAAATCCAAGAGAGACTGAATATGGTTACCCAAGTCAAGCTGGACTATATCAACCGGCTTATCGATGAGTGCCTTGATGGAGAAGCACTCGAATTGAGTGGGAAATTTATTGGGGATGAGGGGGTTGAAGCCATGGTTCACACTAACCGCCTCTTTGAGGTGGAAAACCTGGACCTCTCTAAAAATAAACTGACCTGGCGCGGTGCCCACCATTTGTTTCATTGTCACCTTTTTAAAAATTTAAAGCGGTTGTATTTAGGTGAAAACAATATTTCTGATAAAGGAGTGAAGGAGTTGCCAGCGGCTGATTTTGCGGAAAACCTTTCTCTTCTTGATTTGCGTTTTAACAATATTGGGCCGGAAGGTGGACTGGCCATCGTTCAGTCGGAGAAATTCAGGAAATTGCAGGTTTTAATTTTCCAGGAAAATCCTGTCGGTGATGAAACCCTGATAGCACTGGCGAAAGCCCCCACTTTTGCCAATCTGAGGAAATTAAATTTTTATCGCACGGAAATAACCCCAAAAGGTATTAAAATTCTGGCCAAATCAAAAGTATTGCAAAGGGTTAAACATTTTAATCTTGCGCGAAATTATCTGCATTTTGAATCCGCCAGGCTTCTGGCCAATACTAAAACTTTGACCAATATAGAAAGCCTCCTGTTGTTTGACACGGGAATAGGGGATGCGGGAGTCAAAGCAATTATGGAATCGTCAGCGTTTTCTAAATTAAAAACTTTACGGGTAACCTAAGAGTTATCTTCAGGAGTAACGGTCATTCAGCCAGGGCTCTGCTGTGTTGGAATATCCTCTTTTTTCCCAGAACCCCAGTTCGTCACTGTCTCGAAAAATGATCTCGCCGATCCACTTTGCTCCTTTCCAGGCGTAGAGTTGGGGGGTGATCATCCGCACAGGGCCACCATGCTCCCTGGTAAGGGGCTGATTTTCCCATTCGTGGACCAACAGAACATCATATTTCATAGCTTCTTCCATCTGCAAGTTCGTGGAATACCCGTCCCAAGCCTTGATATAGACAAATTTGGCACTCGGGAGCACCTCGCAATATTCTGCAAGATCTGAGAACTTTACCCCTTTCCAATTGTTGTCCAGTCGACTCCAGGTGGTAACGCAATGAAAGTCGGAAATATCGCTGGTTTGAGGTAGTTTGAGAAACTCCTCCCAATTGAAGGTTTTCACGGTCTTGACCAAACCCGAAACAGTCAGGTTCCATGAAAATTCATCCAGTTCCGGGGTCACCCCCAGATCCAACACGGGCCAGGATTCAACCACTCTTTGTCCAGGGGGAATTTTTGGATTGCCATCCCGGTTCAATTCTCCTTCACCTTGAGGAGTTTCTCCATTAAGGCCCTGATTCTTTTGGAAAGCCTTGCGGTATTCAATCAACCGTTCCCGGCCTTTTATTTTCTTTGAATTGAGATCGTATGACATGGAATCTCGGAAATGATATCTAAATTAATAAATAAAAGAAATAATATGAATTTAATGTTTCAGTGGTGATGGTCTTGATTTAGCCAATCCATAAGTAAGATGGAAATTTTACCGTCTGGTTACAAAATTATTTTGCGGGTCCTGGTATCCCCCATTTCTGGATATACCTCTTCTGGTTCCAACGCCATAAATAATAAGGGTTAAGTCCTTTTCCGGTTTCACCGAAAAAGGAAAGGACAGCCTATTACTCGCCGGAGCTTATCTCCTATGAAATTAAAAATCCTTTCCTTTAATTGGCATGAACCTTATTTGTGTTTGTTGGCAAAGACAGGCCATGACTTCCTGGTCGTAGAACCGGAAATTGCCCCTGGTCATTACCGCCGGTGGGATGAAAATATGCGTCCTATTCCGGCAAATGTACGCCTTCTTACCAAAAAATCAGCCTATGAAATGCTGGAACTTGGAGGACTGGATCTTATTATCGCACACAACATTAAAGATTTAATAGCGATTAGAGATTATTCCCTTCCCAAGATTGTTGTGTTTCACAACTGCCTAACCACTGAAATTAAGTTGGGAAACGACCAGGTAAACAGAAGGGAGTATTTGGAGCAAATTCGCTTTCTTCTGAAGGATGTTCAAAAAGTTTTTATCTCTGAGAAAAAGCGGCAGGACTGGGGGTTAAATGGCGAATTGATTGTGCCGGGTCTGGATGTCTCCGAATATGGGGGCTATAAGGGGAACAGGGAGACGGTTCTGCAAGTCGGTAACCTGCTAAAGGAACGGGATCTGATGATGGGTTATTCCACCAGCCAGCAGATCGTAGGGAGCCATCCTTTGACAACCTTGGGCATCAACCCTCATATCCCCGGTTCGCGGTTGTCTGAGGGGTTCCAGGATTTGTTGGAGAATTTTAGATGTTGCCGGGTATTCATCAACACTACTGTGGAGGAATATGAAGATGGCTACAATCTGAGCATGCTTGAGGCCATGGCAACTGGAATGCCGGTGGTCAGTTCCTGGAACAAATCTTCACCCATTGAAGATGGGAAAAATGGTTTTATCTCGAAAGAACTGAATTATTTAAACCAGCGCATTGATTTTCTTTTAAAAAATCCGGAAGAAGCCAGGAAGCTGGGAGAACAAGCGCGGAAAACCGTTCAAGATAAATTTCCGTTAAATAAATTTCTTCAGTCGTGGCAGAAGGTGATTGAGAAGTCGATTTTGGAGTTTTTAGACCGAACTGGAATCAATTTGCAAGGCAAGACCGTTCTATTTCAGGAAAAAATCAGGAAAAATATTTTAATGGATTTTGTTTCCTATCCTGCCACCACTGCTCATTATTTGGAAAGAGCTTTTAGAAAAAATCACAATGTAATCACTTGCGGCTCTCAAATTAATGAGGAAGTCATTAAATTGTGGAACCTGGAAGCTCTCAAATGGGAAGCAACCCCGCAGGACATATACCGGGGAAATCGGACAACCTTGCAAGAGGTCATGGCGGAGTTGCCCGATGGGTGGCGGCCTGATTTTTATTTATGGGTCGAAACGGGTCTGAGTGATATTCCGGAAGACTTGGGACAACACGTATTGCCGAAAGTCTGTTACCTGATTGATACCCATATAAATTTTGAACGGCATCTGGAAATTGCCCGGAATTTCGATTTTATCTTTTTGGCGCAAAAAGCGTATGTGCTACCCATGAGCCAGGCAGGGATCAAAAATGTTATGTGGCTACCCCTGGCTTGTGATGAAGAAATTCACGGAAAGGTTGAGATTGACAAGGGATGTGATGTGGGGTTTGTCGGCTCCATTTCCGCAACGCCAGATCGCCGAAAAATTCTTCTGGATAGAATTCAGAAACAGTTTGATCTGGATTCCCAGAGAAAATTCATGGATGAAATGGCAGAGCATTATAGTAAATCCCGTATCGTATTTAACAATGCCATCAATAATGATCTCAATATGCGGGTGTTCGAAGCTTTGTGCAGTGGCAGTCTTCTGGTTACCGATTCGGCACCAGGGAGCGGACTGGCAGAGCTTTTCACGGACAAACAACATTTAGTTATTTATGAGGATGAAAACCTTGAGGAAACAATATTGCATTATCTTGAGAATGAGACGGAAAGGGAAAGGATTGCCGATGAAGGAAGAAGAGAGGTGCTTGCCAGACACACTTATGGACATCGTGCCGACTCCATGATCCAAGTCTTAAATGCAAAAATTGGCGAATCTTTGGAAGAGGACCCTGCCTCCATGAACGATAAATCTCCCTCCTATTACGAAAATGTCAGGAACGATTTAATTCCTCTCATTCCAAACGGGGCAAAATGTATTTTAGAAGTGGGTTGCGCCGCGGGAATGACCGGGCAGGAACTTAAGAAACGTTTTGGAGCGTTTGTGGCGGGAATTGAGCTAAACATCAAGGCCGCCGCTTTGGCAAAAAATGTTTTGGATGATGTGGTGCAGGGTGATATTGAAAAAATTGACCTGCCTTATAGCAATGGCTCCTTTGACTGTATTTTATTTGCGGACGTTCTGGAACACTTGGTAAATCCCCTTTCGGCATTGGTCAAGGTAAGGCGGTTGTTGAAAAAAGGCGGTACGGTTGTGGCCAGTATCCCAAATGTTCAGTTTCATGGAGTGATCCATAAATTGATTGAAGGCAACTGGACGTATGAAAAAGAAGGCATACTTGATGAAACTCATCTCAGGTTCTTCACATATAAGGAAATCGTGAAACTGTTTTCGCAAGCAGGTTATTCGATTCAGGCGGTTGGAGAAGTTCTAGACCCTCAGTATGAAAATTATTCTTCCATAAATCCTACAGTACTCAATTTTGGCAGGACTCAGATCAAAGATTTAACTCCTGAAGAGATCAAAAGATTTTTTGTATTTCAGTATCAAATCATTGCAAGCCCAATAAATATTAACAAAAATGAGGTAGACGAAATGTTTGAACATGGGGGAACTGAAGTGAAAATTGATCATTTGCTATTGGAAGCTTCAGAAGTATTGGAATCAGGAGATCTTGAGATTGCTCTAAAACTTTATGATGAAATTGTCAAAATATCTCCTGATAACGCCAAGGCTCTGATCGGAATGGGGGATTGCTATATGAAACTTCAACTCCCTGACAAGGCAGAAACCTGCTTTGACAAAGCTTGTATAAAGGAACCCAATAATTCCAGAGGATGGTTGGGGTCGGGATTGCTCGCTCTGCATAAAAATGATAGCAAGAAAGCAGATATTTGTTTTTACAGGTGCCTCGAAAATGACCCTGATAACGATAAAGCCTATTGCGGGCTTGGAATGGCAAGGCTAAACAGGAATGATTTTGATGGAGCGGTTGATTATTTTTGTAAAGCTTTGGATTCGAACCTGGAAAACCTTTCTGCCTGTAAATTCCTTTTGGAGCTTTCCTATAAGCTGGAGGAGTTTGAAAAAATTGAGAACTATTTAAATAATTTTATGGAGCTTCATCCCGCAAACATGAATATGCGATTCGCTTTAGCTGGAATTCAATACAAACGTGGAAACCTTGAAGATTCCCTGAAAAATTTAGAATCCATCCTTGCATTGAATCCAGAGCATGAGTCTGCTCGTGAAATGCTGGAGAGTGTCCGCTCGGATGTGGTGCTAAGTAAATAACCGGATTTGAAATGGATTTCTTTACTCAAAATCTAAAGCTTTTACGGGAATGCGATCCTGAACTTGCAGAGCGTGTTGCTCTGCAATCTTTCCCTGAGAATGTCAATATCATTGCATCGAAAGATGGCTTTCCTGTTCCCCAAATCGCTGGAGTAACTTTACATAGTCAATACAGGCCTTTGGTTGAAGGGGAAAGGACGACAGTAGATTTTGTTTTTGACCCTGAACGAAAAACCATAGTGTATGGATTAGGGTTTGGCTATCACATTCAAGCCTTGCTACAGAAACAACCGGGGAAATTGACCGTTGTAGAGCCCTTGATGACCCTGTTCAAAGCCTTTATGACATGCGTGGACATAAAGCCTTTTTTGCCGCGGGTATGCTTCCGGATTGGTGAAACACCTGCTTGTTTGCTTGCCAGGCTTGAGCCGGATCGCTGGAATGTCTTCAAGCATCCTCCCTCCCTGAGAATTGGTGAAACCTACTACAACCGGTTGAATGAAGGTCTGGAGATCAAGGATCTACTTCAACAGCGCGCTCTTAGAGTGATGATTGTGAATCCTGTTTATGGCGGCTCTTTACCCACAGCTTACCACTGTGCCGGGGCTTTGAAGAATATGGGGCATGAAGTAGCCACTGTGGACTGCCAGGAATTTGAGCAAGGTTTTTTTTCTTTAAAAGGGGTAACTCGAAATCCGGAAAATTCTGAAATTCTTTCACGCACATTCATGAATTTCATGGGTGAAATAGCCGCCGCCAAGGCCGCGGAATTTCAACCCGATATGGTTCTGGCTTTAGCCCAGGCCCCACTTACACCGGACGCTATCCAAAAATTAAGGATGTTGAAGGTCCCTGTTGTTTTCTGGTTTGTGGAAGATTTCAGGACTCTGCCGTATTGGAAGGAGATTGCCACTTCTTATGACCATATTTTCACTTTACAAGATGGATCGTTTCATGATGCTTTGAGATCCCAAGGGGTGAGGGACTGCTATTATCTGCCGCAGGCCTGCTTTCCTGATATCCATAGGCCTTTGGATTGTGTGGAAAAAGATTATCAAGCAGATGTTTCATTTATGGGAGCGGCTTATCACAATCGTGTTCAGTCTTTTCCTCGATTGTTGGATCTGGATTTTAAGATATGGGGTGAAGGTTGGAACCTGGAAACACCGTTGGGAGGACAGGTTCAAAACAGCAATAAGCGGGTATCAACAGAAGAAACTGTTAAAATTTATAACGCCGCCAAAATCAATTTGAATTTACATTCTTCCACATACCATTATGGAATTAACCCGGAGGGTGACTTTATAAATCCTCGAACTTTTGAGATTTCTGCATGCCGGGGATTCCAACTTGTCGATAATCGGAAAGACCTGTCGCGCATGTTCAGGGTAGGCGAAGAAATAATAGCTTTTGATACGCTGGATCAAATGCGCGATCAAATTGAATTTTATCTTGCTAATCCGGGTGAAAGAAGTGTGATTTCCTTGAAATCCTACCAGCGTGTCCTGAAGGAACATACTATGGAGCATCGTATGCAAGAGTTGTTGCTCCATGTTTTCCTGGGACGCAGAACGGCTTTGGATTCTATGAAAGAAATTGAAAGAGATCCTTTGGATTATTGCATTGATCAGGCCGGGCCAAACACTGAACTGGGTCAATATTTAAACCAGTTCAAAGGCCAACATCCTTTTTCCTTGAAAACGGTGGTTGACCACATTCATCAGGGAGAAGGGGCATTGGATAGTAACGAAACCTTATTTTTGATGTTGAATCAAATTTTAAAGGAGAATGCTTGATCATGCCTGAAAATATTTTGATTCTCAGCATGACTCGAATGGGAGATATGATTCAGACCACTCCTTTGATTAAAGGTTTGAAAGAAAAGTATCCCGAATCAAAGATCACCCTTCTGGTTACCAGCGACTTTGCCGGTGTTGTGCCCCTGATACCCGGCGTGGATGATTCAATCGTTCTCAATTTTAAACAGTTTACTATTAGCGAGAACTGGGAGGATCAATCCTGGATTAAGGTTTATCGTTATCTTGAACAGAGATTGGAGAATATCAAGATCCAGAACTATGATCTTCTTGTAAATTTGAGCCATTCAAAATTCAGTGCACTTATGGTGCATTATTTGGGAATCAAAAATGTTATTGGTTTCCATTGCAATGAATTTGGGGATCGCATGACAGGACACCCCTGGATGGAGTATTTTGGGGTGGAAATTTTTAATCGTACTTATAATGAATTTAATCTTGTGGAAATTTTTTCTGGCAGTGGAGGGATTGATGTGAAGGGTCGTTGCATTGAAGTGGTGCGACCTCAAAGCGGGCCTTCGGTGGATACTTTATTGCCCCCAAAATCTGAAAATGTTTTGATTGGATTTCAGGCTGGATCTAGTCTGGAAGGCCGACGCTGGTCTGCTCAGTCCTTCGCAAACCTGGCAAATATGTTGATCGAGAAAATCAATGCCAGAATTTTAATTTTCGGTGTGGAATCTGAAAGTAAAGTTGCCGAAGACATTATAAGTAGGACAAGGAATAAGGACCGAATTTCCAACTTTGCCGGGAAGACCAGTATTAGTGAACTGTCTCAATTATTGGAAAAATGCAATTATTTGGTCACCAACGATACAGGAACTATGCATTTGGCGGCGGCGCTGGGAACAAAAATTATCGGTTTATTTTTTGCTCATGCGCATCCTTATGAAACGGCGCCATTTTCTCCAGGGCACCTGATTTTCCAGGCAGGAATTTCTTGTGCCCCATGCAGTTATGGAGTTCATTGTAATAATATTGTTTGTGTGGACAAGGTGCGCCCGGAATACCTTTTTTCAGCGATTGAAAATCATATCCAAACCCAATCCTGGAATCTTCCTGAAATGATCACGCCAGACTCTGAAGTAAATGTTTTTGAAACGGTTTATGATTTTGATATGAACTTTAGATTGCGATCCCTTGTAAGGCATGAACTTGGAATAAATGATGTGCTTCGATCGGCCTATACCCTTTTATGGAGAAGAAATCTTTCTGGGGCGTGGCTTATGGCAGGCGATGAAATCCTTATCGGCGAAATCTGCAATGACCTGTCGCGGGAGTATGATTGTATTAATATAGGATTAATTGGTGAACAACTTGAAAAAAAATACTCCGTACTGGAAAATGTATCAAGCCTGGCCCTGGCAGGGGAGAAGCTATGCGGGAAAATCATCAAAGGAGCATCAAGCCGCAATAATTCCCAAAAAATTCGCCAGTTTGGAGAAAGTATTACGGGCATAGACAGGGAAGTAGAAGTCTTGGGGTTGAGCAACCCGGAAGTAAAACCTTTAACCGATATGTTCACCAAGAGAAAAGAAAATGTGGGTGGCGACAATATATGTTTTCTGGCAATTGAAACCCGAAAGTGTTATATCGACTTGATCAATGAATGTGAGCAATTTAAGAAGATTTTAAAAAGCTTTGTGGAAAAAATATCCCACTTGCAAGAAAATTATATTTTACATAGTTCCATCAATGTTGCTGTTCCTGGCAGGTAGGAAGCCATATCCCCCTTGGCTTCTCCTTTTAAAAATCCCTCAATGAACTCTAGTGAAGCTCCTCCTCCAGTGGATACAAAGAAATTGCTGGCAAAATAATTCCACAATTGATACGCATCATTTTCAAGAAAGTCGATGGATAACTGATTACGATTTATCGTTGGGGAAAATTGTTTCTCAATCTGGGCTTTGATCATTTTTTTCAATTCCGTGATTCCTATTTTGTTCAGTATCGCGGCAGAATCTCCCCCGCCAATGACCACGGATAGTTCTGCGTCAACCAGGGCCATTTGGAAAAGTAATTTAGCCAATTCCAGAGAGCCTTCTGCGTAATAGGTGCACGCTGGATGGTCGTAGGCTCCCAGGGGCCCGTTCCAGAACACATTTTTGATATCCTTGAAAATTTCAGCAAACTGTTGAATGGTTTTTTCCCCCAGATCAAGCTGTAACTCTTTAGAAAAATCAGGAGAATTTTTGTTTTCAAAAATAGTACTCTGGTAATCGGTTACGATCTTGTAATCTTCGGGAAGGAGTAAAATGACCCTGTTGACTTCTGCAAGTGCAAGGATTTCCTCAGCCAGGTTAATTTCGTTCAGAAGCTCCTCGTTTTCGGTTTCCTGCTGGCTAAGTAGTTTTGCCGGTAAGGTGTCCTTCTGAAATGGCTGTAACAATTCTTTTTGTTGTTGGGCCAGCAGGAAAGCGTTGGCCATTTTGCCGCCGATTAGAATACCTTTAACACCGGTCATGACAAACTGTTTTAAAATCTTGATTTTATCCGATATCTTTGCTCCACCAGCTACGACAAGGGTTTTTTTAGGTTGGGATAGTACTCGAGTCGCAAATTTTCCAATGCGGCTGATTTCTTCATAGAGAAGAACACCGGCAACTACCGGTTTTCCTGCCTGCCGCATTAATTGCGGCAAAAGTTTGATGCTTTTTGTTACACGATGACTGCAACCGAATGCGCAATTTACATAGACATCAGCAATATCTGCAAGTTGTGTGATGAATTCTGTGCGGTACAGATCCGTATTTGTTGGGTCCAAAAGATAACGCAAATTGGGTAGAAACTTGATTCCTCCGGGGGGTAAACGTTTGTGCGCAACGATTTCCAGAGAATGTTGCATGTGTGAATCAATGGTTTCCGGGGGAAAGATGGTATAAGTATCCCCATAAATTCTTCGAATTAAAGTATCAAAGTGAGAGGAAACAAACTGAATGTTGAAAATACCGTCCCAGCCGGTATGATCTTTTGTCTTATGAGGCCTCCCAAGGTGAGTGCCGATAATGATTCGACAATCTCCTTCTGTTAACTCGTGGATCTTTCTGAACGTGAGATCCAGAAAACGGCGGATTCGGGTGTCGTCTGCCACTCGATAAAGCCCTTTTGCTGTGGATCGTAGTGGCACGTTAAAATCACACCGGATGAATATAGTCTTACCGCGTAAGTCATTCGGTTTTAATTCGCCTAACTGGTTCATTCCAATCGGATTATTCGGATCTGCGCTATTCATACTTTTTTCCTGTTTATTGTCCCAGAAAGGTTGAAATTCGATATTTTTATTGCCAAATGCTACTGCTATTGCATCATTTTTATCGAAATAATTTGCCCATCCAACAATTATCTTTTCATTCTTTTAGATAAGAATGGTATGATTATTTTGGGTGTAGCTATACCCGATTTGGAAATAATAATTTATGCCGGGAGCAACCGGCTTTAGTCATAAGTAGGTTTCTACTGTTCCATTTTTTTGAAGGAATTTATATCAACTAAAGGTTTACGGTTTTTATCAAGATTTTAATAGAATTTAAATAACATTTTTATAGACTTTCCGACAGGGAAAAACCAATCCTAAAACACAGATTTCTTCTTTCCTCACCAAGACCGATAACCTGTGATTCCAACCGGCAAAAAAACAAAGTGTGCATTCAATTATTTGAATTATAAAGGTTAATTGTTTTTATATCAACCTTTTCAATATTTTGTCCGGCTTGGAAACCTACCATTGGTGGTAACCTGCAAGATAAAGTCAGGAAGAATTTCTAATGAGAAAAAATAAAACTGCAAAAAAAGTAATGCTGATTAACGCTCAGCATCCTGAAGAGTGCCGGGCTGTCGTTCTGGATAATAATGTCATCGAAGATTATATCGTTGAACATTCTTCCCGAGAACAAATTAAAGGCAATATTTATTTAGGGGTGATCAACCGGGTCGAACCTTCTATTGAAGCCGCCTTTGTCGATTTTGGCGGCAAGAAATATGGTTTTCTACCCTTCAAAGATGTTTTGAAAGAGTCCTATGTCCACACTGGCGAGAAAAAAGCGAAAGTCAGAATACAGGATGTTCTGATTCGCGGCCAGCGTATTGTTGTTCAGGTTGCAAAAGAAAGCAGGGATGCCAAGGGGCCCTCGCTGACAAATGCTATAAGTTTGGCTGGCAGGTTTCTGGTTTTGATGCAGGGGCAAGGTAGCGCTGTTTCTCGAAAAATTGAAGACGAAAGTGAAAGGAAAAAACTAAAGGACATTGTTGCCGATTTGGACTTGCCGGAGCATCTGGGGGTTATCATTCGCACTGCCGGTGTTGGGCAGACCAAGGTTGAACTGCAGAAAGATTTACAGATGTTGTTGAAAATCTGGAACAAGATTGAAGAGGCAAAGAAAAACGAGGCTGTTGCAGGGCCATTTTTAATTTATAAAGAGCCGGATCTGGTTGTCAGGACTGTTCGGGACCATTTCAGTAGTGATACCTCCCAAATTATCGTGGATAACACGGAAGCATATAAATCTTTAAAGGATTTTATAAAGTTGGTCATGCCTCGAAACAGGAACCTGGTTAAGCTTTATAAAGAAACGAAGCCTCTTTTTTCTGAATACAATGTTGAAGAGCAGATTGAATCTATTTATCAGCGCAAAGTTTTACTACCTTCTGGTGGTTCCATAGTGATTGATATTGGTGAGGCGATGGTTTCTATCGACGTCAACTCTGGTAAAACCAAAGGGGGCCTGGATCTGGAAGAGACAGCGGTGACAACGAACCTTGAGGCCGCCAAGGAGGTTGCGCGGCAACTCCGGTTGCGAGACCTGGGGGGACTGATTGTTATTGATTTTATCGATATGTTCCAGAAAAGGAACAAGGCCGCTGTTGAAAAGCAAATTAAGCAGTGGTGTAAAACGGATAAAGCACGAATCAACCTCGCTAGAATTTCTAAATTCGGGTTGCTCGAAATGTCCCGGCAACGGGTTTCACCACCAGTTAAAGAAGGAGTTTTTGAACAGTGTAAACTTTGTGGTGGTTCAGGCCTGGTACGTTCGGTGGACTCTATAATCCTGAATGTTCTGCGAAAAATTTATGAAATTATTGCCGCGCAAAAAGTAAAAGTCCTTACTCTTGAAATATCCCCGGAAATATCCAATTATATCCTGAATCATAAACTAGGCGTTTTGGCAGAGTTGAAGTCGAAACATTTGGTTGAGTTTCGATTCCAGATCAAAGCGGGTTTGCCTTATGAAGATTTTAAATTTACCGTGACTGAAGTTTGGGAAAACGAGAAAACTCCGGATGCTATTAGACCTGTTGAAAAGCCGAAAGAGTCTTTTGAGACTGAGGAAACGGCCAAATCCGCTGTGAAGGTTCAAGGAGTGCAGGAGGAGTCCGAAAAGACGGAGCCCGAAAAGGCCAGGCCCAACACCCGAAGAAAATATGCCGGGAGACCTGGTGTTCGGCGGGGACCTCAGAGAGGTCGGCGTCGGCGTCCCGGTTATGTTACAAAAAAGGTCGAAGGGGAATCGGTAGATAATGTGCCTTCGGAAACAAAGAGTGAGGCCAACTTGGGAAATAGTAGTATTTCAACCGATATTTCTGGTGATATTAAATCCCCCATGCCTCCCTTACCGAGGCCTTTCGTGAGGGAAAATTTGAATGCGGAACCTCCCATGTCAAAAGATACTACTCCCCCTCCTGGGGATGGGGCAGGGGACTAATACGCGGTCAGGCAGATTTTGCGCAACGAAAACCGGTGTCCCAGAATCTCATTTCAGGAGGTGAAATGTTTCTGTAGGGAACCATAGTGAACTCTTTTATAAAGCCATGTTCGCGTTTATGGATGGAGCCTCCGCGGGTAACCTTGAATTTTTTCCCGTAATTTTTATCCTGGTGATTGGAGTTGGGGTAGGGCTGGTACCAGCTTGAAGTCCACTCGGACACATTTCCATTCATTCCCCAAACATGATAACTGCTGATATCTCCCTCAAGGGAATTCACAGGCAGGACTTGTTTGCCAAAGTTAGCAGAGCCCGGCTCAAACTTGTTGCCCCATACGAAAAGTCGATTGTCGCCACCGCGCGCCGCCTTTTCCCATTCAAATTCAGTAGGCAGGCGTTTGCCGATCCAAAAGCAATAGGCTTCGGCTTCATGTTCGCTGACTCCGCTGATTGGTAAATTCTTTTGTCGGGTTGGATACCTGGCCTGAGGTTTGAACCTCAGGAATTCTTCATAGGTCACCTCAAACTGGTCAATATAAAATGCCTTTAAAAAATACTGTTGTTCTGGTTGTGCATTGAGGGAGGAGGTCTTGTCTGACATGAATTGCAGGAGATTGCTTTGAGGGTTGAGGCCCAGTGTGAACTCGCCTTCGGGGATAAGAACCATTCCCTCTTGTTTCTCGCTTTCGCAGGAAATAAGAACCAGTAATGCCAATAAAATGGAGAAAAGTTTAATCAATGAATTTTTCTACTGATTGGGTATTATTTGCCAGACGGGTGTCGGGGAATGTTTGGGAACCGGGTTCAGCCAGAACATATTCAATGGTGAGGCAGGCGGCTTCTTCCCGGCTACACATCATGGAACGACAATCCTGATCCTTTTGACCGCAGTAGTAGTTAAGGATCCTCATTTTCATGAAGGTGCCGTTGTTTAGTTTGAGCGCGTAAACATTTCTCTTGGACTCGATGTTGTGAGTTCTTGTTCGGTAATTGTACCAGCCTGCCAACTCCTTATTGATTAGATTGCCCAGTGATCGGTCGTCTTGTACATAGCCGGTTTCCGGAATTGTTTTGACCCCATCAAAGTTGACGGGGCCTAGATTGATAATCCCGGTATTTCCCGACGGATTGGTTTTTCCGCCATTAGAAATGATTTTTGTCCGGCTGAATCCCAAGTCCCAATTAGCCTGATTAAGTTTGCCTGTTTCGGCTTCTGGAACTTTCAGGGTTTTTCCAGAGGTGAACTCCACCAGCATCCATGAGTTTTTCTCTTTAGCGTTAACCTGTATAGTGGGGTTAAGGGTGCTTATCTTTCTGATTTTTTTCGGAGGAAGAGGAACCGTTTCGAACTCCTCTATATTGCCCTCCATATAATTGAGGGTTGTATGAAACAAGAGGGTTGCCGCGAGAAGCATTAAGAATATACGAGGTGTCGGGTTCATAAAATCATTTTAGCATAGCCTTTTTATGTCATCCTTACAAAACTTGGAAAACCAGGGCATAAGATCTGTTATTGATCGTCAGTCAGAATAATACAGATATTTACAATTAATACAATAAGTTATGAAAACCTTTGCTTTTCCTGTTTTTTTTTATAAGGTATAATTAA
>Ga0066644_10000557_pt1 | contig 23282 bp, 12 predicted proteins | sample CryGeyCG2114_020_FD_62735 | JGI IMG/M metagenome (GOLD analysis project Ga0066644, IMG submission 62735) | Groundwater microbial communities from aquifer - Crystal Geyser CG15_big_fil_post_rev_8/21/14_0.20 | ecosystem: Environmental > Aquatic > Deep subsurface > Groundwater | place: USA: Utah...
TCCGCCAGGGCCTGCAGGCGCTCGACCGGCGCTATGATCCCGCGGTCGACAAGGCCGAATGGCTGCTGTTCCTCGACGGTTACCTCGCACAGCCCGAGGCCGAGCGCGTCGCGGTGTTCGACGAGGCGCTGGGGCTGGACGGCGTGAACGATCCCAAGCAGCTCGGCGCGATCGTCGACGGCTTCTACGCCGGCACCGCGCTGGGCGACAGCGAGGCCCGCCTTGCCCTGATGGACGCCACGCCTGCCGAACTCGAGGCGAGCGATGACCCCTTCATGCAGCTCGCGGTCGCGCTCTACCCCTACGAGCGCAAGCTCGAGGACGAGGAAGAGGAACGCGCGGGCCGTGCGCTGGTGCTGCGCCCCGCCTATATGGACGCGATCACGCAGTGGCAGCGCAGCCAGGGCATCGCCACCTATCCCGATGCCAACAGCACGCTGCGCGTGACCTATGGCAAGGTGCTCGGCGGTAGTCCGCGCGACGGCATGGCCTATCTGCCGTTCACCACGCTCGAAGGCATCACCGAGAAGGATACGGGCGAGGATCCTTTCAACGCGCCCAAGCGCGAGCTCGAGAAGATCCGCGCCAGGGATTACGGTCCCTACGCGCTCGACAGCATCGGCTCGGTGCCGGTGAACTTCCTCTCCGATCTCGACAGCACCGGCGGCAACAGCGGTTCGGCCACGCTCAACGCGCGCGCCGAGCTGGTCGGCCTGCTGTTCGACGGGACCTTCGAAAGCGTCAATTCGGACTGGGACTTCGACCCGCGCACCACGCGCACGATCCATGTCGACACGCGCTACATGCTGTGGGTGATGGACAAGGTCGACGGGGCGCAGAACTTGATCGAGGAAATGGACGTGGTCCGCTAAAACCCCGCCGCAAGGCAAAAGAAAGGGGCCGCCGGATCGCTCCGGCGGCCCTTTTCATTGCGGCTGAGAGGCTCAGCCCTGGCGCTGGCCGGTCAGCGGCATGTCGCCGAAGGCGCCGGCGTTGACGGTGCCGGTCAGCTGGTCGCCATTGACGGTGGCGGTGCAGTTGAGCGTCATCGGCATCGGCACGGTCATGTCCATCTTCCACTTGATGGTGTCGCCTTCGATGGTGCCATCGCTGATGTCCATCGAGCCCATGCCGCCGGCCATCGAGCCGGTGAAGCTGTTGCCATCATCGCTCGGCACCACGGTCAGCGTGCCCTTCTGGTCGCCCATCGGGCTCTTGACGACGGTGTCATAGGTTCCTGCTACGGACATGGGATTTCCTCTCTTCGCTTGAGGGTTTGGAGTGCTGTTTCAATCGGCGCTACTGACACCGGTGTCAACATCGAGATATGTCGTCGGCAGGCCGAGCTTTTCGAGCTGTCCGTCGATTTCCCTGCGGTCGCCGACCACCACGATGGTGAGGTCGTCGGCGCCCAGATAGTCGCGCGCGGCGGCATCGATCGCCGCCTTGTCGATCGCACGATAGGTCGCGGGCAGGGTGACGTAATAGTCGTCGGGGCGGCCAAGCTCGTCGTTCTCGACGATCGCGCCGAGCACCTGGCCGTTGGTTTCGAAGCGATTGGGCAGGCCGCGGATATTGCCGTCGGTGACGCGGGTGAATTCGGTGTCGTCCACGCTGCGCGTCCCGCTGGCGAAGTCGCGTGCGGTCTGCAGGATGAGTTCGACCGAATCCGCGGTGCGGTCCGATTGCACCGAGGTGCTGATGGTGAACAGGCGCGGGCCGTCCGGAGCGTCGACCCCGCTGCGCGCGCCGTAGCTCCAGCCTTTTTCCTCGCGGATCAGCATGTTGATCCGGCTGAGGAAGCCGTTGCCGAGCACCTCGTTGGCGAGGTCGAGCGCCTCGAGGCCCGGCGTGGGGCCGGTTAGCGGCAACACGCGCCCGGCATAGATCACCGATTGCGGTGAATTGGGCCGGTCGATCACGACGAGCCGCGTCTGCGCGGGCGGGGTGGCGCTGTCGAGCACCTTGGCGGGCGCCGCCTCGCCCGTGCCCTGCCAGTCGCCGAAGGCCTGTTCGAGCAGCGGCTTCATCTCGGCCAAGGTGACGTCGCCGACGACGTAGATCGCGGCGTTCTCGGGGCGGATCCAGCGGTCGTGCTCGCTAGCCAGAGTGGCGGGCTCGATCGCTTTGACCACCGGCACCGTGCCCAACCGCCCGACCGTGCCATACGGATGGTCTTCACCGAAGACGAGCGGGCGCAGCGTCCGGCTGGCGAGGCCGCCGGGCGAGGAGAGCTGCTGCGCTATCGCCGCAAGCCGCTGGTCGCGCACGCGCTGGACCTCGGTCTCGGCGAAGGCCGGGTTGCGCACGATATCGGCCATCAATGTCAGCGACGGCGCGAGATTGGCGGTGAGCGCATTCATCGTCACCGAACTCGTGTCGAGCGAGCTGCCGGTCGAGATCGTCGCGCCGAGCCGTTCCTGCTCCTCGGCGATCTCAACCGCGCTGCGCGTTTCGGTGCCTTCCTCGAGCAGGTCCATCATCAGCGACTGCGTGCCCGCGTGCGCTGCGCCATCGGCGGCATAGCCGGCGTCGAATTCGACGCTGATCACCGCCTTGGGTACCGCCGTCCTGCGCGCGAGGACGACGGGAATGCCGTTGGAAAGCGTGGCGCGCTCGACCTCGGGGAAGGTCAGCGGGCCGACCGGTTCAGGGGTCGGCAGATCGCGCGGCGGGCCGGTGCGGGCGATCTCGATCGGCTCTTTCGCATCGGGCTCGGGCGCGGGACGCGTGGCCTCGTCGCCCCAGCCGCCCATTGTCGCGCCGTCCTCGGTCCGCTCGCCCGGCACGATGGCGAGGCGATAGACGGGGCGGCTCAGCCAGCGCTGCATCGCCTCGGTGACGCTCTGCGGCGTCGCGGCGGCGATCGCTTCGAGCTGTTTCTTGTAGTTCGCCGGATCGCGCGCGTAGAGCAGGCCTTCGGCAAGCGTTGCGCCCTTGCCCGAGAAGCCGCCGACGCGTTCGAGCGAGTCGATCTCGCTCGAGACCATGCTGGTCGAGGCGCGTTCGAGTTCATCCGCGGTGGGGCCTTCGGCGACCATCTGCGCGATCACTTCGTCGAAGCGCTTCTCGGCCTGGGCGCGGTCGACGCCCGGCTTCACGTCCATCTGCGCGAAGAGGATCGCAACCTGTTCGGACTGATAGCTGCTGGCGGAGACGCCGGTGGCGAGCTGTTCGTCGCGCACCAGCACGTTGTCGAGCCGCGAGCTGGCGAGGCCGCCGAGCACCGCCATGCCGAGTTCGAGCGGTTCGGCATCGGGATGCGTCAGCGCGGGGCCGGTCCACAGGCGATAGATGCGCGGCTGCGGCACCTGGTCGACCATCTCGCGCGATTTCTCGGCGGCGAGCGTAGTCGGCGGCGCCTCGACCGAGCGGACCTCGGGGCCCGAGGGAATGGCGCCGAACCAGCGTTCGACCATCGGTCGCGCGGTCGCGGCGTCGATATCGCCGGTCAGCGAGAGGACGACGTTGTTGGGCGCGTAATTGTCGATAAACCACTGGCGGACGTCGGAAAGGCTTGCCGCGTCGAGATCGGCCATCGAGCCGATGGTCGAATGGCGATAGGGATGACCGACGGGGAACAGCCCCTCGAGCATGGCATAGAAGGCCAGGCCATAGGGCTGGTTGTCGCCCTGGCGCTTTTCGTTCTGGACCACGCCGCGCTGCTTATCGAGCTTCTCCTGGCTGATCGCGCCGAGGAGGTAGCCCATGCGGTCGCTTTCCATCATCAGGGCAAGGTCGAGCGCGCCGGTCGGGACCACCTCGACGTAATTGGTGCGGTCGAAGTCGGTTGAACCGTTTGTGCTGGTCGATCCCGCCGCTTCGAGCGGGATATCGAAGTTCTCGACGTTCTCGCTGCCGCCGAACATCAGGTGTTCGAACAGGTGCGCGAAGCCCGTGCGCCCGCGCGGTTCGTGCTTCGAGCCGACGCGGTAATAGGTCGTGACCCCGACGATCGGCGCCTTGCGGTCGGTATGGACGAGCACGGTGAGCCCGTTGTCGAGCGTGAACTGCTCGTAGGGAATGTCGACCTCGTCGACCAGCTCGGCGAGCGGGGCGGCCTCGGCGGTATCCTGCGCCACGAGTGGCAGCGGCTGCGCGACGGCAAGTCCGGCGAGGGCGACCGCGGCGATGCCGCTCAACAGATTGCGACGCATCGAATACTCCAGTTTAGCGCTTCGGCTGGTGCGCGACGGTATAGCGCCGCTCGGCATTGGCAAGGACGTCCTGCCGCCAGAAATGGACAGGCTTCAAGCGGTGCTGGACGAACAGCGCAGCCTGATCGGTGTAATGCGGGGAACGCGGGCGCGTGGTCGCCGCGCCGAAGGGCTGGATCGATTGCGAGCTCACCCGTTTGCCCGGCGCCCATTCGACGAACTGGATGAAGCTGTCGCCATGCTTGACCGACAGCCGCCCGTCGTCGTTCACGTCCCAGGTGGTCGATGCGCGCAGCGTGTCGGAACCGCCATCGAGGGGCAGGTCGACATTGCCCTGGCGCAGGCGCAGGACGTCGCTCATCGGCGGGTCGATGCTGCCGAAATATGTCTTGAGATGGCCGACCGCCCATTCGAGTTTCTCGCGGACGTCGGGCAGCGGCTTATTCTGGTACTCGGCCGACATGAAATCCTTGATCATCAGCAGCGCCAGCGCATCGCCGCGGCCGATATTGTCGGCGGTGAAATCCCAGTCGCGCAGCAACGCCCGCGCCTGGCCGAGGTCGCTGTCGGGATCGAGATCGAGCGCGTCCAGTGCATCCCACAGGTCGCCGACGTAGCCCGCCCGCTCGTAAGCGGTATCGTACTTGATCCGCTTCAGCCGTTCGAGCGAGATCGGGCCCGCCTCGCTCAGCAGCTTCCACGCGCGGCGCGAGCGGTTGGTCTGCTTGAGTTCGACGCCCAGCTCGGGGGCCACGCTGTCGGGCGCCAGGTCGCTGCCTTCGCCCGCCGCGGTGAAGGGGGTGTTGTTCGCATTGTAAAGCCAGCCCGAAGCGGGGTTGATGTATTTGGGCAGCTTTTCGTAGGGCACCGGCCCGCTCCACAGGGCGCGCGGGTCGTCGCCCGGCAACACGCCGCGCCAGTCGTAACCCCTGGCTCGGTCGGGGATTGCAGCGTTGTAGACATAGGCGATGTTGCCTGCCTTGTCGGCATAGAGGAAATTGGTCGAGGGGATATCCATCCGCGCGAGGATCGCCTGCCATTCGTCGAGCGTCCCGGCCTTGTTAAGCCGGTAATAGGCGTCGAGCTGGCCGAGATTGTCGATTCCGCCATAGCGGATGGCGAAGGCGCCGTTCCCGTTCCTGATCACCGGCCCGTGGACGCTGCGATAGACCGTGCGACGCACCGGCAGGACCACCGGTCCGAAGCGCACCGGCAGGGTGACCGTCTCTTCCTCGAGGTCGAACCAGCGGTCGCCCATGCGGTACTTCCTGCCGCTCTCGTCGAGCACCAGCTTGTAGACGTCGGTCATGTCGGGCCGGTTGACCGTATTGGTCCAGCCGAGATCCTCGTTGTGGCCGAGGAAGGGGTAGGGGCTGCCGGGGAAGTTGGCGCCGGCATAGTGCCAGCCTTCGCCGCTCTCGACGACCAGTTCGTACCAGGCGACCCCGCCGCGCCAGGGCTGGTGGCTGTTCGAGACCAGCCGGGTGACGTTGTCGTCGGACTTCTGCGGCGCGATGGCGAAGGCGTTGGAGCCCGATAGCGCGCCGTCCTCGCCCCAGGGCAGCGGATAGGCGAGGGCCTGCGCGACCTCGTCCTCGCGGATCACCTCGACGCCGTCGGGCGCGGACTGTTGCGGATCGTCCGCGAGCGGGATTCGCGGGCCGAACTCGGGCAGCAAATCCTCGCCTGCGACCAGCGGGCCGATGGTGTTGTTGAGCCCGAAAAAGAACGGCTGGCGCAGCGCGAAGCCGGCGGCGACATCGGTCCCGTCGACGGGGAAGAGGTTGGCGAGCTTGATCTCGCCCGGGTGCGCTTCGGCATAGTCGTTGAGCCCGGTGGCATAGGCCTCGAACAGCGCGCGCGTATCGGCCGGCAGCTCGGGATAGTGGCGCTCGGCCGTGCCACGCGCGTCGAGCAGGTGGTAGACATAGTCGATCGCTGCCCCGTCCTCGCCGGCGATCGCGCCGTAGCGGCCGCGGCTCATCGCGATCACGTCCTGCAGCGTGGAAAAATCGTCCTCGGCATGCGCCACGGCCACGCCATAAGCGACGTCGCGGTCGCGCTGGCCGTAGATATGCGGGACGCCGAATTCGTCGCGGATGATCTCGGCGCTGTAGGCTTCATGCGAGACCCGCACGCCCTCGCGCTTCGCCCAGAAGGGTTCCCAGCTCGCCAGCGCGATGAAGGCCACCAGCACGATCACGAGCAGCGCAAAGCCGATGCGCCCCAGCCATTTTGTCATGAAAACCCGTCCTCTCCTGCAACCGGCCTAGCGAGCGCACGGGCGCGAGGCAATGCGATTGGGCAAAACCGTATTGCGGCTGTTCCCCGCGGCGGATTCGGCTGGCTAATCATCCTGTCGTGACAGCGCAGATCACCATCGGCCACGAATCATCGGGCAAACCGGTCGAGTTCGACATCGAGGAGCTCCTCGCGACCCGTTTGCTCGTCCAGGGCAATTCGGGCAGCGGCAAGTCACACCTGCTGCGTCGCCTGCTCGAAGAAAGCGCGGGCATGGTGCAGCAGGTGGTGATCGACCCCGAGGGCGACTTCCCGAGCCTCGCCGAGGAGTTCGGCCATGTGGTGATCGACGGCTCGGCCTATTCGCCGGGCGAGATCGAGGCGCTTGCCCGTCGTATCCGCGAACACCGGGCGAGCGTGGTGCTCGATCTCGACGGGCTCGAGGTCGAACAGCAGATCCGCTGCGCGGCGCAGTTCCTCACCGCGCTGTTCGATGCCCCGCGCGAGCACTGGTATCCGGTGCTGGTGGTGGTCGACGAGGCGCAGATGTTCGCCCCTGCGGTGGCAGGCGAAATCGCCGAGGATACGCGCCGGATGACGCTTTCGGCGATGACCAACCTCATGTGCCGCGGGCGCAAGCGCGGGCTGGCGGGGATCGTCGCGACTCAGCGGCTGGCGAAGCTCGCCAAGAATGTCGCCGCCGAAGCCTCGAACTTCCTCATGGGGCGCACCTTTCTCGATATCGACATGGTCCGCGCTGCCGACCTGCTCGGCATGGACCGGCGCCAAGCCGAACGCATCCGCGAGCTCGAACGCGGGCACTTCCTCGCGCTCGGCCCCGCAATCACGCGGCTGCCTCTGGCCTGCAAGATCGGCCCGGTGAAGACCGGGAACCGCGCGCGCAGCGAAGGGCTCATGGCGCTGCCCGACACTGCGCCCGCCGACATGGAAGCGCTGCTGACGGCAAACCTCGCCAGCGAAGTCGCCAAGGCACCGCCCCCGCCTGCGCCGCCGCCCGCACCGCGCGTCGACGAGATGGAAGACAGCATCGCGCGTGCCGAGGAACGGCTGGTCGATGCGCCGCCACAGGCAGATAGCTCGGCCGTTGCGGCTCAGATCGATGCGATCATTGCCCGGTTGGCACAGGACGAGGGCATCGCCTTCCAATCGGCCAGCGCGCAGTACCAGACCTTCCTTACCCGCTGCCGCCGCGAGCGGATCATCGGCCCGATGCCCGACATGGGCGCCTTCCGCCGCCGCATGGCCATGGCAGGGGCAGGACTGGACGACCTCGACGAAGCCTTGCGGGATCGGATCATGCAACTGGCCGCCGCCGTCGAGCCCGACCTACTCGCGCCTTTCCTCGTGCTCGCCAGCTCGGCGCATGCGGGCGAGGTACAGGTCGACGAGGACGCGCTCGGCCGCGCCTATGGCACCAGCTCGCCCGGCCGCATCCGCCGCCTGCTCGACCATCTCGAGCGACAGGGGCTGATCGTGGTGCGCGAGGATTTCGGCGGCGAGCGTTCGGTCATGGTGCCGGGGCTGGACGGCCTAGCGACTGCCGCCGAATAGCTGGCGCCCGGCGAGATCGAGCATGATCTCCTCGCTCCCCCCGCCGATCGCATTGACGCGCACCTCGCGATAGATCCGCTCGACCTTGCTGCCGGTGATGTAGCTCGCCCCGCCGAGCACCTGCGCCGCTTCGCGCGCGACGGCTTCCAGCATCCGCGTCGCCTGCACCTTGAGCATAGCGAAATCGGCGGGGCGGTCGCGCCCCTCGCGCACCTGCCATGCACACAGGTCCACCCAGGCCTGCGTCGCCTCGATCTGGCGCTCCATATCGGCCAGCTTGATGCGGATCGACTGGTGGCCGACCAGAGGCTTGCCGAAGGTCTCGCGCTGCTGCGCCCAGTCCGCCGCCTCGGCCATGGCGACGCGGGCATAGGCGCAGCACCCCATCGCCATGCCGAGGCGTTCGCCGTTGAAATTGCGCATGATGCCGATGAAGCCGCCGTTCTCGGGTCCGATCAGGTTGTCGACCGGTACATGCACGTCGGAGAAATGGATCGCCGCAGTGTCCGAGCAGCGCCAGCCCATCTTGTCGAGCCGGGTGCGTTCGACACCTTCGCTGTCCATCTCGATCAGCAACAGCGAGATGCCTCCCGCGCCTTGGCCGCCGGTGCGCACTGCGCAGGTCAGCCAGTCGGCGCGCATGCCGGAGGTGATGAACATCTTGCCGCCATTGACGAGATAATGATCGCCCCGGCGGACCGCAGTCGTCTTGAGATTGGCGACGTCGGACCCACCGCCTGCCTCGGTGATGCCGAGTGCGATGATCTTCTCGCCCGCGAGCACCGGCGGAGCGATGCGTCGTTTCAACTCTTCCGAGCCGAGCGCGAGGACGGGAGGCAGGCCGATGCCATGCGTCATCAGCGAGGCGCCGAGCCCGCCTGCGCCGCAGGCGGCCAGTTCCTCGGTCACGACCAGCGAGTGAAAGATGTCGAACCCCTCTTCATGGCCGCCATATCGTTCGGGATAGCGCAGGCCGAGGATGCCCGCCTCGGCAGCCTTTCGATGCAGCTCGCGCGGCAATTCGCCTTCGGCTTCCCAGCGATCGATATGCGGCTCCACCTCGCGCTCGACGAAGCGGCGCACGCTCATGGCGAGCGCCTCGTGGCTCTCGTCGTAGAAGGGCGAACGGGCGCGCCAGTCGTCGAATGCGGTCATGGCGGAAGAGTTGCGCGGAGCGGATGCGCGGTCAATCCGCGACAAAAAATTTCCCTACGCCCCCTCGCCAACTACGGGGACACCCCTATATCTTGCTAATACACCTCGTGAAAATTACGGGGGAGGGCTTGTGTTGCATAATCGCCACACCATATCCGGGCGGCAAATCTTGAATGGGGTGCTTGCATGAATCTTGAAAAGTTCACCGACCGCGCGAAGGGTTTCCTGCAGGCGGCGCAGACCGTTGCCATCCGCATGAGCCACCAGCGGATTTCCCCCGCGCACTTGCTCAAGGCGCTGCTCGACGACGAGCAGGGCATGGCCGCGCAGCTGATCCAGCGCGCCGGCGGCAATGCCGGTGTGGCGATTACCGAAATCGACACGGCGCTGGGCAAGATCCCGGCAGTTTCGGGTGGCGGGGCGCAGCAGACGCCGGGGCTCGACAACGATGCCGTGCGCACTCTCGACCAGGCCGAACAGCTGGCCGAGAAGGCCGGCGACAGCTTCGTTCCCGTCCAGCGTATCCTCCAGGCGCTGGCGCTGGCCGACAATGACGCGGGCAAGGCGCTCAAGGCCGCCGGCGTCGACGCCAAGTCGCTCGAAGCCGCGATCCAGGAAGTGACCGGTGGCCGCACCGCCGACAGCGCGGGTGCCGAAGAAAGCTATGACGCGATGAAGAAATACGCCCGCGACCTCACCCAGGCGGCGCGCGACGGCAAGCTCGATCCGGTGATCGGGCGCGACGAGGAAATCCGCCGCACCGTGCAGATCCTCGCCCGGCGGACCAAGAACAACCCCGCGCTGATCGGTGAGCCCGGCACCGGCAAGACCGCGATCGCCGAAGGCCTCGCGCTGCGCATCGCCAATGGCGACGTCCCCGACAGCCTCAAGGGGCGCACGCTGATGGCGCTCGACATGGGCGCGCTGATCGCGGGCGCGAAATATCGCGGCGAATTCGAGGAGCGGCTCAAGGCCGTGCTCGACGAGGTGAAGGGCGCCGAGGGCCAGATCATCCTGTTCATCGACGAGATGCACACGCTGATCGGGGCCGGTGCATCGGAAGGCAGCATGGATGCCTCGAACCTCCTCAAGCCCGCGCTCAGCCGCGGCGAGCTGCACTGCATCGGCGCAACCACGCTCGACGAATACCAGAAGTACATCGAGAAGGACCCCGCGCTGCAACGGCGCTTCCAGCCGGTCTATATCGACGAGCCGAGCGTAGAGGACACGATCAGCATCCTGCGCGGCATCAAGGACAAGTACGAACTGCACCACGGCGTCCGCATCACCGACGGCGCCATCGTCGCGGCGGCACAGCTGTCCAACCGCTACATCCAGAACCGCTTCCTGCCCGACAAGGCGATCGACCTGATGGACGAGGCGGCCTCGCGCATCCGCATGGAGGTGGAGAGCAAGCCCGAGGAAATCGAAGGTCTCGACCGCCGCATCATCCAGCTGCGGATCGAGGAGCAGGCGCTGCAGAAGGAGAGCGACGATGCGTCGAAAGAGCGGCTCGACAATCTCCGCAAGGAGCTGTCCGAGCTCGAGCAGCAGTCTTCGGAACTGACCACCCGCTGGCAGAACGAGCGCGACAAGATCCATGCCGAGGCGCGGATCAAGGAAGAGCTCGACCAGGCGCGGATCGAACTCGAACAGGCGCAGCGCGGCGGCGACCTGCAGAAAGCGGGCGAGCTGCAATACGGGCGCATACCCGACCTCGAGAAGAAACTCGCAGAGGCCTCGGGCCACACCGACAACGCGCTGCTCAAGGAAGAGGTCACCGAGGACGATATCGCCGGCGTGGTCTCGCGCTGGACGGGCATCCCGGTCGACAAGATGATGGAAGGCGAGCGCGAAAAACTGCTCGATATGGAAAACATCCTGTCGAAGCGGGTGATCGGCCAGCAACAGGCAATCGACGCGGTGTCGAAGGCGGTGCGCCGCGCGCGCGCCGGTCTGCAGGACCCGAACCGGCCGCTCGGCTCGTTCCTGTTCCTCGGCCCCACCGGGGTCGGCAAGACCGAGCTGACCAAGGCGCTCGCCGGTTTCCTGTTCGACGACGACCAGGCAATGGTCCGGATCGACATGAGCGAGTTCATGGAGAAGCACGCGGTCGCCCGGCTGATCGGCGCGCCTCCAGGCTATGTCGGATATGAAGAGGGCGGCGTCCTGACCGAGGCGGTGCGGCGCAGGCCCTATCAGGTGGTGCTGTTCGACGAGGTCGAGAAAGCGCACAGCGATGTCTTCAACGTGCTGCTGCAGGTTCTCGACGACGGTCGCCTGACCGACGGGCAGGGCCGGGTGGTCGATTTCTCGAACACGCTGATCATCCTCACCAGCAATCTCGGCAGCCAGTATCTTGCCAATATGGAAGACGGGCAGGACGTCGAGAGCGTCGAGCCGCAGGTGATGGATGTGGTGCGCGGGCATTTCCGCCCCGAATTCCTCAACCGGCTGGACGAAATCATCCTCTTCCACCGGCTGGCGCAGGAACACATGGCGCCGATCGTCGAGATCCAGGTCGCGCGGGTGCAGAAGCTGCTCAAGGAGCGCAAGATCGTGCTCGACCTTACCGAGGGCGCGAAGAAGTGGCTCGGCCGGGTGGGTTACGATCCGGTCTATGGCGCACGGCCCCTGAAACGCGCGGTCCAGCGCTACGTGCAGGACCCGCTCGCCGACATGATCCTTTCGGGCAAGGTGCCCGACGGGTCGACGGTCAAGATCGACGAGGGCGATGGCGAACTGGCGATGACCGTGACGTGATCGCCAGCCAGGCTTCGACGAAAAAGGGCCCCGGAATTCCGGGGCCCTTTCTTTTTGCAGTTTCCGGTTTCGATCAGAAGCCGAAGGTTGCCGCAACCTTGAAGTAGCGACCCATGATGCCGTCGAAATAGGTGACGACACCACCGCCTGCCGGCGAGGGATAGGGAGCCTCGCGATCGAACACGTTCTCGACGATGAAGCGGAACGTGAAATCGTCCTCGGTCTTGAAGCTGATTCCGGCGTCCATGTAGACGACGTCGTCGCGTTCGAAGAACTCATAGGCGGTGGGTTCGGCGTCGGGATCGACCACGGCCTTGCCGATGTACTGGAACTGCGTGAACGCGCCCCAGTCGCCGTTGTCGTAGGTCACGCCGACGGTGCCCTGGTGCTTCGAATAGCCGATCCCGCCACGGAAGGTGCTGAGATCGCCCGTACCGACCTGCTGCTGCAGCTTGTCGATATACTGATACGAAGCACGCAGGCCGATGCGGCTGTCCGCTCCGAGGAACGGAGTGGCTTCGGTCCAGCGCAGATCGGCAATGATCCCCTGATAGTCGTAGGATGCGACGTTCAGATAACCCGTGCGGATGAATTCGACCTGCCCGTCGGCGTCACGATCGATCCGATCGCAGGCCGCATTGGGGAAGTCGTTGGCATCGTAACATGCCTCCAGCGTGCCTTCGGCGTCCACGCTCTGGATCGCGCCCGAAAGAGCGATGTCGACATAGTCGACCGAGAGCGTGAGGCCCTTGGCGAAGGTCGGCGTGAAGACCGCACCGATCGTCCAGCTGTCGGCCGTCTCGTTCTGGAGGTCGGTATTACCCGACAGCGAGCCACGCGTGGTGAAGTCGACGATATTCGAGGTGAAGTTCGCCGGCAGGCCATCGGCTGCGCAGTTGGCCGCACGCTGGGCCGGGTTCGGGCCGCTGTTGATGAAGCGCGCGTCGCACGGATCGTCCGCGGTCGTGAAGATCGCGCTGTTCGGGTTGAACAGCTCGGTAATCGCGGGCGCACGGATCGAACGGGTGAAGTTGCCGCGGAAGGCGAGGTCTTCGACCGGCTTCCACCGACCGCCCGCCGTCCAGGTGACATCGCCGCCGGTCAGCGAGTTGTCGACATAGCGAATCGCGCCCTTGGCTTCGAGCAGGTTGACGAAGGGCACGTCCATTGCCGGCGAGATCAGCGGAATCTGGATTTCGCCGAAGACTTCGTCGGTGTTGTACGAACCCGAGACCGGATCGATCGGGATCGAACGACCGTACTGGCTGCGCGGTGCGGTCGGATCGGTCGGATCCTCTTCACCATAGAAGAACGCGCCCGGATCGAAATCGGCCGATTCCTTGCGGTGCTCGTAGCCGATCGAGAACCCGACAGCGCCGCTCCAGATGTTGACCAGATCGCCGCCAATCGTGGCGATGAAGTCATACTGTTCGTTGGTTGCGGTGGGGTCGGCGATGGTCGTGATATAGTCGGCCACGGCCTGCGAGTTCTGGTGCCCGAAGGGATTGAACGGAGCACAGGTGCTGCTGATCGTCGCGATCGGCGAATTTTCCGCCCCGGTCGGGCAACCCGCCAGCGCGTTCTCGAAATTCTGCTGCACCAGTTCGCGGCTGCGACCCTTGGTCTGCGAGCGCCCGTAGGTACCCGACACTTCCCAGTTGAGGTTGCGCGAACCGAGATAGAAATCGCCACGCAGACCACCCGACAGGCGGTATACTTCGACGGTCGAGGAGCCTTCGCCCGAAATCAGGTCGGTGTTGGCGCGACCGAGGTAGAACACGTCCTGCCCGGCAGGGAGCTGCGAACTGATGATGGCGCGTGCCTGGTCCGAAAGGAACGGGTTGCTCAGCGGTATGATCAGATTGCCGTCGGGGTCGCCGGCATCGCCGAACAGCCAAGTGTTGTAGACCGGCTGCGAGCGCAGCTCGGTGCCCTTCGAATTGGCATATTCACCTTCGAAGAAGGCAGTGATCGAGTCGGTCACGTCATAGCTGGCGTGAACCGCGCCGAGGTAACGCTCGACCGGCGACAGCAGGTTCTGAACCGGGGTGAGGCTGTAGCCATTGCCGCCCGACGAGTTGACCACGCCATGACGCTCGCCGAAATCGAGCGGGATGAGATTGCCATTGGCGTCGAAGACCAGCGAATTGCCCTGGGCGTCGTAAAAGTCGAAACCGAAGCCGGGGATGAGATCGATGCTGGTGGGCGACCCGTATTCGCTGAGGATCGGGATACGGCGATCGGTGATGATCACATTGTCAAAGGGCGAGTTCGGATCGTTCGGCGCCGCGTAGAAGAGACCCTGCGCAGTACGCTCACGATCGGTGTAGAGCAGGCCTTCGGTCTTGTTGTATTCGACCGCGGCGACGATGTTGCCGCGTCCGTCCGCGAAGCTGGTGCCCACCATCGCGCCCAGACGGTATTCCGGCGCGTCGCCTTCTTCGGCGATCCCCATCTGCGCATCGAAGCGCACGCCTTCGAAGCGATCCTTGAGGATGATGTTGACCGTGCCGGCAATGGCGTCGGCGCCGTAGATCGGAGCACCGCCGACGGCGATGGTTTCGATGCGATCGACCATCAGCGTGGGGATCGTGTTGAGGTCGACCTGCGAGCCGGCTGCGACCGGGCCGAAGATCGACGCCGTGTTGGAGCTGACATAACGACGACCGTTGACCAGCGTCAGCGTGCGCTGCGAACCGAGGCCGAAGAAGTTGATGAAGGTCTGGCCCGAGCCGAAGCTGCCCGACTGGCCGCCGACGGCATTGCTCGAAGGGGGACCGAAGGCAGGCTGGTCTTCCAGCACTTCGCCGACATTGGTGATGCCGCGCTCTTCGATCTGCGCCGAATCCACCACGATCGAGGGCTCGAGCGTGTCGCGGTTGGCGCGGCGGATGCGCGAGCCGGTGACGACGATGGCATTGGCCTGCGCCGGTTCGGCTTCGACCTGCTCGTCGTTGGTACCCTCTTCGGCGTCCTGCGCGAGGACGGGGGTGGAAATGGCGAGAGCCGCGATCCCTGCGCTCGTGAAGAGCGCAAGCCGCCGGCCCCGGTTAACTGGGGAAGTCTGAGTCATGATTATCCCTGATTTACGACCAGTGCAGAATTGCACTTGGGACTGTGGGGCACAGTGAGAGGTAGGTTCAAGGGCGTGTCCGCTTTATTGGAAGAAACGGGGGCGCTGGTGTCCCATTTTTGCAACAGGCGGTGTGCGGGGCACGGCGAGATATCTTCTCTGCGGCTTGTCGGCGTTAGGCAATATGGTAGGATTGTCGCCGGTTTACCGCCCCACTTATGAAGAGGACACTTTGATGCTGCGTCTCACCGGCCTCGCGGCCCTCCTCGTCGCCAGTCCGGTCGCCCTAAATGCGCAGGCGACCGACAATGACGAGTTGCTCTTGCAGTGCCGAGCGATGCAGAAGAAGTCCCAGCGGCTCGAATGTTTCGACAATGCAATGGATTCCATTTTCGGTGTCGATGAGGTGGCCGAGGCGGAGCGTGAACAGTTGCGGCGGGACAATTTTGGCGATCTCGCTGCTGACGAGCAGGACACGGCCGATGCCTATAGCGGGACGATCACGCACGTCGATTACAACCAGACCTACAAGATTCTTCGGTTACAGCTCGACAACGGGAGCGTCTGGGAAGCCCGGACCTCCGGTTCGCTGCGCCTTGATTTTATCCAGCCGGGAGAACAGGTGACAATCGAGAAGGGTATGCTCGGCACCTTCAAGCTCTCGCTCGCCGGGAAGAAGGGCTGGCGCGGCGTCAAGCGCATCGACTGATGGATACGGCGACGGCGCAGCGGGCGCTCCAGGCAGCGCAGGTGGCGCTGCAGCAGGGGCGAACTGCCGCTGCCCGTGAAGTACTGACACCGCTGCGCAAGGCACTCCCGCGCGAGAAGGCGGTGCTTTATCTCTCGGCCCGGCTCGCACGCGCCGAAGGCGATCCACGTAGTGCGGCGAAGCTCGTCGAGAAGGCGTTGCGTGCATCTCCGCGTGAGGCTCCGCTATGGGCCGAATACGCCAGCATCCTGGATGATGCCGGGCGCGCGGATGAGGCAGTGAAGGCCTACGACCGCGCGCTCCAGCTCGAACCGCGGCTTGTCGATGCGGCAGTCGATCGCGCGGTGCTGCAGATCCGCAAGCTCGATCGGCCGGCGATGATCGAAGACCTGCGGCAGATCGTCCGCGACAATCCTTCTCATCTTCGCGGTTGGCGCAATCTCGCCATGCTCGAACGCGAAGCCTTTGCTACCGAGCGTGCCATCGCTGCTGCGGATCATGTTCTGGCGGCGGCGCCGGGCGATCCCCCGGCATTGGCGGTCCGCGCGTTCGCCCAGTTCGATTCTGGCGAGCCGAGTGCGGCCTATTTTGCCCGAGCCTGCGCCGCCGATCCTGCCAACACCGGTCTCGGTATAAAATATGCTGCAGCCTTGCACAGCGAAGGCCGGAGTGTGGAAGCCGACAGGCTTTTGGATCGGATTATTGCCGCTCAGCCATTCAACGTCGATGCACTGCGCACGCAAGCGCAACTGCGGTGGGAAGCGAACCTCGACGGATCGCCGATGGGAGGGTTCGAGCAGGCCGTGAGGAGGGCCGGATGCCCGCCGGAGGTATGGCGCGAATACGCCAGGTTGATTGAACGCCAGAGCGGGGCTCAGGCAGCGCTGGAAGTCGTGGCGCGTTCACGGGCGGCGCTTGGCGAGACACGCGATGTCGCGCTGATGGCCGCACAGGCTGCATGCGAGGCTGATGATTTCGCCGATCGGGAAGATGCCTTTACGGCGATAGCGAGCTGGAAAGACCCCGGTGCAGACATGCTGCGCGTTCGCTGGTTGGCACGGATGCACCGCTGGGACGAACTCGCGAAGCTAGGCCAGCGCTTGCTGCGCATGGGATTGCAACGCGATGTGCTCCCTTATCTTTCGCTTGCCTGGCGCGCGAGCGATCCAGACCGATGGCATTGGCTCGAGCGTGACGGTGATTTTGTGGGCACGCTCGATATCGGCTCTCGGCTCAAGGATATCGACGCGCTAGCAATGCACTTGCGGAGTATCCACCGGTCGCAGCGCCAGCCGCTCGAACAGTCGTTGCGCGGAGGCACGCAGACCGATGGCATGTTATTCGCCCGGACGGCTCCGGAGATCACCGAACTGAAGGCGGCCATCGAGGACGCGGTGCGTGAATATTTGGACGGCCTGCCGCCGCGCGATCATAAGCACCCGTGGCTTTCGCTGCCGCGTGAAATCAAGCGCTTCAGCGGCGCCTGGTCGGTGAGGTTGCAGGATGCCGGGTTCCACGTCGCGCATATACATAATCTGGGGGATGTCAGTTCGGCTTGCTATATTACCCTTCCCGAAATGCTCGGTAAGGGTTCAGAAGGGCAGGATGGCTGGCTGGCGGTGGGCGAACCGCCGCGCGAATTCGGGTTAGACTGGGAGCCGGTCAGGCTGATCGAGCCTGTGGTTGGCAAGCTCGCCCTGTTCCCCTCATGGGCGTGGCACGGTACGCGACCCTTCACTTCAGGCGAGAGGATGACCGTCGCTTTCGACGTCGCCCTGCGCTGATTCCTCCAACAACTCCAGTAAGCTGACTCGCTATTTAGGCGGGGCGGCATGGTCGTGTGCTGGCTGCCGGAGCGTATCGCGATCAGGCAAAAAAAAAGGCGGGCCGAAGCCCGCCTTTCCGTTTGTTCGTTTGCCGAAGCTTAGAACTGGAGGGTCGCGCTGACGAACACGCGACGACCGACCGGGTCATAGGTTTCGACATAGGTGTTGCCGTTCGAGCCACCGAAGCCGGAAGCGATGATCGGCGGTTCCTTGTCGAACAGGTTGTTGACGCCGAGGCGCACAGTAACCGGATCGAGGTTGTACGACAGAGTAAGGTCGAAATAGTCCTGCGAACCGATGTCGCCGATGCTGGCTGCAGCCCCGGTGCCGAGGTCGGCATCCGTGCTACGCTGGTCCCAATCGACGCCGTCGAAGTGACGCCAGCGAACCGACGCACCGAAACCGAAGTCGAAGGTATAGCCCAGACGCATCTGGTGGCGCCATTTCGGCAAGGGCGACCCACAGGAGTTACCATGGTAACCCGAACACTCGAACGCACCATCGGTGGTCAGCGTCGGAACGCCGGTATCGAAGAAGTACGAGTCGAGGTAGGAGCCCGTGAACGACCAGTTCAGACGGCCGGCACCAATGGATCGGCTATAGGATGCCGAAACGTCGATACCGCTCGTGTCCACGCCGCCGACGTTGCGAGTGGTGTTCGTGATGAAACCACCATTGGTCCACAACGTCAGGCTACCGGGTGCGCGCTGGACGAACCCGCAGAGGAACGGATCGCCCGTCTGGCCGCACTGGTTGATGATCGTCTGTGCACCGATGGTGCTGATCGCATTGTCGATCTTGATGTTGTAGTAATCGACCGCGAGGACGAAGCCCGGGACAATCATGTCCGGTTCGATCACGACACCCACCGTGTACGTGTCAGCCTTTTCGGGGGTCAGGTTCTGGTTGCCCCCGATGAACTGATTGTACTGGCCAGCAGGACTTGCTGCAATCGTACCGTAGCGAGCCGCAGGAACGCCAAGGTTGGCGCACTGTGCCGGCGTGAAGCTCGGGGTGGGACCCGAGCAGGGGTCCGAACCCTGGAACAGAGCAACCCGGTTCGGCGAGAACAGGTTGAGGATGTTCGGAGCACGGACGGCACGGTTGTAACCGCCACGGAACTTGATCCAGTCGACCGGAGCGAACTCGCCGATGATCTTGTAGGTATCGGTCGAGAAACCAAGGCTGTAATCCGAATAGCGATAGCCGAGTTCGAGGGCCAGCAGGTCCACGAAGCCGTCTTCGATCAGCGGAACACGAAGTTCGGTGAAGACTTCCTTCACATCGAACTTGCCGTCGACGTCGAGCTGCGGGCTACCCTGCCCGGCACCGTCCTGGGTCTTGAACGAAACGTCGTTACGAGTCGAAATGAGCTCTTCACGATATTCCGCGCCGAGGACGAAGCCGATCGGGCTTGCGTTGCCAATGGAGACGAGATCTCCCGAAATATAGGCGTTCGCTACGACTTCCTCGACTTCACCCTTCGAGAGCAGCGGAATGTTGACATAGTCAATTGCTGCCTGGGTGATGCCGTTGCGCGGATCGGTACCGGCGATGATGCCGGGGCCCTGGAACGGGTTGTATACCGCGCAGTTGGGGTCGGTCCCGTCGATTACAGACTGGCAAACGACGTTGCCATCGGCATCCGTGGTCGCCTGGAGGGCGTTACGGAGGCGCGACCGCGAGAAGTCGTTGTTGTAGACTTGGCTGAAGATGGTCGTGCCATACTGAACCGATGCGTCGTAACGGATCGTGTCGGTGATCGGACCTCGCAGACCGGCGACCAGGCGATAAGCCGTGTGACGCAGATCGTCGAAACGGGGGCCGCCCTCGATGTTACGCTTACCGATGTAGAGCGGAATGATCCCCGCACCCGTCGGATCGGTATCGGCTACATCGTCGCCGTCGGTGTCGATGAAGTCACCGCGATTTTCTTGGCCGTCAATCAGGCCGCAGAGGTAGTTGCCCTGGGCGGCGGTGAAAAGCGGGCTATCGCACGCGATGTTGTACTGATCGGCAAAGAAGGTGCCCGACTGCGCAATCTGCGCCTTCGAACGGTCGTCCATGAACATGAACTCGGCATAGGCCGTGACCGAAGGCGAGATCTCGTAGTCAGCGAAGAAACCGGCCGTGTAGCGGGTGTCAGGACGCTGGAAGTGGTTGATCGGATTGTAGTTATACGCTTCGAACGGACGGCTGAAGTCGTCCGAACCATCCGCAACCAGCCCACCGAAGAGGCTAAAGAAGGGATCGGTTACGGTCGCATAAGGAGCCGTCGACGAACCACCGCAGGAGATGTTCCCCGACCGCGAAGTGGTCAGAGCGCAGAACGAGTAGTCGCGATCGCCGAGCAGCAGCGCGTCGACTTCACGGTAACCGACATAGCCGGTGACATGGCCACGGCCATCGTCAAAAGCGGCACCAACGGTCAGTTCCATGCTGTAGGTCGAACCGCCGACGTCGTTGCCCTTGGGCGGAGTGAAGCCGCGAGCATCATTGAGGTCGTCGATAGTCGAGCCGTCCTGCTTGACAACCTGGCTCGTGTCATTGTCGTGCTGGAAGAAGCTGTAGTTCGCATCGAGGCGGACACCTTCGAAATCGGTGTCCATGACGAAGTTGACAACGCCGGCCACAGCGTCGGCACCATAGGTCGCCGAAGCGCCGCCGGTGAGGACTTCGACGCGCTCGATCAGCGACGCCGGGATCTGGTTAAGGTCGGCTGCGGGAAGGCCCGGGTCACCCGGCTGCAGGCGACGGCCGTTGATCAGAACCAGCGTACGCGCTGTGCCGAGGCCGCGAAGGTCGACCGTGGCCGTACCCGAAGCGCCGTTCGCGATGAACGAGTTCTGGCCACCGACAACCTGCGGCAGCGAGTTGACAAGGTCTTCGACCTTGACCGTACCCGTATCAGCAACCTCTTCGGCACCGACGACGGTAACCGGGCTGGCGCTTTCGACGTCCGGGCGCGCAATACGCGAACCCGTAACGACGATTGCGCCCGTCGGAGCTGTCGTCGGGTTATCGACGGTAGCTTCGTCGGCCGGACCGACCTGGGCCAGTGCCGGCTGCGAAAGCAGGGCAAGGCCAAGGGCAGCGGGAGCCGCGCTTGCTTTGAAATAGGTTTGGAGTTTCACTCTGTTAATCCCTCTATTGATCGACCGACCCCTGAGGTCGGATCTCCAAGGAACCCCTGCGAGGGAAGGAGAATCGCATGCGACCAAGGCCCATGCGTATGCGCAATCCCTCCAGTGGAAGCTCGCATGTGCCTTTAGGGACGCGCCGAATGCAAAGCTTTTGTTACATTTTGCGCGGTTTGGCGTAAGGGGTGTGACGCCTAAGTCACACCTGCCGTTCGGCCGAAAATTGCGCCTGCCACGGGCGACTCGTACGGATTTAAAACCGATCGGGCGCGAAAGCGCGGCCTTCCGGTTGACGTTCACGTAAGGCGCGCTTACGCAACCGGTTCCTAATCGAAACCTAATGGTTTCGGAAAAGCGAAAAAGAGGATGACGATGCCCGAAGCCTATCTAGTCGAAGCCGTACGCACTGCCGGGGGGCGCCGCGGCGGTCGCCTGGCGGGGATCCACCCGGTGGATCTGGCTGCCAAGGCGCTTGATGCGATCATGGAGCGCAGCGGGCTCGAAGCCAAGGCTGTCGACGATGTGGTGATGGGCTGCGTCAGCCAGGGCGGCGAGCAGGCGATGCAGGTCGGTCGCAATGCAGTGCTCGCGGCCAAACATCTCGGCGAGGGCGTGCCTGCGGTCACGATCGATCGCCAGTGCGGATCCAGCCAGCAGGCGATCCAGTTCGCCGCGCAGGCGGTGATGAGCGGGACGCAGGACGTGGTGATTGCCGCCGGGGTGGAAAGCATGAGCCGCGTGCCGATGGGCTCGACCGCGATGTTCCACATGAAGGAAGGCCTGGGGAACTACAAATCGCCCGGTCTCGAGGAGAAATATCCCGGCATCCAGTGGTCGCAGTTCATGGGGGCGGAGATGATCGTCAAGAAGCATGGCTTCACCAAGGACGATCTCGACCGGTTTGCCCTGTCGAGCCACCAGAAGGCGATCGAAGCGACCAAGTCGGGCGCTTTCGAAGCCGAGATCGTGCCCGTCGAGGTGGAAACCCCCGAAGGCACCGAAATGCACACGGTCGACGAAGGCATCCGCTTCGATGCGACGCTCGAGAGTATCGCCTCGGTCAAGCTGCTGAGCCCCGAAGGCACGATCACTGCCGCCACCAGCAGTCAGATCTGCGACGGGTCCAGCGCGGTGCTGGTCGTATCGGAAAAGGCGCTCAAGGAATACGGCCTCACCCCGATGGCGCGGATCCACAATCTCACCGTGACCGCTGGCGATCCGGTGATCATGCTCGAGGAGCCGCTGTTCGCGACCGACCGGGCGCTGCAGCGCGCCGGGATGAACATCGGCGATATCGACCTTTACGAAGTCAACGAGGCCTTCGCTCCGGTTCCACTCGCCTGGCTCAAGCATACCGGGGCGGATCCGGACAAGCTCAACGTCAACGGCGGCGCGATCGCGCTCGGCCATCCGCTCGGTGCGAGCGGGACCAAGCTGATGGCGACGCTGGTCCACGCGCTCAAGGCGCGGGGCAAGAAATACGGCCTGCAGACGATGTGCGAGGGCGGCGGCGTCGCCAATGTCACCATCGTCGAGGCGCTTTGACGGCTTGCGTCATCCCAGAAAAAGCTGGAATCGCGCGCAGCAAAGTCGGACCCATTTGAACCCGGTCCCAGCTTTCGCTGGGATGACGAATTGAGAGGATTATTCATGGAAGTCAGCAGCAATACCCCCGCAGTCGTGACCGGCGGCGCATCGGGGCTCGGTGAAGCCACCGCCCGCGCACTCGCCGCCAAGGGCGCCAAGGTCGCCATCTTCGACATGAACGAGGAAAAGGGCGAAGCGGTCGCCAAGGACATCGGCGGCGTGTTCTGCAAGGTCAACGTCACCAGCGACGAGGATGTCGATGCAGGCTTCGCCAAGGCGCGCGAGGCACACGGGCAGGAGCGCATCCTCGTCAACTGCGCGGGCATCGGCAATGCCATCAAGACCGCCAGCCGCGACAAGCAGACAGGCGAGATCAAGCACTTCCCGATTTCGGCCTTCGACTTCGTGATCCAGGTGAACCTCATCGGCACCTTCCGCTGCATCGCCAAGTCGGCGGCGGGCATGATGAGCCTCGACCCGCTGAGCGAGGACGGCGATCGCGGCGCGATCGTCAACACCGCGAGCGTAGCGGCCGAAGACGGCCAGATGGGCCAGGCGGCCTATTCGGCATCGAAGGGCGGCGTAGTCGGCATGACGCTTCCCATCGCGCGCGACCTGATGCGCGAAGGTATCCGCGTGAACACGATCCTGCCGGGCATTTTCAACACCCCGCTGATGAACGCCGCCCCGCCACAGGTGAAGGAAGCGCTCGCCGCATCGGTCCCCTTCCCCAAGCGCCTCGGCAATCCGGAAGAATACGCCAAGCTCGCCATGTGCATGATCGAGACCGGCTATTTCAACGGCGAGGACGTCCGCCTCGACGGCGCGATCCGCATGGCGCCGCGGTGAGCCCGTCTCGCTGTTTGTTTTCCTACTTGCCGCCGGCGCGCTAGACCCGGTCGCATGATCAATCCGGCGCCTCTTTCCCCTTGTTTCGGCAGGCGGAAAGGGGCGCCGACCTTTTTTGCCCTTGGACCGTGTAACATGCGGTCCAAGTCGCGGGACTGACCGAGGAGAAAACCAACACATGTCCTACACGCAGATCAAGCTCGACATCGC
>Ga0066644_10000567_pt1 | contig 23066 bp, 27 predicted proteins | sample CryGeyCG2114_020_FD_62735 | JGI IMG/M metagenome (GOLD analysis project Ga0066644, IMG submission 62735) | Groundwater microbial communities from aquifer - Crystal Geyser CG15_big_fil_post_rev_8/21/14_0.20 | ecosystem: Environmental > Aquatic > Deep subsurface > Groundwater | place: USA: Utah...
CAAAAGAATCAAGAGTAATTATAGAAGGCGTTAATATCAGAAAAAGACATACAAAACCTACTCAGAATAATCCTCAAGGAGGAATTATGGAGAAGGAAGCTCCAATTCATATTTCAAATGTAATGTTGTTGGATCCAAAATCTAATGAACCAACAAGAATTGGTGCACAAATAATACTGGATGAAAAAACAGGCAAAAAGAAAAGAGCCCGCGTTAGTAAAGTAAGCGGAGAAATGATTTAAATTCAAATAAGGTTTTTATCTTAAAATGGCACAGAAAAAAGAACAAAAAAATAAAGAAGAAAAAACACCTAAAGTAAAAGTTGAAAAAACTAAGGTGAAAGAAAAAGTTGCAGAAATAAAAATTCCTGTTAGACTTGAAGAAATTTATAAAAAGGAAATTATACCTGCTCTTATAAAAAAATTTAATTACAAGAGTATTATGGAAGCACCAAGACTTTCTAAGATTGTACTCAATATGGGTGTTGGTGCTGCTGTTGCTGATTCAAAAGTACTTGATGAAGCTGTAAAAAGTATTGAAACAATTTCTGGGCAAAAATCAAGTATTAGAACTGCAAAAAAAGCAATTTCAAATTTTAAGTTGCGCGAAGGTATGAAAATAGGTACAATGGTTACCTTAAGACGTGATAAAATGTATGAGTTCTTGGATAGATTGATCAATGTTGCTTTACCAAGAGTAAGAGATTTTAGAGGTTTATCTGATAAATCTTTTGACGGAAGAGGTAATTATACTATTGGAATAAAAGAACATATAATCTTTCCGGAAATTGATATAGATAAAGTAACTAAAGTTTTAGGAATGGATATTACATTTGTTAGTACAGCCAAAACAGATGCTGAAGCATTTGAATTATTATTGGCATTTGGAGTTCCATTTGCAAAAAAAGAAGTTAAATCAGCTTAATTAGGAGAATAAATGGCTCGTAAAAGTTTAATAGCAAGACAGGCAAAAAGAGTAAGACTTGTAAAAAAATATGCAAGTTTAAGAAAAGAATTAAAAGAAAAAGGTGATTATGATGCTTTGCAAAAGTTACCTAAAAATTCTTCTCCTGTTAGACTAAAAAGCAGATGTATGTTTACAGGAAGAGCAAGATCATATCACAGAAAATTTGGTGTTTCAAGATTAGTTTTAAGAGAAATGGCTCTTAAAGGTGAAATACCTGGATTAAAAAAATCAAGTTGGTAGAAGGAGAATAAAATGCCCGTAACAGATCCAATAGCGGATTTATTGACAAGAATTAGAAATGCAAGCTCTGCAAAAAAGAAAAGAGTAGAAATACCTTCTTCTAATATGAAACTAAGCTTGGTTGAAATTTTGAAACAACAAAACTTTATAGAAGATTATGTTGTAATAGAAGATAATAAACAGAATATTATCGAAGTTAAATTAAAATATACAAATGGTAAACCTGCAATTAGTGGTTTGAAAAAAATTAGCAAACCGGGTTTAAGAGTTTATGAAGGTGCTGATAGTTTACCAAGAGTGTTAAATGGTTTAGGCATTGCTGTTGTTTCTACATCAAAAGGATTGATGACAGAAAAACAAGCACGCAAAGAAACAATTGGTGGCGAAATTATTTGCCACGTATGGTAATATATTTTTAATGGAGTTTTAATAGTGTCTAGAATTGGAAAAAAACCTGTAGAAATACCTAAAGGGATATCAATTGTTAAAGAAGGAAATTCATTAACAGTTAAAGGTCCAAAAGGTGAATTAAAAAATAGTTTTAATTCAGCAATTTCTATTGAAGTAAAAGATGATGAAGTAATAGTAACAAGACCTAATGATTCAAAAGAGAATAGATCTTTACACGGATTAACAAGAGCATTAATACAAAATATGGTGACTGGTGTTAATTCATCTTATTCTAAAACATTGGATGTTGTTGGTGTTGGCTTTAGAGTAGAAATGAAAGGGAAAAATTTATTGATGAATATTGGATACTCACATCCAATTTATTTTATGCCCCCAGATGAAATTACTATAGAAACACCTACTCAAACACAAATAGTAATTACTGGTATTGATAAACAATTAGTTGGACAAGTTGCAGCAAAATTAAGATCTATTAGAAAACCTGAACCTTATAAAGGTAAAGGTATTAAATACTCTGATGAACAAATTCAAAGAAAAGCAGGCAAAACAGCCGGTGCTTAAAATTTTGGAGAATATTTAAAAAATGTTTAAGAAAAATAATAATACAAGATTGCGTTCTAAAATTAAGATAAGGAAACATATATCTGGTACTTCAGATGTACCCAGATTAACTGTTTATAGAAGCTTATCAAATATTTACGCACAGTTAGTTGATGACTCGGAAAGTAAAACTTTAGCATCTGCTTCTTCACTTTCAAAAGAAATAACTGAAGAAATTAAAAATGCTAAAAGTAAAAAAGAAAAGAGTAAGATTGTCGGCAATTTAATAGCAAAAAAAGCTTTAGACAAAAAAATATCCAAGATAGTTTTTGACAGAAACGGATATAGATATCACGGACGTGTACAAGCATTAGCTGATGGTGCACGTGAAGGAGGACTAAAGTTTTAATGAGTAGTACTTCCATTTTTGCCGGGTCGTCTAATGGCAGGACTACGCCCTTTGGAGGCGTCTGTAGAGGTTCGAGTCCTCTCCCGGCAGCAAGACTTTATTAATTAATTTTAAAATATTAACAGAGAAATAAATTGAAACAAATTAAAGCAACAGAAATTGAGAATCTAAAAGAAAAAGTTGTTGAAATAAACAGAGTAGCTAAAGTTGTAAAAGGTGGTAGAAGATTTAGTTTTAATGCCATTGTTGTTGTAGGTAACGGTGAAGGTATTTTGGGCGTCGGTTTAGGTAAAGCTAACGAAGTTACAGATGCTATTTCTAAAGGAATAGATGATGCAAAAAAAAGCTTGGTAAAAATATCTTTACATAAAGGAACAATACCTCATCAGGTTATTGGTAAATATGGCGCCGGTAAAGTTTTATTAAAACCTGCTTCACCCGGAACAGGGCTTATTGCCGGTGGTGGAGTTAGAGCAGTATTGGAAGCAGCAGGTGTACAAGATATTCTTACAAAATCTCTTGGCTCAAGTAATTCTCACAATCAAGTAAAAGCTACTTTAAGTGGATTACTTAATTTAACAGATGCTAAAAAAATGGCAGATAAAAGAGGAATGAACATAAGTGAATTATTCACTGCGTAATTGAGGAAGATATGAGCAAAATTAAAGTTAAACAAATAAGAAGTGTAATTGACAGACCAAAAGATCAAAAACTTACTATTGAAGCTTTGGGTCTTGGTAGACCAAATTGGGAAAAAGTTCACAACGATACTCCTCAAATTAGAGGAATGATAAAAAAAGTTACACATTTGGTAACCGTAGAAGAAATTAAGAAAGGCTAGAAAAGGAAGATTATGGATATTTTAAGCAATCTAAAATACGCTAAAGGCTCTAAAAGAAATAGAAAAAGAGTTGCAAGAGGACCTGGTTCAGGCAGAGGTAAAACTGCAACTAAAGGTAGCAACGGACAATTATCAAGATCTGGCGCAAAACATAAATCTTGGTTTGAGGGCGGACAGATGCCTTTACAAAGAAGAGTTCCAAAATTTGGTTTTACAAATATTTTTAAAGTTTACTTTCAAACTGTTAATCTTAATTCAATTCAAAAATTAGTAGAAGACAAGAAATTAAAAGAAGGTTTAGTAACTATTGAAACACTACGCTCTGCAGGACTAGTTTCAAATAAAAGACAACCTGTTAAGATATTAGGTAACGGAGAATTAAAAAGTAAACTTCAATTTGAAGTAAATGCTTTTAGTAAATCAGCAAAAGAAAAAATTGAAGCCGCAGGCGGATCAATTAAAACAGTTTAATACGGAAGAATATGTCAAAATTTACTGATTCAATCAGAAACGTATTTAAGATTCACGAACTTCGCCAAAGAATTATTTACACTTTGGCTCTTTTAGTGATTGTAAGATTAGGTGCTCATATTACACTACCTGGTATTGATGCTTCATTATTGGCTGAAAGTACAAGGAACCAAACTTCAGATAATCTTTTTGGATTATATGATCTGTTTGTTGGTGGAGCTTTTTCTAATGCAGCAATATTTGCACTTGGAATCATGCCCTACATTTCGGCATCAATTATTATTCAGTTGATGGGAGCTGTTGTTCCTTATTTTCAGAAACTTCAGCAAGAAGGTGAAGACGGAAGAAAGAAAATTACACAGCTTACACGTTACGGAACTGTTTTAATTTCAGGTTTGCAAGCTTGGGGCGTAACTATAAGATTGTTAAGTATCAATGTACAAGGTGTACCAATTGTACCGGTAGGTGTTCAAGGAATGATGTGGACTGTTACCACGGTATTGATCCTAACATCAGGTACAGTTTTTATGATGTGGCTTGGAGAGCAAATTACAGATAAAGGTATTGGCAACGGTATTTCGCTTATAATTTTTATAGGAATCATTAATAGATTCCCATTTGCAATGCTTGATGAATACAGACTAATTGCCGCAGGAACAAGAAGTTTGGTAATTGAAATTGTCATTTTGGTCTTTATGGTTTTTATTATTGCAGGTGTGGTTTTAGTAACACAAGGCACACGGAGAATTCCTGTTCAATATGCAAAGAGAGTTGTGGGAAGAAAAGTTTATGGAGGTGTTACACAGTATATTCCATTAAGAGTAAATACAGCCGGTGTAATGCCGATTATTTTTGCTCAGTCAATAATGTTTATACCTAATACTGTTTTATCATTTTTCCCAAACAATGAGTTCTTACAAAGTTTGAGTAGATATTTTGTTTATACATCACCGGTTTATTCATTTATATATGCATTGATGATAATATTCTTTACATATTTTTATACGGCAATTTCATTTAATCCAAAAGATGTTGCTGATAATATGAAAAAGCAAGGTGGGTTTATACCAGGAGTTAGGCCAGGGAAACAAACATCAGAATTTATTGATAATATTCTAACAAAAATTACATTGCCCGGTTCATTCTTTTTGGCAATAGTTGCAATACTACCTGCTTTTGTTTCAGCTTATGGAGTATCAGGACAGTTTGCACAATTTTTTGGCGGTACAAGTTTATTAATTATTGTTGGTGTTGCACTTGATACTTTGCAACAGGTTGAATCTCATTTATTAATGAGACATTATGATGGTTTTATGAAATCTGGGAAAGTAAAATCCCGTAGGTAATGATTAAATTTTGATTTTAATTAAAACGAAGAAAGAGATTGACCTAATTCGTGAAAGCTGTAAAATTGTTGCAGAATCATTACAGCTGATGAAAAAATTTGTTAGACCGGGAATTACAACCGGTGAGTTGGACAAAATTGCTGAAGATTATATCCTTAGTAATAATGCTAAAGCAGCATTCAAAGGATACTCTCAAGGCGGAAGCTCAATTGATTTTCCGGCTTCAATTTGTGCATCTGTTGATGAAGAAGTTGTACACGGAATACCGGGAAACAGAGTTCTTAAAAGTGGTGAAATAATTGCTCTTGATGTAGGTGTTTATAAAAACGGTTACTACGGAGATGCTGCACTTTCGGTTGCTGTTGGTGAAATATCCAAAGAGAAACAAAAGTTAATGGAAGTAACTGAAAAATCTCTTTATCTGGGAATCGATCAAGCAATAGAAGGAAACAGAGTTCACGATATTTCTTTTGCTGTTCAAAATTATGTTGAAGAAAATGGATTCTCTGTTGTAAGAGACCTTTGTGGACACGGAGTTGGTAAATATTTACACGAAGATCCAGCAGTTCCGAATTTTGGAAAAAAAGGAACAGGAGCAAAATTAAAAAAGAATATGACAATTGCTATTGAACCTATGATAAACATAGGTGATTACAAAGTTATTCAAGCTGAAGATGGATGGACTATTTTAACAGAAGATAGTTTACCTTCAGCACACTTTGAGCATACAATAGCTATAACAGAAAATAAACCGGAAATATTGACAATAATTTAATGGCAAAACAAGGACCAATAAAAGTAGACGGTGTTGTTTTAGAAACTTTACCGAACGCACATTTCAAAGTTAAACTTGATAATGGGCACGAAATATTGGCTCATATTTCCGGAAAAATGAGAATGCATTTTATTAAAATCTTGGTTGGTGATAAAGTTTCAATTGAAATGTCACCTTATGATCTAACCAAGGGAAGAATTACTTATAGATATAAATAGTGGAGACACTGTGAAAGTTAGAGCGTCGGTTAAGAAAATGTGTGATAACTGTAAAATTATAAAACGTAAAGGCGTTGTTAGAGTTATCTGTAAAAATAAAAAACATAAACAGCGTCAAGGCTGATATTAAAATAAGGAGTTTACTTTGGCTCGTATAGCTGGTGTTGATTTACCTAAAAATAAAAAAGTACTTTTTGGACTGCAATATATTTTCGGTATTGGTAAAACAGTTTCATCTTTAGTTTGTGAAAAAGCTAAAATTGATCCTGATAAAAAAGTTGCCGATTTAACTGAAGAAGAAGTAGCACAAATCAGAGCAGTACTTCAAGCTGATTATAAAGTTGAAGGTGCATTGCGTTCAGATGTACAACAACATATAAAAAGACTAATGGATATTGGTACTTACAGAGGAATTAGACATAGAAGAGGTTTACCTGTAAGAGGACAAAGGACTCGTACTAATTCACGTACAAGAAAAGGTAAGAAGAAAACGGTTGCAGGTAAAAAGAAAGCACCTACTAAGAAATAATATTTGATTCATCGGAGGCAGACATTTGGCTAAGATAACTAAAAGAACAAAAAAGAGATCGCAGGTTGATGCAAGCGGTGTTGCACATATAAAAGCAACATTTAATAATGTTATGGTTACAATAACAGATATTTATGGTAACACAATTTCATGGTCATCGGCTGGTAAAAATGGATTTAAAGGATCCAGAAAAAACACACCATTTGCTGCTCAGGTTTCAGCACAGGCTGCAGCTAAGGAAGCATATGACCTTGGTTTAAGAAGAGTAGAAGTTTTTGTTAAAGGTCCGGGTTCCGGCAGAGAAGCTGCAATAAGAGCTTTAAACACTGCAGGGTTGATTGTTAGTTCTATTAAAGATATTACGCCAATACCACATAATGGCTGCAGACCACCTAAGAAAAGAAGAGTATAATATATTTTTGGAGATTTAAATTAATGGCAAGATATAAAGATTCAGTATGCAAATTATGTAGAAGAGAGAAGGAAAAACTCTTTTTAAAAGGTCAAAAATGTTTTACTGAAAAATGTCCTATTGAAAATAAAAATTATCCACCGGGACAACATGGTGTTTCTAGAAGAACCAAAATTTCTGAATACGGAATTCAGCTTAGAGAGAAACAAAAAATTAAAAGAATTTATGGGTTGCTCGAAACACAATTCAGAAATTATTTTCATAAAGCGAATAAACAAAAAGGTATAACAGGTGAAAACCTTGTTAAATTATTAGAAAGAAGATTGGACAATGTTGTTTTTAGATTAGGATTTGCTTCTTCAAGAAAACAAGCTAGACAATTAATAAGACACAGACATTTATCTGTAAATAATGGAATTGTAGATATTCCATCATATATTGTTTCACCAGGCGATATTGTTCAGATAAGAGAGAAAAGTAAAAAGTTAGATGCTATTCACGATTCATTAAAAAGAATTAAGGACAGCACATATTCCTGGTTATCTGTTGATAAAGCTGCGTTGGCGGGAACATTTGTACAAATACCCGAAAGAGAAGAAGTACCGCTTAACGCTAATGAACAATTAGTTGTTGAGTTATATTCAAAGTAAAATAAATTTTTTAGATTATTGTTAAAGGATTAATAAATGAGTGCTACAAGTTTAAGAATGCCCGATTTAGTAGTTTTAGATGAGGCAAGTTATACAAATACATACGGAAAATTTTCTCTTCAACCTTTAGAAAGAGGTTATGGAGTAACTCTTGGAAATTCATTAAGAAGAGTACTGATATCTTCATTACCCGGAGCTGCAATTACTTCTGTAAAATTTACAGGAGTTTTACATGAATTTACAACTATTGAAGGTGTTGTAGAAGATGTTTCTGAAATAATCTTGAATCTAAAACAAGTTAGGCTCAAATTATTAGAGAAAAAACCTGAAACCATAAAATTTTCTTTTGATGGAGCAGTTGAATTTACTGCAGCGGATATTCAAAAAAGCAGTCAGGAGATTGAAATATTAAATCCTGAATTACACATTGCTACATTAAACAAAGAAGCAAAATTTGATGTTGAATTAACTGTAGGAAAAGGATTTGGTTATGTGCCTGCAATTCAAAACACTGTTTCAGAACAATCGATTGGTGTAATTCCAATAGATTCTATTTTTACACCTGTAACAAATGTAAAATATGAAATTGAAAATGTAAGAATAGGTGACAGAAATGATTTTGAAAAATTAGTACTTGAAGTTGAGACTGATGGTTCTATTACTCCTGAAGATGGACTTACAGAAGCAGCAAAAATTTTAAGAGAACATATTCAATTATTTATAAATTTTGATATTGATCAGGAAGAAGAACAGACAGTAAGTAAAAAAGACAGCGAGAAAGAAAGAATCAAAAAAATTCTTCTTACAAATGTTGATGATCTAGAATTAAGCGTTCGTTCACACAATTGCTTAAAATCTGCAGATATAAATATCTTGGGAGATCTGGTAAGAAAAGACGAATCAGAAATGTTAAAGTTTAGAAATTTTGGAAGAAAATCATTAGCAGAATTAACTGAAATTGTTGAAAATTTTGGGTTGGAATTTGGAATGGATGTTGATAGTTATATAAATGATGAAGTTGAATCTAAATAAATATTGAAAAAAGGTTGAGTAATGAGACACAGAGTTAGAGGAAGGAAATTAAGTAGAACAGCAAGTCACAGAGCAGCGTTATTAAATTCACTTGCTACTTCTTTATTAAAATATAAAAGAATTAAAACAACATTAGCAAAAGCTAAAGAAACAAGAAGTTATGTTGAAACCTTAATCACAAAAGCAAAAAAAGGTGATCTGCATAACCATAGACAAATAATGAGCGTTATTAATGACAAAGAAGTTGTTAAAGAATTATTTGCTGAAATTGTTGCTAAAGTTGGTGATAGACCTGGTGGTTATACAAGAGTAGTTAAACTTGGTTCACGCAAAGGCGATGCTGCCCAAATGGCTATATTAGAACTAGTTGACTACAATGAAATTGTTAACAAAGCAGCCGAAGAGAAAAAAGATGTTAAAGATGAAAAGTTAAGTAAAAAAGAGAAAGCCGAAAAAGAAAAAGTTCAAGATGAAGAAAATGTTGACAAAAAAGAAACTAAAGAGAAAAAAGAAAAAGGGCAAAAAAAAGCTAAAGTAGTAAGTGAAGAAAATGTAGAAGAAGCTAAGTCAAAAAAAAGTAAATAAAATTTAAATAATTAACATTTTAAAAGAGTAACCGGTAATACCTGTTGCTCTTTTTTTTTCTATGTTCAAAAAATTAGAATTTTTAAGATCAGCATACACAGTTAACCAGTTTGATAAAACTGATTTACCCGAAGTAATATTTTGCGGAAGATCTAATGTTGGGAAATCATCTTTAATAAATACACTATTAAACAGAAAAAAATTTGCCAAAATAAGTTCAACACCTGGTAAAACTCGCTCTATTAATTATTACTTGATTGATGAACAATTCAAGCTTGTTGACCTTCCTGGTTACGGTTACGCAAAAACAAGTATTGCAGAAAGAGAAAAATGGGCAAAATTAGTACAGGACTATTTAAGTAATTCGGATTTTGTCGATCTTGCATTTCACCTGATTGACAGCCGCCATAAACCAACAGAACTTGACGATAAATTAAATTTGTTGTTAAAATCATCATCTATTTCATATATTGTAATATTAAATAAGGTTGATAAGTTAAATCAGTCACAACTAGCTGAAACAAAAAGAAGAATTGTAAAACATTATCCTGAATTAAAATTTGGAGAAAATTTGTTTGTATTTTCTTCTATTACAAAAAATGGCCGTAAAGAATTAATGAGCTTATTAAACAAATTATTTTATAGCTCATAATATTCATTTAAATTTTATTGGTTGATATTATAATTGAGTAAAACTATATTTAATTCTTATTTTGTTTAAAAAGAAGTTATAAATGGATAGAATTCAGCGCAAAAGGATATTGATCTTTCTTCTGGTACCTATTTTAGCTGTATCCTTGTTTTTAACAAATGACTTAATAATAAGAATAATTGCAGCATCTTTAATTGTGGTATATGTAGCCTTCATTATTTTTCTTCGTGATTCATCTAAATATACGCCTAACTTTTCCGAGGCATTTGAAGAAGTTCCGGATCATGACAGTACAATCACTCCAAATCATGATGAATCTTTTGAAATAGTTAACAAACCTGAAAAGATTGAAGTAATTACACAAGATACTTATAAACCTGAATTCAAAGCTTCCCGCACTAATTTAAAACCTGCAGATTTAAAAGAAAGATATGAACAAATAGCCAGAGAAGAAACCCCAAAAGGTGTAGGTCACGACGGGCAATTTTCATTTGCTCTTGAAAAAATATTAACCGTACTAAAAGAAGCATACGAAGCACATACAGCTATATTCTTTTGGTACAATAAAGAAGATGAAAAATTATCTGTTGAAAAATATGTGTCAAGTTCAACACAAATTGCCAATAGAAAATTTGATATTGAAGATGATATTTTAAGTAAGATTATACAGAAGGGTGAACCGGAACACCTTACCCATATATCAAACACTGCTGAAGCTGATGTTATAAGATATTATGATTCATCAGTAGGAATAAAAAGTTTTGTAGGTGTACCGCTTTTTTATGGAAATTCACTCATTGCAATTTTGGCTCTAGATTCTTTATCAGAAGATGTTTTTGGAATTGAAACTATATATGCTCTGGGAAGTTTTGTCAGGGTAATAACAATTTTAATTACTATTTTTGAAGAAAAATACTCTGATACCATTTCACAAAAAAGACTTGATGGAATATTAAAATTAATTTCTCCTGAAAAGCCAATTCAAAATTCTGATGATGTTTTAATTGCACTTCAAAACACATTAGATTCTTTTATTAAGTGGGATTCTTTTGCATTAATATTATTTAATCCTATTGAAAAGAAATTCAGAGTTAAAAGAATTACAAATAAAACTTCGTTAAAATATATAGGTGAAGGACTTGAAGTTGAATTAACCGGAACTTTAACCGGTAAATCAATTAAAACTGGAATGCCGATAAAAATAGATGATACTTCTACTCAAGAATATGTTAGATATGCGAAAAGAGAAGATATAAATTTTGAGGGCTCTTTTCTTGCTATTCCTATGGTTTATTATGGACAAAATTACGGAGTTCTTTGTTTTGAAAGTCTAAAGAAAAAAATATATACAAACAAAGATCTGCAATTCCTTAAAAAAGCTATAAATATTATTTCTTATTTAATTTATTCTTATTCAACACAATCATTGTTAAAAAGTTATTTAGATGTTGATATTGAAACCAAAGCTTTAAAATTAGAATCATTTAAAGACAGACTTGGCGAAGAAATAATTAAAGCAGAATATGCAAAAACATCCGGTGCAATTGCTATTATAAAAATTGATGATTTTTTAGATCAGGCAAATCTTTTTGAAAATAATCCATTCCCAAAAGTTCTTGAAATAATTTCAGATACAATTGCTAAAGAAATGACACCTCTAAATATATTTGGAAGACTAAGTGAAAGAGAATTTGGAGTTTATTTCTTTAATTCTACAAGCAAGGAAGTTTTTCTTTGGGCTGAAAAATTGAGAGTTAAAATTGCAAGGATTCCTATTTCAGTTGTTTCTAAACAAACCACATACACTGTTTCAATTGGTGTGTCCTCTGCCAACAGTTCTATGGGAATTGATGATATTATTAACAATGCCGAATTAGCTTTACAAAAAGCTTTAGAAAAAGGCGGCAATACTGTAAGAACAACTCATAATTAATCTAATAATGTTATTAATTCAACTCTATTAATCAATATGAATAACTTTTTTATTATTATACTTGATGGTGTTGGAATTGGTGAACTGCCGGATGCCGCTGACTACGGCGACAGGGGAAGTAATACACTTGGTAATATTTCAAAAGTTCTTAATGGAATAAGTTTACCTAATCTTGAAAAAATGGGATTAGGAAACATTGAAAATATTAATGGATTAAATAAAATTGATAATCCTATTGCATCTTTTGGAAAAATGAAAGAAATATCAAAAGGTAAAGATTCAACAACGGGGCATTGGGAAATTTCCGGTTTATTTGTAGATACTGATTTTTCTTATTTCCCAAATGGATTTCCAAAAGATTTAACAGATAAATTTTTAGCTAAAACTAACTGTAAAGGTTTTTTAGGTAATAAAGCTGCATCGGGTACTGAGATTATAAAAGAATTAGGTGATAAGCATGTTGCAACAGGTTATCCTATAATTTATACTTCTGCAGATTCTGTTTTTCAAATTGCTGCCCACGAAGAAATTATTCCTTTAGAAAAATTATATGAAATTTGTAAAGTTACAAGAGAAGAAGTACTAACAGAACCACTACTTGTAGGACGTGTTATTGCAAGACCTTTTTTAGGTGAGAAAGGAAATTATACAAGAACAACTAACAGAAAAGATTTTTCTCTTAATCCACCACAAGATACAATATTAGACATACTTCAAAAAAATAAAATTAATACAGTTGCAATTGGAAAAGTAAATGATCTTTTTAATTACAGAGGAATAAATGTAATTGAAAAAACTAAATCTAATGAAGAAGGATGTCAAAAATTAAGTGAGTATGCCGGTAAAATTAAAAACAGTTTAATATTTGCAAATTTAGTAGATTTTGACGTTTATTTCGGTCATAGAAATAATCCGGAAGGATTCTATAAATCCTTAAAAGATTTTGACGATTATCTGCCTTCATTTCTTTCAAAAATAAATGATGACGACATAGTATTGATAACAGCAGATCACGGCAATGATCCTACAACTCCAAGTACTGACCATAGCAGAGAGTTTGTTCCTTTAATTGTTTATAGTAAAAAAAGTAAGGGAAAGAATCTTGGTATCAGAGAAACTTTTTCAGATGTTGGTAAAACTGTAGCCGATTATTTTGGAGTTGACAACTCCTTAAATGGAAAAAGTTTCCTTTCATCAATAAAATTATAATAACAATATTGCTTGTATTTTAATTTCCATCAAACTAAATTTAATACCATTAAGATTTAAGAATAATAAAAATAGAGTATCATTTTGTTTTTAGGAAAAGTAATTGGAACTGTTTGGTCTACAAGAAAAGATGAAAATCTTGTTGGCGCAAAATTTTTAATAGTCCGTCATTTAGATCTTGAGATGAAAGAAAAAGATAATTTTGTTGTTGCAGTAGATAGTGTTGGTGCTGGTGAAGGAGAGGTTGTACTAGTTGCAACAGGTAGTTCATCCAGACAAACCACATTCACACAGAATAAACCGGTTGATGCTGTTATTATGGCTATTGTTGATAAACTTGATGTTCCGGTAGAAGAATTATTAAAGAAAAATAAAAAGTAGATTTAAATTGTTTTTAGGTAAAGTTATAGGCAATGTTTGGGCAACCAGAAAGTATGAAGCTTTAAAAAGTTTTAAAATGCTTTTTGTACAACCGATAAATGCAAATAATCAAAATGTTGGGGAACCAATAATTGCTGTTGATACAGTTGGTGCAGGATGGGGTGAAACAATATTTTATATTACAGCATCAGAAGCAGTTATACCACTACCTGTTGATATGGCACCTGTTGATGCCTCTATTGTTGGAATAGTAGATACAATAAATAACTGAAACATATTAGAGGGATATTTTTTTGAGAATTACTAAACAATTTACCAACCGTGAAAGCCAATCACTGGATAAGTATTTACAAGAAATTGGTAAAGTAGATTTACTCACAGCAGATCAAGAAATTGAATTAGCAATAAAAATAAAAAAGGGAAGCCAAGAAGCCTTAGAATTACTTACTAAAGCAAATTTAAGATTTGTTGTAAGTGTTGCCAAACAATACCAAAATCAAGGTCTTTCATTAGGAGACCTAATAAATGAAGGAAATCTTGGTCTTATTAAAGCCGCTAAAAGGTTTGACGAAACCCGTGGATTTAAATTCATTTCCTATGCAGTCTGGTGGATAAGACAATCAATTCTTCAGGCACTGGCAGAACAATCCAGAATAGTAAGATTACCACTTAACAGAGTTGGAGCTTTAAATAAAATAGGAAAAGCATACAGTAATTTAGAACAAGAATTTGAAAGAGAACCGAGTGCAACTGAATTAGCAAATGAACTTGAGATGGATGTTAGTGAAGTATCAGATAATTTGAAAATATCCGGAAGACATATTTCTGTAGACGCACCTTTTGCACAAGGTGATAATAACAGTTTATTAGATGTAATTGAAAATGAACACCAGCCTGAACCTGATAATTTATTGATGAGTGAATCATTAAGATCTGAAATTGATAGAGCATTATCTACGCTTTCAGAACGGGAAGCTGAAGTTATTAAATTATATTTTGGTTTGAAGAAAGAGCATTCATTAACTTTAGAAGAAATAGGTGAAAAATTTAATCTAACAAGGGAGAGAGTAAGACAAATTAAAGAAAAAGCTATTCGAAGATTAAGACATGCTTCAAGGAGTAAAAATCTTAGATCATATTTGGGGTAAATTAATCAAATATAATTTAGGCTTACTTCTTTTAATTGGAATAAGTTTATTTATATATTCAGGGTGTTCTGCCTCATCTAATACTACTCGTTACAATAGACCATACAATGAAGATAAACCTGAAAAAGAAAATGATATTAGATTTTCTTCTGATGATCCGGATATTGCACCTGCAGATAACACCCTAGTTGATATAGACAATCTTGTTAGTAAGATAAGTTCACCTTCAAATTTCCCTTCTGAAAATATAAATTCAAAAGAAAAACTGTTAATGGAAATTATTAGATATATGAATACACCTTATAAATATGGCGGTATTACAAAAAAGGGGATCGATTGTTCTGCTTTTACACAAATAATGTTTAAAAATACTGTGTCTTTAGATCTAAACAGAACAACAAGAGATCAATATAATATGGGAAAGGATATTAGTGAAAAAGATGAGTTGAAATTTGGGGATTTAGTATTTTTCGATACAAGACGGTCTGTAAAACCAGGTCATGTTGGAATTTATTTGGGTGATAATTTATTTGCCCATGCAAGTTCTTCAAAAGGTGTAACAATTTCGTCTATTAATTCTTCTTACTATGAAAACCGATTTATGGGTGGAAGAAGAGTAAGTAAGTTTTAAAATAAAAAACCCAGCTTGTATTAAAAGCTGGGCTTTAATATCTAATATTTACTTCTTATATCAACTACATCCAGAAGTTGATCCGCAAGTCATACATTTTAAACAAGTACCATTTCTAACCATTGTCATGCTTTGGCATTCAGTGCATATATCACCAGTATAACCTTGCTCAATTGCAGTTTTTACTTTTGCTGTTAAAGTGTCAGTATGATGGTTTTGTTTTTGACCCCCTTTACTCTTTTGCGAAATATGATCTCTTGGAAAAATACCGTCTCTGTCTAAAATAACTTTCTTTTCAGCTTTAGATTGATTAGCACTTTTATCAATGTCATCCAGATTTTTAACAATTCCCGGTGAAACTTTCTTTTCAATTTCTCCCGGGGTAACATGAGCCAAATCATTCCGACCTAAATATGTTACTGCTAATTCTCTAAAAATATAATCAATAACAGAAGTTGTCATTTTTATATTTTCATTACCGGTTACCATGCCGCTAGGTTCAAACCTGGTGAAAACAAAAGCATCAACAAATTCATCAAGAGGTACACCGTGTTGCAAACCTAAAGAAATTGAAATAGCAAAACAGTTCAGCAAACTTCTGAATGCTGCACCTTCTCTGTGCATATCAATAAAAATTTCACCTAGCTGACCATTTTCATATTCTCCTGTTCTAATAAATATTGATTGTCCGTTAATTTTTGCCTTTTGAGTATAACCTTCTCTTCTGTCTGGTAATTTCTGTCTTTTTGCGATGTAACGGTACATAATTTTTTCGGCATATTTAACAATATCATTGTTCTCTTTATCTTCTAATATATCTTCCAGTTCTTCATCACTCATTGTATTTAATGGTTGTGATAATTTTGAACCATCCCTATAAAGAGCATTAGCTTTTATTCCTAGCTTCCATGAATCCATATAGGCTTTTTTAATATCATCTACAGTTGCTGAATTTGGCAGATTTATTGTTTTTGATATTGCCCCCGAAATAAATGGTTGTGCTGCTGCCATCATTTTTATATGAGCTGATGAACGGATATATCTGGTACCTTTTTTACCGCATTTATTTGCACAATCAAAAACAGGATAATGTTTTGCATCTAAGAATGGAGCTCCTTCAGTTGTCATTGTTCCGCATACATAATCATTGGCAGAAGAAATTTCTTGTTTTGAATATCCTAATGCCGTTAAAAGATTAAAATCATAATCATCAATATCTTCTTTAAGGAAGTTTAATTTTTCAATTAAAAATGATTTACCTATTGTAAAAGAGTTGAAAACAAAACTTAGATCAAAAGCTGAGGGTAATGCTTTTTCTATCTTATCTATAATTGCATCAGTAAAACCTTTTGCTTTTAAAGTTTCATGATTTATATATGGACATCCTTCAAGACTTCCTGATCCTTTAGCATATTTTACAATTTCATTTATCTGATCTTGATTGTAACCAAGTTTTTTTAGAGCCGGCAGCGTTGATTGATTTATAATTTTGAAATAACCGCCTCCTGCAAGTTTTTTAAATTTTACCAAAGCAAAATCCGGTTCAACTCCTGTGGTATCGCAATCCATTACTAAACCGATTGTTCCGGTTGGTGCTATAACTGTAACTTGAGCATTTCTAAAACCAAAGTTATTTCCAAGTTCTAAAGCTTTATCTGCGTCTTCTCTGGCAGCTTTTAACAGATCGGATGGGCAGTAGTTTGGATTAATACCCATAGGGAAAATACTGAGTTTTTCATATTCTTCTTTAGGTACATTATATGCTGCTCTTCTGTGATTTCTAATAACCTTAAGCATATGTTTTTTATTTTTTTCATACTCAGTAAATGTTCCAAGTTCTTTGGCCATTTCAGCAGAAGTTGAATATGCTGTCATATGCATTATTGAAGTAATAGCACCGCAAATTGCAAAAGCTTCATTACTGTCATATGGAATTCCCTGGAACATAAGCAGAGATCCCAAATTAGCATACCCTAATCCCAATGTTCTGTAATCATAACTTAACTGTGCAATTTCTTTACTTGGGAACTGTGCCATAAGAACGCTGATCTCTAAAACTATTGTCCAGAGCTTAGCGGCGTGTCTAAATGCAGGTATATTAAAAGTATGTGTAGTATCATTATAAAATTTTACAAGATTAAGTGATGCTAAATTACAGGCTGTATCATCCAGGAACATATATTCACTACAAGGATTAGAAGCCTTTATTTCTCCACCTTCGGGGCAGGTATGCCATTCATTTATTGTAGTATGGTATTGAATACCCGGGTCAGCACATGACCAAGCTGCATAGGAAATATCATCCCAAAGTTCTTTTGCTTTTAATGTTTTACAAGGTTTAGGTTTTCTATTTTCTTCTTTAGCTTTTTTCTTTTCAACTCTCCAAAATAATTCCCATTCGCTGTCTTTAAGTACAGCTGTCATAAAATTATTTGTAACTCTAATTGAATTATTAGAATTTTGTCCTGATACTGTTAAATAAGATTCAGATGTCCAGTCTGTATCATAAGTTGGGAATTCAATTGATTTAAAACCCAATTTAGCTAGTTGAATAACTCTATCAATATAGTTGTTTGGGATATTTACTTTTTTAGCTTCCTTAACTGCAGATTTTAATTTTTCATTAACCATTTTATTAAATCTGTCATTTTCAGGATGATCGGCATAACAAGCCTTCATAATATTGTTCAAGTGGAAATTACATAGCTTTGAACCGGCAACAAGTGAAGCTACTTTTTGTTCTTCTTTTACTTTCCAGTTAATAAATTCTTCAATATCCGGATGATCTAAATCAACTGTGACCATTTTAGCCGCACGTCTGGTTGTTCCACCGGATTTTATAGCTCCTGCTGATCTATCTCCTATCTTTAAAAAAGACATTAAACCTGAAGACTTTCCACCACCGCTAAGTGGTTCTTCATTTCCTCTAATATCAGAAAAATTTGATCCTGTACCTGAACCGTATTTAAAAAGTCTTGCTTCACGTACCCAAAGGTCCATAATACCGCCTTCGTTTACCAAGTCATCTTTTATTGATTGAATAAAACAAGCGTGTGGTTGAGGATGAGTATAAGCATCAGTAGAGGCCGTAAGTTTACCGGTTTTATGGTCCACATAATAATGTCCTTGTGCGGGTCCTGATATTCCGTATGCCCAATTTAGCCCTGTATTAAACCATTGAGGACTATTTGGTGCTGCAAATTGTTGAGCCAGCATATACATCAATTCACCGTAAAATGCCTTAGCATCTTCTTCAGAGTTGAAATAATTAGCCTTCCATCCCCAATATGTCCAACAACCGGTTAATCTATGAAAAACCTGTCTTGCATCGTTTTCGTGAGAAAATCTTTCATCTTCCGGCAGTTGCCCAAGTTTCTGAATATCTGCCGTTGAAGATTGCAACCAAACTGGAACATCTTTTTCTTTAACCTTTTTTACAAGTTTGGGTATACCTGCTTTTCTAAAATATTTTTGTGCAATAATATCAGTAGCTACCTGAGACCAAGTTGCAGGAACCATCACATTATCCATTTTAAAAACTACAGTACCATCAGGGTTCTTAATTTCTGAGGTCCTTTTTACAAATTCTATAGATGATAGTGGGTCTTTTTCAGATTGTGTAAATAGTCTATCAATTTGCATGTTTTATCTCCGTTAACTTGGTTTTGGCTTTGTGAATTTCTAGTTGTAATATTAAAAAAATATAAATTGAAAAGATATATTGACTTACAAGTTTTTTTTTCATGAAGTAAAAAATATAGTTTGAAAGGTTTTTTCCAAACAAAAAAATTATCAACAATTAATAGATCGATTCCAAATGGTGTTCAATTGTCAACTAACTTCGAGAATTTTTTTGACAATTACAAATTTATTTTAGTTTATATTAAAAATAATTTTATTTTATTACTTGGACGGGTAAATCATTTTAATTTATCTTACAGAACTTAACTAAAATAGTTGTTAAAATATCCCCTTAAGCCATTGTTTTATAGGAGCTTAGCCAAGCCGCTAATTTTAACTGTTTTCCTATTAAAAAAAATTATTTGATATGACTTTTATCTATTAAAAATAATATTATTATTTCTAAAATATTAGATTACTTGCTTATCAATCCATATCAAGAATTATCATTATATTTATCCACTCATAATAATATTTTTACTTCAATAGAATAAATAATCTATTTTGATAAAAACTAAAAATTAATAAAGTTGAACTACGAAAAAGTAATAGAAATTCTAGGTCTTACTAAAAAATTTAAGAACCTTACTGCGGTGGATGATCTGGATCTAACAGTATTGAAGGGTGATGTTTTTGGATTTTTAGGACCCAATGGTGCAGGTAAAAGTACCACGATAAGAATGATGCTTTCACTTATAGCGCCTACTTCAGGAACTATTAAAATTTTTGGTAAAACATTATTAACCGATAGAAAAGATATTTTAAGAAGAGTTGGTGCTATTGTAGAGAAACCGGATTTCTACAAAAACCTTTCTGCTTATAAAAATTTATCCATACTTGGCAAATTAAGTATGGGAGAAGTTTCCAAAACTAAAATAATGGAAATACTTGAATTAGTCGGATTAGAAAAGAGATACAAAAGCAAGGTTAAAACATATTCTCACGGAATGAAGCAAAGACTGGGAATTGCACAAGCACTTCTTCACGATCCTGATCTAATTGTTTTAGATGAACCTACAACAGGTCTTGATCCTCAGGGTATGAAAGAAATAAGAGATCTTTTAATAATGTTAAGCCGAGAAAAAGGTAAAACAATATTTCTTTCATCACATATTTTATCAGAAATAGAAATTGTTGCTACAAGAATGATAATTTTAGATAACGGCAAAAAGGTTGTAGAAGGTAAGGTAAACGAATTACTGAATAAAAATAAATTAAAAGTAACTTTTGAAGTAAATGACATTAATACAACTAAGAATTTATTAGAAACAACAGCCTGGAAAGATAAAATTTATTCATCATTGGATAATAAAATTGTTTTTATACTTGAACCAGAAGAAATTGCCCCCATAAATAAATTTTTGATCGAAAAAAATATTGAGATAAGTGCAGTTATTCCTACTCGTTCATTAGAGGAATATTTCTTAAAAATAACTGAAAAAAGTACAAAATGAAATCACTTATAAGCATTGAATTATATAAAATATTTAGGAAATGGCGTACCTATATAGGTTTTGCTGCTGTTACTTTTTTAGTTTTACTAATTCAATTTGCAATTTCCTTGGGTGAAAAAGATGCAGCCAGCAGATTGACAAATCAATTGTCAGAATCATTTCTAATGGTTGGTAATTTATTGAATGGCTATTTTGTCTCTTATATGATCTTGAATGCAATTATTGTAAACATTCCTTTTTTAATTGTGTTGGTGGCAGGAGATATGTTAGCAGGTGAAGCTACAGCAGGAACATACAGAGTTTTAATGACCAGACCAATTTCTCGTTTTCAAGTAGTTTTTTCTAAATTTTTATCCAGCCTTATTTATAGTTTTATGTTGATAGCTTGGCTTGCTTTATTAAGCATAGTATTAGGTTTGATTTTATTTGGATCCGGCGAGTTGATTGTTTTTCAGAAAGGACTAATAATATTTGCAAAAGATGACATAATTTGGAGATTTATTTTAGCTTATTTGATGGCTGCATTAACTATGTGCACAGTAGCATCATTGGCTTTTTTATTTTCTTCTTTAGTTGAAAATGCAATTGGACCAATTGTTACTGCAATGGCTATAATAATTGTGTTTGCTATTCTATCGGCAATACCAATAGATTTTTTCCAGACTATTAAACCATATTTATTTACAAATTATATATTCTCTTGGAATTTATTTTTTGAAGATACGTTAAACTATACTGAATTATTAAAAGCATTAGGGGTTTTGATTGGGCATATAGTAGTTCTGTTTGGTATTACAGCTTATATCTTTGAAAAGAAGGATATTTTAACATGAGAAAATTATCAATAATTAATATTTTGCTTGCTTTTGTTTTTACTTCACTAATTGCTGCACAAAGTAAAAATCCCAATGAAATAATTAATAATTTAAAGACAGAATTTGAAAAGGTTAAAGACTATCAAGTTAATGTTAAAATAAAAGTTGATGCCACTATGATTAAGGTACCTGAAATGAATGCAGAATTTTATTTCAAACAACCTGATAAGACTTTTGTAAAATCAACTTCTTTTGCAATGATTCCAAAACAAGGAATAAATTTTTCTCCTGTTTCATATTTAAAAGGAGAATATACTGCAGTCTTTACAAGAAATGAAAATGTAGATAGAAGAGAACTATCTGTTGTAAAAATAATCCCAAATAGGGAAGATAGCGATATATTATTGACAACTATGTGGGTTGATCAAGAAAAGAATGTTATTAGAAAAGTAGAATCTACAACAAAAGGAAGTGGTACATTTAACCTGGAATTTATATATGATGAAAACTTGAATTATCCATTACCATCTATTATTATTTTTTCTTTTGATCTTAATAAAGTAGGTATGCCGGAAAATACTGAAGACAAGCCAAAGAAAAAAAGAGGAAGAAGAGATCTCTCTGGTATGGAAGGGAAAGTTGTTTTAACTTATACTGATTACAAAGTAAATGCCAATTTACCCGATTCACTTTTTGAAAAGAAAAAAGAAGACTAAGATAACTTTATTTTCAATCCCACAGACTATAATATTTGTGTCCGCTTCCAGTATTAAATAAAACTATGGTTTCATCTTTATTTATCCATCCTTGTTTATAAAGTTTAATAAATGCAGCAAGTGTAGCTCCTCCTTCAGGTGCTGCAAATATGCCCTGAGTTTTACCAATTAAATTACTGTATTCCATTATTTCTTTATCAGAAACCGCAATTGCTGTTCCGTTACTTTCTCTAATGGCATTAAGAATTAAAAAATCACCAATTGCAGCTGGTACTCTTAAACCGCTAGCTATTGTAAAAGCATTCTGCCAAAGTTCTGCATATTTTGTTCCATCATTGAAAGCTTTTATTATTGGCGCACATCCATCTGATTGAACGCTTACCATTCTAGGTCTTTTACTATCAATCCATCCAAGTTCTTCCATCTCGTCAAATGCTTTCCACATTCCTATAAGTCCAGTTCCTCCACCTGTAGGATAAATTATTACATCAGGTAACTTCCAATTCATTTGTTCTGCAATTTCATACCCCATTGTTTTTTTCCCTTCAATTCGGTAGGGTTCTTTTAAAGTTGATACATCAAACCAACCCAGATTTTTAATTCCTTCAGAAGCAGCTTTTCCACAGTCAGTAATTAAACCATCTATAAGCGTAACTTCTGCACCAAGAGCTTTACATTCAGCTACAAAAGGAGGAGGAACGTCTTTTGGCATAAATACATGAGCTTTAATTACGGCAAGCGCTGCATAGCTGCTCATTGCTCCGGCAGCATTACCGGCAGAGGGAATAGAGATTTCTTTTATTCCCAATTCGTAAGCTTTGGAAACTGCCATTGCCAGACCTCTTGCTTTGAATGAGGTAGTTGGATTCACTCCTTCGTCTTTAATAAACAAATTATTATGATTTATCTTACTACCCAATCTATCCGATTTAAAAAGGGGAGTATAACCTTCACCTAATGTTAATTTAAATTTATCCTTTTTGACAGGTAAAAGAGGAGAATATCTCCAAATGTTTCCTGG